>ERZ791618.131-NODE-131-length-43614-cov-6.149200_pt1 | contig 43614 bp, 39 predicted proteins | sample MGYA00510059_ERZ791618 | MGnify/ENA primary metagenome ERZ791618 (study PRJEB30046, sample SAMN00715159) | human gut metagenome | study: EMG produced TPA metagenomics assembly of the A metagenome-wide association study of gut microbiota in type 2...
CTCGCGGCGGGGGGGGGGGGGGGGACCCGCGGGGGGGGGGCCGTGGGGGGGGTAGCCGGCCAGTATGTAGAGCAGCGTGCCGGCGACGGGCAGCAGCAGGATCAGCGCCAGCCAGGTCGCTGCCGAGGCGGGGACGCGTTGCTGGCGCGTGACGACGGGGACGGCCATGAGCGCCCAGGCTAAGTGGAGCAGGAGTACGATATACATATCCCGCGCGAGGCGCATACTCCGTGCCATGCGCCGCGAAAAAAGATTTGGAAATTAGAAAATAACTTTTTATCTTTGCTGTATACAATGGAAACAGGGTTCTGGCCTTCACCGGTCAGGATTCTTATTTTTTTACGTTGTTTGTTTTACAGGGTTCCCCCGCTGCAAAGGGGAATACAGGAGGATTTTGGATGTGGGACGGGCATCTGCGGATGCCTAATGTGAGTTCGACGGGCCCCATGTTCGGAATCTTTCGCAGCGTTATGAAATTCAAGTGCGTCGGACTCGTTTAATATTATGGCAAAAGAGATTATTTATCTGACAGCGGAGGGTTACAAAAAACTCAAGGATGAGCTCGACCACATGCGTTCCGTCGAGCGTCCGGCGATATCGGCGGCTATTGCCGAAGCGCGCGACAAGGGTGACCTTTCGGAGAACGCGGAGTACGACGCCGCCCGTGAGGCGCAGGGTCTGCTGGAGATGCGTATCGCCAAGCTGGAGGATTCGCTCGCTAATGCCCGCGTGATCGACGAGTCGAAGATCGACAAGAGCAAGGTGCAGATACTGAGCAAGGTGTCGCTGCTGAACCACAACACCAAGAAAGAGGTGGCCTACACGATCGTCGCCGAGCACGAGGCGAACCTGCGCGAAGGCAAGCTGGCGATCGGTACGCCCATCGCCAAGGCATTGCTGGGGCACAAGAAAGGCGACCGCGTCGACGTGGAGGTGCCTGCCGGGACGATCCATTTCGAGATCCTCGACATCAGCATCTGAGGCGCCCGATCCGCAGGGTGGCGGCGCCCATCGTCCGCCTCCCGGCATCCGGGTACGTGGACACGACATATATCCCCATTTTAGGGTATTTTTGCAGGGCCGTTTTGAACGGCCCTTTTTTATTGCTATCTTTGGCTCGGAAAGATGATACGCTACGCACCCAAAAGACTCTATGCGGCTTTGCTGCTGTTGGTTCTGCTCGCGGCCTACGCGGGGCAGAAGGTGCATATCTACAACGAAGACCATGCGCATTTCTCCGCGCACTGCGGCGATCTGGTGCCCGACAACGGTGCCCATACGATCATCGTCGACAGGTGTATCATCGACGATTTCTATTTCTTCCCCTACCTCGACATCGCGCCGACCGTGCACTCGTTCTATGCAGAGATGCTGGCCGTGCTGCTGCCCGAGGCAACCCGCTGCAAACTCTATGAGCAGGCGTCGGGCATTTCGCTGCGTGCGCCCCCTGTCGCGTAACCGGCGATCCCCTCCATTTTCCTGATTCATATTCCGGGTGCATGCAGCCCGGCCCATACTATTTATTATCTGACAAGCAATGAAAAAATATATTTTGCTGGCACTCGTCATGTGCCGGTGTGTACTGGTACTTGGTGTCGAGGCGCCGAAGAAAAGTACCGACGCCAATATCTTCGGCCATGTGGTCGACCGCGACACGCATGAACATATTCCCTATGCGACCATCGCCGTGACGGGCACGGCATTCGGCACCACGACCGACGCTTCGGGGCATTATTTCCTGAAAAACCTGCCCGAGGGCGCGCTGACGCTCGAAGTCCGCGCGTTGGGTTATGCCTCGCAGACGCAGCAGGTGACACTCAGGCGCGGGCAGACGGCCGAACTGAATTTCGAGGTGGTGCAGAGCGGCATTTCGATGGACGAGGTGGTCGTATCGGCCAGCCGTTCCGCCCGGCTGCGCCGGGAGGCGCCTGCGCTGGTGAGCGTGCTGGACGCCGGGTTGTTCGAGAAGACCAATGCCTCGTGCCTGGCACAGGGGCTGTCGTTCCAGCCCGGCGTGCGTGTCGAGGACGACTGCCAGAACTGCGGCTTCACGCAGGTGCGCATCAACGGCCTCGACGGCCATTATTCGCAGATCCTGGTCGATTCGCACCCGGTATTCTCGGCCCTGACGGGCGTATACGGCCTGGAACAGATCCCGGCCAACATGATCGAGCGGGTCGAGGTGCTGCGCGGCGGCGGCTCGGCGCTGTTCGGGTCGTCGGCCATCGGCGGCACGATCAACGTCATTACGAAGGAGCCTTCGCGCAATTCGGCGCAGATGTCGCATACGCTCACTTCGATCGGCGGCAGCAATTCCTATGACAACAATACGATGCTCAATGCTTCGCTCGTCACCGAGAGCGGCCGGGCGGGGCTTTGCGTCTTCGGCCAGAGCCGCCACCGTTCGGGCTACGACCACGACGGCGACGGCTTCACCGAAGTGCCCGTCATCAACAGCCAGTCGATGGGCATGCGTACGTTCTTCCGTACGGGCGCCTATTCGCGCATCACGGCGCAGTACCACCATATCAACGAATTCCGCCGCGGGGGCGACATGCTCGACCGGCCGCCCCACGAGGCGCTGATCGCCGAGCAGATCGACCATTCGATCGACGGGGGCAGCCTTTCGTTCGACATCTCGTCGCCCGACCGCCGCAACCGCTTCAATGCCTATGCCTCGTTTCAGAATACGGCGCGCAAGAGCTACTACGGCAGCAAACAGGATCCCGATGCCTACGGGACGACGCACGACCTGACCGTAGCGGCGGGGATGCAGTATATCCACGAGTTCAGGAAGCTGCTGTTCATGCCCTCGGAACTGACCTTCGGTACGGAGTACAGTTACGACGACCTGGGCGACCGTTCGATCGGCTATGATATCCACACCGACCAGACGGTGCATATCGTGGGTGCCTATCTGCAGAACGAGTGGAAGACCAGGAAGTGGTCGCTGCTTGTCGGCGGCCGCCTCGACAAGCACAACCTCGTAGACCATGTGATTTTCAGCCCGCGCGTCAACGTGCGTTTCAACCCGTCGGAAGCGGTGAACCTGCGCGTGAGCTACGCCGGGGGCTACCGGGCCCCGCAGGCGTTCGATGAGGATATGCACATCGCCATCGTGGGCGGTAAGCGGGTGCGCATCCGGCTGGCGGATGACCTGAGGGAGGAGCGCTCGCACAGCGTGAGCCTCTCGGCCGACCTTTACCATACGTTCGGGAAAGTGCAGACCAACCTGCTGGTCGAGGGGTTCTATACGATCCTCGACGATGTGTTCGCGCTGCGCGACATGGACGATGCGGCCGACGGCGGTAAGGTCAAGGAACGCTACAACGGTTCGGGGGCCACGGTGCGCGGCTTCAATGTCGAGGGGCGCGCGGCCTTTACCCGCTGGTTCGAGTTGCAGGCGGGCGTGACGCTTCAGCAGAGCCGTTACAAGGAGCCCGAATTCTGGAGCGAGGACGCAGAGGTGCCGCCTGTGCGCCGGATGTTCCGCACGCCCGATGCCTACGGCTATTTCACCGCGTCGTTCAAACCGGTGCGGAATTTCACGGCCGACCTGTCGGGAACCTGCACCGGGTCGATGCTGGTGCAGCACATGGCCGGGTCGGGCGTCGCGCAGGACGTGGCCGTCTCGACCCCGTCGTTCTTCGACATGAATATTCGCCTGTCGTACGACGTGCGGATTTACAAGGAGATAACCATGCAGCTTTACGGTGGCGTGCAGAACCTGTTCAACGCCTACCAGAAGGATTTCGACAAGGGCGTAGACCGCGATTCGGGCTACATCTACGGCCCGTCGCTGCCCCGCAGCTGGTTCGTCGGTGCGAAGTTCAGTTTCTGATCCGCAAAGAGGGATGCCCCAAAGGAGGCCGTCCGGCGTCCCGAAGGGAATACGAAAAAGCGCATGCAGCATAGCTGCATGCGCTTTTTTCGCGGCTCCCGATCCCGGATACGAAAAACGTCCCGAAATCCGGGACGTTTTTCTTTCGTATCTGTCGCAGCGCGGAATTAAATCGCCTTGATTTCGTGGAGCACGTTGTTGGTCTTGCGGACTGCGTCGGCCGAAGCTGCGAATTTCTCGGCCTCTTCTTTCGAAAGGTCGATCTTCACGATCTTCTCGATGCCCTTGCGGCCGATGATCGCCGGTACGCCGATGCAGATGTCCGACTGTCCGTATTCGCCTTCGAGGTAGCACGAACAAGGAACCATTTTCTTCTGGTCGTTGAGGATCGCCTCGACCATCATGGCCGAAGCGGCTCCCGGGGCATACCAGGCCGACGTGCCGATGAGTTTGGTCAGCGTCGCGCCGCCCACCATCGTGTTGGCTACGGCCTCATCGAGTTTTTTCTTCGATGCGAACTGCGAAACGGGTACGCCGTTGACGGTGGCCTTCGAGACGAGCGGAATCATCGTCGTGTCGCCGTGGCCGCCGATGACCATGCCGTCGACGTTGTTGATGTTGGCGCCCGTAGCCTTGGCCAGGTAGCACTTGAAACGCGACGAGTCGAGTGCGCCGCCCATGCCGATGATGCGGTTCTTCGGAAGGCCCGACGCCTTGAGCGCCAGATAGGTCAGCGTATCCATCGGGTTGGCGACCACGATGATGATGGCGCGGGGCGAATATTTCACCACGTTCTCGATCACGCCCTTCATGATGTTGGCGTTGGTGCCTATCAGCTCCTCGCGCGTCATGCCCGGCTTGCGGGGAATACCCGAGGTGATGACTACCACGTCCGAATTGGCGGTCTGCTTATAGTCGTTGGTGACGCCCACGAGCTTGGTGTCGAAATCCATCAGCGTCGAGCACTGGTACATGTCCAGCATCTTGCCTTCCGAAAGACCTTCCTTGATGTCGATCAGGACGACTTCGCTCGCAACTTCGCGGCAAGCCATCACATTTGCGCAGGTTGCGCCAACGGCACCTGCACCTACTACTGTAACTTTAGACATAGCTTTTTATTTTTTGTGTTTAGCCTATCAGCTTTTCGTAATCCGCGGCGCTCAGCAGTGCGTCGTACTCGGCCGGGTCGGACATCCTGACCTTGACGAGCCAGCCTTCGCCGTATGCGTCCTTGTTGACGATGGCGGGGTCGGCGTCCACGGCGTCGTTGAATTCGAGGATCTCGCCGCCGATGGGCAGGAATGCGTCGCTCACGGTTTTTACGGCTTCGATCGAGCCGAATACTTCGCCCGCGGCGAGGGTTTCGCCTACGGTCGGCACGTCTACGAAGACGATGTCGCCCAATTGGCTCTGTGCGAAGTCGGTGATGCCGATTACGGCCGTGTCGCCCTCGACGCGGCACCACTCGTGGTCGTTCGAGTATTTCAGATTTGCGGGTACGTTCATGGTGTGGTTATCGTTTAAAATTCAAATGCGGTTTTTTCATTGCAAATATAACTGTTATTTCCGTAACAGCAAGGATTTATGTTATATTTTTAACTCAATAACCGTAAGGGTATCCGAAGTTTTTGGGATGTCGTAAATATTTGTTAATTTTAAAACAACTTACGTCACGACGGAAACCCTGAAACCACAACCTGTGAAAAAACGATCCTATTTGATTGCCGCAGGATGTACTGTTGTCCTGTATGCCCTTTCGGCCTGTTCCGATCATGCGGCGAATGATACCGCGCAGGCCGGAAATCCGGAAACTATGTCCGTGGCCGAGGCACGCCGTTATTTCGAGCGTGTTGCGGCACCGACCAGAGCCGGGGATGAAGAGGGGACGCTGACGCTCGGGACTTATATGCCCGACTGGTCGCTGGCGACGGTCTCGGCCGGGGAAGTGCTTTCCAGTACCGATGTGCCTGTCCGGGGCGAGTTCCGCTATTTTCGTTATCGGATCGACGAGTACGGCGAACCGCGTTTTACCCCGATCTACCATAAACTGGTCGTCGTAAAGGATTCCCGCAGCGGTGTCATGAGCAGCTATCTGCGTTTTTATGTTCCCGATCCGGACTATGCCGCGGGGCGCACGGCCGACGACTACGACAGGCTGCTCAACAGCGGCTCCAAGGGGGATTTCACCGGGCTGGCGGTTTACACCTCGCTCGACGGATTTCCGGTTCATGCGGTTCGTTATGCCGGAGGAGCATGCCAGGCTGAAGCGTTCCTTTACGATAAGTCGCGGACACAGGCGGAAAATACCGCCCGCCTGGGCGAAATGCTGGATGGCCTGAGTGTCGTGTGCAGCCGGGAAACAGCGGTGACACGTGCGGAGGCGGAGGCGGAGAAAAGCGAGCCGGTTGACGGCGGCGGTATAGAGGCGATTGTGGTTTCTGCCAAGCACCCTGTAAACCATATCAAATATGAGTGTCCGGATACGGATCCCGTCAAGCCTACCGAAGAGGATCGGGGCCCTTCGGGCAGCGGTGGCGGCGGTGGCGGTGCCTCCTCTAATCCGGGAAGTCCGGCCAACACCCGTTATCGGGAAAACGAAAATATAATGCTTGCTTCCGACAGCAGGGAAAAACTGGAACCGTTGCTGGATTCGTTGCGCCAGGATTGCATGGCCGGGAAGATTATCGGTTCAATCCGGGGGAATGTAACGATCCGCACCGGTTTTTTCGGAAGTTCGGTGATGATTCCGACTGCCTATACTTTCGAAGGCGGTGCCGTATGGGACGATTTCGAGATCAGGATGGGGTCTCGGCTCGACGATATCACTTTGCTCGAAGAGCTTTTCCATACGCACCAATGTTCGGGCAAAACCCCCGAAGAGTACAGGGGCATGCGGCTCAATAACGAGATCGAGGCCAAACTGTGCTGGTATATGTATCGGTTGAAAATCGGGAATACAACGGGCTTTGAGAAAAATTTAGGAGGATCGGAAGGACGGGATGCATTTAATAATTTGTATGAATGTATTTTGTCCAAAGATACTGGAACCGAACGGTTTAATGACGCTTATAGAGACGCTGCGGACGTTTTAAGGAGTATGGGCGGTTCCTATGCAAATGTTACACGTTATCCTTTTTCGGAAACGGCGATGCAAGTAGATGTTTTATTGAGTATGATAGCAGATTGCCCAGAATATAAAAACTAATAAATATAAATTATGAAAAGAATATTTAGTGTTGTCATAAGTGCTTTGTTGTTTGTGTTTTCTGTTTCCGCCCAAGATTACTATACAGGGCACGACCGGGTCTCTGCGGATGGGATTACGTTTGGAGTTGGAATGCGCCACTATACTTTTTCTTTGGATAATGTGGAAAATATTCAGATGAACCAAAGCGGAGGATATAAATACAAGGATGGCACTCCGGTCGAGGAGGAGTTTGACGGGTATGCTACGGCGGAAACTCGTCCCGGGGGCGTTGAAAAAGCGTTAATGGAAACTTTTTCTCAAGAAGAATACGAGGCGTTGCGGAGTAACCCAGATGCCAAGTTGGTAATTAGTTATGTCATATCGCCGGAAGGAAATACGACCGAGGTGGGGTTTAGCCTTGATTATGAGCCTTGCATGTTGAGTATTCCTCCGGAGAAATATGCCTTGCTGGAAAAGAATCTCAAGCGATATGTGAAATGGGACGTTAATCTTTTCGGCCGGAAATTGCAGTTTATGCATGGGATGAGTTTTGTCAACTTTTCGAAGATACGCCTTCAATATCCGTCATCGGAACCTGAAATTCCGGACTTGACGGTGCCGACAGGGCCCCGCAATCCCGGGGATGAAGAGTTGAAACCTGCTCCGTGGAATTGACGTTGCCTGCTCGAGCGTACGGCCCTCCGGGAGTTTTGCGATCGATTCTAATGATTATGGCAATTCAGCTTTTCCCGGCGATCACGAATTCGATCTCCCGGAAGAGGTATGCGTGCCGCGTGCCGTCGGCGTGGCGCAGGATCAGCTCGCCCGAGGGGCGTACGCCTTCGAGGACGGCCTCGACGAGCGTGCCGTCGGGGCGGCGGTAAGGGTGGGTTTCGCCCAGCCGGTACATGCGCTTCCGGTACTCTTCCTGCAAGGCCGCCTTTTCGCCCCGTACGAGCTGGCCGTAGCGGCCCATGCAGCAGGCATGGAAGGATTCGAGCACCTCGCGGCGGTCGAACGTGCGGCCGCTGGCGACCGCCATCGACACGGGGTTGGGCAGTGCGGGGTCGAACGCACGCTGGTTGACGTTGATGCCGATGCCCGCGATCGTCCGCGCGAGGGTCGGGCCCGAATAGCTGTGCTCGATGAGGATGCCGACCAGTTTTTTGTCGCCGACATAGATGTCGTTCGTCCATTTGATGCGGGCGTCGATGCCGAAGGCGGCGAAGGTGTCCGTAAGCGCCAGCGTGACGGCTTCGGAGAGCAGGAACTGTTCGCCGACGGGCAGGAATACGGGTTCGAGCACCAGCGTGAAGGTGAGGTTCTCGCCTTCGGGGCTCGTCCACGAATGCCCCCGCTGCCCGCGCCCGGCGGTCTGCCGTTCGGCCCAGACGATGTCGCCGTGGCGGTATTCCGGCCGCTTGGCGTCGTCGTTGGTCGAGGTGGTTTCTGCGATGCGGTAAATCATGTTATTGCTTGAAAAGTTCTCCGAGGGTTTCTGCGAGCACCTTGCCCCGCAGTTCGCGGGCGACGACTTCGCCCGTCGAACAGTCGATCAGGTAGTTGGTCGGGAATTTGGTGACGGAGTAGAGGTCGCAGACACGCCTGTCGGCGTCCGTCAGGTTAATCCACGCCATCCCGTCTTCGGCGATGGCTTTTTTCCATGCCCCGGCGTCTTTGTCCGTCGACAGCCCGACGACTTCGAATCCCTTGTCGTGATAGGCCTCGTAGGCAGTCCTGATATGCGGCATCTCGCTGCGGCAGGGCACGCAGTCGGCGAACCAGAAGTCGAGCAGGAGGTAGCGGCTGCGTTTCATGACCTGGCTTAACGTGACCGGGTTGCCTCCGGCGTCGTTCGCCGTGAAATCCACGTATCGGGCGAGTTCCCGCGACCGGAGCACGCGCTCGATATGTTCGAGGGGGCGTTTCATCAGCCGGCAGGTGCGCAGGTGAGGCGGGAAGAGGCTGACGATCGAATCGACCCGGGCCCGCGAAATGTCCTTGTCGTAATGGATAACGCCGTCGACCATCGCCACTCCGAAGATATTGTCGGTGTTGGCCGCGAGGTTGCGCGCCGAGGAGCCGATCAGGCTGTCGAGCAGCGCGGCGCGGTAGGCCTGGTCGTGGTCTTCGAAATTGTAGGCATGCAGCGCCCGGTTCACGAATCGCAGGTGCGCCCCGAAAGCGTCGTTGGCCGGGGTGCCGGAGGGATAGTACTCGATTTTGTCGTGGTTGCTGGACTCCTCGGCATTCAGGCGTCCCTCGATGCGGATATTGCCCGGCTCGATATAGAGCACTGCGGCAGTTTGTCCGTTTTTACGCACGAGGGCGGCTGCCGTCGGTTCGTCGTAGCGCCCCTTGTAACGGAACGAGCCGTCGGGGGCGGGAAGCACGGCGAGCGTGTCTTTCGTGACGGATTCGACCAGTGCGACCGAGTCGTTCAGCCCCTCGATATGTCCCGTAAGGGTATAGCGGAAGCCTGTCGGGCGGCATCCGGACAGCAGTGTCGCGGCAGTCAGCAGGAGCAGTGTCTTTTTCATGGGGCGGCGGTTCGCAGACCGGGGGTTATACCGATACGCCGAAATCGCGCAGGGCGTCGTTCAGCGAGGTTTTTTTGTCGGTGGACTCCTTGCGCTGGCCGATGATCAGCGCGCAGGTGATGCTGTATTCGCCCGCGGGGAACTGTTTGCGGTAGCTGCCCGGGACGACCACCGAACGCGGCGGCACGTAACCCTTGTAGGTGACGGGCTCCGGCCCCGTGACGTCGATGATGTGCGTCGAGCCGGTGATGACGGTGTTCGAACCGAGCACCGCCTCGCGGCAGACATGCGCCCCCTCGACCACGATCGAACGCGAGCCGATGAAGCAGTTGTCCTCGATGATGACCGGGGCGGCCTGCACGGGTTCCAGTACGCCGCCGATGCCCACGCCGCCCGATAGGTGGACGTGCTTGCCGATCTGGGCGCAGGAGCCGACCGTGGCCCACGTGTCGACCATCGTGCCCGTGTCGACATAGGCGCCTATGTTGACGTACGACGGCATGAGGATCGCACCCGGGGCGATGTAGGCGCCGTAGCGCGCCACGGCGTGCGGTACGACGCGCACGCCCAGCTCCTCGTAGCCGTGCTTGACCTCCATCTTGTCGTACCACTCCAGTTCCCCGGCCTGCATCTTGCGCATGGGCTGGATCGGGAAATAGAGGATGACGGCCTTTTTGACCCACTCGTTGACTTTCCATTCGCTTTTGGCCGGGTCGACGGGCTCCGCCGTGCGCAGCTGTCCTTTGTCCACCAGTTCCACCACCTGCCGCACGGCCTGCCGTACGGGTTCTTCGCTGAGCAGTTCCCGGTTTTCCCAGGCCTGTTCGATTATCTTTTTGAGTTCGCTGTACATGATTTTCGGTTGTTTTTGCAAGCCAAAGTTACGCAAAAACTTCGGTTTCCCGGCTTGTAGGGTGAAAAATAACCCTTTTGCAGGCCGGTAAGGGGAAAAATGTGTGTGGTTTCTTATTTTTTCCTAACTTTGCCACGATATTCACCCAAACTCCGGAATGCTATGATGAAATTGACACGCAAGGCCGTGGCCCTCGCGGGGGCGGCGGCGATGATGGCAAGTTGCAACCACATGAAGCAGATAAAACACATGCCCTACCCCGAGACGCAGCGCACCGACGTGGTGGACGACTATTTCGGGACGAAGGTCGCGGATCCCTACCGTTGGCTGGAAGACGACAATTCGGAGGCGACGGCGGCATGGGTCAAGGCCCAGAATGCCGTGACGCAGGATTACCTGTCGCAGATTCCGTTCCGCGACGCGATCCGCGGGCGGCTGACCCAGTTGTGGAATTACCCCAAGGAGGGTATCCCGGCCAAACACGGCGATGCGTGGTACTATTTCTACAATGACGGGCTGCAGAACCAGTCAGTGCTCTACCGTACGACGGCCCCCGGTGCGCAAGGCGAGGTGTTCCTCAATCCCAATACGCTCTCGGACGACGGGACGGTGGCGCTTTCGTCGGTGGCTTTTTCCAAGGACGGGAAATACTGCGCCTGCGCGGTGGCCGAATCCGGCTCGGACTGGGTCGAGATTCGTGTGATGAACACCGCCGACCGCACGTTCACGACCGATAAGATCAACTGGGTCAAGTTCTCCGGCGCCGAGTGGGCGCCCGATTCCAAAGGATTCTATTACAGCGCTTACGACGCTCCTGAAAAAGGAGTGTTCTCTTCGCAGAACCAGTTTCAGAAAGTCTATTACCACCGCCTCGGCACGCCGCAGTCGGCCGACAAGCTGATTTATATGGATGCCGAACATCCGCTGCGTTACTTCTCGGCATGGCCCTCGAAGGACGGCAAATGGCTCTTCATCTCCGCTTCGGAGGGTACCTCGGGAACCGAGATACTCTATAAGAAAGTTTCCGAGCCGAAATTCCGCACGCTGCTGCCGGGCTTCGATGCCGATTACGCGCTTGTCGAGTGCTGTGACGACCGGCTCTATTACATAACGAACAAGGATGCGGCGAACAATGCGCTGATGAAGGTCGACCTGAACGACCCGTCGAGCATAACGGCGGTCATTCCGGAAAATGAAAAGAGCCTGCTCGAAAATGTGACCGCTGCCGGGGGATACTTCTTCGCCTCTTATCTGCAGGATGCGCAGAGCAAGGTCGTCCAGTACGGCTTCGACGGCAAACCGGTGCGCGACATCGAACTGCCGGGCATCTGCACCGCCGCAGGCTTCGACGGCGACGACGAGGCAGCCGAAATCTATTATTCGGTGTCCGGCTACACGGCTCCCGCCACGATCTATAAGTTGGATGTCGCCTCGGGCGAATCGACGCTGTTCAAGGCCCCGGACGTGAATTTCGATCCCGCGCTGTTCACCACCGAGCAGGTGTTCTACACCTCGAAGGACGGCACGGAGGTGCCGATGTTCATCACACACCGCAAGGATCTGAAGCTCGACGGCAAGAATCCGTGCTACCTCTATGCCTACGGCGGGGTCCAGATCAACCGCACGCCCGGTTTCCGTCCCTCGGCCATCATGTTCGTCGAGCAGGGCGGCGTCTTCTGCGAAGCAAACCTGCGCGGCGGCTCGGAGTACGGCGAGGCATGGCACAAGGCCGGGATGCTGGAGAACAAACAGAACGTCTTCGACGATTTCATCGCGGCGGCCGAGTACCTGATCGCCAACAAGTATACCTCGAAGGACAAACTCGCCATCGCGGGCGGTTCGAACGGCGGACTGCTGGTCGGCGCCTGCGAGGTGCAGCGCCCCGACCTCTATGCCGTCTGCCTGCCGGCTGTCGGTGTGATGGACATGCTGCGTTACCACAAATTCACGATCGGCTGGGGCTGGGCCGTGGAGTACGGATCGAGCGAAAACGAGGAGCAATTCGACTATATCTATAAGTATTCGCCCCTGCACAATATCCGCGAGGGTGTGCAGTACCCTGCGACGCTCGTGACGACCGCCGACCACGACGACCGCGTCGTCCCGGCGCACTCGTTCAAGTTCACCGCTCAGATGCAGCATTGCCAGGCGGGCGACGCCCCGATCCTGATCCGCATCGAGTCGAAGGCCGGGCACGGCGCAGGCAAACCCACTTCGAAGCGTATCGACGAGGAGGCGGACACCTATGCGTTCCTGTTCCAGAACATCGGGGTGCCTTATAAACCCGTTGCGAAGTAGTTTTCGGTATATTGCCGGCTGCCTTCACTGGCCATGGAAGGCACCGGCCGATTTTTAGTCAGGTTAGTAAAATAAGGTATAATGAAAGTCTATAAATTCGGAGGTGCGTCGGTGAGGAATGCCGACGGGGTGCGCAACCTGCGCAAGATTATCGACGATGAGCAAAACCTCTTCATCATCGTTTCGGCCATGGGCAAGACGACCAATGCGCTCGAAAAGGTGTTCGAGGGGGTGCAGAAGGGCGACAAGGATCTTTCGCTGGAGCATGTCGCGGCACTGCGCGAGTACCATGCCGGGATCATCGGCGACCTGTGGCACGGCCCCAAGCGGCTGGAGAAGGTCGATGCCCTGTTCGACGAACTGGAGCGCGTGGCTGTCGGTACGGTCTACAAGCCCGCCGATGCCGAACTGTGGTACGATACGATTGTGGCGTTCGGCGAGCTGGTGTCGACGACCATCATTTCGGAATACCTCAATTATGCCGGGGTGGCGAACCGCTGGATCGACATGCGCCGCTGCTTCCTCACGGAACAGCGCCACAAGGATGCGGGGGTCGACCTCGAGGCTTCGGAGCCGCTGCTGAAAAACGCACTGGCCGAGTGCGTCGAGAACATCTTCATCGGGCAGGGCTTTATCGGCGGGGCACCCGACGGGACGACCACGACGCTGGCCGCGAAGGCTCGGACTACTCGGCGGCCGTGGTGGCGAACATCCTCGACGCCGAGTCGATGTCGGTGTGGAAGGATGTGGACGGCGTGCTGAATGCCGACCCCAAGATTTTCCCTGACGCCGAGCAGATTGCCGAGCTGAACTACCTCGATACCATCGAACTGGCATACAGCGGCGCGCAGATCATCCATCCCAAGACGATCAAGCCGCTGCAGAACAAGAATATCCCGCTCTACGTGCGTCCCTTCGGCGACAAACGCAAGCCGGGCACCGTGATCCGCGGCATGTCGGCGCCGGTCGTCGTGCCGATCCTTATCCTCAAGAAAGACCAGGTGCTGCTCACGATCCGCTCCCGCGATTTTTCGTTCGTGCTGGAGGAGAAGTTCGCCACGATCTTCTCGCTGCTGGAGCGGTTCCGCATCAAGACCAACCTGATCCACAACTCGGCCGTGAACCTGAGCCTGTGCGTCGATAACTCGTGGCATATCGACGAGGCGATCGAGGCGTTGCGCGAGGCGGGCTTCGACGTGATGAAGGCCGAGAACATGGAGTTGCTGACCGTGCGCGGCTATACCGACGAACTGTGGCGCAAATACGCCCGCGGCCCGCAGGTGTTCGTGCGGCAGGCGACGCAGTCCACCGTGCGCGTGGTGCGCAAGCGCAGTTAGCGGCGGGATCGGACGGGGGTCGCGGGCGCGCCCGTGCCTTGATAGACCCGGAGGCGCCGCCGCGGGGCCGCTTCCGGTTCGCTATTTTATTTCGGAGCCTTGCCGCATGTTGCGCAGCACCGTCCAGGTCGAATCGTCGCGGATCGCGCCGCTGCGTTTCATGTTCCAGATCGTGCGGGCGATGTATTTTTCGATGTCGCGCTGGAGGCGTTTGTAGAGCGGGCATTTGGTGTAGTTCTCGTTGTCGAGCAGTACGTCGCGGATCGAACGCAGCGAGTTGGTGTAGTTCGCCATCTCGTTCTTGAGCGCCACGCCCTGTTTCTTCGAGGCCGTGATCTTGGCGATCGACATCGCCCGCAACTTCTCGCACACGGAGTTCAGCAGGATCATCACCACGTTGTCCATCAGCGTGTGCCCGTGCATGAACAGGTAGGCGTTCTCGGGTGTCAGGCCGCGCCCCCTGAGCTGCTCCTCGAACTCCTTCATCGGTTCGATCATCTTCGGGTTGCGCTTGCGGAGCATCTCCTCGCGTTTGGCCACGTTGCGCCGGAGCCATTCGAGCGTTTTTTCGCCGTTGTCCGCCAGGTCGAGGTAGCCGATGCGCACCGCCGACTTGAAGTCGATGAGCGGAAAGACGTTCTCCGAGGAGAGCTGCGCCGAGTAGGCATACCAGAGGAACAGCGGGTAGATCGTGCAGGAATATTCATGCATGAAACGCACGAAATCGAAGATGCGGGTATCGTTCTTGGTGGCCTTGACGCAGACGTTGTGCAGCGAAGGGGCGTAGCAGAGGAAGTTCTCGGTGGCGTAGGCGTAGGTGTGGAACATGTAGCGGGCGTTGTTGACCTCGCGCGACTGCTCCGTACGGTCGGCGAACAGGAAGTCGAAATCCGAGTCGACGCACAGGATCAGTTCGTCCGACGAGCGGGGGATCATGCCCATCAGCACCTTCTTGCCCTTGGGCAGGTCGGCGCGGTTGGGAACCGAGATTTCGAAACGCATGTAGGGGTTCTGGAAGTGGTCGAAGATGCCGCGCCAGAAAGCCACGTCCTCGTAGCCTTCGACATAAACCCTCACGAGCCGCTGGTCGGGGTTGGCCGGCAGCGGTTTGGGCAGCTCTTCGAGCGTGGCCGGGCGCGTGAACGGGTTTAATTTGCGCAGTTTTTCGCGGAACTTTTTCGCCATACGTCAACAAAGGTAATATTTTATTATTTTTGCACAAAATAAGACGTCCTAAAAGGACGTTCGATTCCTACTATTCGAACAATATGGCAGACAACGATTGGAAAGCGAGGCTCGGGATGGTCTACTCGACCAACCCCGATTTTCAATATGACACCGGCACGGCCCAAGGGCCCGTGACATTGCCCCCGGCGCAGCAGGATCTGCGCGTGTGGCTCGACCGCAAGCAACGCGGGGGCAAGGTCGTGACGCTCGTCAGGGGATTTGTCGGGTGCGACGCCGACCTGCAGGAGCTGGCACGCCTGCTGAAAACCCGGTGCGGCGTCGGTGGCACGGCCAAGGACGGGGAGATCATCATCCAGGGCGACCACCGCGACCGCGTTGTGGAGATCCTCGCCAAGGGCGGCTACCGCTGTAAAAAAGCCGGCTCCTGAGATGCGCAGGCTGCTGTATACCGCACTGTTCCTGTGCGCCCTGGGTGTCGCGCCGAAAGCCCGGGCGCAGTATTACACGTGGGGTTCCGACCCCACGGGGCTGAAGTGGAGCACGATCCGCACGCCCGACGTGCGGATGATCTATCCCGATACCGTGTCGGGCGTGGCACGCCGCACGCTGTTCTACATCCGCACCGTGCAGCCCGACATCTCGTACGGGTTCCGCCACGGCCCCATGCGCATCCCCTTCGTCATGCACCCCGAGAATTTCCAGTCGAACGGGCTGGTGATGTACCTGCCCAAGCGTGTGGAGTTCCTCACTTCGCCGGCCATCGACGGCTATTCCATGCCGTGGTACAAGCAGCTCGTGGCGCACGAATACCGCCATGCGGTGCAGTATAACAACCTGAACCGCGGCGTGATACGCGCCCTGAGCTATATCCTCGGGCAGCAGGGCTCGACTATCGGCCTGTTGTGCATGCCGATATGGGCGATGGAGGGCGATGCCGTGATGTCGGAGACCGCCATGTCGTCGTTCGGCCGCGGGTTGCAGCCTTCGTTCTCGATGGGCTACCGTGCCATGGGGCGTGTGGGGCGCGATTACAAGGGGCGCCGCGACCGCCGCAACATCGACAAGTGGTTCTGCGGATCCTACCGCGACTACATCCCCGACCATTACGAACTGGGATACCAGATATGTTCTTATGCCTATGCGCGTTACGACGAGAACGTGTGGGACAGGGTGGCGTGGTTCGGTTCGCGCAACCCCTATATGCTGGCCACGACCCGCATCGCGCTCGAAAAATATTACGGCACGAATGTCCGTGAGCTTTTCCGCGAGACCTTCGACGCGTTGGAACGTCATTGGGATTCGCTGCCCCGAACCGGGGACAGCGCCGCGCCGCTCGTGGCGATGCCCGAAGGAAACTACACGACCTACCAGTGGCCGCTGCCGCTCAGCGACACGACGGTGCTGGTGCTCAAGACCGATTACGACCGTCCGTCGCGTTTCGTGCGGCTCGACACCCGTACCGGTGCCGAGGAGCCGGTGTGTTATACGGGGCTGGTCTCGACCCGCCCTGCGATGTACGGCGGGCGCGTATGGTGGACGGAGTACCGCCGTTCGAAGCTCTTCGAGCAGCGGGTCAACTCCCAGCTTTGCTACATGGATCTGGAGCGGGGGACGGCACGTACTTTCGTCGGGCGGCGCAATGCGCTCTATCCGACGCCGGCACCCGGGGAACTGGCCTGGGTCGAGTATAATCCCGACGGGACTTATACGGTCGTAGTGCAGCGCGACGGGCAGCCCGAGCGGCGTTTCGGCACGCCCCGCCATACCGAGATACACGGGCTGGCGTGGGACGACGTGACGCTGGCCTACTATGTCATCGTGACCGACGACGCGGGCATGTGGCTCGGACGCATCGACGACGAAGGGGTGTTCCCCCTCACCGAGGGGGCTTATATCACACTGAGCAACCTCAGGGCAGGCGGCGGAAAGCTCTATTACGGCTCGATCGCCTCGGGCAGGGACGAAGCCCACTGCTACGACCTGATGGCCCGCCGCGAATACCGCATCACCACGTCGGCCTTCGGTTCGTTTTCCCCGGCGCCGTGGCACGACGCCGCGGACGGCGAAGGGGTGTTGCTGACCACGTATGACCGCAGGGGGTACCGCGTCGCCGCACAGCGGGTCGCGGACAGTACGCTGGTCCCGGTCGCCCCCTCGAAGCTGCCGCTTAACGTCGTGAACCCCGAACGCAAGCGCTGGGACGTGGTGAACCTCGACACGGTGCGGTTCACCGGGGCCGATTCGCTACGTCAGAGCGGTACGTTCCGCGCCAGGCGCTACCGCAAGGTGCCCAACCTGGTGAACGTGCACAGCTGGATGCCCGTGGCGTTCAATCCCTTCGATGCCGTGGACGAGCATAATATCAACCTCAATCTGGGCGTTACGCTCCTGTCGCAGAACCTGCTGTCGAATACCGAGGCTTATGCCTCCTACGGCTGGAACCGCAACGAAGGGTCGCTCTTCAACCTCGGCGTGCGTTACTTCGGGCTGGGCGTGCACCTCGACCTGGACGCATCGTACGGCGGCAACCAGCTTTTCTATTCGCTGGTGTCGTACGATCCGCAGACGGGCGATCCCATTTACCAGAAGCGTCCCAGTCCCGACAAATACTACTCCATAGGGCTCGCCGCGACGCTGCCGCTCTATTTCCAGCGGGGGTACCACACCCGCCAACTGTCGGTGTCTGCCGGCTGGAACTATTCGAACGGCATGGTCGCCAACCTCGACAAGATCGAATGGGATCGCGGGCAGATCTCCAATATCCAACGCATCGGCTTCCGCAAGGGACTGCACAAACTCTCGTTCGGGCTCGGTTATTCCGACCAGGTGCGCATGGCGCACCGCGACATTGCGCCCCGGTGGGGTTATACGCTCAGCACGCTGTATACGTTCAACCCCGCGAACGTGCATTTCAGCGACCTGATCTCGTTCTTTGGTCAGGCCTACCTGCCTGGCCTGGCCGCCCACAACTCGCTGAAGGTGGCGGCCACCTACCAGACTTCGGTCGGCGGGTACAAGTTCCCTGCGGGCTATGCGCCCCTGAGCTACAAGTCGACGCGGCTCATCCCGCGCGGCTTCTCGTCGGCGGACATCGTGTCGAACAATTATACGGCCGTGTCGCTCGACTACCAGCTGCCGGTGTGGTATCCCGAGGGCGGCATCGGGTCGGTGCTCTATTTCAAGCGTATCCGGCTCAACGCAGGCGGCGACTACGCGCAGTTCCGCCGCCCTGCGGGCAAAGGCATGGATTGGCGGCGGATATGGTCGGTCGGCGGCGACATCGTGTTCGACATCAATGCTTTCCGCCAGCCTGCGTCGGCGACGTCGACCTTCAAGCTGTCGGTCTACCATCCCAGCACCGGGGGCGTCTGGTGGGCCGCGGCCGTGGGGCTGCCGTTCTGATTGTAATAAATTTTGTATCTTTAGCGCAAATTTCAGGCCTATGGCACAAAGGAAAAAGGCGGGCGTCAGCCCGAAAACGATAAAATGGATATGGGGGGTGGTCTTCGCACCCTTTGCGTTGCTGGCGGTCATGTTGCTGCTGACGGCCCTGGGGCTGTTCGGGCGCATGCCTTCGTTCGAGGAGCTGGAGAACCCGCGCAGCAACCTGGCCACCGAAATCTACTCCGAGGACGGCAAGGTGATCGGTTCCTTCTTCGTGCAGAACCGTTCTTATGTGCAGTACGAAGACCTTTTCCCGGCCGATTCGGCATTCCACATCCGGCTCGACGGGCATGACATGCCGCCGATCGTCGCGGCGCTGATCGCAACCGAAGACGCCCGTTTCCGCACCCATTCGGGGATCGACATCCCTTCGCTGGCACGTGTGGCGGTGAAAACCGTGCTGTTGCAGAATACGTCGCAGGGCGGCGGTTCGACCATCACGCAGCAGTTGGCCAAGAACCTTTTCCCGCGCGACACGGTGCGCAACCGGGGGCGTATCGTCCGTTCGTCGAAACTCGTCGTGTCGAAACTCAAGGAGTGGATCACGGCGCTGAAGCTCGAATACAACTATACGAAGGAGGAGATCGCCGCCATGTACCTCAATACGGTCGAATACGGCTCGAACGCCTATGGCATCAAGTCGGCGGCGCAGACCTTCTTCAACAAGGAGCCGCACGAACTGAACGTGCAGGAGGCGGCCGTGCTGGTGGGGGTGGTGAACGCCCCGACGCGGTATTCGCCCGTGCGCAACCCCGAGAACGCCCTCGCGCGGCGGAACCTGGTGCTTTCGCGCATGGAGGATGCCGGGGCGCTGACACGCAAGGAGCGCGACTCGATCAGCGCCCTGCCGATCGTGCTCAACTACAAGCCCGTGTCGCATAACGAGGGCACGGCGACCTATTTCCGCGAGATGCTGCGCCTTGTGATGAACGCCGAGCGGCCCAAGCGCAACCAGTTCTACACCGAATGGGATTACGACCAGGCCGTGAAGGAGTACGAGGAAAACCCGCTCTACGGCTGGTGCCGCAAGAACCGCAAGGCCGACGGTACGCCCTACAACATCTACCGCGACGGGCTGAAGATCTACACGACGGCAACTCGACGATGCAGAAATATGCCGAACAAGCCGTGCAGAAGCAGATGCAGAGCGTGATCCAGCCCCGTATGGACGCGCAGTACCGCAATACGAAGACCCTCTTCATCGACGCGACGCGCGAGGAGCGGGAGCGGATCATGCGGCATGCCATCCGTTATTCGGATCGCTACCGCGAGATGGAGGATGCCGGGGCGAGCGCGAAACAGATCATGGCGGCGTTCGACAAACCCTGTTCGATGAAGGTCTTCACGTACCGGGGCGAGCGCGACACGCTGATGACCCCGCGCGATTCGATCCTGCACCACAAACGGATCATGCGCGCGTCGTTCGTGGCGCTCGATCCCCGCACGGGGTATGTCAAGGCGTATGTCGGCGGCCCCAACTTCCGCTATTTCAAGTACGACATGGCCAAGCAGGGCAAGCGGCAGATCGGATCGACCATCAAACCCTTCGTCTATACGTTCGCCATCGACCACCTGGGGCTGACGCCCTGCACGATGGTGCCGAACCTGCCCGTGACGATCGAGACGGCCAACGGTACGGCCTGGTCGCCCAAGGAAGCGGGCAAGGTCGAGTACGACGGCGTGATGCACCCGCTGCGCTGGGGGCTCGCCCGCAGCCGCAACAACTACTCGGCGTGGATCATGAAGCAGGCCAAGCAGCCCGCCGCCGTGGCCGACTTTATCCATAACATGGGCATACGCAGCTTTATCGACCCCGTGCCGGCTCTCTGCCTCGGTTCCTCGGAGTCGAACGTCTTCGAGCTGGTGAGCGCCTTCTCGACCTTCGCCAACGAGGGCGTGCATACCGATCCCATCTTCGTGACGCGCATCGAGGACAGGCAGGGCAACGTCATCGCCAACTTCATCCCCCAGTCGCAGGATGCCGTGAGCGAGCGCACGGCCTATACGATGCTGACGATGTTGCAGGACGTGGTCAACTCGGGTACGGCCGGGCGGCTGAAATGGCAGTTCGGGCTCAACGACATGGAGATCGGCGGCAAGACGGGCACTTCGAACAAGAACCGTGACGCATGGTTCATGTGCGTGGCGCCCAAACTGGTGGCCGGCGCATGGGTCGGCGGCGAAGACCAGGCAGTGCATTTCGTGGCGGGCGGCGAGGGCAGCGTGATGGCGCTGCCGATCGTGGGCGACTTCATGAAACGGGTCTATGACGACGGGCGCCTCGGCGTGAGCCGCGCCGACCAGTTCATCCGTCCGGCGATGATGCCGCGCTACGACTGCGACGAGGAGGTCGATCCCGACGAACGCCCTACGGAGCCCGGGATCGCCGAGGACGACAATTTCTTCGATTGACAGGGTTGCCGATGGATATGGCGAAGGGGGCGGGGTCACCAACCCCCCCCCCCCGCTTTTTGATTAACTATCATGGAATAGACCATAAGGAGGAAGGAAAAATGGAACTGCAACTTGTGAAAAAGTATGACGCCAGAGCATGGGACGGTGTGGTGGTCCCGCTGGGAGAAGGCAACCTGAACAGCTATCAGGGCCCTTGGGAGCAGGAGCTTGCCGCAGTTCGTGCCTCGGGACGGTTTGAAGGGAAAACCGGTGAGATTTTCCGCTTTTCTGTTCTTTCAGAGGGCGTGCTGACCCAAATTTTCCTGCTGGGTCTGGGGAAAGACTGGAGTCTGGAGCAGGTGCTGGAGAGCTGTGCCAAGGTGTATCGTCAGTGTCAGGAGCTGGATCTGCGTGCGGTGTGTACCGATCTGCGGGGCGTGTGTCCGCAGTTCACGCCGGCGCTCTTCCAAAAGGCGGCAGAGGCTGCCGCTCTTACCGGCTACCGTTTTGACAAGTACAAGACGACCCCCGCGGCGCCGGGGATCGAAACGGCTGCGTTCCTCTGCGAGACGCCGGAGCGCTACGAGGCCGCCTTGGTGGAGGCGGAGGTATCTGCTGAGGCCACCTGCATCGCACGGGATCTGATCAATGAGCCCCCCACGGTGCTTACCCCCGCCAAGCTGGCGCAGGCGGCACAGGAGCTTTTTAAGGAGACGCCTGTGAAGGTGACCGTTTACGGCAGAGATGAGGTAGAGCGCATCGGACTCACCGCTTTTCTGGAGGTCGGAAAGGGCTCGATTCACGAGCCTAAGCTCATTGTCATGGAATATACCGGCGCGCAGGACGTGGAGAGCCGCTTGGGGCTGATCGGCAAGGGCCTTACCTACGACAGCGGCGGATACTCCCTCCAGTCGTCTGAGTTTATGGAAACCATGCAGCATGATATGAGCGGCGCGGCCGCTGTGATGGCCGCTCTGTGGGCGACGCAGAAGCGGGGTCTTCGGATCAATATTACCGGCGTGGTGGCGGCTTGCGAGAATAAGCTCTCCGCCACGGCCTATGTGCCGGGCGATGTGATCCGCTCCATGTCCGGGCGGTATATTGAGGTGAACAACACCGATGCCGAGGGCCGCATCACTCTGGCCGATGCCGTGACGTATACCAAGCAGTGCTGCGGCGTGGATCGCATCGTGGATATTGCCACACTCACCGACGGTATCCAGACGGCGCTGGGAAATCGCCGCTGCGGAGCCTTTACCAATAACCGGGCCCTGACCGCGCAGGTGGAGAAGGGCGCCGCCGCCGCCTGCGAGCGGATGTGGGAGCTGCCCTGTGACGAGAATCTCCGCCGGGTGCTGGACTCCCGTGTAGCCCATCTGAAAAACAGTGCGATGGGCTCCAGCGTGGGTGGATATGCCACGGTGGGCGCCATGTTCGTGAAGGAGTTTGTCGAGGAGACGCCTTGGATCCACTTGGATATCGGCGGTACCGCTTGGACCACCGAATGTGAGGGGATCTATACAAAGGGCGGTATTGGATTTGGCACGCGGATGCTTTATGAGACGTTCAAGGTAATGGAGAAGGAGGGGACTCAGGTATGAAGAAGCTGGCGTTGACGGATTTTGCCAAATATCGGTATCCTTCTGCACTGGAGCTGTCTCCGGACAGCAGATATCTGACCTTTGCACTCAAGGATGTCGACAGGGAAGGAGACGGCTACCGGTGGAATCTGTGGCTGTATGATCTGGAGCGCAGGGAGAGCCGGCAGATCACCCAAGGAGACGACCAGCGGAAGGCTGTTTGGGAGGATAACACCCATATTCTCTATAAAACCACGGAGCCGGACGAAGCGCTGCGGGCGCGGGGCTTCGAGGAAGAGTGGACGGTGTATCACCGCCTGAATGTATGTACAGGTGAAGATCGCGAGGCGTTCCGTCTCCCCATGTCCGTATCCGGGCTTTGGAAAATGGACGAGGGCCGTTATGTTTTCACGGGCGAGACCCATTTGGACCGGCCGAATCTTCTGGAGCTGACGGGAGAGGCGCTGGAGAAGGAGCTCGTTCGCCGTCAGCAGACCAGGGGCTATAAGGTTTTGACGGAGCTGCCCCTGTGCGAAAACGGGGTCGGGATGTTTAATCAGACCAGAAACACGCTGTTTCTCTATCTGGAGGCTGCCGAAGAATATCGCCGGATCACGCCGGAGGACTATGATGTGAATCATGTGAATGTCCGCCCCGGTCAGGTGCTCTTCACTGCGTTTCCCTTCCGGGATGTAAAGCCGGTCACCGAGGGAATGTATCGCTGGGATGCGGAGCGGAACGAGACGGAGACGCTGATCACGCCCGACAAATACAGCATCGACTATGTGGGGCATTTGGGCCGGAAGGCGCTCTGCCTGGGACTGGTCATGCGGGACTACGGCGTGTACGAGCACCCCACATTCTTTGTGGTGGACGAAAAGGGCGAGGAAAATCTGGGCCGCTATGACCGCCGGGTCAACTCCGAGGTGGTCACCGACTGCTTCTCCGGTGCCGTCACAGGACAGAGAATGGTGGGTGAGACGCTGTATTTCCTCAACACGGACGGCGTGGGTTCTGGCTTGTGTATGTGGACGCGGGAGACCGGTGTGCAGACACTCTTCGGCGGCGACGACTACCTTATTGATTTCGATACCAAGGACGGAAAGAGGTTTCTCTTCTCTGCGGCTGTGGGTCTGAAGCTCCCGGAGGTGTACCTTTGGGATGGCGGCCAACTGGAGCAGCTGACGGATTTCAACGGGTCTGCACTGGAGGGCGTGACCATTTCCGTGCCAGAGCGGCTTACCTTTACCAATACCGACGGCGTGGATATCGACGGCTTCGTGATGAAGCCGGTGGGATACGAGCCGGGCAAACGATATCCGGGCATCCTTCATATTCACGGCGGGCCGAAGATGGTATTTGGCCCGGGCTTCCACCATGAGATGCAGCTTTGGGCGGCCTCCGGCTTTTTCGTATGCTACTGCAACCCCAGAGGAAGCTGCGGCAAGGGAAATGCCTTTGCCGATCTTCAGGGTAAGTACGGAGAGGTGGACTTCCGGGATCTGATGGAGTTCACGGATGAGGTTCTGCGGAGGTATCCCGAAATAGACGCAGATCGGATGGGCGTTGCCGGCGGTTCCTATGGCGGCTTTATGACCAACTGGGTCATTGGTCACACGGATCGTTTCCGCTGTGCCGTGTCCCAGCGGAGCATTGCCAACTATGTGGGGGACTATCTCCTCTCGGATATCGGCTACTATTATGTGCCTGACCAGCAGCTTGGCACCATTTGGGAGCATCCGGAGCGTTTGTGGAAGGCGTCGCCCCTTACCTATGCCGACCGTGTTAAGACGCCCACACTCTTTATTCACGCAGATAAGGATTACCGCTGTACGCTGGCCAACGGTCTGGAAATGTTCGCAGCGCTCAAGCTCCATGGTGTGGAGAGCAAGCTGTGCATGTTCTACGGTGAGAACCACGGCCTGAGCCGAGAGGGAAAGCCCTCCAACCGCATCAGCCGACTCAGCGAGATCCTGCGCTGGATGGATGAGCACCTGAAGGAAGAATAAGGGAGCGCCAACCGGCGGGTTCTGGCAGAGTGTATGCCGGAGCATTTGCCGTGCTTAAAGCCTGCATCCCTTGGAAGCTGTCTTTTTTACATGGCGATTTCAGCGGATAGTGGCCACAGCGCCGCGTCATACAGGTATCGCGGAAGCATTACGCCGAGAGCCCGCCTTCTTGAGAAGGGGGGCTCTCGGCGTAAATAAATGTGCGAAACAGGACGCTTTACTTTTTGTCGAACAGAATGAACAGCGGGCTGGACAGGCACGGTCCCGTCAAGATTTATGCGCAAAATTGTTTGCAGGCTCCGGCAGACCTGAAGTCAGCCGGCAATGAAGGCGTCCTCAATGGCGGCCTCCAAGTGCTTCATGTTCATGTATTTCTTGCAGCCCCACTGGGTACCTGCCACATGGCGAAGGCGGGCACAGACCAGCATCAGGGCAGAGTTGCCGTCAGGGAACGTCCCTACCACTCGCGTCCGTCGGCGGATCTCACGGTTCAGCCGCTCAATCACGTTGTTGGTGCGGATGCGCGTCCAGTGCTCGCTGGGAAAGTCACAATAGGTCAGTGTCTCCTCGATGCCGTCCTCGACCTTCTTGGCGGCCTCCTTCAGCTTCATGGCGCGCAGCTCGTCGACCACGGCTTTCGCCTTCTCGCGGGACGCCTTTTTGCTCTCCTGGGCGTGGATCGCCTTGAGCATTTTTGCCACAATTTTGACCTTGGATTTGGGCACAACAGAGAAAACGTTGCGGTAGAAATGCACCGTGCAGCGCTGGTATTTGGTGTCCGGAAACACCTCGCCCACGGCCTCCAGCATCCCCATGCACTTGTCACCGACGACGAGCTTTACGCCGTCCAAGCCGCGTCCACGGAGCCACTGGAAGAAGCTGACCCAGCTGGCCTTGTCCTCTTTCATGCCCTCGGCAGCGCCTAAAACCTCACGAAAACCGTCCTCATTTACGGCGATTGCCACCAAAACGGCAACATTTTCGTACTCTCCGCCCCAGTTGCGGCGCAGGTAGATGCCGTCCACGTAGACGTATGGATAGTGCCCGCCCTGCAACGGGCGGTTTCGCCAGTCCTCGATGTGAACATAGGCTTTCTTGTTCAGCTCACTGATGGTAGCGGGCGAAACCTTGCTGCCCCACAGTGCCTCCGTGATGTCCTCCACCCGGCGCACGGAGACGCCCGCCAGGTACATCTCAATGAGCGCCTCCTCCACACTGCTCTCCCGGCGGCGATACCGCACGAAAGGCCGTTACTACGAGGCCACCAAACGGTTCTGCGCCTACCTCGCAACTTACTACCATCTCCAAAAGCTGGAGAACGTCAGCGGCAAGCATCTAGTAAGATACGTTCTCTATCTACAAGAGTAAGGCAAATCCGCCAGCACCATCAAGACCGACCTCTCCGCTATCCGTTTTTTCCATGATAAGATGTCCCATCCCCGTTATGCGCTGCCGGGCAACGAGGAACTAGGCGTTGCTTTGGAACGCCGCCGCTTCGGGCAACAGGATCGTACATGGACGAACTCGGAGTTCGGCAAGCTGATCGGCCGAGCCATGGCGGAGGAGCGGGAGGACTACATCCTCGCCCTGTATCTGGCCCGCTATGCCGGTCTGCGTATCCACGAGTGCTTTCGCATGGACACCGCCGCGGCGGAGCGTGCGCTGCGCGAAAACGCCCTCACCGTAAAGGGCAAGAGCGGCAAGGTGCGTATTGTTCCCATCGAGGACGACCGTATCACGATGATGCTAGAACGGCTGCTGGACAAAACGAAGCGCGGACACAAGCTGCTGGTGCCGGATGGCATCCCCACCGACCGGGCCATCAATGGCATGCAGCAGTTTATCCTCCGCAACCGTGACGCTATCTGTGACCCTACAGCGCCGGACAGGCGCATTACCTTCCATGGACTGCGGCACACCTACGCCGCCGAAAAGTACACATCCCTCGTTGATGGCGGCATGACGCCCTTGGACGCCCACTTCACCGTGTCCCGCCTACTGGGACACGAGCGGCTCGATGTAACGGACATCTATCTGGCATCCGTAAAGGGAGACGCTGCCCATGGAGAATAAGTATCGTGACCTGCATGAGCTGCCCGTGACACTGCGGGTGGAGGACTTGAGGCCCATTCTCGGCATCGGGCGCAACACCGCCTATGAACTGATCCGCAGCGGACAGATACGGAGCGTCCGCATCGGAAGGCAGACCGGATCATCAACCTCGCCGGTACTAAAGGCTCCAAAAACGGAAAGCAGTGTGCGGAAGGTATTTCTGCCGAAAACCGTTTCGATGGCGCTCACAGAGGAGAAAGATAGGCAGCAGAGGGCAAAAGAAATGCTGGACAGCGATTATCAGGACTTTGGCCTTGTGATTGCCCATGAGGACGGACGTCCCTACGAGGAAAGGCAGATTGCCTTTCTGCTCCGCAAGCTGACCGATGCCACAGGACTGCCGCCGGTAGTTTTTCACAGTCTGCGGCATTGCAGCGCCTCGCTGAAGCTGCAAATCGGCGGCGGAAACATCAAGGCGGTGCAGGGCGATACTGGCCACGCACAATCCCGTATGGTAACAGATCTGTACGCCCATACCAACAACGAGGAGCGCCGCCGGTTGGCGGAGAAAGGTAGAGGCGGATTTCCTCCAGAAACGGGCTGATGTGCCGCCTGCTGCAAGAAAATCCCGACATTGCCAAATTGATCATTGCAACGCTGCAAAAACAGACACAGCAATAGCTTGTTGGAAGATCTGTTGGAAAGTCCAACGAAACTAAGAAACGATAAAACAAAACAAACCCTGTAACCGTTGTGGTTACAGAGTTTGCGTGGAGCTGCTGGGCGGATTCGAACCGCCGGCCTCATCCTTACCAAGAGATTTTTGATAATTTTTATAACAATTTCTACTTGTTTTTAGTCATTTTTGTTCCGAACAACGTTGTTTCCAGAACTTTCGAGAAGTGCAGCCTCCGTTGTTTCCACATCTGTCTGTGGTGGAACTGTGGTCAAGCCGCAATTTTACGCATTCGCCCGCTGATCGTAAAACTCGCTCTCCGCAACCTTGGTTACAAAGTCAGAAACCACATCCGCTGTATCTCTATCAGTTACTCGCCAGATTTTTTACTTTATATACCGCTTTCTTCAGCCAGTATATTATAGAATGCCTCTAACTCGTCAATTACCAGCTGTGTAATTGTATGCCCTAAGAAACTATTTTCATTAATATCATGTTCGGCAAGAACTCGGAACAGCTTTTCATTAAAGTTATATGCCTGAATCTGTTTCAAAAACTCTTCTAAACTAACTCTTGCAAGTCTACCCTTATCGCAAAGCTGATAAACAACAAATGCAACACTCATCTTGAAACGAAGCTTGACCATGTGCTCTATGTCTAACATACTTTCCGACAATAGTGAGATGTAGTGAAGCGAAACTGGATATCTAATATATGGGATACAGCCGTACTCTATACACGATACAATAACATCAATGGCTTGTTGGATACACCCAAATACAAGTATAAAGAAATTGTATGAATCTGGCTTGGCTCGATCTACCATGTATTTGGTTCCAGACAAAGCGCCCCTGAACCGCTCTCCAAATGGTAACATCACATTATCATCTTCCGAGAACATCACTAATCTTCCAATATCTTCACGGGCAAATCGTATAATATCATCAATGCTGTTACACTTTGCAAAGTAATCGTTCAGATTGTCGATTCCATTAAAAAGGCTAATAAATGCTTGTCCTCCGACGCTATAGAGCGAATGATAGTCATTTGATTGGTTGAGAAGTCGAAGCGGCAGTATGAGGATTTCACCATGAACATTTTCTAATAGCTTCAGATTATCTTCTGCTGTCACTCCAATTTGCTCATATAGAAATTCAGCATCTTTGCCATCTGGCATTTTACTTCGTATTTCTGAATACTTGCTCAGAGGATCATCAAGAATATGCTTGTCTCCCATTAACAAAAAAGGTAAGTGTTCGTTATCCTCAAAATCCATAAATGTGGCAGCCGTGAAAACGTAACTGTTTTCACCAGGGAACCAAGCTTTTAGATACAGCTGAATTTCCTCGATATGACGCAGCCAGAATAAATTAATTTCATCCAACGCTTCTGGTGAATGTCTACTTTTTAATTTTGGCAACAAAGTTGCGAGCAATTCTTTATATTCAGTTTGTATTAAATGAATCTTATCCAGCAATAGGTTTGATTTCAAAGTTAATTACCTCATTTAACAACTGTTCTGGGATACCATAGATCTCGTCCAAAAAAGATATAGTTTTGTTCATAATCATAATACAATCTGGCAGAACGGTTTTCAATCTGGCTTCGTCCTCAACATCCGGAACACAATGATATTTATGAGCGGGGTTGTTACATTTCAAAAGAGAAGACTCACGAATAGCTCCCCATAATCCATGTTCAAAAGAAGAATCGTAATCGTAATATAAGCCATATAGATTCTTCTCTCCGACATCTTCCGCTTTAAGCCTTATGTTTTGCTTATCAAAATATTTAGTATCCATATCTATGAATTCTTCACCCTTGAATTCATTGACTAAAGCTTCGATATATTTTTCGTCGAAATGAGATTCCTCTAAAGCACCATTTTCCCTGTGCCTTGCCAAAACCAGCTTATATAAGCCCATGTGTGGCCTCAGACATTCATGGGGCTCGTAGGGCAACCATTTTGTAGCGTTCCCGTTTTATATCTTGCGCTGCTGTAAACAGCAGAAATACTCGGAATCAGTTCTCTCGAACCGGTCCCGAGTATTTTTCATTTCCCGTATTTCTCTTTCAGGCTCTGGTGACCCTTCTGCGCTTCCCTCCGCAGATCATCAGCGGTCAGCATCAGCCACTGCGGGTCAGGGTCGTTCAGATTCAAGTTCAGGTATGCCATTTCTTCCGGAAAGTATCTCTCCGGGTCAAATCTGAAGTTCCTCGCAACAAGCCGCTGCCACATACTTGGCCCATCGGGCAAGTCGATCTTGTCCACCTCGTAGCTCGTCAGCTCATGGGTGGTGTCGATTTTTCGCAGGAACCCCTCTGCGGTCAATTTCCCCTGAACATATTCCTCCCGTGCCAGCCGAGCGTTCTCGCTCCACTGGTCGTACTGCTCGTAGTCCATGGGTATCAGGTTGGAACGCTCAGAGGGTGCCGCGTCCTGCCAGCGGAGCAGGCGGGAATACATTCTGTCCCGCAGCTTTTTACAAATCAGGAGCGCCTCATCCTCCGAAGTCCTATCCAGCCTTGCCAGATTCGCGCCACGCTGTTTGCAGCTCTGCCCGTCGGTCACCCGGTCACAGTATCGGGTGGCCTTTTTCGTTTTTGGGATGAAATAGCCCCAGCAGTAGTCACATCGGCAGATCCGCTGGTTGCCCTGTTCGAAGTAGAGCGCCAACACCAGCATCCGCAGTTCCATCAGACTGCGAAGCCAGAACGACCGTGGTTCTTCCAACCGCGGCAGCTTTGCCGGATCGCAGATCCGCGCAATGTCGGCATAAGTCGCCCGCAGGTTTTCATACTGCTCCGCCGGTGTCGATCCAGCCGTGCTGTCGAAGGTGACCTCCATGATGTTCCGAAGATAATTCTGTACACGCAACGGTTCCTCCATCACCCGCAGGATCTCCTGTCCAGCAGCCAGCAGAAACATCGCCGTGCCGTCATCCTCTGCCTGCAAAGTTTGATGCAGAATGTCCGTCACAACAAACCCGCTCACAGGATCGATCTCACATAGATCCGGTGTCAGCAAAATGGCCTCCGCAGCAAAGTCCTCTAAGTCGCTCACAGGAATGTCGATCCGCTCCTCAAACAGAGGATGTTCGTTCCGCAGCCACCGCACCGCCTTGCGGTAGTCCATATAGTCCAGTTCAGAAAAGGCGATCAAGGTCTCCGCGGGAGTGAGTGCGGGCATCTGCGTTATTGACCTGTCATCACAAAGCAGGATGGAGAAGCGTCCATCGCCCACCTCCATCAAATACAGTTCCGAACCCATGCCGACACCTCCTCAAAGATCACTTCCTGATGTAAACCTCTCTGAAATTATTCTAACATAAAAGCGAAAACAGCGAAAGCGAAAAGTTTCATGACACCTCGACAACTGAATACCCGCAGCCGGAGTGCATACACCGTGAGGGAAGCAGCGCCAAGATCCGCAAAGGGGAGCGTGCCGACACGGGACAACGCCGCAGAAAGTCTGGGGCAGGAAGGTGTACGGTGTGCGGCCAATCAAAATCAAAACAGAAAAGAAAGGAAAATCAAAAATGAAATCATCTGTCTACAAAAGCTACGATGAACTGCCGCTGTTCCTCAACTCAGATCTTGTTGCAAAAACACTCGGCATCGCACCGTCCAGCGCATGCGAACTGATGCACGAAAAGAATTTTCCAACACTGCGCATCGGCAGCCGCATGGTGGTTCCGAAAGAAAAGTTCATCCAGTGGGTGGAGGAGCACACGAAGGGCGGTGGGCGCGCATGAGAAAAACAAAACCTCCCGTTGGTTGGGAACACGTGAAAAACTGCTTCCCGGTTCCGAACATCCTGCTGGACATGGATCTGCCTGCCAGTGCGGTAGCAGTGTACCTCTATCTGCTGCGCAGCGCGGACAGGAAGACAGATCAGTGTCATCCGAGCGAGGCGACCATCGCCAAGAGACTACACCTTTCCCGTAACACCGTTGCCAAGTATGTGCGTCTGCTGGAGGAACGTGGTCTCATCATCACGGAGCATACTAAAATCATCACAAAGAACGGCATCAAGAAAAACGGCAACCTGCTCTACACCCTCGTCTCAATGCATGAGATCACGCAGGCATACTACGACCGGCAATTTGAAAAAGCAGAGCTCGCTACTATGCAGCAGAAAGCGAAGGCGAAAGCTGAGAAACTGGGCATCGAGTTCATCCCGGCGGGCGATGGGCAAAGCGCATGAGTACCCCGTGTTTGCCCCTGTGTGCCGCTGTGTGCGCCCCTTCGGGGCTGGGTGGAGTCCCAACCCCAACGAGGGGGTGGGACGGTTTTGCCCCCTTTTGGACGAGGTTGCGAGGACGAAAGGAAAAGCGGGATAAAGCCCTGGCGCCACTTCCGGCGTTATGGGCAACCACAACTGCCCGCAGTGCGGGCAGTTTACGGGGGTTTTGCGACACCTCTTAGGTGCATGTGTTCTGGCGTCTGTTTCAGAGCATTTGTTCACGATTGGCGTCTGCTTTCCCCAAACCGCCGATGGTCACAGGCTTTCCAGCGGCATCTGATATGACATTAACGAAGATTGGAGTGATATTTGTGAGCGAAAGCAAAGACCGCCTGACCTACCGGCCGGAGCCGGAAACCAGGCAGAAGATTGAGCAGTGGTACGAAGCGGATAACTGCCGCAGTATGAATGAGTTCATCGACAAGGCCGTCAGCTTCTACGCGGACTGGCTCTCCGCCAACCGCAATGACATGCTCCCCAGAGCGATCTCATCCGCTATGGACGGACGGCTTAAAATCCTGGAGAAAAATCTCTCCTCGCTGTCCTTCAACCATGCGGTGGAACTGGACATGCTGATGGGTATCATTGCGGATACCATGCAGATCGACCGTGACGATCTAAAACGCCGCCGTGCGCAGAGCGTGAAAAATGTGAAGTCCACCAATGGCCGCATCTCTCTGGAAAAGCGTGCGCAGCTGTGGGATGAAACTACGGATTGGGATGATGACGAATGGCAAAGCTGATCCTCAAGAGTCCCTACATCAAGAGTCCCTACATCAAGAGTACTGGCGGTGCGTCCGGTTACCTCAAGTACATCGCTACCCGTGAGCGGGTGGAAATCATCCCGGATGACCGTCCCCCCACACGAAAGCAAGAGCAGCTCATCACAAAACTGGTGAAGGATTTCCCAGAGGTCAAAGAATTGTATGAGTACGGCGACTACATGGACAAGCCCACCAAGGCCAACGCCTCTGCGTTCATCACGCTGGCTCTCGAATCCAATCGGGATTCGGTGATGCAGTCGGAACGGTACATGAAGTACATCGCCACCCGCCCCCGCGCGGAACGTCTGGGTGAACACGGTCTGTTCGGAGACAGCGATGGGATCGATTTGGATGCAGCGATGAACGAGTTGGAGAACTACGCCGGAAACGTCTGGACCCACATCATCTCCCTCAAACGTAAAGATGCCGCAAGGTTGGGCTTCGACAACGCCGCCGCATGGCGGGATCTGCTCCGCGCTCACCGCAACGACATCGCCGCCGCATGGCGGGATCTGCTCCGCGCTCACCGCAACGACATCGCCGCAGCGATGAAGATACCCTCCAACGACTTCCGTTGGTATGCCGCCTTCCATGACGAGGGCGAACATCCCCACGTGCATATGATGGCGTGGTCTGCAAAACCAGGACAAGCATATCTCTCCAGAGATGGTATCCGCCAAATCAAATCCACGCTCACCAACCACATCTTCCAGAACGAGATGCTCCATCTCTATGAGCAGAAGTCGGTGTCCCGTGATGAACTGGTGCGCGATGCACGGAAGGCGATGCTGGAAATGGTGCGCTCCATGAAGGAAGGCATCTGCAATCATCCAGATGCGGAGCGGCTCATGTTGGAACTGGCTCTGCAGCTCGAAGCTGTGAAGGGCAAGAAGTCCTACGGGTATCTTCCGAAGCCGCAGAAGAAACTGGTGGACCGGATCGTAGATGAGATGGAGCGGCTTCCCAGTGTGCGCAAATGCTATGAGCAGTGGCAGATCCTTCAGGGCAAGGTGGATGCGTACTACCACGACAAAGAACTAAAGCGTGTGCCCCTGTCACAGCAGAAAGAATTCCGGTCCATCAAAAACGCTGTGATAAAAGAAGCAGAAAATATCCGGCAGTGCAAATTGTTCTTTGAGGACAAGGGCGTGGAGCATGAGAGCGAACCGGAGGAGTTTCGCAACGCCTCCTATGACTACTGGGACCTGCGGGACGTCATCCGTGATGACACCCTGACTCTGGAGGAGCGCAGCGACGCTGTCTCTGAGCTGAAAGCACTGGCCGGGAGCGGCGACAAGCACGCGCAGTATCTCATGGGCAAGCTGTGGCGGGATGGTCCTCTGCTGACACCGAACTCAACTAATGCCCGGTGCTGGTTTCAGCAGGCGGCGGAGCAGGGACACAGCTATGCGCAGTACGCCCTCGGAAAATTGCTGCTCTCCGATGATGTAGAGGTGCGTGACCCTGAGCAAGGGATGCGCTGGTTGAAAACCGCTGCACAAAGTGGAAACAGCTATGCTGCCTACCGTCTGGGTAAGGAGTACTACAGAGGGAAAAATGTAGCGCAAAATCTCGCCACAGCAGCAAAATGGTTTGACCGCGCGGCGCAGGACGGAAATCAGTATGCACAGTATATGCTGGGCAAGCTGTACCTCATGGACCAGGGCGTGGAGTACGACAAAACGATGGGCATCCACTGGCTAACCAAATCCGCTGTGCAGGGTAATGCCTATGTCACAGACGAGATGAGGAAAATCGCAGCTGCGAAAATCGACCGAGGGATCGCCAAATCAGAATCCCTCCAAGATATAGACACAGCGCCAAGAAAACCGGCTCCATCTACCTTCCTGCCCCACAAAGGGCAGCGCCGCAAACCCGGCACCGGCTGCGTCAGCCAGATCAATGAAAACCTGTGGGAAGGACGGTATTCTCCCAAACTTCCCAACGACGACCGCCTCGCGCGAAATATCTACGCCCACAGCGAGAAAGAATGCGAACAGAAACTGGCAGAACTGATCGTCCAAATGAAAGCTGAAATTGCCGCCCAGCGGCAGCAACCCCAAGCCCCGGCATGAATCACGTAATGAAGAAGCGCGGAGTTCCCGACATAGCATCGGGAACTCCGCCTCGTTCTGTCTGTGGTATTTTATGTGGTCAACAAAAATCCGTAAAATCGTATTCGTTCAAAAAGTTGCAAAAAGCAAAAGAAAACACCCGAAATCCGAAGATTTCAGGTGTTGTTCTGGAGCTGCTGGGCGGATTCGAACCGCCGACCTCATCCTTACCAAGGATGCGCTCTACCGACTGAGCTACAGCAGCATATGGCGACCAAGATGGGGCTCGAACCCACGACCTCCAGCGTGACAGGCTGGCGTTCTAACCAACTGAACTACTTGGCCAAATGAAATTTGGTGGGAACAACTGGACTCGAACCAGTGACCCCCTGCTTGTAAGGCAGGTGCTCTAACCAGCTGAGCTATGCTCCCGTCCTTGCCGCACGCATTAGTACCGCGGCGACAAGAGAGATTATACTAAATATTAGCCAGACTGTCAACACCAAATTTCAATTTTTTTACTATTTTTTTCGGGCGTCCGCGGCCAGCTGCTCCAGCTGCTGGCGGTCGAAGTCATACACCGCGTCGCAGAACTGGCAGGTCATGTGGCAGGAGCCCTGCTCCCGCAGGATGCCCTCCAGCTCGTCGGCCCCCAGGGACAGCAGCGCCCGCTCCACCCGCTGGCGGCTGCAATAGCACTTGTAGCTTACCGGGCAGGTCTCCAGGATCTTCAGCTCAAAATCGGACATCACCGTCCGCAGCAGGTGCTCCGGGTCCGGATCCCGGTCCAGGATGGCGGACACCGGCCCGGCGGCCATGATGCCGCCCTCCACCTTGGCGATGGTGTCCTCCCCGGCCCCGGGCATCAGCTGGATGAGATAGCCCCCGGCGGCCTTGACGCTGTGATCCCGGTCCACCAGCACCCCCAGGGCGCAGGCGGTGGGAATCTGCTCCGACTCCACGAAATAACCGGCAATATCCTCGGCGATCTCGCCGCCCATCAGGTCCACGGTGCCCACATAGGGCTCCTTCATGTGCAGGTCCTTGATGACGGCGATGGTGCCCTCGCCGCCCACGGCGCCGCCTACGTCCAGCTTGCCGTCGTCCCGCAGGGGCAGGTCCACCTGGGGATTGGCCACATAGCCCCGGACGTTGCCCTGGGTGTCGGACACCGCCAGCACCGTGCCCAGAGGGCCGCCGCCCTTGATCTGCAGGGTCAGGCTGGCCCCCTGGCCCTTCAGGGCGTTGCCCATCATGGACGCGCCGGCCAGAGCCCGGCCCAGGGCCGCCGTGGCCACCGGGCTGGCGTGATGGATCTGCCGTGCCCGCTCGGTAAGCTCCCGGCTGCAGATGGCCGCAGCCTGCACCAGGCCGTCGGCGGAAATCGCTCTTACAATATAATCGCTCATGCTTACAAAACCTCTTTTATTTGCGAATGCAGGTGAAATACACCCGATCCTCACCGGGTACGGGGCGGCGCAGCTTCCCGTCGCCCCAGGTGCGCACGTCGGCAAAGCCCGCCTCCTCCAGCCACCGGGTCAGCTGCTCCACGGAGTAGCCCCGCTGGCGGTGCAGCTCGAAGCTGCGGTCCCAGGACCCGTCCTCCGCCAGGGTGAACAAGTCCATATAATAGGTACACAGCCCCCGCCGATACTCGGTGCGCCACACGCAGTAGGTATCCTCCGTCTCGTCCAGGAACACCTGTCCGTCCAGGGCGGCCAGCCGCTCCGGCAGCCGCACGTCGAAGGCCAGCAGGCCCCCGGGGCTGATGAACAGGTGCAGCCGCTGAAAGGTCCGCTGCACGTCCCGGGGATTTGTCAGATAGTTCAGGCTGTCCAGGCAGCAGATGGCGGCGTCCACGGTGCCGTACAGGTCCAGCCGGGGCATGGACTGGTGCAGGAACAGGGGCGGGACCTCCGCCGGGGCGCTTTTCTCCCGGGCGGCGGCCAGCATCTCCTGGGACCCGTCCACAGCAATCAGCTCATAGCCCCGCCCGGCCAGCAGCCAGGTCATGGACCCGGTGCCGCAGGCCAGGTCCAGCACCGTGTGCACCGGGATGCGGCTGCGGCGGAACAGCTTTTCCAGAAAGTCTGCCCGCTTTTCATATCCCACGTCCCAGGTCAGCTCGTCATAGGCCCCGGCCAGCTGCTGGTAGCTGCTCATTTGTCCTCCTGCTCCTTCATGCGCTCCAGCACGTTCTCATATCCCCCCGCGCCGTTGAGCAGGGACCGGTTCACCCGGCTGATGGTGGCGCTGGAGGCGCCGGTTTTCTCCAGAATATCGCTGTAGAGCATCCCGTCGTTGAGCAGGGTGGCCACCTCATACCGCTGCTCCATGGACCGCAGCTCGGAAATGGTACACAGGTCCTGGAAGAAGCTATAGCACTCCTCCTCATTTTTCAGCGTCAGGATCGCCCGGTACAGCAGGTCGCTTTTTTCCTTCTGGGCAATCTTGGATTTCGCCGCTCTTACCATAATTGTTTTTCCTCCGTTTCCAAAAAACGTAGTATTTGTTTTCCTCGGGTAGTCATTTTACCATTTTAACCTATAAAAGTAAACCGTTTATGCAAAATTTTTTTGCAAATTTTACGGTTTGTTCACACTCTCCCCTGCCGCCGTCCGGCAACGCTCCCGGGAGCGTTACCGGACACTTTGCGTTTTAGCGTCCTAAATCCTACCAACCTACCATGCTGACGGTAACGGTTTTTGCGTGCTATTTCGTCCCGTCTTAAAAATTTCAACATATTGTCGACCCTTTTCGCGATAAATTCCGGTAAAATCGTCCGTTTTCGATTTTCCTCACGGGAATCTTTACGCTATCGGGGGAAATCTTTATGAACTATTTATGAATGCAGACTATTCGTTGTCACCATTTTCACGAAATTTGTGCTATACTCACTGCATAAACCAGAGCTGTCCGGGAGCTCTGAAAATCGCAAAACGACTATGAAGGAGTGTGTGTTTGTGGCAACATTTATCATCGGTCTTGTGATCCTGTTCGGCGGCGCTGCGCTGTACGGACGCTTCTGCGAGAAAGTTTTCGGGCCTGACGACCGTCAGACCCCGGCCTACGCCAAACAGGACGGCGTGGACTATATCCCCATGAAGGGCTGGAGAAACAGCCTGATCAACCTGCTGAACATCGCCGGTACCGGCCCCATCCTAGGGCCCATCCAGGGCATTCTGTTCGGGCCCATCGCATTTATCACCATCCCCATCGGCAACGTCATCGGCGGCGCCATGCACGACTATTTCTCCGGCATGATCTGCCTGCGTGACGGCGGCACCCAGATGCCCCAGATGATCAAGCGCTATTCCAATAAGGGCATTTTCAACGTATACAACGTGTTCTGCTGTCTGCTTCTGCTGCTGGTGGGCGCTGTGTTCGTTTATACCCCTGGCGACATTGCCGCCACCTCCGTATTCGGCTTCGACGGCAAGCCCACCTCCGTCTCCACCTGGATCATTTACGGCGTGATCTTCCTGTATTACCTGATCGCCACCGTGTTCCCCATCGACGCCATCATCGGCCGCATTTACCCCATCTTCGGCGCCATCCTGCTGTTCTCCGCCATCGGCGTGTTCATCGGCATCTTCGTCAAGGGCTATCCTCTGCTGAACGTGTGGGACGACTGGTCCTCTCCCATCCTGCAGCTCACCGGTGCTGACGGCGCGGTCGAGAGCTTTACCTATGCCGACTACTTCAAGGGCCACAATTTCCTGCCGATCTTCTTCGTTACCGTGGCCTGCGGCATTCTGTCCGGCTTCCACTCCACCCAGACGGCTATCATCTCCCGCACGGTGAAGAACGAGCGTCAGGGCCGCATGACCTTCTACAACATGATGATCCTGGAGGGCTTCATCGCTATGGTGTGGGCCGCCGGCGCTATGGGCGTGTACAATCTGGCTCTGCAGGAGCCCAACGCCTCCCTGGCCACCGGTACCATCGGCGTGGTCTGCAAGGACATCCTGGGCCCCGTGGGCGGCGTCATCGCCCTGATCGGCGTCATCGTTCTGCCCATCACCTCCGGCGATACCGCTCTGCGCGCTCTGCGTCTGTCCCTGGCGGAGACCTTCCACCTGGACCAGTCCACCAACGGCAAGCGTATGCGTCTGGCCATCCCTGTGTTTGTCCTGGCTGCCGGCATCATCGTGTTCGCCAAGTTCAACAAGGACGGCTTCAACATTCTGTGGCGCTACTTCGCCTGGTCCAACCAGACTCTGTCCCTGTTCGCCTTCCTGTGCATCACGGTGTGGATGTTCGAGAACGGCAAGGGTAAGTTTGCGTGGATGCCCCTGATCCCCGGCGCGTTCTACGCCTTCATCTGCTCCACCTACATCGCCAATGCGCACATCGGCTTCAACATCCCCTGGACCGCCTCCTACATCATCGGCGTGGTGTTCGCCATCGCCTATGTGGTGGCTCTGTGCCTGTATGGCAGAAAGCGCGGCGCGGCTGTGAAGCTGAAGATGAACAAGTAACTCTTTTTCTCCTGACAGCATATAGGTGTAAATCCCCCGGCATCTGCCGGGGGATTTACGCTTTTTGTCCGGTGTTTTTTTAACGGTTTTTCGACGGGATTCTCATTTCAGGGATTGAGTCGGGCGGTTCGATATGTTATACTGGACTTACTTTTTCAGGAGGCAAGCCATATGACACTCAACGAATTGAAAATCGGCCAGCCCGGGGTCATCACCGCCGTAGGCGGCGACGGCCCCCTGCGCTGCCGTTTGCTGGATATGGGGCTGATCCCCCGCACCGCCGTGAAGCTGATGAAGGTGGCCCCCATGGGGGACCCCATCGAGATCCGGGTCCGGGGCTATGAGCTGACCCTGCGGGTGGAGGACGCCATGAAGATCCAGGTAAAGGAGGCGGCGGTATGATTTTCGCCCTGGTCGGCAATCAGAATTGCGGCAAAACCACGCTTTTCAACGCCCTCACCGGCTCCAACCAGCACGTGGGCAACTTCCCCGGCGTCACCGTGGACCAGAAAACCGGCGAAATACGGGGCGAAAAGGGCTGCTCCGTGGTGGATCTGCCGGGCATCTATTCCCTGCGGCCCTATACCCAGGAGGAGATCGTCTCCCGGGACTACATCCTTCAGCAGAAGCCCGACGGCATCATCAACATCGTGGACGCCACCAACATCGAGCGCAACCTCTATCTGACGCTGCAATTGCTGGAGCTGCGGGTGCCTATGGTGCTGGCCCTGAACATGATGGACGAGGTCCGCGCCAACGGCGGCACCGTGGACGTGCAGCGGATGAGCCGGGAGCTGGGCATCCCGGTGGTGCCCATTTCCGCCGCCAAGGGCGAGGGCGTGTCGGAGCTGGTGGACCAGGCCCTGGCCGCGGCCCGGGGCCGGGTACTGCCCAAGGTCACGGACTTCTGCGCCGACGATTCCGCCGTCCACCGCTGCATCCACGCGGTGGTGCACCTGATCGCCGACCACGCCGACCGCATCGGCGTTCCGGCCCGGTTCTGCGCCGCCAAGCTCATCGAGGGCGGCGACGACCTGGCGGACCATCTGGCCCTGGACCAGAACGAGCGGGAGCTGCTGGAGCACTGCATCGTCCAGATGGAGACGGAGACCGGCCTGGACCGCAACGCCGCCCTGGCGGATATGCGGACAGCTTCATCGAAAACGTGGTGTCCGCCTCGGTGGTCAAGTGCCGCGAAAGCCGGGAGCACGCCCGGTCCGTGAAAATGGACCGCCTGCTGACGGGCCGCTACACGGCGGTGCCGGTGTTTCTGGGCATCATGCTGCTGACCTTCTGGCTGACCTTCGACGTCATCGGCCAGCGGCTGTCGGACTGGCTGGCGGTGGGGGTGGACGCCCTGACCGCCCTGGTGGACCGGGGCCTCACGGCCTACGGCATCAACCCGGTGGTCAAGAGCCTGATCGTGGACGGTATATGCAGCGGCGTGGGCAGCGTGCTGGTGTTCCTGCCCATCATCGTGACGCTGTTCTTCTTCCTGTCCATCCTGGAGGACACCGGCTACATGGCCCGGGTGGCTTTCGTCATGGACAAGCCCCTGCGGAAGATCGGCCTCTCCGGCCGCAGCATCGTCCCCATGCTCATCGGCTTCGGCTGCTCCGTCCCCGCCATCATGGCCACCCGCACGGTGTCCTCGGACCGGGACCGGAAAATGACCATCCTGCTGACGCCGTATATGAGCTGTTCGGCGAAAATCTCCATCTACGCCTTCTTCACGGCGGCCTTCTTCCCCCGTTACCGTGCCCTGGTGATGATCGGCCTGTATGTGCTGGGCATCCTCATCGGCATTGCGGCGGCGCTGATCATGAACAAGACCGCCTTCCGGGGAAAGCCCGTGCCCTTCGTCATGGAGCTGCCCAACTACCGGCTGCCCAGCGTCAAAAGCGTGGCCCTGCTGCTGTGGGAAAAGGCCAAGGACTTCCTGCAGCGGGCCTTCACGGTGATCTTCCTGGCCACCATAGTCATCTGGTTCCTCCAGAGCTTCGACACCCGGCTCAACGTGGTGTCCGACAGCGCCGACAGCCTGCTGGCCCTGATCGGCCAGGTCATCTCCCCGATCTTCGCTCCCCTGGGCTTCGGCGACTGGCGCTGCGCCACCTCGCTGATCTCCGGCTTCATCGCCAAGGAATCCGTGGTCAGCACCCTGGAGGTGCTGCTGGGCGGCAGCGCCATCTCCGGCCTGTTCACCACCCGGTCCGCCCTGAGCTTCCTGGTGTTCACCCTGCTGTATACCCCCTGCGTGGCGGCGGTGGCCACCATCCGCCGGGAGCTGGACTCCTCCCTGAAGACCCTGGGCGTGGTGGCCATGCAGTGCGGCGTGGCCTGGCTGGCCTCCCTGGCCATGTATGCCATCGCGGGGCTATTCTAAGATTGTCCCAAAAGGGTATTGCCCTTTTGGAACAGCAAAAAAATCCCCGGCTGCCTGGCAGCCGGGGATTTTTGCTATGCGGTTTTATGCGGCCAGGAAGTTCAGCACTTCTCGTAGATGGTGGCAACGCCCATGCCGCCGCCGATGCACAGGGTGGCCAGGCCGCGCTTGGCCTCGGGACGCTTCTGCATCTCGTGCAGCAGGGTGACGATGATACGAGCGCCGGAAGCGCCCACGGGGTGGCCCAGAGCGATGGCGCCGCCGTTGACGTTGACCTTGCTCATGTCAAAGTGCAGCTCGCGGGCCACGGCGATGGACTGGGCGGCAAAGGCCTCGTTGGCCTCCACCAGGTCGATGTCGTCGATGGTCAGACCGGCCTTCTTCAGAGCCTGACGGGAAGCGGGCACGGGGCCCACGCCCATGATCTTGGGATCCACGCCGCCCTGGCCCCAGCCGATGAGCTTGGCCATGGGCTTCAGACCGTACTTCTCCACGGCCTCGCCGGAAGCCAGCACGATGGCGGCAGCGCCGTCATTGATGCCGGAGGCGTTGGCAGCGGTGACCCGGGGCTGACCCTTGTCGGCGGCTTCCTGGATACCGGTGGGCTCAAAGGTGTTCACCACCTGGGGATTGGGGGACTCGGGGCTGACGGGGAACGCGCCGCGCAGCTTGGCAATGCCTTCCTTGGTGACGCCGGCCTTGGGATACTCATCCTTGACGAAGGGGACCATTTCCTTCTTGACCTTGACCATCACGGGGACGATCTCGTCGTCGAAGCGGCCGGCCTTCTGGGCAGCCTCGGTCTTCTGCTGGGAGGCGGCGGCGAAGGCGTCCTGCTCCTCGCGGGTGATGCCCCAGATGTCGTTGATGTTCTCGGCGGTGGTGCCCATGTGATAGTTGTTATAAGCGTCCCACAGACCGTCCTTGATCATGGTGTCCACCAGCTTCTTGTCGCCCATGCGAGCGCCCCAGCGGGCGTCCAGGGAGGCGAAGGGAGCGGCGCTCATGTTCTCGGTGCCGCCGCAGACCACCACGTCGGAATCACCGGCCAGGATGGAGCGGGCGCCCTCGATGACGGACTTCATGCCGGAGCCGCAGACCATGCCGACGGTATAGGCAGGCACGGAGTAGGGATACCGGCCTTAATGGAAACCTGACGCGCCACATTCTGGCCCTGTGCCGCAGTCAGGATGCAGCCGAACATCAGCTCATCCACGTTCTCGGGAGCAACGTTGGCACGCTTCAGAGCCTCCTTGACCACGATCGCGCCCATCTCGGCGGCAGGAGTGTTCTTCAGGGAGCCGCCAAAGGAACCGATAGCGGTTCTGCAGCAGTTGACAACATACAGGTCTTTCATGAAAAGTTACCTCCTATAAAAATTAAGCTTATTATACAGCATCGGATAACGGATGTCTACGGCTATGATAGTCAACTTTTTAACAATAGTCAACCACCAAATGCAACTTTGTTAAAAAATCGTCAAAAGGTCCATTTAAGCCCCTGCCCTTTCCGTCATTTTGACGGACGTATGGCTCACTGCTGGGCCTGTGCAGGCTCCTGGGCCGCCTCGCTGCGCAGAGCCACCAGCTTCTCATAGAATGCGCCGGTGTCGATGGTGCTGTACAGGTCCTCGTTGAACACCACGTTGGCGGCGGATCTCCGGTCCGCCAGCAGGCTGCTGAAATAGGCAGGCAGCACGGCGGACAGATCGGTGTCCTCCTTCAGGAAGATGTAGTATCCCTCGTCCAGAGCCACCACGCCGGTAAGCTCACCGGTCTGGAGGGCCAGCGCCTGCTCACTGAGCGCGTCACCCTCTGCGGCGGCAAAGGTGATGCTGTCCTGCTGGTCCACCTCCCGCTCCTGACAGATGGCGGTGTGCTCGGCCAGCTTGTCCTCGGCCTCCTGCAGGCGCTTCAGATAGCCGTTGGCCTCGTCCTCTGCGCCGTCACCGGCGGGTACGAACGCCACGCGGCCGGTGAGATAGTTGTTGTCCGCAGCGTACTGCGCCAGCGCCGCGCCGTCGGGATACAGAGCGCTGCCTCGGTGCAGAAGGCATCCTGCAAACGCTGATAGAGATAGGACGTCTCGCGGATGTGGTCATAGGCTTCCTCGCTGATACCCTGGATAGCCAGCTGCCGCTGATAGGCCTCCTCGCCGCCGTAGTACGTCACATACTCCAGCCGCTGGGCGTCCAGCGCCTCCTATCCTCATCGGTCAGGGTGATGCCGGCCTCCTCGGCCCACGCCCGCACCACGCTGTACAGCTTCACCGTCTCCAGCGCATC
>ERZ791618.143-NODE-143-length-41710-cov-2.449286_pt1 | contig 41710 bp, 48 predicted proteins | sample MGYA00510059_ERZ791618 | MGnify/ENA primary metagenome ERZ791618 (study PRJEB30046, sample SAMN00715159) | human gut metagenome | study: EMG produced TPA metagenomics assembly of the A metagenome-wide association study of gut microbiota in type 2...
ATGTGATTCGCTCCATAAGGTAAAATCGTCGCACCAATGTGACGTTAATGATTAAATCAATCTGAAAAGATTGATTTTTTTGTGCGTTATTGCAAAGAAAGGTGTGATGTGATATGATTAAAATAATTAAAAAGAAAATCAATATGAGTGATGAACTCAAAGCCAAAATTAATTGGTCTTGCAAATTTAATAACAGACCCTATCAGATTATTGAAGGTCACCTAAGAATTGTGGAACATACAAATTTAGCGTATGTTGAGCCACACAAAGTAATTATTGGAGATACACTATATTTATTCTTCAATGAACAAAAACATTTTTATATTGGGAATTTAAAGAAGAAAATCCCTATTGCTGATTTATCAGAATACATAGCAAGGCATTAATTAATTGAGAGTTTATATACTCCCATAATATTGGTTTATTTTGTCGTGTAAATAATCAATATAAAGTATAAGGTGTCTTGTTATGTGACACCTTTTTTGGTGCCTTTCATTAAAAGAAAAGGAGGAAAAAGTATGAATAATGAAAGGATGATTGCAGCAGTTTATATTCGTGTTTCGACGGAGGATCAGGCACGAGAAGGATTTTCTTTAGGAGAACAAAAAGAAAAGTTATTACAACTCTGTGCATTTAAAGGTTATAAAGTATTTAAGGTTTATGAAGATGCAGGAATATCTGCAAAAGATATGGAACATAGACCTGCATTTCAAGAGATGTTACGAGATATGAAGGACGGAAAAATTAATTATATTGTAGCCTACAAACTAGATAGAGTTACTCGTTCAGTTCGTGATTTAGAAGAATTAATATCTCAGTTAGAAAAATATAATTGTTATTTAGTTTGTGATAGAGATGATGTTAATACTTCTACTGCTAACGGAAGATTTTTTGTAAGAATGCTAACAGTATTATCACAGTTAGAAATTGAAATTGTATCGGAAAGAACTAAATTTGGACTTAATGGAGCGATTAAGTCAAGTCATTTACCAGGTCCTGCCCCACTAGGATATAAAAAAGATGGTAATAAAAAAACTATTGTTGATGAAACAACTAAACCAGTTATTGAAAGAATATTTAAGTTGTATTTGGAAGGCAAAAGTTTTCAGCAAATATCAAATATCTTTAATAAAGAAAAATTATTAAATCCAAAGAAATGGAAAGACACGACTATTCAAAAGATAATTGATAACAAAATCTATATGGGAGATTATGAGCAATATAAAAGAATTGCTAAAAAAGAAAACAAAGAACCTGTTATTTATATGAATGTTGTTGAGCAAATAATATCACGTGCAATGTGGGAAGAATGCCAAAGACAAAAAGAAGTTAATCAAAGAACTTATACTAGAGATAGAATTTATTTATTCTTTCAAAAGATTAAGTGTCCTACTTGTGGAAGAATAATGAAATGTAAAGGTTCTGGTGGCAAGAAGAAAAAGTATATGTATTATAATTGTGAAAAATGTCATTTAAATTATCGTGAAGATAAAATTGAAGAATGTTTAATGCAATTTATCTATGATTTAGTTGAGTATGATATGGCAGTTAAAAAGTATTTTTTACCTATTCTAGCAGACAAAAATCCAACAAAAACTGATGATATAGATAAAGAGATTAATGGGTTAATAAAACAAAAAGAACGTATTAAAAAAGCATATATGAGTGGTATTGTCGAAATGGAAGATTTTTCAGAAGATTATAAACTAATTGAAGAAAAATTAGAAATTTTAGAACAAAAGAAATCAGAACTATTAAATCTAGATAATATATCTTTTACACCACAACAATTAATGGCAGATAGAGATATTGAACGAGAAACTATGATAAGACTAGAAATTTTAAATGACGTTGTTAAAACAAATTGGGAAAGCAAAACAAAAGATGAAAAGCAAGAATTTATATCCAAATTTATTGAATCCGTTATTCTAATAAAAGATAAAAACAATGAACTTTATATAGATAAAATTAATTTTAGAAAGAGTTATATTAATAACCTAATGAAGTTTTTAGATAAAGGAATATTAGATGTATTAGTACCGGTTGAGATAAATGGTAAAGAAGAATTTATTATTGGTAGTCCGAATATTTCTAATGAACAAGTACAGGAATATTTAGATAGATTAAATGAGTTTTATGAAACTAAAATGTATGAACTTTATGAAAAAGTTAATGAAGAAACCGGTGAAATAATTGGAGAATTTACACCTAAAAAAGATGAAAAGATTATAAGAATTGTACCAATATCACCTACTGAAATAAAAACAAAATCAATTATAAATAAAGAAGACATTGAAACAAAATATGGAATTGTTACTTACAATCCTAACAAACCAAATAAGAAAGGAAATGATTAAATTATGGAATTAAAATATACAAAAATTGGTGATTATGAATTGCCAAATTTAACTTTAAATGATAATAAAAAAGGGACAATTAATAAGTATGGAATGTTAAGATTAGATTATTTAAAACAACATAAAAAAGCACTTTACACTACACTTTTAATGAAAGATGAACTTACTAATCATCTTGTTTCAGTAAGTAAAGATGCAGAAAATTTATTAAATAACTTGATGGAAAGTTATAAAAAATCAGATGAAAAACTATCTGAAAAAAGTAAAGAAACAAATCAAATTGAATGGGCAAAAATTATGAATAATTATAAAATTACAGCTGAAGAAATCATATTAAATGAATTAATTTATACTGAAAATGTGTGAGTACGTACTCACATATTGTGTCTAGCCAGCACTGAATTTGTACTCCCGTACAAATTCGTATATGGGAATTCCCATACCCTTAATGTTTAAAAAGGAGATTTTAAATTATGAGAATAAGAAATAATAAAGTTAATGTATTTTTAAGTGATGATGAAAAATTTATTTTAAAAAAAGATTCTTCAAAATTAAACTTATCTCAGTCTGAATATATTAGAAATTAATTATAGGATATAAGATTAAAATTCCAGAAGTCAAAGAAGAACAAAAACCTAAAAAAGATGAATATATTATAGAAAATATTGTTAAAGCACTAGAAGAAAATATTAATTGCTTAATCAAAGTAAAAAATAAATTTCATCATCTTGGATATTTTGAAGATGAACAAGCAATCGCAACTAAAATCGAATATTTAAAATTACAAAATACCACACTTAAAAAATATATGCCTGAAAACGATAAAGACAATGCAAACTAGCATTGTCTTTATTCTAAATTATTTCAATAATCTCTAATTCATTAGGTACAATTACATTCCCTTCAAAGTATTCTTGTCCTTCGTTAGTATATAACATTTTTCTTTCTTTACCATGAGATTCTTCCGTATGATATAAAATCAAATTTTTCACATCTAATTTATTCATAACTTCACTCGCACTTTTAGCTGTTGAATGATTTTTTTCGTAAGCATGAAAAATATTTTCTTCTGAATCTAAACAAAAGGCTTCATGCATTACATAATCTGCGCCTTTAACTCTATTATATAATTCTGGATTTAAAGTTTCATCACCTAAAAAAACTAATCGTTTGTTATTTATAATACATTCAAATCCAAATTGTTTTGTTCCTTTTGCATGTATATCAAAAAAAGTATATTCTATTCCATTTATATTATAAGAATCACCATCATGTAATACTTTAAAATCAACAATATTATAAATAGCATCCATTAATTTTTTTGGTAGGATATATTTAGACACTTCCATTATTGATTCAAATACAACATCGTTACAATACAAATTTATCTTTTCATTTATCTCACCATGCATTGCTAATCCACTCAATTTTTTAAATAACCAAAAAATTCCTAGAATATGATCCGTATGACTATGTGAAATAAATATATGCTTGATTTTTTTGTAATCAATATTAGCTTGATTCAGTTTTTTTATTATTTCAATACTTCCACCTGTATCAACTAAAAAATTATCATTATCATGTTGAATAGCAAAACAAGTATTATATAAATCTAATGTTCCACCATTACCAACACCTAACATTATAATCTTATCCATATATACTCTCCTTTATATTAAATTTCTCAATATTTCAGTAACATTTTTCATATCTTTTTCTGTTGACATTATAGTTATCAATAAATTCTTATCTTTATTTAAAATAATATATTGTCCATTTGAACCATCTCTAAAAATATATCCATCTCTTGATATAAAAGTAAAATATCCAATTCCTATTTTAGGCAATACCCTTTCAGGTTTGTAAGCCGATAGCGTTTCTAATTTCATAGAACACATTTCTTTTATCCAACTACTTGAAATAATTTGATTATTATCATATTTGCCTTCGTTTAATAATAATTGACCTATCTTATGAAAGTCAGAATGTTTAAGATATAATCCAGTAGCACCTGGACAATATTTGCCATATTTTTCCCATTTATAATCTAAAATATTAAGTTTTTTAAAAATATTTTCATTAATAAAATCTGTTAAATTTTGATTAAATGCTTCTTGAAAGAAAACAGATAAAATAAATGGTTCAACATTGTTATACGCAAATCTAGTTCCTACTTCATATGGAATATCATAATTTAGAGCATAGTCTACTAATTTATCTTTATCAATGTCTTGTATAAATCTTTCAGACATCATTTGTGATTCATAACCGGTAGTATGAGTAAGTAAATCTTTTATAGTCCATTCTTTAATTTTATCAATATTACTTTTATTTGTTATATTTGCTATATCTTTAATTATTGGAAAAATTTTTGTATTTAAAGTTAATGGTTCATTTGCTATTGATAGCCCTTTATCGATTGCTATTCCAATAGCCATAGCAACTAATAATTTAGCACAACTTCTTAATTCATGTAATTGTTCATTTTTATAAAAATACTTTTCGATTTTTCCATCTTGTTCAATAAATATACTATCAATGTTTAGACTTGGTAGGGTTTGAGATAACATAGTCACATTATTTATTACATCTTTTATATTAATCACTTAAAATCCTCCTTTCAACAAGTTTTAAAATACTACTAAAATTATACTATAAATATTTCAAATTTACTATACATGTATTGAGTATTTTATAAAATAAATATATAATGATTATAGAAATTTTTATCCAAAAATAAAGGAATGATATATATGATTATTGAGAAAATGAAAATCATTAATTTTAAAAAATTTTACGGCGAAAAAGATATAATTTTTAATGAAGATTTTAATGTGTTAATTGGAAATAACGAAGCAGGGAAAAGTTCAATATTACTAGCATTAGATTTGGTATTAAGTGGTAGCCAAAGTAAAATTGAAACTATTGGATTAGAAAACCTATTTAATTGTAAAATTATAAAGGAATTTATGGATAGCAATAAAGACATCACTAAATTACCTGAATTAATTATTGAGTTATATCTAAAAGATACAGGAATAATAGAATTTTCTGGGAATAATAATCAAGAAAAGAGAGAAACAGATGGAATTTATTTAAAAATATCACCTGATGAAGAATTCCTTAAAATAATCTCTGAGAGCTTAAGTAAGGAAAATTCTGTCTTTCCATTTGAATACTACAAATGTACATTTAAAAAGTTTTCTGATGAACCATACAATAATTATAAAAAACCTATACGTCATATAATTATAGATGGTTCAAATATATCTAGTGAATATTATATGAAGGATTATATATCATCTTTGTATTCTGCTTATACTGATAACTCATTAAAAAACTTGTATAATAATGAATTTAGAAAATTGAAAAAAGATTTTGAAACTAATAGTTTATCAAGTTTAAATGATAAGGTCCCTAATGTTGATTTCGGATTATCCACAAATAATAAATACTCATTAGAAAATAACCTAACTATATATGAACAAGGCGTTAACATATGGAATAAAGGTTCTGGTACACAATGTATGTTAAAAATAAAAAGTTCTATTGAAAAGCAAGCAGAAAATATAGATTTGATTTTAATAGAAGAACCAGAGAATCATTTAAGTGATATTAACATGAAAAAAATATTAAAAGATATTATGAACTCTAACAAAAAGCAAATGTTTGTTACTACACATAATAGTATGATATGTTCTAGATTAAATTTAAAAAAGATAATAGCACTTAATGAAACAAGCATTTCAACAACAGAATTTAACTCTATTTCTGATGACACAGCTAACTTTTTTGTAAAATGTCCATCTAATACAATATTAAATTTTATACTTTCAAGTAAGGTTATTCTTGTAGAAGGAGCAGCAGAATATATATTACTTGAGAAACTTTATGAATTATACACTAATAATAATCCTAGCATAGATAATATTAATATAATTTCAGTAAACGGATTAAGTTTTGAAAGATATTTAGAAATTGCCCAAAGTTTAAAAATAAAAGTTGCAGTTATTACGGATAATGATAAAGATTATGAAAATAAAATTGTAAATAAATATTCTAAGTATGATTCTGATGATAATATAAATGTTTTTTCTGATACAGATAACTCAAGATACACCTTTGAGGTTTGTTTATTTAACGATAATCAGGCATATATAAATAACAACAATATCACACAAGCTACAGATAAGCTAAATTATATGTTGAATAACAAATCTGAAAGTGCATATAGATTGCTAGAAGCATTAGAAAAAGACACAAATAATTTTAAAATACCAAAATATATAGAGGATGCATTTAAATGGATAAAAAATTAGTATTAGCTGTTGCCGGTTCGGGAAAAACAACAGAAATTATAAATAAAGTGAATTACGATGATAAAACCATTATTATTACTTATACAGAAAATAATTATAATAATATTAGAAATAAAATAATAAAGAAGTTTAATGAAATACCACCTAACATGAGAATTTATACTTATTTTTCTTTTCTTTATAAATTTTGTTTTTTACCATTAAAAAAGAATTTAAATGTTAAAGGAATAGACTATAATACAATAAAAAATAAATGGTCAAAAGCAAAAGATTGGAATCATTATATGAATATGAGCAATAAAAAAATGTATCACTGCAGATTGGCCAAATTATGTAATGAAGTATTAATTGCTCAAATAAAGCAACGATTAGAAAAATATTTTGACAACATTTATATTGATGAAATACAAGATTTTTCGGGGCATGACTTTAATTTTTTATTAAGTATTATTCAGTGTAATTGCAATATGTTTTTGGTTGGTGATTTTTATCAACATACATACGACACTAGTAGAGATGGTAATGTAAATAAAAATTTATATAGTAATTATGATAACTATGTAAATAAATTTAAACTTTCCATACCGCAACTAGAATTTGATAAAACTAGTTTTTCAAAAAGTAAAAGATGTTCAAAAGAAGTTTGTTCTTTTATTAATGAGCAATTAGATATAGATATTGAATCATATTTTAATCACACTTCAATAGTAAAAGAAATAACAGATGAAGACGAAATAAAAAACATTATAACAAATCCAACTATTGTTAAACTTTTTTATCAAAATAGCAAAAAATATGATATTAGAAATGTTGATAATTGGGGAAATTCAAAAGGAGAAACTTATGATGACGTTTGTGTAATTTTAAATGAGACCACTTATCAATTATATAAAAATAAAACTCTTAATAAATTAGCACCTTCAACAAAAAACAAACTATACGTAGCTTGTAGTAGACCTCTACAAAACTTATATATAGTTTATGAAAAATCAATAAAAGCTTATTTGAAATAATATTTATTTTGATTAATTTTTTTATATAAAATATTGAAAAAAATCTGTTATTTGATATAATTGATTTATCAGAGAGATTTAATCAAATCTTATAGTCTTAATTTCGTAAACGTGTATAGTTAAGGCTCCATTGACGAATCTGTTCGAACTATTTAGTTTGAACTTGATATATAGAATCAATCGAAAGATTGATTTTTTTGTGTCTTACAAAGAAATCATCCTAAAGAAAGGATGGTGTTTATGATTAATATTATCAAACAAGAAATACCTATTGATGAATCACTTAAAAAGAAATTAGAGTTTATTTGTGATTTTTGTAATACTACTCCTACATTTATAAACGGAAGTATTAGAAAAATTGATAAATCTAATTTGGTTTATGTTGAACCTCACAAAGTAATTATCAATAATATAATGTTTCTTGTTTTTAATTATTCTAATGATGTTTATATCAAAAACTTTGGTAATAAAATTAAAATCAATGAATTAGAAGATTATTTAAAGCATACCAACTAGTAATTTTGCCCTAAATAGTTTATAATTAGATTAGAAAAACTTATATCTGATTTATTTATGGGCGAAGTAGTACAAATAAGCCTAGTTGTACTGCTTCGCTCTTTTTTAGTAAAGGAGATGATGATAATTGGATGATGTAAAAAAAGTTTGTGGTCTTTATATGAGGGTATCAACTGAAGATCAAGCCCGAGAAGCTTTTAGTTTACCAGAGCAAAAAGAAAGATTAGAGGCATATTGTAAATTCAAAGGCTTTGTTATTAAAGACTATTATACCGACGCTGGTATAAGTGCTAAAACAGGCAATTATAGACCTGAATTTGAAAGACTTAAAGAAGATATTAAATCAAAGAAAATAAACACTATAATTGCTTTAAAACAAGATAGAATAACAAGAAGTATTTTTGACTGGGAAGAACTTATGAGATTTCTAGAAGAAAACGATGCTTATCTTGATTGTGTTAATGATGATATTAATACTACTAATGCTAATGGCAAAATGGTTTCAAGAATATTAATGAGTGTGTCACAACAAGAAATAGAAAGAACAAGTGAAAGAACTAAGGTTGGTTTAGCAGGTGCTATTAAACAAGGACATATACCACATCAAGCACCACTCGGTTATAAACATGAAAACAAAAAATTAGTTATAGACCATTTAACAAAAGATGTTGTTATAAGAATATTTGAACTTTATCATAAAGGAATGTCATATCAAAAGATAAGTACGCTATTTAATAAAGAACAAGTATTGGGTAAAACAAATTGGAGAGATTCCTCTATTGTGGCAATTTTAGAAAATGAAATATACAAAGGTGATTTTGTTCATGGCAAAAGAACTAAACATCCTACCTATTATGAAAATGTTGTTGAACCTATTGTTAGTAAAGAAATGTGGGAAGAATGCCAGGTTCAAAAGAAAAAGAATTCTAAAAGTTATCAAAGAACTTTAACATATCTATTCTTACAAAAATTAAGATGTCCTAAATGTAATAGAATTTTAGGTGGTAAAGCGACTCAAAAGAAAAATGGTAATATTTATTATTACTATTACTGCCATGATTGTAAGATAAACTTTAAGGAAAGTTTAGTTGAAGAATATTTTAATGATTTTGTAAATGAACTTGTAGAATACGATTCAGTAGTAAATCAGTTCTTCTTACCAATGATTAAGCAAAAATTTGATGAACCACAAGAAGAATTAAAGAAAGATATCAATAAGCAAAAAGACAAACTAGAAAGAATTAAAAGAGCTTATATTAACGGTGTATTTAATTTAGAAGAATATAACGATGAAAGAAAGTTAGTTGAATCTTCTCTTGAAAAATTACAAAATGAACTTGATGAAGCAACCTCTTGCGAAACTCTTAATTTTACTCCACAAGATATTCTACTTAAAAGAGATATTGATTATATAAATAAAGTTAAATTAGAAAAGGAATATAAAGAAAGAACTAAAACTTGGAAAGATTATACAAGAGAAGAAAAATCAGAACTTATTATGAAATATGTTGATGATATTAAATTAGGTATTCTTAACAATTATATTTATGTAGATAATATCAATTTTAGAGAATCAATATGTAAGCCTTGTAATGAATTATTTGATGCTGGATATATTGATGTTAAGACACCTGTTATTTTTGGTAATATTGTAGGTCAAATTAGGTTTAGTAATTACTTACCTGAAAAAGAAATTGGTAAACATATAATGAGATTAAGACAATATTATGATGTTGGTTTTGAAGAAGCAACTTATTATGTAGAAGATAGAATATTCTATTTTAACTTTATCCACGATGACAGAGCAATAGTCAGAGTATTCCCTATGGAAGATTATGCAAAAATAGATCCTGATATAAAAATGAAAGAATACAAATATGGAATTATTTATATTCGTAGTAAAGATGAGTTTCAAATGCAAGATATAAATACTGCTTTTGATTATATACCTGATGAAACTAATGATTGTGTTATTTATACGAAAGAACCTGTTCCTATTGAAATTGGAATAAAACCTGTAAAGAAAGAATTGTTGTATGAAGAAGAATAAAATGCGTGGCACGTTTTGTTGCTTAGCAATGAAAGTGGCGATAGCATTTCATAAGACTTATGTAATTTTGTTTTATTACGAAGTTTTAAAACATTATGGAATAAGTCATAAAAGGGTTCTAGGGAATCCCTAGCCACGAGGTTATTTTGTTAGTATGACAAAATACCTAGGGGGTTAAATATTTTGTCAAAGCCAAAATATATCTCTAAAAAAACAAAGGAGTTGATTATTTATGAAGAAAGAATTTTATAACTTAAAATATGGAAAGTGTAAATTATTAGATAAGAAAAAAGACTTATATTTAGTGTATGCCGAAAACTGTGAACTACATTATATTGTTTGTACCTATATTGATAATATGGGAACTATGATGGGTCAAGAATTTTTTGAAACACTAAATCAAGCCAAATTATATTTTAATAAAGGAGCGTGATTATTATAGAACTAGCATATTCTTTTCATTTAGGTAGTGATAAAAATAAAAGAAACACATCAAGAAGTAGTGCTAAATCTAATAAAAGTGGTTCTACTTCTCTATCAAATAATGCCATACAAAATTCAGCAGGTTTAACGAAAGTAGATAAACATAATTATAGAAAGTATGATAACAATCAAAATGATATTGAAATTATTAAAGGTAGTTCTTCATTAGTTGATGATGTAAAAAAATTATATAAAGAAGAATTTGATGAAGCAAAAGAAGAATATAACCTAAAGCAAATAAGAGACGATAGAAAAATCAAAGATTATTTTACTCATATAAGTAATAATGAGAAAAATGATTTAGCCTGTGAAATAATAATCGAACTTGGGGATAAAAAGTATTGGGATACAAAGGATGATAAGTTTAAAAGAAGAATGACAAATGTTTATAATAAGCAGATAGAAGATTTAGAAATTATATTACCTACTTTTAAGATAGCAAGTGCTATTATTCATTATGATGAAACAAGTCCACATTTGCATATCGTAGGTGTTCCTATAAAATTTAATAATAAAAATGGTATGAAAAAACAAGTTGGTAAATCAGATGTATTTACAAAAGAAAGTTTAAGAAAATTACAAGATAAAATGCGTACCTTATGTATCGAATCTTTTAATAAAGAATATAATCTAACTAACACTTTAAAAGGTAAGAAAAAAGGCAGAAATCATGATTATCATATTACTGAAATGGACAATTATTTAGAAATGAAAGAACAACTTGAAAAAAATCAAAAAAGTTTAAATAAAGCCAAACAACAATCTGACCTGCTAGATAATGATACAAAAGAAGCAAAAGATATTGTTAATAATTTAAAATTAGCATTTGGTAGAAAAGATAAATATGTTATAACACAAGAGCGTAAAGATAAAATCAATAGTTTTATCAGCCAAGTAGAAAATACAAATAAAGAATATAAGAATATTCAAAAATTATCAACAACTCTTACCAATGTTGACTCTAATATTAAAGAAAACAATAAGAAAATAAAAATACTTACCGAAAACAATAAGGCATTGGAATTACGAGTTAAAAGTCTTACTGAAAAAAATAAGTTAAAAGATAATGAAATCGATGAATTAAAAGAAAAAAATAATTCTTTATTTGCAGAACTTAACTATTTTAAAAATAAGTTTATAAGACTTATTAAATTTATAAAAAATAGATTATTTAATAGAAAAGATAGAGATAAATATCGTGACTTTTCACGAGATTTATATGAACATGGTGTTATTGAACATGATACGATTAAAGAATTAAATGAAACTTATAAATTCAGTAAAGAACATGATTTAAGCAAAGAAAAAGATGATTATGATATTGAAATTTGATATTTAAATAATATCAATGATACTAAAAAAGATGATTTGTGCAATCATCTTTTGTTTTATTGTTTTGTATAAGAAGACCTACTAATTGTTAAATATTGACCATCTCTTACATTTACTGATGCTCTTCCATTGAAGTTATCATTATCAACTATATCACTTGATCCTACCGGTCCAGTCATTACAGCCCAATAACCACTACCATAACTTTCTAGAACATATTGACCTGCTGGAATATCAACACCAACTTTATAATAACCTCCATCGTGATAATCAGTTTGATTATTTAATATTTCATATATTTGTTTAGCACCAGAAACTTCAAGTTTTTCAAAAGCATTAATGCTTATAAGAACTCCACGAGTTGTCAAATTTCCTGCGGCATGAACTTTCACATATCCAAAACTATCAAAATTTTCATAATCTAAACTAGATAACTTTTTTAGTTCTTCCTCATATTTTTTATATTGACTAGGTGGGCTAACCACATTTAAGTAATCTTCTATTGCATCATATTTGAAACCTAAATCTTTTCTAATATTTTCATAATCTTGCATTATACTCATTTAAAATCCTCCTTATATTTTTCTTCTTCAAGTCTTGAATATTTACTAGATAATTTAAGACCACAATATAAAAAAAGTGATAGTGTACTGACTACCACAACAAATATAATAAAAATTATCCATTTTAAAATTTCCATTTTTTCCTCCATTTCTACAAATAAAAAGATTAGTTATATCCCAAACTAATCTAATTAATAAATTGTAATTTGTCTTTTACAATAATAGCATAAAAAAGAAAAGTAGTTATTGTTAATCAACTATTGCATTTTTCTAATTCTCATAAATACTTTTAAATCTTTCTCTATCTACATTCTCTTGATTATTAATATAGTCCAAGTATTTTTCTTTATTTTCTTCTGTATATGGAGTATCAGAATATAAATCTTGTAATAATATTGTTCCGTTTGGCTGTCCAATACCCACAAATATATAATTTTCACCTATCTTTGGTAATTCCTCATCCGTTATATAATCACCTTTATGCAATATAAGAGTTCCATCTTTATCATATCCACCAGGATAAGTTACTTTAATTATATTTTGTAGATCACCCTTCAAATTTTCTGTTACCTCGATTTCATATATAGTTCTAGCTGAGCCATAATCTGAGAATGTCCTTTCAATTTCCTTATCTACCTTTCCTATAAACACATAATCAGCAAATCCAACTTGATAATATGGATTTGTTTCTTCATTCACAAGTACTGTATCATAATTTAATTTGCCATTTGGCTTATAATTTGAATTTCTATTGTTAAAGTACCAAATTACACCACAAATCATAGCAATTATAAAGATAACTAAAATAGATAAAATAATAATTTTTTTCTTTTTCATAACAATACCTCCTTTATTTTGTTCTTATTTTAATAAAAATAAGCTTTAATTCTACTAATAATCAACTACATAGTAACATATTTTAAAAAAGTTACAACTTTTGTTCAAAAAATGATTATCGGCAAATTACTATTTGTCTTTCAATATATATTATATCATATAGATTTATTTAACACAACATATTTTGACAGGTTTACATCATCTTTTGATAACATTTCATAAAATTGTTCTGCAATTTTATCTTGATTGTATTTTAGTCTTTTGAAAGCATTGGCAACAGAACTTCTATTATAGTAATATTCATTTTCAAAATGATTTTTTAAAACTTTTTTATACAAATTATTTTTTTGTTTCTTTTTTTCTTTTCTCTTTGTGATAAAGCGCTTCCAGCAATACTTTTATTAGTTTTAGATGTTCTTTTATCTCGAAGTACCTTTGATGCCTTTTTAGCTACTTTTAAACTTGTAGTTTTCTTTGCCATACTATCATTCCTTTCATTTATAATGTTTGATTTTACACAGATAGGAATAAAGTATATACAAGACTTGATTTTTATTTAATAACTATGTTATTATAATAAAGAGCAAGTCAATCAAATAGTTCTTTATTTGCTTATCTGTGCTTGTGCTAAATGATTGTTGTAACTGCCAATTACAACGATAAAAACCTTACAGACTCCAATCTCTGTAAGGTTTTATTTTATTGCAACTTATATTAAAACTACAATTCACATCCTTTAAGACGAGAGTCTTTTGAATTTTTACCACCTCAAATATAACATTATTGTTAGCACTTGTCAATTAAGCCTGCTACATTATCAAATTTTTATTTGTTATTTTTTCCGATTTATGTTAAAATATCATTAGAGATTGATATTTATGTATCAATTCGTATATTGGAAAAAAGTTGTAGATACCTACGACATTGGCTCCATAAGATAAAATCGTCGCACCAAGCGATGTTAATGATTAAATCAATCAGAAATGATTGATTTTTTTGTCGTTTAAGAAAGGTGTTGATGATATTATGATAAAAATAATCAAACAAGAAATTAAAATAAGTCATGAACTTAAAAGTAAAGTTGAATGGGCTTGTAGGCTTAATAATACTAAACCTATTTTCATTAATGGTAGTTTATTAAAATTAGAGCCTACCAATATAGGCTATTTAGAGCCTCATAGAGCAATTATTAATAATAAGACATATCTTTTATTCAATGGACACGAATTTGCTTACTACAGAGATTTAAATACCAAAATAAAACTATCTGATTTAAAAGATTTCATTAAAAAACTAAAATAATGACGAAATCTGTGTTATAATGGTTATAGAAAATATTAAACCTATTGGGTGAAGTAGTATTTATAACCTAAATATTGCTTCGCCCTTTTTTGTTAAGGAGGATAAGGATGTGTGAAGAAGAAATAAAGAATGCTGGTATTTACATTAGGGTTAGTACTGACGATCAAGCTCGTGCAGGTTTTAGTTTGCCAGAGCAAAAAGAAAAACTACTTAGTTTATGTGAATTTAAAGGATTTAATGTTTTTAAGGTTTATGAAGACGCTGGAATAAGTGCAAAAGATATGGAACATAGACCTAAATTCCAAGAAATGCTTAATGATGTCAAAACAGGTAAAATAAATTATATAGTTGCTTATAAGTTAGATAGAGTTACTCGTTCCGTTCGCGACTTAGAAGAACTAATTAATATCCTAGAAAAATATAATTGCTATCTCGTATGTGATAGAGATGACGTTAACACTAGTACTGCTAATGGAAGATTCTTTGTAAGAATGTTAACTGTACTTTCGCAACTAGAAATAGAAATCGTATCAGAAAGAACAAAGTTTGGACTTAATGGTGCTATAAAATCAGGCCATTTACCTGGTGTTGTTCCAATTGGATATAAAAAAGATGGTAGTAAAAAAACTATCATAGATGAAACAACTAGACATATTATTGAAAGAATATTTAATCTTTATTTAGAGGGAAATAGTTATCAACAAATATCTAATATTTTTAATAAAGAAAAAGTGTTAAACAAATCTTGGTATGACACTGATATAGAAAAGATTATAAATAATAGAATCTACATGGGCGACTATGAACAATACAAAAGAATAGCTAAAAAGATTGGCCGTGATACTGTTATTTATATGAATGTTGTAGAACCTATAATTACTCGTGCTATGTGGGAAGAATGCCAAACACAAAAACTAGCCAATCAAAGGACCTATACAAGAACTAGAACTTATTTATTCTTTCAAAAATTAGTATGTCCTAAATGCGGAAGAATAATGAAGTGTAAAGGTTCAGGTGGTAAAAAGAAAAAATATATTTATTATAATTGTGAGTTTTGTCATTTCAATTTAAGAGAAGATTATGTTGAAGAATACATGATAAAAGCAATATATGAGTTTTTAGAATTTGAACAAATGTGTAATAGTTTCTTTTTACCAATACTTGCAGATAAAAAAGATAATAATACTGACCTTAATTTAGATAAAGAAATTGAGGGATACATCAAACAAAAAGAGAGAATTAAAAAAGCATACCTAACTGGTATAGTTGAACTCAAAGATTTTGAAGAGGATCTAAAAAAGATAAATGAAAAATTAGAAATATTAAATAATAAAAAACAAGAGTTAAATGAATTAGATGTTCTACTTTTACAATAGAAAAAGTTATGGCTCGTAGAGACATAGAAAAAATATCTATTGATAATGGTTATAAAGAAAAAGAGTTTTATAAATTTGAATGGGATATAAAAACAAAAGAAGAAAAACAACAATTTATTTCAAAATATATAGATAATATTGTGATTGATAAGACTGATACAGGTAGTTTAGATATTAAGCAAATAAACTTTAGAAGTAGTTTTATTGATAAAGCAGTTAAATTAACGCAAGTTGGTGCTTATGATTATAAATTACCATTTGAAATGAACCATGAAGAAAAAATGACTCTAGTATCATCTCCTATGAAAAGAAAACAAGTAAATAAATATTTGGGTTATTTAAGAGAATATTTTGATATTGAATATCGTGAAGATAAGGGAGATAGAACTGAAAATGATATGACAATATTCGATTCTGCAATACCAGATAATTATGAATTGTTGAAAGTGATACCTATAATAGATTTAAATTTATTTAAAGGTAAAGATATAACATTTGGATTAGTATTTAGACCTACTATTAAAGAGATAATTAATGAAAAATAAGTAAGTAAATAATAAGCAGGATAAAGAGAATGATAGCACTGCCCTAATTTATTCTATATAAATAAAGGGATTGAGGTGCTATCATTTCTTATTTTGCACTTGCAAAATAAAGTTAAAAATATGGAAGAATTCTACCATACTTTTTATTTAAATCAATTAATTTAAGGGTTTGCGAGATTTTGTTTTACTTCCAACGGTTGGATATATACTAGAAATTTTGGATGAATGTTGGATGCCTAAATATTAAAAAAATCTATTTATTTTAATAAAAAGTATATAACCTTAATTACTTAAATTATATTTTGCTTTAGTTAACTTATATAATATAGTATTTGTAAAGTATTCTTTTAAAGAAATAAAAAGAACTAACTAAAAACTATAAAATCATCTCAAATTAATGATTTCTAGCTAGAAATATGGTATACTATTAATAGAAAGAGGTGTAAATATGAATTTATCAATGAATTCAATTATAGGAATAGTATGTTCTCAAATTAATGCAAATATGCAAAGTCATATGAGAGGATACTCAAATTCAGATACAAAAAGTTATCCAAAAGAAAAAGATGTTAATCAAGATGAACAAGCATTTTTTAATTTTTCAAGCGATGTATTGAGGTTTTTATATGGCGGTTTTCCACAACGATTGTTAGAAAAGTTTTTTAATGAAGATGAAGAAAAGATTGTTAGTTATTTAAGAAGTATTAATGAAGAAATTCTTTCAAGTAATGATTTTACAAAGGCTATTATTGAAAATAAAGCAATGATTAGAAAGTTATGTTCTTATGAATTTTTTATTTCTGTAGGAATAGGTGTTTCTAAGAGAATTAAAGTAAATCCTTCTATTTCATATATCCCAAGTATAGATGATGCAGCATCGAATATAATTAGAATTGGTATAACTGAAGAACAAAACGAATTAAGATATGGGGATGGAATAAAATTTCTAAATGGTACAATTGATATTTATGAAAATGGAAATGTTGTATTTAATTCATTTTCAAAAGATACTTTAAAAATTCAATTAGAAGACACAGATAAAGGTTTAGTTATTTTAAAAGATAGTAATGGGATGCCTATATACACTAAAGAATCTTTAGAGGCAACAGTTGCTGATTCTAATATTGATAAAGATAGTATGGTAATAGTAAGTAACTTAATTAAAGGATTATTACAAAAAGTTAACTACCCTGTTGATAATAAAATAACAAAATAAATAGGAGAAATAAAATTATGCAAAATATTTTAAATAAATATTATGAGTTTTTTATAAAAAGTAATTTTACCACAAAAGATACCTCTAAAGATGATAAAGAATTCTATGAATTATATAAAATAATTACAAATAGATATGATTTATCTAAAGACCGAGATTTAAAGTATGACTTGATGGTTTTTTCTGATTTTTTTGACTCTGCCAGTATTTCTGGAATTAGAAGATCTGGAATTTATTCTCCTTCTCGCGGTAGTGCAGATAGACAAAAAGCAACATTTGAAAGAAGAGAAAGAGTATCATTTGGTTGGTTTAATGCATCTCCTAATATGGTAAAAAATAATGATTTTATATATTCTATAAAAAGAACTGATGATATTTTTTGTAAAGTATATTTATCAATAAAGCCAGAAAAATATATTGAAGTTATGATAGAACTTCAAAAATTTATAGATAATCTTTATAAGAATCATCCGAATGAAGAACTTGGAGAATGTAAATTTAGAAATGTGCCATCAAATGATGCAATTGTTATGAGATTTGCAAGTAAAGAGCACTATGAAGAATTTTTAAAATTTTTAGATGAAAATCCCAAAATAAAAAATTCATTTGATATTCCTAATTTATTTATCCCACGAGATGAGTATGGATTATCAGTTTTACCAGATCAAAATAGTTCTTATAATTTTTTTGTTACAAAAATGCTATGGGATTATATGTTTGAATGTAAAGAAAAAAACATTAATGTTTCTATAGAAGAACTTTGTAATTTTATAGCTAATTACAATTGCCTGACGCCAGAAATTATAGATAAATGCAATGAAAGTGTAATAGAAAGTTTTAAAGATATATTAATTGGAAAATTAACTTCCAAACCAAATTCAGAATTGCTTTTATTTATGAATGAAAAGAGTAAAAAAATGTAATTATAAAGATAATAGTTTACATTAATAAGTCATTGGCTTTCTTTATACAATGTGAAATTCATTTCTTTATAATTAATATTATTGAATTTTTCATAAATAAGAATATTCATTTTTATATTTATTAAAGTATCTTTATTTGTTATTTTTCTTGTTCTAAAGTATCTACAATTTACAATTGCTTTATCACGCATAATATAAATAAAAAATATTTAAATTATTATAAATATTTATACTAAAATATATAATATATGTTATACTATTAATAGATTGATTTAATCAATTACTTGTTTCTATTTTTTCGCAAATGACCCATGTCATTGCTCCAATTGAATACAACTTACGAACCTATTATGGTGTCGTAAGTTTTTTAATGTCTAAAATCTAACCCACTGTTAGCTTGGAAGACATGTATAGATGTTCTCTTTCTAGGAAGGAGGACATTTTTTAATGCTTAATTTTAAAACAATAGAAACATTAAAACCTAACTCAACTATTATTGATATTATTAAATGCTATGACTTTAAAACGAGAAATGGCAAGGTTAAAATTCTTGAAAACACAAATTTAAAGTTTATCGAACCTACTGAATACTTAATATTATCTCCTAAAAAAATCGCTATTTATGAGTACAAAATTAATGAAATATCTAATAAACAATTTTATGTAAAAGAACATAATTAAAAATATACACTGCATGAAATATATAAAATTTTGAAGAAATTGTAATTTTACACTTAACTTTTTGCTTATAAAGTGCCAAACAAGTGAGAGGATAACTTCTCTCAAATATAAAAGAAAGGAGATGATTTTGTGAGATGTGGAGTTTATGTTAGAGTTTCAACTGACGACCAAAAAGATAATGGCTATTCTATTGATTCGCAACTTAGAATGATTAAAGAATATTGTGAAAAGAAAAATTATGACATTATTGATGTTTATAATGATGCCGGTCATTCAGGAAAAGATTTAATGAGACCAGAAATGCAAAGATTATTAAAAGACATTAAAGCAAAGAAAATTGATAAATTAGTTGCTATTAAAGTAGATGACTTACAAGAAGTAATTATGATGGCTTTTGGCTACTTAATTATTTAGAAGAACACGATGTTAAATTAGAACTAATACTTGAGCCATTTGATGTAAGTACTGCTAATGGTGAAATGATTTATGGAATGAATTTAGTGTTTGGTCAAAGAGAAAGAAAAGAAATTGGAGCAAGAACCAAAAGAGCTATGGAAGAAATGGCTATGGAACATATCCACCCTAGTAAAGCACCTTATGGATATACAAGAAACAAAGAAACAGGTCATTTAGAAATTGAACCTATTGAAGCCGAAGTTGTCAAAGAGATATTTGAACTATGTAAAGAAAGACATTCAACAAGAAATATTGCTACTATTATGAAAGATAATAATGCATATCTAAAACATGGCAAATGGAAAGCTGATAGAGTTTATAAAATACTAACTAATTCCATTTATATTGGAATATTTGAATATGGTAAATATAAAAGAAAACCCGAAGATATACTAAAAGTTGAAAACTATTGTGAACCAATTATTGATTTAAAGACTTGGAATATTACTAGAAAGAATTTAGAAAAGAATAAACATCCTAATTACGGAGAACATATACATTTATTTACTTCACTAATTAAATGCCCTGAATGTGGTAATATTTTATCTTCTACTATTTCTTATAAATATAGTGGAACACCAAACAAAAAAGAATACTACCATTTAACTTGTAAGAATGTTAATTGTAAAGCAAAAGGACTTCATTATAGCTCTGATAAGATTGAAAAGAAATTAGGTAGAGTTTTAAATGAACTAACTAGATACATGTATGATATGAATAATGAAATAATTGTATCAAATTCAACTAAATCAAAAGACATAAGTGATATTGATAAAGCCATAGAAAAACTAAAAATTCAAGAAAAGAAGTTAGTAGATTTGTACTTATCATCAAACTTAAATGTAGATGCTATCAATCATAAAAACGAAGTTATCAAAAAAGAAATTGAGAAATTAAATAAGAAAAAGCAATTACTAGATCCCAATGATGACTTTAAAGAATATACCGTAGAACTACTTAAAAAACTTGATTACAAAAAAGAAGAAGATTATTTGTTATTTAATAAACTTGGTTTTTCCTTTATGTGGGATAGCTTAAATCGTAAAGCGAAAAGAGATATATTAAATAAACTTGTATCACAAATAGAAATTACAAGAGATAAAAACTACAACATTGAAATTAAAAATATTAAGTTTACTGATGAATTTATATCTAGAAGTTGTAAAGAATATTTAGAATACTTAAATGATATTTTAAAGAACAATAATATTGGTATCAAATATCAAGAGTTAATAACTACTGATGAACTTAATAATTATTCTAAAAACTACTATGTTTTATCACTTCAAAAGTTAGAAAAGAATGAATATTCAAATGATGAAAGAAAGATATTACTTACACTTGCTTCAGAACATTTTTATTATGATGGTATTATACATTGCCCTTTATATAGTAACGAAACCATTATAGACCAAATAATGTTAATACCTAAAACTGAAATATGTTAAAGAAAGGACTTACTAATTATGAAATTGTTAAACAAAAATAATATTATTAAAAATCAGGTTAATACAATAGAACAATATAAAGTTTTAAACTACTTAAAAGATACTTTAAACACTGATGCTATCGCTATTTATTTAGTTGATAGATATACAATTAAAGTTATAGATACAAATAATGATATTGGCTATTTTAAATATAATATTAAAACCAAAAATATAGATTTTATAGATAATTATAACAAAAGTAAAGAAATGGAGAGATAAAAAACGAAAAAAATTATTACAAAGGATGAAAATATAAATCTTAACAAATACGGATTAATAAAACTTAACTATCTGAAAAAGAATAATAAAGTTTTATATCAAAGACTAATTATTGAGGACAAACTAAATACTTTTCTTTTTTCAGTCGGTAAAGAAGCAGAAGAAAAAGTAAAATCTTTAATAAATAAACTTGCTGAAAAAGATAAAAATTTAAATGAGAACCTAAAAGAAAAAAATCAATTATTGTGGGTACAAAAGATGAATAATTACAAAAATATTGCAGAAGAAATTGTATTAAAAGAACTTATATTTAATGAAAAAGTGTGAGGATAAATAGAATAAAATTGTCTTAGCCAGCACTGCAAATGTACTCCTAACATTTGCCTAACCTATGGGACAAGTCCCAAACCCTAAAAAATATAGAAAGGATGAAAAAATGAGAAAAAGAAATATAAAAATTAATGTATTTATAAATGAAGAAGAACAAATTAGATTTAAAGATAAAGTTAAGAAGTTAGGATTATCTCAATCAGCATATATTAGAAAAATTATAAATGAAGATATGGATAATGTTATTCATAAAGATGAGATTACACCTATTTTAGAACAAATAAAAGCTCTTAATTATGTTTGTGATTATGAATAGAATTTACAATGGCAAAGAACTATTAGAAAAAGTACTTACTGAAATAAGAACTTTACAAGATGTTCTTGATAAAGAACAATATTAATATAAGGTATTGCTTTTTTACTTGAATTCAAGCCATATTGTAGAAAAAAATAGCATTTTATAGTATAATATTACTTGGAGAATTACTTGGCTTTTTAACAAGAATTACAATTACGAGGAGTGATGAAATGGAAACAACAAATTTATCAAAAATAAGAAGAGATAAAATGTTAAAAACATTAAGTGAAATTAAAAAGAACATATCCGATGAAGAAACATTAAATAGTTTATCTCTTATTGAAAATGAACTTACAAAAAAGAAATATGGACTTATTTGGGAAGAACATGAAGAAAGAGTTGACAAAGAATTAGAAACTCAAATACCTACCTTTGAGGAAATTAAAGATAAAGAGATTATGTGTAATCCAAATGAAAAATTCAACTTTTTATTAGAAGGAGATAATCTTCACAGTTTATATTTACTAGAAAAAACTTATAAAGAAAAGATAGATATAATTTATATTGATCCACCTTATAATACTGGAAAGGAAGATTTTATATATAATGATAAAATCATAGATGAACTAGACGGATATAAGCATAGTAAATGGCTTTCATTTATGGAAAGAAGAATTCGTATTGCAAAAGAATTGCTTACTAAAAGTGGAATAATTCTTATTTCAATTGATGAAAATGAAGAAGCACAATTAAAATTATTATGTGATGAAATATTTGGAGAAAGCAATAGATTATCAACACATCATATTAAAGTTAGATATGATAATAAAAGTTTAAATGAAAAAAATGATTGGCAGCCAGTTATGGAATATGTTTATATTTACGCCAAAGATAAGCTTAGTGTTAAAGCTAAAAAACCTAGTGAAAATTATAATATTGATAAGTTTCTATATTCATTTGATGAATTAACAAATGGGCAAACTATAATTTTGGGTAACAAAAAAGTGACAATATTTAAGCAAGGTGAATGGAAAATAAACAAAGCACAAAAAGGCTCACTAAATTTATTGAAAGAAACATGGGCTTCTGGTTCCGTTTTAAAAGGAAATACATCAGGAAAATTTTTTGACTTATATTTAAGCGTCAGAAAAACAATAGATGGTCTTAATTGTTTATATAAAGTAGAAGGAATAGGAGAAGATGGTCTTGGTTATAGATATTTTACTGGTCCACAAAAAGAAACATCCTCTCGTGGAAAATTTTATTCTGGTGTTCCTCTAGAAAGATAGACGACTTAAATAATGGAACATCTAAAAAATATAGACCAATTTCAAATTATTATGATTTTAGTGCCGATTTTGGAAATATTAGGCAAGAAGGTAATACACCATTCAATAGTGGAAAAAAACCAGTTAAGATGTTAAAGGAATTAATAAATTATCATAAAAATAAGAATGCTACTGTATTAGATTTTTTTGCAGGATCTGGAAGTACTGCACAAGCAGTATTAGAATTAAATAAGGAAGATAATGGAAATCGTCAATTTGTTTTATGTACAAATAATGAAAATAATATATGCGAAGAAATAACATATAAACGAATTAAAAATGTTATAAATGGTTATGGAAAGTATGATGCATTGAAAACTAATTTAAAATATTATCGTTGTACTTATATTCCAAGAATAAATACAGAAAATGAGAATCTACATAATAATTTACTTATAAATATTAAAAATCTTATTCAATTAGAAAATGGAATTGAAATAGATGATAATAAAATTAGAGTTTATTTAGATGAAGAAGAATTAGATAAATTTAGTACTAATAAAGAAGAACTAGAGGTATGCGAAAAAGTATATATTTCTTCTGATATTCTTTTAACAAGTGAACAAGAAGAAATTTTTGAAAATAACAACATTGAAGTGTATATCATACCAGAATACTATTTTGAAGATGAAATTAAGGAGGTAATGTAATAATGCAAGGAATTAAATTAAAAGATTTTCAAATAAATACAGTGAATAAACTATTAGATGCAACTTCTATTGGAAGTAAAAAAGAGGTATTATTACAAGCACCTACTGGAAGTGGTAAAACTATTATTCTACTCTCTTACATTGAAGAATATTTAAAAGAAAATAACAAAATGGTATTTGTATGGCTAACTCCTGGCAAAGGAGATCTAGAAGAACAAAGTAGAAAGAAAATGATTAAATTTTTACCACACCATAATACTAAAAATATACAAGATGTATTACTTCAAGGCTTTGAGGCAAAAGATACTGCTTTTATTAACTGGGAAACAATTACTAAAAAAGATAATAATGCCTTAAAAGAAGCTGAAAGAAAAAATCTTTATGAAAGAGTTCGTGAACTCACAATAATGGATATAAGTTTATCATAATAGTTGATGAAGAGCATTTAAATAAAACAGTGAAAGCTGAAGCCATTTTACAATACATGAATCCAGAATATATTGTTAGAGTAAGTGCTACTACTAAGACTAATAAAGAAGCTGAATTTATTAAAATTGATGAATTGGAAGTAATAAATGCAGGTCTAATTACAAGAGCATTATATATTAATGAAAATGTTTCTAATCAAACTACTCTTTCAAATGAACATGAGTATTTACTCGATTTAGCAATCAATAAAAGAAAAGCAATAAAAGATGAATATATTAAATTAGGTGTACAAGTTAATCCTTTAATTATAATTCAAGTACCAAGTAAGTCAAATGATTTAATAAAGCAAATAGAAAAAATACTAGAAGAAAGAAATTATACATATGACAGAAAAAATTTAGCAATCTGGTTATCAGATAGAAAAGAAAATATTGAAGATATTGAAAATAATGAATCTAATCAAGCAGTTCTTATTATGAAACAAGCAATATCAACCGGTTGGGATTGCCCTAGAGCAAAAATACTTGTTAAACTCCGTGATAATATGAGTGAAGATTTTGAAACTCAAACAATCGGAAGAATAAGAAGAATGCCACAAGCTCATCATTATGATAATGTACTTTTAGATAATTGTTATCTTTATACTTTTGATGAGAAATATGAAACTGCTGTTAAACAAGAATTAGGAAGTAATGCTTATGACACAAAAGTTATATTTTTAAAGAATGAGTATAAGAATTTTACTCTAAAGAAAATAACTTTTGATAATGCTTTTGATGGTTTTGATGAAAGACAAACTTTTAATATATTACATGAATATTACATAGAAAAATATAAATTAACTTCAAACAAGAAGAATAATAAAACTATACTAGAAGCAAACGGATATGTGTTTAAAGATACTATTGATAATTATATAGTTCAAGATAAAATAGTAAGAATTAATTCTGATGAATTACAAAATGCTAATAGAATTAAAGTATCATCAACTGTAACCACGAATAAAAATGGATTTGAATTAAGACATTCAATCAATGTAATATCTTCTAAAATTGGTATGAGATATGATAGAACAAGATTAATGCTTGAAAGAATGTTTTTTAGAGGAAAATTATTTACAAAGAAATTTGTTGATTTGTCGTTAATAGAATTTTATGCTTTTGTTATTAATAATGAAGATATTTTAAAGCACGACTTTCAAGAAGCAGTATCACAAAAATCAAGACAAATGAAAATGAAATTTGATGAATTAAAAATTTTAGATTGGAAAGCACCAGAAATGGATTATATTAAGTATGATCCTAAAATGAAAGATACAACAATATATGAAAAATCTATTTATATGAATTATCCTAATAGTACAATAAAATCTAAAAGTGAAAGAATGTTTGAATTTTTCTGTGAGCATAATGAAAATATAAAATGGTTCTATAAAAATGGTGAATCCTCTAGTGATTATTTTTCAATAGTATATGTTGATGCAGTAAATCATAAATGGCACTTCTACCCTGACTTTATTGTTTGTGATAAAGATAATAAAATATGGATTATTGAAACTAAAGGTGGAGAAAATGCTGATGGTGAATCTAAAAATATTGATATTAAAGTAGAAAATAAATTTGAAGCATTAAAGGAATATGCTAACAAGTATAATGTTAATTGGGGCTTTGTAAGAGATTATGATAAAAATGAATCATTGTATATTTGTAATACCGAATATACAGAAGATATGGAAAATGACAATTGGATGTTATTGAAAAATATATTTTAGTGAGGATATATAAATGTATATTAATAAAATAAAAATACATAACTTTAAATGCTTTAAAGATTATGAATTGTCTTGTAATTCACAATTAAATATTTTAGTTGGAATGAATGATATTGGTAAAACCACCATATTAGAAGCAATAAATCTTTGTTTAACTGGCTTCTTTCGTGGCAAATACTTGAAAAATAATCTGACACAAGATGTCTTTAATAATGATTGTATTAAAAACTATTTAGACAATATAAAGTCTGATATCAATACTCCATTACCAGATTGTAGTATTGAATTATATTTTCAAGATGCGGATCCTATGTTACTAGGAAAAGAAAATTCCGATAATGAAAATGTTGCATGCATAACTTATAAAATTAAATTTGCCTCGAAATATAGCGAGGATTATGAAATATACAAATCGCTTGGCACTCCATATTCACTACCAATAGAATATTATGACATAGAATGGATTAATTCTGCTGGCAAAGATGTTACAGGTCGAACTGTCCCTTATAAATCAATTTTAATAGATACTGATTCTAGTGTTAGAAATAATAATGATGTACAAATTTCCCGAATTATCCAAGAAAATTTAGAAGAAAAAGAATTGGTAGGTATTTCTCAATTATACAGAAAAATGAATGATAACTTTATAAATGATGAAATTATGACAAATGTTAATAAAAAGCTTAGTCAAAATACGCATATATTAAATACAACTATACAACTAGACACTGAATCCTTGAATCAATCTGATTGGGAAAAATCTGTGATAACCAGAATAAATTCTACTCCCTTTGATTTTGTTGGTAAAGGAACTCAAGCAGCAATAAAAATCGAATTATCTTTGACAAGTGGAAAGGCTGATAAATCTTCAATTATTTTAATTGAAGAGCCTGAAAATCATTTAACATATTCAAAAATGAATAAATTAATTAGCGAAATAACAAAATTGAATAACGAAAAGCAAATATTTATAACTACACATAGCAGTTTTGTTGCTAATAAACTAAATATCAAAAACTTAATATTACTTTCTAAAGATAAAAACACTTCATTTTCGAGGCTTACACCCGAAACAATAAATTTTTTTGAAAAGAAGCCAGGATATGATACTTTGAGACTTCTATTATGTAAAAAAGCAATATTAGTTGAGGGAGATGCTGATGAACTAATAGTGCAAAAAGCATACCTTAATAAGAATGGTATATTACCCATAGAAAATGATATTGATGTAATTTCTGTTGGAAATACTTTTTTAAGATTTTTAGAGATATCGACTCTTTTGGAAAAGGAAACTATTGTAGTAACTGATAATGATGGTGATATAGAACAATTAAAAAATAAATATGAAAACTATCTAGGAAAAAATGAAAAGAATTTTATTAAGATTTGCTATGATGATGAAACTCATATAGAGCAAGGAAATTTAAGATCAAAAAATGGTGGAACATTTAATTATGACACATTAGAGCCATGCATGTTAAGAGCAAATAATTTAGACACATTAAATGAAATTTTGGAAACAAATAAATCCACAGATGATGAATTAATTTATTATATGGTAAACAACAAAACAGAATGTGCATTAAAAATTTTTGATACCACACAAAATATAAAATTTCCAAAATATATAGAGGATTCGATAAATGAATAATAATCTTTTAATCGCAGGAGCAGGAACAGGTAAAACAACCTTTATTATTAACAAGGCTTTAGCACAACAAAATAGAGTTTTGATTACAACATACACAATTAAATGTCGAAAAGAAATAGAAGAACAAATAATTTCTAAAAAGGGCTATATTCCAGATAATATTGTAGTACAAACTTGGTTTTCATTTTTATTAGAACATGGAATTCATCCATATAAGAAAGATTTGGGAATTAAAGAAATAAATGGTTTAAATTTTGTGAATGGTAAATCGGGAATAAAGTATATAAATAAACAAGGTATTCCTATTTGTTATTCAGAAACAGAATTTGATAAATTTTATTTTGATAATAATAAAAATATTTTTTCTGATAAATTACCTAAACTTGTATTAAAAATCAATGAAACATCAAATAATTCGGTATTTGATAGAATATCAAAAATTTTTGATACAATATATATTGATGAAGTACAAGATTTAGTTGGGTATGATTTAGAAATAGTTAAAAAGATATCTGAAAATCAAAAAAATTTATTTTTAGTTGGAGATCCAAGACAAAAGGTTTATGACACACATGTAGATTCTAAATTTAAAAAGTATAACAATGGAAATATTGATGAATTTATAAAAGATAACTGTGAGCAATCAAATTTTTATATAGATACTACAACTCTAAACACTTGCAGGAGATGTCATAAAGATATTGTAATATTTATGAACAATTTTTATAAAAAATATGACAATCTCTTAACCAATGAAATTACATATAACACACATCAAGGTATATTTGTTGTAAGAAGTAACGATGTAAATGCATATTTAAAAAAATATTGTCCTATACAACTTAGATATAATAAGATTAAACATGTTAATACAAATTTTAATGCTTTGAATTATAGAGAGACAAAAGGATGTACATATGATAGAACTCTAATATATCCGACAAAAGATTTAGAAAACTACTTAAAAGATAAAAAAGAGATATCAAAAATAAATACCAAAAATGCAATTTATGTTGCATTAAGCAGAGCGATTAATAGTGTTGCAATAGTTTATGATGGAAAAGTGGATGAGAAATTAAATATCAAAGTTTGGGAGGAAAATAATGAACAATAAAGATAGTTTAATTAAAAATGTATTGGATTTTTTAGAAAATAATGAAAAAGTAGTTCTAATTACTGGAACTAATCAATACGAAAAACATAAGACAGTTATAGCAATTCTTAATAAGTATCGCCCTAAATCTAAAATTTTATTTAGAACAAATTCTATGGCTAATATATATGATGAACCATTTTTAGGATGGACTGGCTGCTTGAAAAAGAAAATTAAATCTGGAGAAACTTTTAAAATTTCTAAAAATTATTATCAAGTAGATTCTTTTAATACAGAACGAACTTGGTATCAAACAGATATTAATTTTGATTATGCTATATTATATCCTATAGATGCCTGTCTTAGAAATAATAGTTTAGACAAAGTATTAAATAATCTTATAAATGAGAAGAATATAAAAAAAATATTTTTAATCTCATGGACAGATTCAAAACACTATGATTATGAGAAAATTTCTAAGTATTACTCGCAAAGATTTATATATGACGCTTTAGAAGAAAATCCAGAATATCATAAAAGAGTATTGGATATTATTAATAATATTCACTAAAACTATTGATAATAAAATATATATACTATATAATATTTTTAGAAAGAGAGCGAGTTCGTAAGATGTATTTAAACCGCTCCAAATTGATAGGAAACTCGGAAATTAACTTCTGAGAGTAATAAATGCTAACTAGAAATAGTTAGCACTTTTTTTATATAAAATAACCCCTCTATGTATTTGCATAGGGGGGTGATATTAACTATTAATTTTTAATTCTTTTATTTTTTTCTTTTCGTTATCTTGTTTTTTGATTCTATTATTAATATCTAGTTCTATTATTGAATCACATACTTTATATCTATAGAATCCTTTAATGTAATCATAATTTCCTTCATTATTTGCTTTATTCATTGCTAAATGATACTCTGTTCTTTCATTTGTTTGATGTATATTGGTGGTAATCCAACGTCTTCAAATAATTTGTTAATAAATCCTCTTATTGTTCGACCATTACCATCATCAAAAGGATGTACTTTGATTAACTTACAACCAATAACTACACAATTATCTAGATATTCAAGTAATTTATCAGTTGAGAAGTTAGTATTTAATTCTTTTGCATCTTCTAGTAATTTTTGTATTTCTATATCTATTTTTTTTAATTCAGGTCTTATCATAGACCATTCTGATAGTTCTGTACCAGTTCCAGGAAGATATACATCGAATCTTCTAAAATCTCCGGCATACTCTGGGTATTCTGTAAATGAAAATAATTTTGCATTTAAATCTTTAAGAGTATATACATCAAATAAATAATTAACATCATCGGAATGTATATATTCATACATAGCTTTAAGTCCTTTTATTTCTATACTATTGTGTGTTCCCTCAAGTTCACTTTCGTTATTAATGTATTTTGTAATAAATGCTTTTTTCATTTTGTCAAATTCAACCTTACCTGGTGCTAAACTATAATACATTTTAATTAACTTTGTTGGTGTTTCTGCTTTTTCTTCATAAAGTTTATTAACTTTTTTTCTGTATTTATATCCTAAAAATGATTCTTGTATTATAAAGTTTATATCGATTCCTGCACTATTTAAATCTTAATTAATTTTGCTTTTTCTTCACTCATTTTTGTCACCTCTCAAAATTGCTAGTATTATAGCACGATATTTCAATAAATGCAAATATGTATTTAATTTTCTTTTATGTAAATATTAATATTGGTGATTGTATGTTAGTTAGACTTGGGTATGTGGCTATTAGTACTGCGATTGATGTTACTAGTTCTAGTCCTTATACTTATAGTGAGTATTTAAATAAATGTAATATTGACAAGCTTGATGATGTTATTAAATCTAATTTATTAGGTTTAGAAGAAATATTAAAATATAATGTTAAAAATAATATTCATTTTTATAGAATGTCCTCTAAAATAATTCCACTTGCTACTAAAGATGATGTAAAATTTAATTATACTACTAAGTACGAAAAATATTATAATAGAATTAGTAAAATTATTAATGATAATAATTTGAGAGTGGATTTTCATCCTGATCAATTCTGTGTACTTAATAGTACTAATAAAGATGTTGTTAAAAACTCTATTGATATTTTAAATTATCATTATAAATTATTGAACATGATGAAAATTAAAGATAAGGTTCTAATACTTCATGTTGGTAGTAACGTTTTAGGAAAAAATAATTCTATTAAGAGATTTGTTAATAATTTTAATAAATTACCTGATTATTTAAAGAAATGCATTGTTATTGAAAATGATGATAAGGTATTTAATGTTAGTGATACTTTAAAAATTTCTGATATGATTAATGTTCCTATTGTACTTGATTATCATCATTATAAATGTAATAAAAGTGATATTGATATCAAAAAAATATTTAATACTTGGAATATTAAACCTAAATTACATTTTTCTTCTCCTAAAAGTAAAAAGAATTTTAGAAGTCATAGTGATTATATAAATAGTGATGATTTTATAGAGTTTATTGAATTTATTAAGAAGTATAATACTGATGTTGATATTATGTTAGAAACAAAAATGAAGGATGAAGCATTATTTAGATTAGTCAGAGAGCTTAAATATAAAACTAATTATAATTTTATTGATGACACTAGTTTTGAAATATAAAAAAATGTAGCTATGTTATAGTTACATTTTATATTATTATATTTAATAATTCTAAAATTAATCCTGATATTACTCCTAGTGAATATAATAAGCATATTATAAATATGTTTTCTTTTATATTTTTATTTTCCTTAAATAATACTATTAGTGCTGTTCCACTACCAGTTAATAAACCTGCGATTAATGAAGATAAACTTATAGCATTATTTAAATATAGTTCTGTTAATATTATACTAGCTCCGCAATTGGGAATTAGTCCAATAAGGCTAGTGATAAATGGTCCCAGTATGGTACCTTTTAGTAAGATTTTTGATAAATAGTCTTCACCGACATAGTGAAACACTATATTTATTATAAGCGTAGTAATAAATAAAAATAATACTATGTTTAAGGTATGTTTGATGGATGATAATAATATTCCTTTTTCGCAATGACAATTTTCTTTATCACATATTTCATAGTTTGTTTTATCTTGCTTTTTCTTTATTTTTCTTAAAGTCAAATCTATTAATACTCCATAGAATATACCAAACAATATTTTTATTAAAATTATTTGCAATATAATTTTGATATCTGCTTTTTCTGATATAAGTATTGGAAGCATTTCATCACTTGTAGATAAATATATTGAAAAGAGAGTACCTAATGATATTATTCTTGTTATGTATAGATTTGTTCCCATTACTGAGAAACCACATTGTGGTATGATGCCAAGAAGGGCTCCTATTACGGGACCAAGTCTTTTTGATTTTGTTATAATATTTTTGTTTTTGTTTGTTAACTTATGTTCTAAAACTTCAATTAATAAAAATGCAACAAACAAAAATGGTATTAATTTTAATACATCTATTATAGTATCAACTATTATATCTATCATAATGATTCCTCCGCATAAAGATTATATCATTTTATTTATGATAGAGCAAGTTAAAATTCATACCATTTTCTTTGCTTTATCATAGATTTGGGTAATTCTTTTATAAATTCTTTGCTGTTAATTAAATATTCTGATAAATAATTTAAAATAATATTGTAAATGGCTATTTCTTTTTGCCTTTCATTAAATAATGGTATTTTTTCATTTTCTAATGTTTTAAATAGTTCTTTAATTTCTTTTGATTTTTCGTTAGTTATTAATACTTTGCATCTTTTTATAATTTCCGCAATTGTTTCGAGGTAATTATCATAGTCAGTTATGTTTGGATAAAATGATAATAATTCATTGAATAAGTTTTTTGTGTATAAATATAGGTGTGTGTAAATATCACATGGTTTGTTTATTGTTTTATCATTACTTGTACTAATTATTTGAGGTAAGTCTTCGCTATCGTATGGATTTTGTGGCATTATATTAATACTTTGATATTTTTCTATGCAGTCAATATTAAATAGCAGAAGTGTATTTATACTCCAATTTTTAAAAGTTTCTATTTCTCTTGAAAAGTTTATTCCATAATAATTAATATAAACACCATCATATTCTCTTGATAATTCTTCAAAATCAAATATTTTATTTTTGGTGGTTAGTGGCTCGCATAATCCTAATATGTGATGATATGATGGATATTTTTTTGCTAATTCTTTAATTTGATTACAAGAATCTATTGTTAGTATTTTTGCATCATCTTTTAATGTAAAGATGGCTGCTACTTTAAAACTTTTTAGTGTTTGTAAATATGAATCCTTAGTTATCATATATTCATACCAATCACTAATAATATATTTATTAAATTCAGCTGCCCAAAGACCACCAGTAGGCTTAAAAGTATAATTGTTTAGTGGACGTAATATTTTTCTAAAAATATTACTTGAAATTGTTTCTGTTCCTACAGTTACGTATTGTTTTTTCATGTTCTAACTCCTTGCATTTATATATAATACTTTAAATATGTTGTTATGTCAATATTGTATTTTTGTAGATTTAATGATATTATATTGTTGTGATGTGTATGAGTAAAAAGAAACTTTTGATTTTAATTGTTACTATTAGTGTATTGTTTATTGCAACTGTAAGTTTTTTAATTATTAAGAATAAAACTGACAAAATGGAAAAATTTGAAATAAATAACAATGAAAATAATGAAGAAAATAATACAGAAAATAATACAAAAAATGAAAGCAAAGAAGATAACGATCAAAATAGTAATGATGTAAATATTAAAGATAATAGTGATGATAACTATAATGATTCTGTTACATCTGAAGAAGATGTTGTTAATTACTTTGAAAAAAAGTATGATGAAGTTAACAATAATTCTTGGGATAATGTTAAAGATAAAGCTAAAGAATATTTTATTACTATAGTTGATTTTATATTTTATGATGGTAAAATTAAAGGACATACTTTTAATGATTTGAGTAGTACTGCAAAGCTTAAAATTATTAGTATTGCTTTAAAAATAGATAATAAAATCGAAGAGTATATTCCAGGCTATAAAGAAACAATCTCTAGTAATGGTAGTAAAATATATAATAACGTTAAAGAAAAATTGGTTACTTTATATTTAGATATTTCAACTGAAATATGTAAAAATTATGAAAATGGATGTAATACTGCTAAAGAAATATTTAAAGATGTTAAAGATAACTGTAAAATAGGGTGGGACTTTATTAAAAAATTGGTATCTTCTGGTACTAGTAAGTTAAAAGAATGGTATGAGGTTTATAGTGGTAAATAAAATTATTAAATTTTTATGTATTGTTGTTTCTTTACTATGTTGTGGCTGTTCTACTGCTGTAAATAATAAAAATAATATTATTAAGGATATTGTCTCTTTTAATAATGAATTAGATAATAATTTTTTAGAGTATGTATGTGATGAGTATGGTATGGATACTTTAAATAATATTTTGACTGCTTATACTAATAATAGTTATACAAATAAAATATGGCATGATATTTTTGGAAAATCTTATAGAGTGTTACTTGATGAATATAATGGTATATATGATAATAATGATAAAGTAAAGATAATTAATAATAAGGATAAAACTGTTATAAGTTTTGTTGGTGATGTAGCTTTAGCAGATAATTTTGATATAATGCCTTATTATGATTCAAGAGGTAAAGGTGTTTACGGTATACTAGATGATAATGTTGTCAATATTATGAAATCTAGTGATATAATGGTTGCTAATAATGAGTTTACTATAAGTAATAGAGGAACTAAACTTAATAAATTATATAATTTTAGAGCAAGACCTGAAAGACTAAAAATATATGATGAAATGGGTGTTGATATTGTTTCTATTGCTAATAATCATGCATATGATTATGGAGAAGATGCTTTTCTTGATACTATTAAATATTTAGATGAATATGATATTAGTCATGTTGGCGGCGGCTCTAATATAGAAGAGGCAAGTTCTGCTTTTTACTATATTGCTAATGGTTATAAAATATCTTTTTTATCTTCAAGTAGAGCTGAAAAGAATATTGTTACTCCTGGTGCAACTGAAACTTCTAGTGGAATATTTAGATGCTATGATAATGAATTGTTGCTTAAGAGAATAAAAGAAGAAAAAGAAAAGAGTGATTTTGTTATACTACTAATTCATTGGGGAAAAGAAGATTCAAATGAACTTGAAGATGTTCAACTTACTACTGGTAAAGAATATATTGATATGGGAGCTGATTTAGTTATTGGTAGTCATGCTCATGTACTTCAGGGTATGGAGATATATAATAATAAGTTAATTGCTTATAATTTAGGAGATTTTATATTTAATAAAGAAACTAAAGATACGGGAATATTATCTGTGACTATTAATAATGAAGGTAATATGAATTATACTTTTATTCCATGTAGACAAAGTAATTATAAGACTTTTTTACTTGATGGTAAAGATAAAAAAGATGTTATAGATAAAATGAAAAATTATTCTATTAATGTTATATTTAATGATGATGGTGCATTTAAATAATATAATTATTTTGTATATGTAGTTATGGCTTCTATATGATAGATATGGTTGATATATTATTTTGAGACTTAATGGCTCAAAATAATACTCCAAGATTATAAGCTTGGAGTGAAAAAAATAATAAAAAAATAATGAAAAAACTTTACATATTTTGTCAAAACTGCTATAATACTTGGTGAGCGAAAGCTCCTTGCCTGAATAAGGCCGTTAGTCCAAAAGGAGGTGTAATAATGAAAAATTATGAAATTATGTTTATTGTAAGACCTGATGTTGAGGAGACTGTTGTTAAAAATACAGTTAAGACACTTGAAAAAGTATTAACAGATCATAAGGCTAAGATTACTTTATCTAAAGAGTTAGGACAAAAAGAATTTGCTTATGAAATTAAGAAATTCAAGTCTGGATATTACTTTTTATACAACATTGAAGCTAAAGATGATGCCGCTATTAAGGAATTTGATAGAGTATCTAGAATCGATGAAAATGTTGTTAGACATCTAGTTATTAACTTAGATAAATAAGGAGAAAAAGTATGAATAAAGCAATATTAATTGGAAGATTAACAAAAGATCCTGAACTTAGAACTACTCCAACAGGCAGAAATGTTTGTCAGTTTTCAGTAGCAGTAAGTAGAAATTTTACTAATGCTAATGGAGAGAGAGAGGCAGATTTTATTAACTGTGTAGTTTGGGATAAACAAGCTGAAAATTTGGTTAAGTATCAAAAGAAAGGCAATCAAATTGCAGTTGAAGGAAGAATTCAAACAAGAAATTATGATGATAAAGATGGTAAAAAGGTTTATGTTACTGAAATACTTGCCTCTAATATTAGTTTCTTAGATTCTAAAGGAACTGGTGCTACTGGTAATACAAGTTTTAATAATTTGCCTGAACCACCAATGGTGGATACTTCAAGTAATAATATGGAAACAGTATCTGTTGAAAAAGATCCGTTTGAAGCATTTGGTGATTCTATAGAAATTAGTGACAATGATTTACCATTCTAAAAAAGGAGGATAAACATGGCAGAATTTCGTAAGAAAAGAAAAAAAATATGTCATATGTGTGCTGGTAAAACAGTAGATTATAAAGATGTTAATATTATATCTAAATATGTTAATGATAATGGTAAAATTTTACCAAGAAGATTTACTGGTACTTGTGCTAAGCATCAAAGACATGTTGCTGAACAAGTTAAAAGAGCAAGATTCATGGGATTTATTCCATTTTGCAAATAAGAGTATAGCTTAGGCTATATTTTTTTCTTTTTATAATGACAATAGACTAAAAATATTGTATAATATTAGTACGAAGGTGGGATATTTATGAAAGTTATATTTTTAAAAGATTTAAAGAAACAGGGAAAGAAAAACGAAATAAAAGATGTTAGTGATGGATATGCTACTAACTACTTAATTAAAAATGGATATGCTGTTAAATATACCAAATCTAGTAGTGACAGGCTTGATGCGGAGATTACACAAAACAAAATAAATGAAGAAAATAATATTAGAATTGCTACTGAAATTAAAAATAAATTAGAAAAAGAGGTTATATCTTTTACAGTTTCTACTGGTAAAGATGGTAAGGTCTTTGGTAGTATTTCTAGTAAACAAATATACGAAGAACTTAATAAAAGAGGTTATAAAGTAGATAAGAAACAAATTGTTATTACTGATAGTTTGTCTTCTATTGGAATGTTTTATGTAGATGTTGTTTTACATAAGAAAGTTATTTGTAAACTCGGGGTTGAATTAAAAAGTAAGTAGGTGAAGTGATGAACAAAGAATTACCTAAAAATATTGAGGCTGAAAAAAATTTGCTTGGTTCAATGTTTTGGTCATATGAATCTCTTCAAAAAGGATGTGAAGAGGTTGATAGTGTTATATTTTATTTAGATAGTCATGCAAAAATATTTGATGCTATTAAAACTTTATATATTAATAATACTCCGGTTGATATTAGTTCTATTACAACATATTTAATTAATTGTAATAGACTTAATGAGATAGGTGGTGTCCAGTATTTAAACGAAGTAGTTAACTCTGTTGCCACTGGCGCTAATATTGAATACTATATTAGTTTGGTTAGTGAAAAGTATACACTTAGAAAAATGATTGAAGTGGCTACTGATATAGTGAATAAGGCTACGAATAGTGAAATGAGTGCTTCTGATACTATTGATGAGGCCGAAAAAGAAATTCTTAATATTTCAAAGTTTAGGAAAACTAGTGAATTTAGAAAAGTACAGGATGTTTTATCTAAAGCACAAAGCGATTTAGAATTTATTGCTAAAAATGGTGGTAAATTAAATGGACTTACTACTGGTTTTGGAGAACTTGATGCATTAACTCAAGGACTTCATCCTACTCAGCTTATTATATTGGCTGCTAGACCGGCTGTCGGTAAAACTGCTTTTGCTCTTAATTTGGGTTTAGCTGCCGCTAAAAGCACTAAGAAAAATATTGCTATTTTCTCTCTAGAAATGCCTGCGGAGCAACTTATTATGAGAATGATTAGTTCTTTGGGACAAATTGATAATAAGAAACTTAGTACTGGTAAACTAGAGAATGATGATTGGAAGAGATTTAATGAGGCTATTAGTATTTTAGCTGATACTAATATATTCTTTCACGATGCAGGTGGTGTTACTCCTAGTGAAATTAAAGCTAAATGTAGAAGACTCGCTACTCAGGGCGAAGGCCTTGGACTTGTTATAATCGACTATTTGCAGCTCATTGATTCTTCTTCAAGATATTCCGGCTCAAGACAGCAAGAGGTATCTGAAATATCTAGAGCGCTTAAAACTATGGCTTTAGAACTTGAAGTACCAGTTATTGCTTTGTCTCAGTTATCTAGAAGTGTTGAAAAAAGAGAAGATAAAAAACCTGTACTTAGTGATTTGAGAGAGTCTGGTTCTATCGAGCAGGATGCTGATATTGTTGCAGCATTACATGCACCTGATGTTGAAGTTCCTGTGGGTGATGAAGTACCTAATCCTATACAACTTATTATACTAAACACAGAAATGGACCTACTAAAACTATTGATTTGTTATTTAAGAAAAAGACTTCGACATTTTTATCTATAAGGAAGGAGAATGGTGCTAGTGCAAACTAAAAAAATAAATTTGGGGTTAATTGTGTTTTGTATATTTCTTTCTGTATTTGTTTTGGTCTTAACTTTTACTACTTATGCTACTAGTGAACCTACTGCTGTTTATACTGTTTATTTGGATGGTAAATCTATAGGTAGTATTTCTTCAAAAGAAAGTTTTAATGATTATGTAAATAGTAAAGAAGAGGAACTAAAAAAGAAATATGATGTTGATACGGTTTATTCTCCTAAAGGAGTAGAAATAAAGAAGAATATTACTTATAATCCTTCTGTTAGCAGTGATGTTGAAATTTATAATAAAATAATTAGTAATAAAAAGTTTACTGTTCATGGTTATCAGATTGCTATTGTTAATACTGATGATGAAGATAATAATAAGAAAACTTTAAATTTATATGTATTAGATAAAAAAGTATTTGATGAAGCTGTTGAGAATACTATTAAAGCCTTTGTTGAAGAGGAACAGTATGAAAAATTTGTTGCAGGTACTCAAGAGGAAGTTAAAGATTTAGGTAGCATGATAGAGAATATTGATTTACTTGAGAATATTACTTATAAAGAAACTTTAATTTCTACTGATGAGAAGATTTTTGTTGATGTTGATGAGCTTAGTAAATATTTACTTTATGGTACTTTAGAAAAAAAAGAGACTTATACTGTTAAAGCAGAAGACACAATAGAATCTATTGCTAATAAACATAAATTAAATGTTAAGGAGTTTTTAATAGCAAATCCTGATTTTACTAGTGAAAATAATCTTTTATATGAGGGACAAAAAGTTAATGTTGGTCTTATAAACCCAGTTATATCTGTAGCAGTTGATGTTCATAGTGTTGGTGAAGAAGAAAGAACATATGATACTGAGATTCAATATGATTCTAGTCAATATATTGGGTATCAAGAAACTATTAGAGAAGGAGAAAATGGTTTATATAGAGTTACCAGAAAGAGTCAATATGTTAATGGTCAATTACGTTCTGGTACTATTGCAAATTCTACTGAAATTAAACCTCCTGTCAATAGAATAATTGTTAAGGGTGAGAAATATGCTCCTAATGTTGCAGATTTAAGTTATTGGGCATGGCCAACGGAAAAGCCTTATACTATTACAACCTATTTTGAATATCGTTGGGGTTCTTTTCACGATGCTTTAGATATATATGTAGGATATGGTTCACCAATACACGCTGCGAATAATGGGGTTGTTGTTGATGCTAAAAGTGGATGTTATCCAGGCAATACACGTTGCAATGGTGGAAGAGGCAATTATGTTATAGTTAATCATAATGTTGGTGGATACTACACTATTTATATGCATTTAAAAGAATACTATGTTAGTATTGGTCAAACTGTTGTAAGAGGTCAAAAAATAGCCGCTATGGGGAACACTGGTTATGTTGTACCTACGCCTAGTTCAGGAAATCCTTATGGTGGCACCCATTTACACTTTTCTGTAAGAGTTGGTGGGCCTAATGCTACTGCGATAAATCCTCTAAGTTTGTATCGATGAAAGTATCTGTTTTATCATCTGGTAGTAAAGGAAATACTACTTATATAGAAAGTAATAATGTAAAGATACTTATTGATTTGGGAAATACTTCAAAATATGTAAAGGAAAAATTAGAGGATTTGGGAGTATTTCCTGGTGACATTGATGCTATACTTATTACCCATACTCATGTTGATCATATAGGGGGCCTAAAAATATTTGCTAAGAAATATAATATTCCAGTATATATTACTGAAGTGATGCATAAAACATTAGATTATATAGATAATTATAAATTACTTGAAGATGAGTTTGATATTAAAGACATTCATGTTACTACGATTAAAACTTCACATGATGCTCCTGATTCAAGAGGATATATTATTAGTAGTGAAAATAAATCAATTGTTTATATTACTGATACTGGATATATTAATAAAAAATATTTTGATATACTTAGTAATAGAGATTTATATATTATGGAATCTAATCATGATGTGGAAATGCTTACTAATGGAAAATATCCTTTTAGTATTAGACAGAGAATACTATCTGATAAAGGACATTTATCCAATTATGATTCTTCTAAGTATTTGTCTTCTTTTATAGGAGACAATACTCATTATATACTGTTAGCTCATTTATCACAAGATAATAATACTGAAGAACTTGCTTACGAAACACTGGCAAATAGATTAAAAGAAGATAATAAACATGTAGATAATATAATTATTACTAAACAAAATGAAGAAACTGAGTTGATAAATGTATGATAAAACTAATCTGTGTTGGAAAAATAAAAGAAAAATATTTAACTGATGGAGTAAATGATTATTTTAAAAGAATTAATAAATATCATAAATTTGAAATAATTGAAGTTGATGACTCTATACCCTCTATTGAGGAAACTAAGATAATGAAACATATTGATAATAAAGATTATGTAATTACTTTGGAAATTGAAGGTAAAAATCTATCTTCTACTCAATTTGCTGATAAATTAGATAATACTTTTATATCTCACTCTAATATTACTTTTGTAATAGGTGGATCTTATGGACTTTCCAATAATATTAAGAATAGATCTAATTATAAACTATCCTTTTCAAATATGACATTTCCACATGGCTTGTTTAGATTAATATTTTTAGAGCAATTATATAGATGCTTTAAAATTATTAATAATGAGACATATCATAAATAGAATTTTATTTTTAATAATTAAAGATGTAAATAGAGTTTTGACTCTATTTTTTGTTGAGTTATAATACATATGTTACAAATTTA
>ERZ791618.145-NODE-145-length-41472-cov-2.246300_pt1 | contig 41472 bp, 26 predicted proteins | sample MGYA00510059_ERZ791618 | MGnify/ENA primary metagenome ERZ791618 (study PRJEB30046, sample SAMN00715159) | human gut metagenome | study: EMG produced TPA metagenomics assembly of the A metagenome-wide association study of gut microbiota in type 2...
GTGCTGGCCGAATACAATGCGGCGAACGGCACGCAGTACATTCCCCTGCCGGCCGATTCGTATACGTTCACCGAAGGCCAGCTGACAGCCGGAGACAACGAACGCCGTTTCTTCGAAGCAAGCTGGATGCACAAGTATAATGGAAAATATTACTTCTCCTACTCTACCGGTGATACTCACCGCCTGTGCTACGCCATCGGCGACAATCCTTACGGTCCTTTCACTTATCAGGGAGTAATCCTGACTCCGGTGGTAGGCTGGACTACCCACCACTCCATTGTGGAATACCGGGGCAAATGGTATCTGTTCCATCACGACAGTGTGCCTTCCGGCGGACGCACCTGGTTGCGCAGCCTGAAAGTATGCGAACTGGAATACGACGCCGAAGGGAAGATTATCACCATTGAAGGACTGGATTAACCATTGACCCCGATAGAGTATGGATACTGTCAAAATAGGTATTATAGGTACCGGGTGGATTGCCGAAAAGATGGCAATCACCCTCGAAGGAATGGAGGGAGTAGAAGCTTATGCAGTCGCTTCCCGCCAGTTGCAGACTGCCTGTGACTTTGCCGACCGGTGGGGTTTCACCCGTGCCTACGGTTCTTATGAAGAAATGCTGGATGATGAAGAGGTGGAGTTGGTATATATTGCCACTCCCCATTCTCACCATTTTGAACATGCACGTATGAGTCTGCTGAAAGGCAAAGCGGTTTTATCGAAAAGGCATTCACCGCCAATGCCCGCCAGGCGGAAGAACTGCTGAATCTTGCCAAAGAAAAGGAGCTCTTCATCACCGAAGCTATCTGGACACGTTATATGCCTCTATCGCAAACCATCAATGACCTTGTAAACGGTGGAATCATCGGACGCCCCATGACGCTGTCTGCCAATCTGGGTTACCCAATCGGCAACCGTGAGCGCCTCCGCCAACCGGCACTGGCAGGCGGGGCTCTGCTCGACCTGGGAGTGTATGCACTGAACTTTGCTTCCATGGTTTTCGGGACGGACGTAGAGCGTGTCACCTCTACCTGCGTAAAGACCGATACCGGAGTCGATGCACAGAATAGTATAACTCTTACATTCAAGGATGGGAAAATCGCTGTACTGCACAGCAGTATGCTGAGTATGACCGACCGCCAAGGCATCATCTCCGGTGACAAAGGCCATCTGATCATTGAAAATATCAACAATCCGCAACGAATCAGGGTGGTAACGGAAGATTATAAGACGGCAGTTGTCTACAACTGTCCACCACAAATCACCGGATACGAATACCAGGTATATGCATCCATGGAAGCTCTGAGGAACGGGTGGCTCGAATCTCCCTATATGCCTCACGCCGAAACCCTGCGCATCATGCGCATGATGGATGACTTACGCCGCGAATGGGGAGTACGCTACCCCGCCGATGAATAAACCAATTCCCCCCGCCCGATGAATAAACCAATCAACACCCCTTGTTTTATGAAAAAATTCCTCACACTATTTCTGCTCCTATCCCTCGGTCCCGGCCCCGTATCCGCAGAGGACGGCAGCCGCTTGTGGCTCCGGCAATCGACAGATGCCCACGCACAGATTACAGCATCTCGCCAGTCTCCGACACTAAACATAGCCGTCCGTGAATTGAAGCAGGCATGGAAAGGGCTCCCCGTTACGCTTGTACTGAAGAAAGACAAACAACTATCTTCCGAAGGCTTCCGCATACGACAGGTAAATGGAAAACTCACCGTCACTTCTCCCAGTGAAACGGGCTTGCTTTATGCTGCCTATCATCTGATCCGTCTGCAAGAAATGCGGAACTTTGGAAAGCCTTCGGAAACAGACCAGGAAATAACGGAGAATCCTGCCTATAACCTGCGTATTCTCAATCATTGGGACAACCTCGACCGCAGCATCGAGCGCGGTTATGCCGGCAAATCCCTCTGGAACTGGGAAGAACTGCCCGGTACGCTCTCCGACAGATACGAAGCTTATGCCCGTGCCAATGCCTCCATCGGAATCAATGCAACGGTGCTGAACAATGTAAATGCTTCCTCCAAAATCCTTTCCGCCGAATATCTGGAAAAGGTAAAGGCTCTGGCAGACATATTTCGTCCTTACGGCATCAGAGTATATCTCTCTATCAACTTTGCCTCTCCCATGCAACTGGGTGGGCTTTCCACAGCCGATCCTTTGGACAAAGATGTCATCGCCTGGTGGAAGCAGAAAGCCAAAGAGATCTATCGCACCATCCCCGACTTCGGTGGCTTCCTGGTGAAAGCCAATTCCGAAGGACAGCCCGGTCCGTGCGACTTCAACCGTACACATGCCGAAGGTGCCAATATGTTGGCAGATGCATTGAAGCCCTTAAAGGTATCGTCATGTGGCGTGCTTTCGTCTACAGCCCAACGGATGCAGACCGCGCAAAGCAAGCCTATCTGGAATTCCAGCCTTTGGATGGACAATTTCGCGACAATGTCATCGTACAGATAAAGAACGGTCCGGTCGACTTCCAACCTCGCGAACCGTATAGTCCTTTATTCGGTGCTATGCCCCGGACTCCGCAGATGGTCGAATTCCAGATTACACAAGAATATCTGGGCTTCTCCAATCACCTTGCCTATCTTGCCCCAATGTGGGAAGAGTTCTTCGACTTTGTGAAGCCGTCTTCACTGAAAGCCATAGCAGGCGTCGCCAATATAGGTACGGATACAAACTGGTGCGGTCATCCTTTCGCCCAAGCCAACTGGTACGCTTTCGGGCGCATGGCCTGGAATCCTTCCCTAACATCGGAAACAATCGCAGAGGAATGGCTGAAACAGACTTTCTTCGATGTAAGTAATCCTAAACATGCACCCATTGCCTATGAAGTACATAATGTGATGATGGAAAGCCGTGAGGCGGTGGTAAACTATATGATGCCACTCGGGCTGCATCACCTCTTTGCATGGGGTCACCACTACGGCCCGGAGCCTTGGTGCGACGTGCCCGGTGCACGCCCCGACTGGATGCCGTCTTACTATCATAAAGCTGACAAACAGGGGATAGGTTTCGACCGTAGTCATACGGGTAGCAATGCTACAGCCCAATATCCCGATTCACTCTGCCACCTTTACGATGACATCCGTACTTGTCCGGATGAGTATCTCCTGTGGTTCCATCATGCCCCTTGGCAACACACCATGCAAAGCGGACGTACTTTATGGGACGAGCTTTGCTATCGCTACGACCATGGTGTACAACAGGTAAGAAGCTTTCAGAAAAAATGGGATCTGGCCGAGAATTATATCGATACGGAACGTTTCAAGGATGTACAGTCACGCCTGAAGATACAGGCACGTGATGCCGTATGGTGGAAAGATGCCTGTCTGCTATACTTCCAGGAATTTTCGGGTATGCGTGCCCCTTACGAAATGGAAAGACCTATACATGAATTGGATGATTTGAAGCAAGTGAAGCTTCCTATCGACAACCATGAATGCCCGACACCCAAAATGCTGAATGAAAGAAGATAAGCAATAGCCCTGTTTTAAATAGAAAATACTAAAAAGAACAGTTCAATGTATCATTTGAACTGTTCTTTTTGTATTTTTGCGCCTTATAGTATATTATAAAGGATATGAAATATGAATAAAGTAACATTATTATCTATAAAGTGGATACGGTTATCACTCTGTCTGATTACTCTCTCTTTCTTTGTACTATCCTGTGAAAAAGAAGATATTGAGCCTGTTGAAACCCAAAAGACTTTATTCATGTACCTACCTTGGTCCAGCAATCTGACCAGCAATTTCTACACAAATATCTCGGATATGGAAAAGGCAATCAGCCAGCACGGACTGAATGGTGAACGGGTAATCGTATTTATGTCTACTACTTCGGAAAAAGCAACTCTATTTGAAATAACCTGCAAGAAAGGTAAATGTGAACAAGTTACTCTAAAAGAATATAACAACCCGCCTTTCACCACCGCCGAAGGAATTACTTCCATTCTCAATGATGTAAAAAGTTTCGCCCCTGCACCCACTTACGCCATGACCATCGGATGTCACGGCATGGGATGGCTTCCAGTTCATAGTACAAAAGGACGGGCAAGAGCCTCAATAAGAATGCACTGGGAAAACGAAGGCGTTCCGAGAACCCGTTACTTTGGCGGTACAACAAGTCAATATCAGACAGATATCACTACCCTTGCAGAAGGTATAACCGGTGCCGGAATCAAAATGGAGTATATCCTGTTCGATGATTGCTACATGTCAACCATAGAAGTAGCCTATGACCTGAGAAACGTTACAGACTACCTTATTGGTTCCACCTGTGAAATCATGGCTTATGGTATGCCCTATTCTATCATTGGAAAAGATTTGATGGGCGAACCCAATTATCAAGCCATCTGTGACGGTTTCTATTCATTCTATTCCACCTATGAAGAAATGCCTTGTGGAACATTAGGCACAACTAATTGTGCAGAATTGGATCATCTGGCCACTATCATGAAAGAAATAAATAATCGGTATACATTTGACACTTCAAAGCGGAATCAATTACAACCTTTAGACGGTTACTATCCGGTAATCTTCTACGATTATGGTGACTACGTAGCACATCTATGTGATGACCCATCATTATTAAAAGAGTTTAAAGAACAGCTAGAACGGGCCGTACCTTATAAAACGCATACAGAAAGTTATTATTCCATGAATACGGGAGCTACCACGCCAATTAAAACCTTCTCCGGCATTACCGTATCTGATCCGAGTGTAAATTCTTTAGCAGCAGATAAAACTGAAACAAGTTGGTATAAAGCAACGCACTAAATAGATTGGATACTGGATTGGATAATCCAAAAGCCACATTCAGACTGATTATCAAACACTTACAAGAAGTTAAATTCCTGTCGACAAGGACTTAACTTCTTGTTGACAGACTCTTAACTTCTTGTTGGCAAGGTATTCCATGAATCAACTGCTTATTCACTACCCAATAAGGTATAATTAGTTCACTTTTTAAAAGAATATATAGAGGATATTAAGTATATTTGTAGAGTCAAAGTTAATAACTATGAAAAATATATTTATATTCTATTTGTTATGCTTATGTTTGTCTCTCCCATGCTATGGACAAGAAGGAAAAATGTTCACAGTGGATAGAGAATTATCAAGCAGTATGCTCAATAAAATCTATCAGGATCGTGAAGGAATCATCTGGATTGCAACAGAAGATGGCCTGAATCGATACGATGGAGCTAAATTTACAGTTTACAGAAATGAAAAAGACAATCCTAATTCCTTATTAAGTGACTATGTACGTACATTGTTCGAAGACAGTCAAGGTCGCCTTTTTATAGGTTCTCTAAACGGATTGCAAATATACGACCGCGCAAAAGATAGTTTTACAACGATTCCAATGTACCTCTCCAGTGGAGCCTCGATAGCTCCTAATGTAGGAGTTATACTTGAACAAAATAACGGAGAAATATTAATAGGGACTTCCGGTCACAGTATATTTTTACTAGAAACGCAGGGGGATAGTATAAAAGCACAACAAATAGACCAATTTATTGCCAGCAACCTGATTACATATTCATATCAGGATAGAAAAGGAAATCTATGGATAGCAACAGGCGATAATGGAATATTCCGTCTCGATAACAACAATCAATCCAAGCACTATTCCGGTGAAAAAAGCATAGCCTTGAATACAGTTTCCAGTATGTGCGAAGATAAACAAGGAAATCTTTATATGGGTAGCTTAAAGAAAGGGCTATTCAGGTATAATGATAAAACCGATACGTTTGTGCCAATCACATACGTTCCTAACCCCAACTTACCTATCAAAATTCTATACCCTGAGGAAGAGGAGAATCAAATTCTTATCGGTACAGATGGTTCGGGAATGAAAGTATATGATATCCAAGAGCAAAAGATTAAAGAAGCCAATTTCAATATCACAACCTTTGACCTTACAAAAGCAAAGATACATTCTATTCTGAAAGACAGAATGGGAAATATATGGTTAGGATTCTTTCAAAAAGGAGTTATGATTATACCTGCCATAACCAACGAGTTCAAGTATCTAGGTTACAAATCTTCCAGACACAATGTGATTGGTTCCAACTGCGTCATGTCTGTACACAAAGACCATACAGGAACTCTTTGGGTAGGGACTGACAATGACGGAATTTATGCAGTGACTCCAGATAAAACACCTAAAGTACACTTTGCACCTACTGACAATGCTCATTCCGTTCCTGCAACCATTATGAGTATTTTTGAAGATTCCAACCACAATATGTGGATAGGTTCTTATCTGAATGGTATGGCCAAATTAGATACAAAAACCGGTCGTTGCGAGTATCTGAAGTTAGTGGACGAGACATCTAATCTAATGGAAAATGTATATTGTTTTGCAGAAGATAACAATAAAACCTTATGGATAGGAACTATGGGAGGAGGATTATATCAAATGAATATAAATACCCGAAAAATAGTCCGTTGCCCAACCACAACTGTCAGTAGCACCGATTGGACCAAAGTAAATATGCTACATAATTCATGGATAAATTGCTTGCTACATACCGCCGAAGACAAACTGTATATAGGTACTTACGATGGTTTGGGCTGTCTGGATATAAGAACAATGGATTTCGTTTCTCCCATGAACAACAGAAGAATATTATATGGCGATGTAATCTATGCCTTGCATGAAGGTAAGGATGGTAATATCTGGATAGGAACATCCAAAGGATTAAAACGACTAAACCCACAAACCATTGAGGTGCAAGAATATACAACAAAAGACGGTTTACCCAGTAATTATATCTGTGCAATCAAAGAGGATGCAAATGGCTATCTTTGGATCAGTACGAATTATGGAATCAGCCGATTCAATCCTCAAAATCAAAGTTTTATCAATTTTTATGCAAGTGATGGATTACAAAGTAATGAGTTTAGTAAAGGAGCCGCTTTTGCCGACAAACAAGGTGAACTTATCTTTGGAGGTACGAATGGTATCACTTATTTTAATCCCACAGAAATAACCATGCCAGATAAGAAACCGGAAATTCGGATTACAGACTTCTATATCCATGATAAAAAGGTTAAAAAAGGTATGAAATCAGGGAATAGGGACATAATTGCCACCGCAGTCATGGATGCCGATCACTTTCAACTATCATACAAAGATAATTCTTTCAGCATTGAATTTTCAGCTATGGAGTTCTTTAGTCCAGAACGAATTACTTATACATATAGCATTAATAATTCCAATTGGATTAGCTTACAACAGGGAATTAATCGGGTTTCATTCAGCAATTTAAATCCAGGCACCTATACATTCCAGGTAAAAGCAAAAGATAATGATTCTTATTCAGACATCAAAGAATTCAGTATCACAATCCATCCTGCATGGTATGCCTCCGGATGGGCTAAATTTATATATGGAGTACTGTTGATAGTTATTATCTATGGTATAGTCATTCAGATACGTCATCGTTACCGTGCTCGTCAGGAGATATTGGAACATATACACGCAGAACAAATCAATGAAGCCAAACTACAATTCTTCATTAATATTTCTCACGAAATACGCACTCCAATGTCTCTCATCATAAGCCCATTACAGAAGTTAATCGCCACTGACAAAGATAACGAGCGGCAAAAAAACTATCATACCATTTATCGAAATGCGGAACGTATACTTCGCTTGGTCAATCAACTGATGGATATTCGCAAAATAGATAAGGGACAAATGTCTCTGAAATTCCAGGAAGTTGATATCGTAGGATTTATCCGTGATTTGTACTATACCTTCGAATATCAGGCAAATGCCAGGCATATCACGCTGAGCTTCCAACCGGAAACTGAAAAGTTAAAAGCATGGATTGATCCGAAAAATTTCGATAAAATTATTCTGAATATAATATCCAATGCATTCAAGTTCACACCGGAAAACGGAGAAATCAATATATACTTACGTATAGGTGAAGAAATGAATGCTTCTCAATCTCTAAAACACTATTTTGAAATAATAGTGGAAGATAGTGGCATTGGCATTAACCCGAAAGAAATGGGACGGATTTTTGAACGTTTCTATCAAATCCGTAATAGCCATAATAATTCGAATGTAGGTACCGGTATAGGATTACATCTAAGCCGTTCGCTAGTAGAATTACACCATGGTACCATAAAGGCTGAAACAATGAAAACAGACCAGGATCCCGGTTTATCATACGGCTACCTTTGGGCAAAGAACATCTGAATATAGAAGAAATCGATGACAATCCGGTTGGGAATAATACTCCCGTACATATCACGACTGCTCTGCCTATCCCTTCATCACCTGTTGATGAAGAAGATGAAAAAATACGTTCCAAAACTAAATGTCACGTTCTGGTAGTAGAAGATGATGAAGAAATACGCAAATATATCTGCCGTGAATTGGCCAGCGATTTCCACATGCATGAGTGTGCAAATGGAAAAGAAGCTCTCGCTATTATCCTAAAAAAAGAGCCGGATTTGATTATCAGTGATATTATGATGCCCGAAATGGATGGGTTGACACTTTGCAAAAAAATAAAGCAGAATGTAACTATTAACCATATACCAATTATCCTCTTGACAGCTAAATCAAGAGAAGAAGATAATCTGGAAGGTTTAAACATGGGAGCAGATGCATATATAGTGAAACCATTCAGTATCGAAATATTGAGAAAAACGGCAATCAATCTTATTAAGAGCAGGGAAATACTACGTAACAGTTTCAGTGGCAGCCAGATGCAGGAACAGAAGTTGAAGAAACTAAAAGTCCAATCACCTGATGACCGACTGCTTGATAAAGTGATGAAAGTGATTAATGACAATCTAGGCAATCCTGACTTGAATGTTGAAATGATAGCAACTGAAGTAGGTATCAGCCGTGTACATTTGCACCGTAAGCTAAAAGAGCTGACTAATCAGTCAACCCGCGACTTAATACGCAATGTTCGCTTGAAACAGGCTGCATCACTATTGGCAAACCAATATCATAACATTACTGAAGTTGCTACTCTTACAGGTTTTACTAATATTGCATATTTTTCTACCGCTTTTAAAGAATTATACGGAGTTCCGCCAACAACCTATATGGAGGAGCAGCAAAAGTCTTCTTCTGACGAGATTAAGCAATAGAACTAAACACAGAACAAAAAGAAAGCCAGCTAATACATATTAGCTGGCTTTCTCTATAATATTAATATTATGCTTATACTACTTGACATTTTCTATTCATCAAGCTACTTGATAATCCGGAAATTGCCACTGACATGCAGCATAGACATCATATATACCATACCGCTGTAATAACGAAATTTGCCCGTAGGCAATGGTTCATTCCACAATTTCTGTATGCATTCTTTCGCCAGATTCTTGTCATTCAAAGCAAAAGCTCCTACAGCATTTGCACCGATCATACCTGTTGAATAATTACCGGCAGGGGCTGAACCATCTACATTGAAATATTCGTGCGTAAAATTATCTTGCTTGAAAAAGTTAAGCAATCGACTCATCATCTCTGTCTGGTTAGCAGCATCTTTTCCAAACCAATAATAATCCATACCGACATTCATGGCACAGCGAAGAGCATCAAACTGGTATCTTCTTGTATCATATCCCCAATTCTTAGGTTTCCAAGGAGTACCATCGAATGCAGAATAATCAGGGAACAACCCCGTCTTTTTATGCGATGCATCAGCCAGCAAGCGACGGGCTGCATCAGGTGTCTGCTTCCAGAATTCCTTATTAGTGTCAGACCACAAAGCCCAAAGTTCAAAGAAAGCAGGCAGATTATAGGAAGGATCCGTATAGTTATAATAGACCTTTTCCGGTACAAATGTAACGAGTTTACTCTCAGTATTGAACAGGTTATAAACGCCTTGGGAACCATCTTTAGACATAACATCTTTCAATATTTTCTGAGCCTCCTGGTTATAGTCATATGCCCCGTCATTCCCCCAACGGTGAGAAGCAAAGAATAAAGAAGTTATAAAATAAATTTCACCATCAGAAGCGCAACTTGGCTCCTTACCTATTTTAACACCACGAGGCGTACAGTGCCAGGCATAATATCCCGACCATTTGCCCGAAGTATACAGCATATATTTCTTGGCCCACCGCCATAACTTATCGAATTCAGCCTGCTTATCCAACTGTACACATATCATCATTCCATAGGACATTCCTTCTGTACGTACATCCTGATTCCCTGTATCATAAATATAGGCAGTATTGTCATCACTCTCATAGTAAACCTTTGTTTTTTCATTCACAAAGAAGTGATTCCAGATTTGCTCCATTTTCCGGTCGGTTTGTTGCTGAGAAATACCTAAATACTCATTAAACAAATTCCGATAGTTATCGGTATAGTAAGCTCCTGCAAGAACCGGGCCCCCACTACTATTTTCCTGAACTGGATGAGCCTGAACTCCAAGTGAACAAAAACTGGAAAGCACCAGGCTGACACTAACCGCAAATAAACTTGTAAGTTTCATAATTTCAACATTTTATCACAATTAACAGATTATTAATATCATTACATACTACGTTCCAGTAAATAGTCTTCTCCCGGCTGAGTAACAATGTCATATTCGTAAGTACGATAAAGGACCGGCGCCTGAGGATTTATCAGTTTTGAAACTACCGGTTCTTTTATAACTGCCGGTGCATAAAGAGGATTCGGGCAAGTACCGTCTGCCACTTTCACCCCTTTTCCCTTTAAAGGAACATAAGAACGGATACGCAGTACCCCACCCAAACGAGAATGTATCTTCGCCTTTTTCAGTTGAACTCCATCCCATTCCATATCCACCACAAAACCACCACGGGCAACAAGACCTTTCACACTTCCTTTTTTCCATCTTCAGGCAGTGCAGGCAACAAGTGTACTGCACCATCATGGCTTTGCAACAACATCTCTGCAACTCCTGCCGTATAACCGAAGTTTCCATCAATCTGGAAAGGTGGATGGGCATCAAATAAATTAGGATAAGTACGTCCCTCAGGATATTCTTTCTGAACCTTATCACTAGGCAAAAGATGGAGCATATTCTGTATAATCTTATAAGCATGATTGCCATCCAACATACGCGCCCAGAAATTAATCTTCCACCCAATGCTCCAACCGGTAGCCATATCTCCACGTTGTATCAAAGTGTTCCGGGCAGCCTGAAATAGCTCAGGATTTGCAGTCGGAGAAATCTGATTACTGGGATATAAGCCATACAGGTGCGAAATATGCCGATGGTCATCCAGTGGATTATCAGCATCAATCAGCCATTCCTGCAATTGATTATGTTTCCCAATCTGCATTGGTGGCAACTTACTCAGCATTGCCTGCAAAGAATCCTCATACTGTTTATCCCCACCCAAAATACGACTGGCCTGAAGTGTACTGTACATGGCATCAAAAGCAATCTGATTATCCATTGTACAACCTGCCGTAATCGTTGTTTGCGAACCCCGATAACCATGTTCAGGAGACATGGAAGGCACTGTAACCATCCATTTATACTTCGGATGTTCCACTAAATGACTTAAATAAAAATCAGCAGTTCCCTTCAACAGCGGATAATACTTCTTTAGAAACTCTTTGTCACCGGTAAACAGATAATGCTGCCACAGATGCTGTGCCAGCCAGGCACCTCCATTAGGCCACATGCCGAAGTATGCAGCATCCACCGGTCCGCAAGCACGCCATATATCCGTATTATGATGTGCCACCCAACCTTTGGCATCATAAAGAACCTTAGCAGTCTCACTACCTGTAACCGCCAAGTCAGTCACCATATCAAAGAGAGGTTCATGCGTCTCACTCAGATTGGTTACTTCAGCAGGCCAATAATTCATCTCCGCATTGATATTAATTGTATATTTACTATCCCAGGGAGCGTATGGACTGTGATTCCAGATACCTTGAAGATTGGCAGGCTGACCACCGGGTTGCGAAGAAGAAATCAGCAGATAACGACCATATTGGAACATCAAAGCTGCCATCGCCATATCATTCCCTTCTATAAAACGTTGCACACGGACAGGTGTCTCCAAAGCGGAAACTCCGGTACTTTCCAAAGTCAGGGCCACACGGTCATATTGCTTGCGATAAGAGGCGATATGACTCTTCAAAGCCTGTTCGTAAGGAATGCGGGTGGCTTTCTGCAATAAGTAGCTGCACGTTTTGACTCGTTCGCACTGACATCATGATAATTCACAAAATTAGTAGCTGCTGAAATGTACAAGGTAGCTTCAGTAGCCCCATTCACGGCAAGTGCGCTTTCTTCCTTGCTCACTTTACCATCTGTTTTCACCTGTACTTGGCATTCGGCACGCATAGCAGCAGAAATTCCTTCATGTTCAGCTCCCTGACAAGAGATAATCAGCTTGCCCCCCTTTACTTGTACATCTGATTTCAGCGGACTGCTGTATGACACGGCAAAATTCAAGGCCTTTGCCTTATCCGCCTGAATGCGTACAATAATCACATCATCACTCAAAGAGGCAAATGCCGTACGGACAAACTTCACTCCATCCACTTCATAACGTGTTGTAGCAGTAGCATTCTCCAGATTCAGATCCCGATAATATTCAGAAGGATTTTCATGCCCGGGGAAATTCAGGAAAAGACTCCCCAATGTCAAGTAACGCATACCATGCTGAGGCGTCATATAATTCTCATCAATGAGCTTCTGAGCCTCCAAGGTTTTGCCTTCAAAAATAAGGCGACGTATTTCAGGCAATACCTGCAATCCTTTAGGATTATTATTATTGTATGGTCCACCAGCCCAGAACGTCTCTTCATTGAGTTGCAATTCTTCACGGGCAGTCCCGCCAAATACCATAGCCCCCAAACGGGAATTACCTAATGGCAAAGCTTCCAGCCAGTCTTGTGCCGGACGATTATACCATAACTTCATATTCTGAGCAGACGTCCAATCTCCATATCCTAAAATAGAAAGCATTTTAGCAGCATAGCGAGCTCCTAACATCCGGTATCCTTCAGCTGTAAAATGAAGATTATCGAATGCAGCCGGACAACCGGCAGAAGATATCACGTGTGCAGTAGGAATCACCTGTGGCAAGCTGTCGATGATTGTATTCATGCTGGCACAAATGCCATTCTGATCTGCATGTACCACCTCCCCCGCCAGCAAAGGCACGTTAGCGGCAGATAATCCTAAATCTTTCAAAAGATTACCATACACGCCCTTTACTTTTGAAGGCCAATCTTTATCATTTGTATTCGACTCTCCCTGATGTAACAGAATGCCTTTAATCACTCCGTCTTTTTGAGCAAGCTTTGCCATCTCAACCAAACGCGCATAAGGATTGCCGCCATATTCCTTTACCATATTTTTCAGCCAGTCCGGAGAGGTTTCTACGTATGACTGATAGTTATCCTTGTCAAACAGTTCTATCCTACAACCGCCTACGGCAACATTGATAATCCCCACCCGTACATCAGATGGAAGATTAGCCACCATAGCCCGGCCAAAATAATCTCCCGGGGTCAAGCCCGTATAGCAACGCGCCAAAGGAGGAACCGCCTTATACCAATTCCCTTTGGTCCTTCCCAAATTAGGACAATCGACAGCCGCTAATACCTGAAAGCGACTGTCAACTGCCACTGTATCCTGTTCTTCTACCTTTGCATTTCCTTCCATGTTCGATTGTCCCAAACACAGATAGATATGGAAATTCGCGTCCTGTGCAAATGTCGTCATGCCTAAAAGAAGCAAGCATGTAAATACAAATGTTCTCATAATCTGTCTATTATTGTTTGTTTATATGTATATTCATTCCTTACCAAATATCCGGGTTACGAAAGGTAAACACTGATAAAGAGCCGAGTGCCAATATTCCCAATCATGTCCTCCATCGCGCACCCTGAACTGGCAAGGTATACCGGCATTACGCATTGCTTGATAGAACTCTATATTACGATCAAGCAGGAAATCATCATCCCCACAATCTACAAACCAGGCAACATTGCGTAAATCAGCCTTACGGTTCTCATTAGCCTCGGTCACATATTTCACACAGCTATTTTCAATAACACTACGAGTCAGTATCGCTATTTTAGAATTCGGATCATCAGCAGACACTGCTCCCTGCTCAGGAATAGACATCAGAGCACTCATCGCATAGACTGCACAAAACATATCACTATGGCGCTGACCATAATTAGTAGCTCCGCCACCTCCCATCGACAAGCCGGCAATGGCACGATGCTGCCTATCGCCTATCACCCTGTATTCTTTCTCTATATAGGGCAAGAATTCTGTATAAAAGAATGTCTCATATTTCCAACCAGGCATATCAAAATATCCGTTCCATTCCATATGTATATTGCCACCGGCATTCGGAGTAACAATAATCATCTCACATGCTTCTCCACTGGCTACAAGGCGATCCATCACATCTTTTACATGTCCACGCTCCGCCCAGACAGGATTGGTTTCCCACATACCATGCAATAGATATAAAACCGGATATTTTTTCTCTTTATTCTGTTCAAAACTCTTTGGCAGAAAAACTGTATAAGCACGCTTTGAATTTAACACTTTACTAAAAAGAGTGTCCGTGACTACTTTACTCTGGAAATTCCAAGGTGCATTTTGTGCATAACCGGATAGTATATACATCATTACAGCCAACCATACAATTATCTTCTTCATCATATCTTTTATTTAAAGTTTATCAGGCTATTCATTTCTATCCGCAAAAATAAGGCATGAATCTGATCACCGCTTTACAATTTCAGACATTTGAATATCAATATTAGATAAATATCACAGATTTGTGTTCCTGCACACTCTTCACAGAGGATGCAGGAAAGATATTATAAAATGCACAAATTATATCAAACTCTCGGAAAGATGAGAGTTGATATGTCTTTTTAATTTGCTAAGGAGACATTAGCTATCACAATAGGTTTTCCACCCATAGACCAGAAACCGACGAAGTAAAGATGTGAAGAATCAATCTTTACTCCATCCTCATCAATCATCTGATTCAAGTTCACAACAACCTTGCGTGACGAACCAAAATCATAAGTAGCAGGCTTTGTCCAATAACTGTTCTTATCAAATAGGCGGAATGACACATTACTCTCATTATCGTTACCCAGTTCTACAGCCAGTGTTTTATATGCCGACAAGTCAAGTCCGTCAGTATATTGCCAACCTCCAAAGCCATACTGCCCTGTCACCAAAGTCCGAGTAGTCTCATCGAAAGTGCCATTCTCCCAAATGGAAGGGTTAAACATCGCTGCCGTAAGTAAAAAAGGAGAAACAACACGAATCTTAAGAGCTTTTTGCCTGCTTACGTCCTGCCGTGAAGTATATTCCACAATCAATGTAGTTTCACCTTCTTGCAATGCAGACAGCCTGCCATCTTGCCTTATTTCAACCACTCCGCTCTTATCTGTACTGAATCTAGTTGTTGCCGTCACCATGCGACTACTGCCATCAGCATAATGCGCCTTCACTACGATATAACGGCTATCGCCCATATGAATTTGCAGTTCACTCTCCACACCGGACAATTCAATCCCCGTCAATTCTCCTTCAGCCGCTGCCTCACCCGCATACTCCTGATACCAATGATATACAGGCCAGGGACAAGCTTCCGGATCGGTCAGGAAAGTATAAGTACCTTCAGTGCCTGGCACATTTCTAAACTGCGCCAAGTATTCGGGGCTGGTGAAAAGTAACCAACTAACATTTCCCGTAAGATCGGCAATATATTTAAAGTTGGCACCGAACCCTCTGTCACCTGCCATGCCCGTGATACTCTTACCCCACGACGCATTGTATTTTTCGGGTGCCCAATCCATTTCCGTCACCATTACCGGGGCAATTGCTGCAACTGGAGCCACCTGCGCATTCCATCCGCGCTGAAAGCCCTCATAGCCACCGCCATCTACCCCTCCTAACTCCGCACTCGGTACCTCACAGTCACTACCATACCAACCGGGATAAACATGCACAGCATAACCGATATTATTCCCTGTCACAGGATTGGAAACAAAACCACTGTATTGCGACTGATACCCTAGACCAGGAATCCAAAGAATATTGTTACACCCCTCGGCTCGCATCTCATCCACAATGGCTTGGAAAAATTCCTTCATCTTATTGAAATGATCCTGCTGTCCGCTACCGTATTGCCCGTCAGATCCCAAGATGTGAATTGGTTCATTGGCCAGTTCAAACATGATTCCGGTATTGTTCTTTAGTTTAGTATGGGCAGCCACTTGTTTCCAAACTTTCAGCAGATACTGGTGATAGGCATCGCCAACAGCAATTTCCTTAGGACAAACACCGGGCGGACGCATCACTACATAAAGCCCTTTCTCCACGGCATAAAGCGCCATCGGCACAAAAACCTCATCTAAATACCGTTTGAAACGTTCGAAGCTAAAAGCCTGAATATCATTTTCCCCTTCAACAGATATCCCCGGCGTATTGCTCCAATAGGGATCCATGTGCATACGCACGAAGTCCATTCGCCATCCGGCAGAGAGTATCTGGTCTATCTTCTGTTTATTATAGTACAAGCAACCTTCTACATCATAGTTCGTCCAATACTTTCCCTGCTCATTAAACCAAGGGCTGAAGGTCTGTGCATATCCGTGCAGATTGACGGTTTCTCCTGTTTCATTTTTCAAGTAGCGCCCCACAACAGTCAGCATAGGCAAAGAACTCTCCGGTTCGGGAACCGACTCAACAGGTTGTTCCGGCTGTTCGGGTTGTTCGGGTTCTTGAAATATGACCTGTTCGTCCGAACAAGAATACATTACACTCAATAAGGTCAATAGAATAAATACAGTAGTGATTTTCATATCATAATATTTAAGTAACTGAAGTTTCTCAAGCTCAACATTCTGCACGCAAATATAGAGACTTCCCCCAAATACATTGCACCATTTTTGTTACACATTTCTTTAATGGCATTACGCGTTCGCCTCCCGATGTAACATTTACCTACGGCAGCGTTACATTCTGTCAGGAGACTCTGGTTCACCTTTTATCAAGTACAATAATAATAAAACCAAAAGCTATCACCAAATTGACTTTCCAGCATCCATTTATATTCATCCCGCTTCTGCAACATCGAATAAAACCTTTCAAATTGTTCTATTTTTGTCTTATCTACCGAAAAAACTTCGAGTACCTCCGGATGCTTCATTCCTACAACCAGTAAAGCCTCTTCATAATGCCGAGGAAGTCGGTTCATAAAGCGGAAAGCATATTCGTGAAGCACATAAGCAAACTTATCCAAATCCTTCTGAAGCAATAAACCACACAACAAATATTCCAATGCTTTCCTGTCTTCAGGATAATGATCAACAACTGCTGCCATTTCTACGACAAATGAGCGACTGCCCTGCAGAAGCCTTCCGATGCTTTTGTTACTGACATGCTTTTCAAGCCTACTCTGATCTGCAATTTTCTTCCGCTGAGCTTCTCCCCAGCGGGCATGACACGTAGAATGTTGTAATAAGACAAGATACTTTTCTGCAACTTCCGTATTCCCCAACCGGATATTAGCTTTTATCAGTGTACGCAACGCCCGGAAACTCATCCCATACCGGGTTTGAGTAGCTGCTTGGAAAGCACTATGAACAACGCCATTGTCAGATCCGAGGCATTCATAGAACGAAGTATTGAAATATTCACGAAAAAGTCCATCCTCCATGCTATAAAAAAAACTATCAGTTCCTGTAGGTCCATAAGCAAACATCCGTTCGCTCAATTCTCCAATCTGCGATAATGCCAGCAAAGCCCAATGTTGTTGCAACAATGACTGCTTAGCATCCTCCGGTCTAATAGACTGCAATACTTTCTCCCATTCCTTGTCTTCTATCCAATGATCCAACCTACAAATTTTCTCCACCTCCTGATGCTCCTCTCTGCCAATCAACAAGAAAACACTTATGCCCACAGCCAAACAAGGAAACAAGTAATTTAAGAAAGGACTCGCCAACCAATGCTTGACTTCCACCTTTGTCCTTCGTTTCCTCACATAAGAAAATGCATAAACGAGCAAAGCCACTAGAATAAATCCGCTACACCACCAGACTGAACGCTCCAAATCTTCATCCTGAAACTGCCCGCCAACAAACCAAACCAGTGAAAAAAACGAAAGCCACAATAAATGTTCATTCCGCCCAATCAGCCAAATAATGCAATCTGAAGCAATCAGGATGATTAAAGCAAAAAGCATCTGCAGCAATGCACCTCCTTCGTGATAACGGAAAAATTGTAAAAGAAAGGCGCCTACATATTTCGCCCAATCAGCTGGCATAGACAACTGGAAATTTGTAAAATCGGAAGCAGTCGTGAAGAAAGAATTCCCCTCAAGACTCCATAAAAAATTAGGAAACATAGCATACCAGAGAACAAACAGGACAACACCTGTCAACAAAACATGAAATAGAAGAATACGTTTCATAGTTTTCTCATTTTGAGGGGAAAAAAAGTGTATTTACTAAATCAGTCGGTAACTTCACCTCTCCCCGGATAAATTTTGGCAGATTATAAGATTTTATACGGAGTATATTATCTATAGGATGCTGCTGAGGCAGCAGAAACGGTTTGTAAGGCTTTCCCGCCTCATCCATATAAGCAATAAACACTCGCGTATAACGTCCATCCAACCTGCGACTGCTTATCAAAACCCAACGTCCATTCGAAGACCAGGTGTGATAGCTCTCTGCACAATCACTGTTCCATACAGACACATCTACCGATTGCCCGTCACCCAGTCTAATCATCTCCACATCCGACTCCTTGTGCCAGATAGGGAAGATACCGTAATCTGCTTTTGTGTACAGCAGATAGCGTCCGTCGGGCGAAGCAGAAAAGAAAGCAACGCTTCCACCCTGTGCATGAGCATTATAGAGTGTATCTATCTTCTCAGAAAAAAGTCCAGTGGCTTCATTGAATCCAACCCGGCACAAATTGTAATGTACTTGCCTGTATTCACGCGGTAGATTCCTAGGATCGGCCACACAATAGTACAAAAACTTCCCGTCGGCAGACCAAACTGGAAAATCCATCCAAGCAGCCTTACTTATGAATCTTTTGTCGGTGACCATTTTCCCAGTCTGTGTGTCATACAATAGTAAATCTCCTCCGGTGTTGAACACCTCCAGCACTTGCTCACCTGCACCAAAGAATACCTGCCCACTCTTGCTGGAAGAAAAGGCAATGTATCGCCTTCCCGGATGCCATGCCGGAAAACCGACATTCTTATGCGATGGCAGTTTCTCAAACTCTATTTTACGAAGAATGCCGCCAGTATATAAAGCAGTGCCACCGTTCTCTCCACGTACATGAAACAGTACATCATCAGAAGAATAGTTATTGAATGTATGACAATTCATACATCGGCTCTTATCTTTCTGATTCGTCACTATCGCTTTTTCTTCAAAAGAAGTCAGATCGCGCTGATAGATGCCCATAACATTCCATCCCTCGTAGCCAGGTTCTATCAGGCGGTAAGCAATATGCGAATCAATCTTGTCGGGTGCAACGTAAATGGAAAAAGGCCGGTAACGAATTCCTTTAGGGTGAGTATCATTCCACACAGACACAATGATATTCAATTCTTTTCCTTTGGCAGATGCCAGCAAATTGCGCCATTTTTTCAGTGGAATTTGTATTTCATTATCTCCCCGAACTGTGATCAGTTTGATCTTTTCCACTACAAATTCCGCCTGAACAGTCTGTGCTTTTTTCAGTTCAAAGGAGCAATGTTATAGGGAATAACAATAGATGTATAATCAGGGAAAATATCGGGAAGACAGTCTGCCTCTTCTTCGGCTTCTTTCATAGGGTTACAAGCAGTAAGCAAAGAAAGACATAAAGTTATTATTTGTGCATTTACTTTCATATACGATTCATTTTGTTTAATAGATAGTGAAGTGAAAGAACCACTCCACCATCTAATATGACAATTCATTTCCCGGTCAAACCGTCAACAAATCCCGCATACGTATGTTTACGGTTATAATTTAAGTCCTAGGTTGAATCAATAGTTAACAAGGGAATAAGTTGACAAGGTTCCATGCAGCACAGAAACATTGTGCGGCCCCTCGTTCCCTTGTTTCCTTCTTTCCGTTTCAAATGTAACAGATGCAATGAAATAATCTGTATCTTTATGTTACATACTTGTTCACTGATGTTACATCATTAATTGAAAGCCTAAACAGACTTATTTATTATAATATTACCAATAACGAACAAAGCTATAGGTATAAATATCATCTCCTGTAATAGTTCCTTCATACAATTTATAGCCTTTTATATCACCATGATAATAAACTAATGGATATGTTTTTCATTGTTATTCGATTTTTATTAAAACAATAAAGGCAGCGGTTTCACACTATGTCCCACTGCCTTTTCTTATAAAACTCTATTATTTTCCAGCCAAACCATCAGCAAAACCTGCATAGGTATGCTTACGGTTGTAGTTAGAATCCCATAAACCTACGGGTTCACCACCACGCCAACCTGAGTCACCAGGAGCATCAGTAGCACACCACTGAGTGATACCATATTGCTGAGCAGCAGGAATAATTTCGAAGTACTTCTTTACGATGAACTTATAATATTCTGCCATCGCTTTATGCTGAGCTTCGGTCATATTCTCTGTCTTCACACTGGTACCGTTCTCGTCTATATAGCCCATATCAAGTTCTGATATCTTTACCAGTTTACCACTTTCTGCCATTATCTCAAACATCTTCACTACATGGTCTTCCTTGCTTTTCTGAGTAACAGCATTAGCATAACAACTTACATGCATCTGTGTGCCAATACCATCAATCTTCGTCACACCATCAGCTTCCCACTTCTCAATCCAATGTACCAAACTCTTGACTTTCTTGTTGTCATCCCAATCAGACTCTAAATTGTAGTCATTGATAAAGAGTTTCAAAGGAGAGGTACCACCGTTCTCGGCATAATACTTACGGGCAGCAGCCACAACAATGCGCACATAGTCTTCATTACCCAAATAGTCTTGCCAATAGAAGTTATTCTTAGCATCTTCTGCAGAGACATTTTTGGCAGACTGCAAAGTATAGAATCCTTCACCGTCATCACCGCCTCCGGAAATAGCTTCGTTCACAACATCCCACGCAGTCACATAACCACCAGTAGCTTCCATCATACCTTCTACCCAGTTGTTCATGGCCCATGTAAGGGTATCTTTCTTTTCTTCGGGAGTCAATTCAATACTTGTCTGATTAGAAGAATATCCCTCACCTTCAGCTGATAATGCCTGATAACCATCCCAACTTGTCCACCCGGCAATCGACTGGTTTTCAAAGCCAGTAGCAAAAATTTCCGATGTCCCATCAGAGAACACTACATTATCAATATAAATAGTTCCTACAAAATCACCAAAATTAAAGGTAAACTTATCTACTTGGTCAAACCCCGGCGTAAATGCAAAACTTACATCTGTCCATTCTGTACCAATAGCAAATCCACCTGGATAACCTTGAGAGCCAACGCTGGTAGACTGCAAAAATATAGTACAATTGTATACATCAGTTGCTTTAACCTTGGCTGTAAAAGTGTATGCCTTTCCTTCTGTCAACGGTGTAGCAAATTGATACCACACTTGTGAACCGTAATTATTGTCTTTCTTTTCCGTATTAGTCATAGTCAAGCAAAAACCAGCATTATCGTTGCCTTCCTTCCCTATTTCATAGGTATATGTACCCATCCAACTTGGCTTTGTCCAATGGGATAAATCGCCAGTATCGAACGTACCGTCTACAATAAGATTCTCGCCATCAGCAGAAGTCAATGTCACATCATCAAAACAGAGTTCCCCTTGGAACGAACCGAAACAAAAACGCAAGCGATTGATAGGCATACTTGCTGTAAACGTAATTGAAGTCTCTTCCCATTTTTCACCAGCGGAAAAAGAAGGCAAGTATTGCGTATCACCATCAATAACACCAGGCCAAAAGTTATAGTCTACATTAGAAGTAGCTTTAGCTTTCATTGAAATCACATATTCTTTGCCTACTTCAAGCGACGTACTTAGATCATAATAAATTTCTGCTTCCCAAGGGTCTTTTCCCGCATTTGGTACTGTTATATGCAAGAAATTGTTAGCAGCGTTTGGATCAACAGGCAAAGGTATCGGAGCAATCAACCCGTTTAGATACTTATTATTCTGTTGTGCATGCCAAGCCAGCGTATGTCCGTAAATAGTAAGACCTCCGGCTTTTGCCGCAGAAACAAACTTCCCTACGGTACCAAAGTCCATCGACCCGTCATTAGCCACGCATGAAGCGTACTTCATGGCATTGCCTGCCGTCATCTCATCGAAATTGGAGATGGCCATAGTACGCACCACTTCTCCTTTCAGAAAATCACTCGCCGACAGAGCAATTCCCAACTTAAAGTCGGGATTTGCGCTTCGGTCTATGTATGTTTTCAATGCATCGTAAGCATTGAGATATTCATATTGGGCTATACTTTCCGGCTTCTCAGTCTTGAAGTCAACGAATTGGTCATCGGCACAAGAGGCAAGCGATAGCAATAAACCCAAGGATAATGAGTATTTAATTGTTTTCATTGTATAATCATTTATTAACATATTTCTTATTCTTTTCGTCAATATGTAATCAAGGGTAACGATAAGTGGTAAATGTGAAACTTCTATAATTCACCACATTATTCGAACCGGTACCATTCTTCAACAATACACGTATGGTTACACTTCTGGGTGTACCATTCAAGCTCAGATAACGCTCATTATGCAATCCTGAATATTGCAAAGAAACCTCCGAACCATCCGAAGAATAAGCTTCCCATTCATAATGCAATGAACTATCCGGCACGTCCATTACGATACGGACAAATCCGGACAAGGCATTCAGATACATCTGATTACCTAAATCAGCCGTTATTGGAGGCGTATAAGGGTCAGATAGCACTGCGGTATAACTTCCCGTGATATTGACAGTCGGTCCGCTTTGTGCCCAAAGCAAAAGAGGAAGACATAAAAATATAGATATTAATATTTTTTTCATGATTGAATGTTTTTAGTTATTATCCAACATTATGTTAATTGGTCGTTTAAACGTTTCCGTTCAATTGGCGCGATACTTAGGGACAAAAGTTTCTATCTTGTTTGTTCCACGAGTCTGTAATACCAATGTATCTTTCGTAGCCACCTTTTTTATGCCAAAGTCTACACTATAATCCAGGTAGATAGCATCCCGGTCTTTACCACCCCAGGCTTTTTTCTCTCCATTTTCCACAAATTTCCCGGAACCTGTAGCTGTTATTCCTGTGGTACCTGAGACAATGGTACACTCATCGTTGTCATTAAATGTCAACAGTAAATCGCACTTCATCGTTGTTCCATCAACCTCTTTTGTACTAACAGGAAAAACAGCAGTCTTCAACGAACGAGTAGTAATATCACAGACTTCATCCTTTTCCACAGATTGAGCATGACGCACAACGGTAGTTGTAGTTCCACTTTCTGTTACCTGATCTATACCGCGGCGCAAATACGAAGCATGCCATGGATTCATATATTTCACACAATAAAGTACGTAGTCTTGGGGCTGCACACTCCAATAATCCGAATTGGGACGTGCCGGCGCATCACCTTCAATCAAAGGAGTACCTGTCAATATGCGGTCGGCACCAGTCTGCTTCTTCATCACCACGGGAATCACATAATTATTACTCAAGGCTTTTTCGTCAGCAAAGAAAGCATCGGTAAGTTGCACCTCCACATTCCCCCAGTGGTCACCATTATATTTTATTTTATCACCAGCCAACGTATAATATGTGGAAGGCATAGGTAATACCGGTGAACCATCTTCAAAAAAGAGGTTATCACAAAGTGTATTATCCACGCAATATCTATAGTGATATTTCTTCCACCGTATGCCCCTCCCATTGTGGCATAAATGGCACACTTGTGCTGACGGTCAGCCGAATTATCTACCACCGGGTCATTGCCCAATACAATAGTACGCACCGGATATTGATAAGCAAAATAGACACTCACACCACCCTCATAATCGGGAAAAGAGTTGCTTGCATTCTCACATGAAGAGAAAGCAAATGACATGGCACTCCCCAATATTACAGATAATAATTTATAGATTTTCATTTCCATATTCTTTTTGCATTTTATAATTATGTGATTACCATCCTTTATTCTGTTGTAGATTACTCCACTTCAACATCTCACCATAAGGTATAGGTCCATAATTCATATACTCCTTATAGTTTCTATTTTCTACATCAATTACGGTATAGTTCAAACTTTCGCCCACTTTGTCAATCCGTATTCCTTTAGCTGTTTCTGCCAATGGCATTTGCCAACGACGAATATCCCAAAAACGCTTATTTTCGAAACAAAGCTCAATGCGACGTTCGTTACGGATAAGTTGAGTCATCTTTTCCTTATCTCCCTTGATACTCTCCAGATAAGCGTCGCCGTTATTGGTTCCTACACCACCACGAGCACGAATAGCCTTAACTACGTCATAAGCACTATAGGTATTACTACCTTTGCCCATTGGTCCCCAAGCATCGTTGGCTGCTTCAGCATAAGCCAGGAATATTTCCGTATAACGGATACGAACAGGAATATGAAACTTGGCATTAAGTGAACTCGGATTGGCATTACAATCTTCACGCAACAGCTTACGTAGATAGTAGCCCGTACGAGTAGAGGTACTCAATTGATTCAAGTTATTATCTTGTTTGTTGTCTGCATCAGGATAAGTACCTGTGATAATGGCTTTTTCCTTAAATGTAGCTCCATTGAATAAAATATATTTTGCTAAACGTGGATCACGATTTTCATAAGGAGCGTTTTCCGAATAACCGCTGTTAGCTTTGTCTGCAACAGGATAACCGTTAGCCATAGGGAAAGCATCCACTAAATTTTGCGTAGGATTAATACGCCCGCTACCATAGAGCGTAGGAGGAAAGTTATCTTTCTCCTGCTTAATACCTATATCCCAATCTTCCGTTCCATTGCTCTTATTTCCTCTCCAAAGGATTTCAGCAGGCACTTCTCCTGAACCAAGATTATCAAGATCACTTGTATTCATATACCAAGTGTTACCCGTCGGATCAAGACCAGATACACCACCAATACGATTCAATACAGTAGCAGCATAGCTTGCAGCAGTTTCAGAAGTCACACCTGAACCTTCCCGGTAAGCCGGACTTGCAGCAAGCAAAGCTACCTGTGCCTTTATGGCTTCAGCTATTCTGGCAGTAATACGTCCGCGTTGATAAGTTCCAAAGACAAGATTATAGTTACCCATCTTTGCACCGATTTCTTTGTATTTTGCAGGTACTTCAGCATCACTTTTTATATTTCGTAATCAACAGGCAGTAATTCAACTGCTTTATTTAAGTCAGTAAATACCTGCTCTACACATGCACTGAAAGAAGCACGGGGCTGATTGAAATCAGAGTTGTTATCTTCCGGTTCCAGAAGTATCGGCACACCCAGTAGCTGTCCATCTGCCGTCCAACCTCCATGAGCCATCAAAAGATAATAATAATTCAAGGCACGTAAGGCATATGCTTCTCCACTGAGTTTGTCAATGAACATCCTGTTCGTCACCTCATTCTCAGCCCAACTTACTTGCTCTGCGATACCTAAAAATGTATTGAGGTATTGTATTGCAGCTTTACGAGCTTGCCACTGTTCCATAGATTATTATTCGACGCCCATGAACCAAGAGCCATTTTTGAATAGCCACTCTCTTTATCATTGGTCACTGCATCGTCTGTAGCTACATCACTCACACTGGAATTGTCATACGGTAGCATAGCGTATCCGTACCCCAAAAGTCCCACAGCATAATTAGGATCTGAAAGCATCTCCTCAACACCGCGATTATTCTCCTTAGCAGGTTCGAACATATCCTCGCAAGCAGAGAAAGTTGCCAGTAATACTGTAGTTAATATAATATTTCTTAGTTTCATTTTTATCATAATTTTAGATTAGAATACAGCTTTCACACCAATATTATAGAATCTGCTTTGCGGAGCACTACCCACATTCATCTCCATGTGTTTACGTTCTTTCGAAATAGTCAACAAGTTTGCACCGCTTACGTAAGCAGATAGCTCGTTAATGAAAGTATTACGCAAAATACGTTTCGGCAGATCGTAAGTAATCTGTACTTTCGCCAGATCGAAACGGTCAGTCTTGTACAACCAATAATCCGAAGCACGGAAGTTATTACTTGAACTTCTGGCAGATAAACGGGGATAAGTAGCAGTAGCTGCTGTTTCAGGAGTCCAACGGTTGCGAACTATGGCTGAGTATTTATCATCGCCATCCACCCAATAATATGAACTATTTTTCAATCCGTAAGCGCCGAAGTTACCAGTACCCAACACAAAGAAGGTCAAACTTTTCCATTTGGCAGTAAAATTGATACCGAGTGTAAAGGGTGCACCATACCAACCGCCTTTACCCAAGAAGACTTCATCCTTATCATCAATTACGTTATCTCCATTCTGGTCCACATACTTGATGTCACCAGGTTGAACCGTACTACCCAATTTCTGCTCAGGGCTACTCTCGATTTCTTCCTTACTCTGGAATAATCCGGCACTCTGAAGTCCCCAGACACCATCAATGGGTCTTCCTTCACGATAACGATAGGCGTCATCATAGATTTCATCACGCTTAGTGATCTTAGTATCATAATATGTACCTGCCACCCCCAGAGACAAGTCTACATCTCCAAAACGCTTGTTAGCATTTATATTGAAATCAAAGCCTACACGCTTGTTATTGTTATAGTTCATCACAGCCATAAATGACGCTGCAGGATATCCTGTATTCAAATGAGACGGATAGAAAGTGGGTTGATTAATCAGATATCCCTCCATAGAGTTGATGAAGAATGAAGCATCGGCTGTAATCAATCTGTTCCAAAGCGAAGTTTTCAGGTTTGCAGAAAACTCCTTGCGCTTGATGAACGAAAGATCACTGTTCTGACCTCTGGTAGAGATAGTATATTTACCGGCCGGACCGTCATACCATGCATAACCATCGTTCTGAGTCCATACCGATTCATAGAGATAAAACTCATTATCACCCATCACCAAGTCAATGTCCTGATTGAGGATACTGCCCGATACGCTCAGTAATAAATCATCTACCACAGGAGAATCCTTCAGGAAGTTTTCATTGCTTAAGCGCCAGCCTAATGTCACTGAAGGAGAGAGGGCTTGACGATGCCCTTTAGCAAGCTTAGCGGAATGAATCAATGCCGCACTAAAATCAGCATAATAGCGCTGCTGATAGTTATAGCCGCCTGCAATGCCAGATTGGCGTTGCTAATACGATGATACTGTGCAGAAACCGTTTGCTGATAACCATTGGCTATAAGCATGGCTGACACATTATGATTCTTATTGAAAGTATTCTGATAATTGAACTGCCCAGTGAATGCAATCGTTTGCTTATCTGTACTTCCACCTACGTTTTGAGTACCAGGTCTTTCATCATTCCCCTCCTTGCTGAGTGCCACTATAACGTCTTTGCCACCATAATTGGACCAAGTAGGAACAAATACTGCATACTTATTGTCGAAAGAGGTTGAGTAGGAAGTAGCATAATCTACAGCAAACATAGCATTGAACGAGAGTCCTTTCAATACTTTGTTAAGGTTAACATCCACACCGGCATCGAACTGAAACTGGCGGCTCGTCCACTTACTGCTTCCGGCAGCATAGCTGTCTGCAAAAGCATTTGTAGCATTGGCCCGCGTACCGGACAAGAAATATTTACCGCCAATAATATTGGAAGTCGTACCCAGTAGTTCCCAAGCATCCGTAGCATTAGGATCAATCATATCCAGCGGAATAAGCGGAGCCGCATTTTCAGGGAAATTAGGACGTGCAGTCGATGCAACGTTCCAATAATCACCTTTTGCACTTTTCGAGTCGTAGAACGTGGCATTGGCGTTGATGTAGGCATTGATAAAACTATTGATGTTTACATCTACATTACCACGTACATTAAAACGGTCTGTCCTATTATTTTTGGCTTCACCAAAATCTAGAAAATCGCCATTGCTATAATAACTCACATTACTATAGAAACGTGCACGCTTGCCACCACCTGTAATCTCGGCAGTAACTTCCGAACGATTATATGCTTTCTTCACATAATCAGAAGAGTAGTAGTTCATGTTCGGATAACGATATGGATTCAACCCTGAACCATGATTGTAAATCTGCTCGGCCGTATAACGAAGATTCGCACTGGGATCGTCATTCAAAAGAGCTTCATTGTAAAGAGTCATATACTCTGCCGAACCCAAGTATTCCGGAAAAGCCTTTGCTACATGAAATCCGGTATTGGCTCTGACACTGACATTTAGTCCCTCTACATTACCACGTTTTGTAGTAATCACCACCGCACCTTTAGCAGCTTTGCTACCATAAAGAACTACAGCTTGGGCACCCTTTAAAAATGAAATCTGTGCTATTTCAGACGGCATAACATTGTTTGCATCACGAGGCACACCATCTACCAAAACCAAATAACCGGCATTGTCACCATCCATTCCCCACAATGAGTTACCATTCCAACCGCCTACATAGCCCTGCATATTATCCAGGCTGTAAGTATTATAATTCTTCTTCGTTAGTTCTTCCACATTGACTACAGAAACACCACCCAAAAGGTCCTTTTGAGCTACCTTACGAAAGGCCACCTGTACCATCGGGTCTTTTTCGCTTACCAATGAATCGGTTTCATTCCAGTCTGTGGCCTGCGCACTGACAAACATTGGAGAAACAGCCAGCATAGCACAAAGAATGAATTTTGCTTGTATATATTTCATTGTTTATTCATTTATTATTAAACATACTTTTTAGTCCTCCACGATTACCAGCCAGGATTCTGTCCGAACTCAGGATAAAGATAAACATCATCATCAGGTAAGGGGAACCAATAATGCTTCGTACCGTATATGCGCTTCACAATCAGTTCATGACGGTAGTTAGCCACTTCAGCTTCCGCAGGGTCATTATTTTTATAGAAATCTGCACTCTCTACCCGATCGAATTCTACAGAATATTTCTCGGTATAAGGTGACTCGGTCAGCAACAGCCAACGTTGCAGATCATTGAAGCGGAAACCTTCCATAGAAAGTTCTACAGCACGTTCACGACGAATCTCGTCCATAAATTTCTTGCTGTCTGCAATATAGGATGAATGTACTTCCTCAGCACCACAACGGGCACGGATCTTATTGATTGCGTCGAGCGAAGTAAGCGTACAGTTATCAGACTTGGCAGATGAACCACCAAAAGCAGCACAACTTTCGGCATACATCAGGTAAATGTCTGCCAAACGCATGTAGGACAAATAGGTATGCAAGTTACTACCCCAATCATAATCCTTGTCACCTTCATTGCAAGTGTGAGGAACCAGTTTCTGGAAGAAATAGCCAGTACGACTTCCCAAATCTATCGAACGCATATCTGCTCCTGTATAAATTCACAATAGGCATAAGGTTTTTGTGCATCTGATAACTTATCTTCTGCTAAAACATAATGGAAACCATCGAATACGATGTCATGATAGAAACGCGGGTCTCTATTCTTAAATGGATGTCTCTTATCAAATCCGGATTGCGGATCATCGAGAGGAAGCCCATTAGCCATACCATACATTTCTACAAGGTTGGCTGTGGGCAAATGTATGATTTTGTCATGATCAACAAGACCTGCTACTTTCGGCCCCCATAACTTCGTCATATTCCAGTGACTACCATTAAAATCTGCAGAAGGACCGCGGAAAATAGCTTCGACCGAACCTGGCATCAGCCAGTTCTGACGACGGGTATAGAAAAGGTCAGAATAGCTATTCGAGGCACCTTTTGCCTTCTCGTGATCATATATATTACTATAGTTAAATTCAACAAGAGCATATTGCGTCTGACCGTTTTCTACCAGAGTCAGCAATTCACCGAACGCTTGCGCAGCCTTCTTGCAATAAGCTTCATCATAGTTGTAAGTCTGAGCTCCTCCCAACTGTGCACCATTCTTCATCAAGGGGCTTCCTGCCCATAAATAATTCTTACCTAAATAGCCCAGTGCCATAATTTTATTGATACGCAACTGATTCTTGCCTTCCGTAGCTTTACCTGCATTAGTCTTATCCCAATCTACCGGTAACAGATCGGCAGCACGGCGGAAATCCTCCGCAGCCTTATCAGCACACTCTTGATAACTCAATCGTGGCAAATTCAACTCTTGCTAGCATCAAATACTTGGTCAACGTAAGGCAAGCCTCCCCAAAAAGTCATCAACTCAAAATGCCACCATGCACGAAAGAAATAAAGTTGACCTGCAATCAGATCTTTTTCTTCTTGCGTACCCACCAGTTTGTCCAAATTGGCAAGACCTACATTAGCCTTGCGAATGCAATACCAGGAATGCGGCCACAAAGAATGCTCAAACTTATTAGTAGAAGCTGGATTACTAGGATTTCTATACAACCAACATTGCCCATTGCTTTGCCAAGCACGGAAATTACCTAAGTCGGCTTGATGCGTCATGTGGGCATCTCCCATGGAATTGAAGAGTTCATCATCACCCCAGTTCCAGGAAGTACAATAGTTACATTTCTCTTTATCAGGAATACAGTTATAGATTTCTTCTATAAATCCTTGAAAATTACGGAAATTCTTAAATGCATCTTCTTCGGATACAGTCGATTCAGGACTTTTGTCCAAATAGTCTTCGCAAGACGTCATGCCGAGCCCCACTGCAAGAGCCAAAAGGCCTGAACATAAAAGAGTCTTATATGTATATTTCATCTTGTTCATTATTATAATGTAAATTTTATACCTAAGTTATAACGTTTCACTGTGGGATAAGCTCCCAGATAACCAGCTCCAGAGAGGTTAGCTTCACGGTCATCCGGCATACGAGTCCATAACCATAGATTATTACCATTAACATAAATTTTCAGGTTACTTAATCCCATTCTCTTGATCCAGCCCTTGTTCCAAGTATAAGCTAGTTCAACGTTCTTCAAACGAATGTAAGAACCGTCATAAAGAGATTGGGTTCCGCCATTATAGCTCGGCGTAGAATTCCAACGAGGTACTACCACATCGGCATTAGGAGTATTTTTTGACCACCACGTACCCGTGTCGAACACTGTGTTCAATTTACTGCCAAAACTGGTAAGCCCCACATCACGGGTTACATTGTTCACGCCATAAAACTGTGCAAATGCACTGAATCCTTTCCACTCGAAACCAAAAGTAGCATTAAATGTATTTTCGGGCTGACTAGTGTAACCGTAAGGAGCCAGGTCCTTGTTATCCACAACGCCATCACCATTGAAATCGACAATGTAGTAATCACCCACCAATTTCTGGGAATCGTTAGCATCATGAGCAGGGCTACCATACAACTGGTCATAGTTTTGAATATATCCCGCATCAATATAAGAAGTATACTGACCTACACCAAATCCGGCTGCTTTCTGATAGGCAGGACGCATAGCCTGGTCATCTTTTACCAACACCTTATTCTTGGCATGCGTCATACTGAAGTTACCCCAAACACGCCAGTCATTGCCAAAGGTTTTATTTACACGCAACTCCAATTCATATCCGTTTGTACGAATCTTACCTTTGTTAATAGAAGGAGGAGTTCCTCCAAAGTAAGAGGGAATAGAACGGTCGCCACCATAAACAAAGATATTGGAACGTTCGTCACGGAAAAATTCCAAACTACCAGCCAACACTCCTTCGAAAAGAGAATAGTCAACACCAATATTCAATTTTTTTACAACCTCCCATTGTATATCCTGGTTACCAATAGCAGACTCACGATACCAGGTATAGATACTTTCAGTATGGTTCAAATCCATAGTAGTGTGACCACCATAAGCCCACTGGTTCATGTATAACCACCGACGACTTGAATCGAATGGATCAGGGCCTAACTGGTCAGAACCAATTTCACCATAAGAAGCACGAACCTTCAACATATCAATAATCTTCTTTTCACGGAAAAATTTCATAAAAGGTTCTTCACTGATCATCCAACCGATAGCACCTGAATTAAAGAATGCAAAACGATTCTCCGGGCTGAACTTTTCAGAACCATTGTAAGCACCGTTGTATTCAATGAAATAACGGTCGGCATAGTTATAAGTAACACGGAAAGCCCAGTCTTCACGATAGGTGGGCATCACGCTACCCCGTGCATTTTCTTGGCGGCTGAATAATCCCATAGCCGTGACATCATGCTTGCCAAAACTACGCATCCAGTTCAATTGCGCCTGATAATAAAGGTTACGAACCGTCTGGCTATTATCCACGGCACCGGGTGAAGTACTCCAATTAACCCCTTGTGTCCAGTCAAAACCGTTATTTGTGTCGTATGACTGTGCATATCTCACCTGACCGGTATCCGGATCAATCCACTTGCGCTGCGCACTATTAAACAAGTCATTGATACCACGATTGTTTTCAACAAATATATTGTCCCAAGAAACAGTAGCACGGGCAGAAAGTCCCTTTGTTATAAACTTCAAATCCTGCTCCAATGTAAAGTCGGTGTTGATACGGGTGGTTGTGAGTTGCATCGTACCACCTAAAGAAATATTTTCTGCAGAGTTCGTGGTGTTTGAAACAAGTGGATACATACCCCAGCTACCATCGGAATACTGCGGTAGAAACACGTCCGGTGCAATATTGTATGCACCTGACCATTGCTGCCCAATCTGCCATTCCGAATTACCCGTATTGCTCCATGGAGCCTTACGAATAGCATTGGAGCCTGCAAGGTTCATCTTCAGTACGGTAGTCTTCGTTATATTGAAGTCCAGATTACTGCGCACATTGATACGATCGTATCCATAGCCGGAGTTGTAATCACGACCATTGTCATAAATTCTAAAGAGGTCACCCTCATGTACATAGTCGGCCGAAGCAAAATACTTCACAAACTTTGTACCACCGCTAATATTAAGGTTGGCATTGTAAGACATCGTGTTATCTTTAAACAGAGCCTTCTGCCAGTCTACATTAGGATAACGTTCTCTCTGCTCAACAGTAGTCTGATTACGATAATTATTGATGAACGATTGGGAACGGATGTATTCCCATGAATCAGGTCTCAGAGCTAATTCATGCTCAATGGCTGTATTACGAAACAACAAAGCGTCGTAAGAATCGTACTTATTGGGAAGTTTAGAGGGAGCCTTCAGAGTGGCATTGAAACCCACATCAATTTTCGCACTGCCCTCAGCACCACGTTTCGTAGTTACAAGAATTACACCATTGGCACCCTTCACACCGTAAACAGCAGTTGCGGATGCATCTTTCAAAACTGAAATAGATTGTACAGAACTGATATCCACCGAACTCATGGGACGTTCGATACCATCAACCAACACAAGCGGATCTTCATTATTATTCCAAGAACTTGCACCACGAATCGTTATTTTAGGTTCTTCTGCACCTGGCATACCTGTACCTGTGGTAGTAACCACACCCGGCAAGTTACCCGTCAGTGCCGCACCAATATCACTGATACCAGCTGCCCGTTCCAGTACTTTACCGGTAGTTTGTGTGATAGCGCCTACTACACTGGCCTTCTTCTGCTGACCATATCCTACCACAACAACCTCTTCCAGTTGCTGTGAGTCATCTTCTAAAGTGACCTTCAAGAGTTTTTGGCCTGCAATTCTAACTTCCTGCGATTTCATTCCTATAAATGAAACTACAAGAATTACTTTGTCATCAGGAACAGTCAATGTGAAATTTCCATCTATATCTGATATTGTACCTATTGAAGTATTGTTTTTTACAACGACGGAAGCCCCAATTACCGTTTCGCCATTTCCATCGACGACTGTTCCTTTTACCGTTACTCCATTTTGTGCTAAAGTCGGTAAACAACTCAATAGCAACAAAAGAATCAAGTAAGGGATCTTTTGAATTTGTTTTGTTACATTTTTCATTACCATTAGTTTAAGATATTAATAACTACATTCTCTTCATTACATTAGCTATTAGAAATAGCTTTAACTGTCATCATACATGCATTTCATAATTACATCGGTCTTTTAAGATTAATAATTCCAGCGATTCGCATTTGCAATATTTTACATAGATTTGCATTCTTAGTCATATAGAAGTTAGAGACATTTCACAAACAACTACCTCAACTCTCAAAACTTCTCTCTTCTTGGCAGCAAATGTATCCAACATAAACGAAACAATTCGCACATTCATGCTACACGTTTTTTTGACAGTATTACATCTTTCTTTTTGATGTTACATTTTTCTTTGAAAGCATTACATAATAGCACATAAAGCACTTATTATAAAATAGTTATATCTAAAACAAAATCTTACAAATCCAAAATATATTTTACTAAAAAAGCGACCATTCAGAGTACTTTGAAACAGGTAAAAAAGGGCTCAAAAAACGGAAGAAAAAACGGTTTGTAACGCACCGCAAAAGATATGTAACCCACCTGTTAGAGGCGAAAAAAATCTCTTGTCTGATTCATTTAGCAAAAGATCAATTAACACATTTAAAGAAATGGATAAAAAAACACGGTTATCTAATGTAGATAACCGTGCACCTTTACTGTAAATTACAGATTAAAACCGGACGATTGGCAAACCTATAAAATCCCCATCTACTTTACTATATCCATTTGAAACGGCGAAGCCGGAAGCCCTGCCTTATTCTTCAGGTTAGCCTCTTGGGGATTATCATCCCAAGCGTAACGAACCTTTATAGGCTGAGTAATGCCTTCGCTCCAAACCATCACCTTATTGCCTTCTATAGCGGCCTTTGCCCACTTAAAACGTCCGTCTGCTCCTGCCAGTGCAAAACCTTTCAGTTGGGTTACAGGCATTAAATCATTCGTTCCTTCTTCAAAAGAAAGAATGATCTTTTCTCCCTCAACAGATACAGATGTACATAATGGACCGCTATGAACTATATCTTTGTGACCATATACCTTCTTTTTAACCTGAAGTGCCACTCTTCTTGCCAGTTCTTTCTTATTTAATGGATGAATATCATTCCACTCTCCCAAGTCTATTGCTACGACTAAAGAAGTATTAGGCAATTTCAAGGTCACTTGCCGTTGAGCCTCTCGCATACCTGCCCAACCACTCTCTACAGGTTGCGGATGCGTCTGCATAAAATTGGGTAGCTGCATAATAAAGAACGGGAGATTTTCATCTGCAAACTTCACTCGCCAATCTGTTATCATCGCAGTCAATAAAGCCTCATATTCACTTGAACGTCCTGCATTCGTCTCACCCTGATACCACAAAGCTCCTTTAAAATGCAGATTTCGCAAAGGAGAAATCATGGAATTATACATGCCGGTCGGAATATTCTGAAAAGATACACCACCTCTTCCGGCAGGCATTTCACAACCTACTCTATATTTCCACTGTTCCGTCAAACGAACCGTGTCTCCGTCTATCGCCATACAATAGGGCTTGTCTTTTACAAAGCTGGGGCACCCCCCTGAATTGATAAGACGAACCGTCACCAGATTCTCACCTGCTTTCAATACCGACGCAGGAACTTTATAAATACGTGGCGGATATTGATACGAAGTAGTACCTACAAAGACACCATTCACATACACAGAGTCCGCATTCACCATACAGCCCAAACGCAATACGGCATCTTTATCAGCTTGCTCAGCCGTAAGACGAATATCCTGGCGGAACCAATGTGAACCACTTACCGGATAACCATTTTTAGTGCCCAATTGATAAGAAAACATATTCACTTCCTCCCAATCGGAATCATCCAATTCCGGTTCATACCACTTGACCGGAGCATGAAGCCCTTCATCCCCTTTATACAAAGAGAGATTCCAAAACCTCGACATCATACCACCTGCCTTATTCACCAAAACCTTATATTCGTCAGAGTTATAAATATCCCTTTCACGCAAATTCCTTGGGAATTCCTGTAAAGCATCCTCACTCATCCAAGCTTCAATAGCACTTCCTCCCCAACTTGAATTGATAATCCCCACAGGAACTTTCGTCTCATTATACATCTCTATAGCAAAAAAATAAGGTAGTGCAGCATAAGACTGAGCAACCTCCGGATTCAAGGATGTCCAGTTCATCCGGGAAATATCTTCTTTCGGACCATGCAAATCATTACCATAGGGAGTTTTAACGTAACGGATCATTGAATTTTCGTAAGCAGCCGTTTCCTTGCCAAACATATCCGCTACACGTGCCACGGTCAGTTCCATATTCGATTGCCCTGAACACAGCCACACATCCCCTACCAGGATATCTTTTACTATCACTTCATTCACCGTCATTTCATAAGGCCCGCCAGCCTTCATAGCAGAAAGCATGACCAGCCATCTGCCATTCTCATCAGCCTTTGCCGTGTATTTCTTCTTCTTAAAAGTTACCACTACATCCTCACCCGGTTCAGCTGTCCCCCATATCTTAATGGGACTTTCACGTTGCAATACCATTCCATCCGAAAGAACGGAGGGGAGTTTAACCTTAGCCTCAGCCCATACAGAACATATACAGGCCAGTACTATCAATAAAGTAAATTTGTATCTCATAATATTGTCATTTTCAACATTCCTACTCCTTTATAAAACTTTCAGGTGCTCCCAGGAAAGAAGGTTTCAAACCTCCCAGGTCAATCATTATTTTCTGCATAACAAGTGCTGGATCAAGCGGACGGATACGCAAAGTATGCTTTTCTTTCTTATCAAGCAAATGTTTCGTTTGGGTAGTAATGATGTGCTCCGCCTGCAATCTGCCAAGTTCACCTTTATAATCACCGTTGATGTTGACTATCTGTTCGTCGCCCCCATCCAAACTGACTGCATAACGCAATCCTTTATAATCATTGAAATTCAAAGTTGAAGAAAAACGAACGATAACTGTAGCATCCCCACTTTTCTCCGTTTCAAAATCATATTCCAAATACATATCTGCTCCCGGAACGGCTGTGGTAGGTAAAGTAGTGACAGCAGACAACGTACGTCCCAAATTTGGAATTATAACCCAATTAGCAGATGTACTGTTAGCTGAACGAGTATAATGTTCCGCTTCAATAGATACATATCCATCCTTTTCTACAAATACAGGTGGCGCAGGGGCAATACGAGGTTCCGGAACAAAAGTAACTTTAGGCATAATATTATGTTTCGGATCATTCCAGGATTTATATCCAATATGTGTCTGATCCATGATATGATTCCATTTGCCGCCGCTCATTATATGATTATAGTGATAAGTCAATACAGAATCACGTTCAAAACATGCACGTGCCTTATCAGCCCACTTATTGGCTTGCACATCATTGGCCTCTGCCAGTTTACGATTCATCGCTACGGCATAATACATATCATATAAGTTGGAACATGCTTGTATCGGGAAAAGTACCAATTGATCAAAAGCATCCCGATACTCAACAGGCATCAGATAATAAAGTTTCAAGGCATCCAGGCATAATGCGGCATACTCATCTTTTACACTCTGCCATTCATTATAATTTTCGAGGCTGTAAGTCCTGTCATCCAACATTTCCGGAGTCACCCTACGATTATATTTAGTATAAGTATCAATCAGACGGGCTGCTTCTTCGGCATAGTTTCCACCAAACTGCTGGCGACAGAAATCTACTGTATGCTGAAACAGATTATTTTCGTTGAAACGTTGCGGATTCCAGGCCATATCCAGGAAGAAAGTGATCGGATACTCCATTGGTTTCAGATCGCCCACATTCACCACCCACAGTTCACGTACACCATAGTCATAAGTCAGAGTCATCTGCTCCCATGTACGCTGTATCTGGGTGATATTTATCCATTTAGAGTTGCGGGGAGCTCCTACATAATCGAAATGATAATACATGCCATAACCACCCTTGCGGGGCTTAGCTTTCAAGTCGGGCAATTTACGTACATTCCCCCAGTTATCATCACAGAGCAGCAGTGTTACGTCGTCAGGTACTCGCATACCTTTATCATAATAATCCTGTACTTCCTTATAAAGTGCCCACACCTGTGGAGTTTCTTTCGCCTTCTTACCAGTAACTTTTTCTATAATCTTCCGCTGATCTTTCACAATATTCTGTAACAGGGAAATATTTGCATCTTCACTCATCGGTTCATCACCATCGCCACGCATAGCAAGGGTTATCACCGCTTCCCAATCTTTACAGCGTTCCATACCTTTCTGCCAGAAGTCACGCAATACGGCAGCATTTGTGTTATAGTTCCATTCCCCTGTTCCACGACGTTTCCAGTCTTTCTGAGCTTGTCCCATCGGTTCATGGTGAGAGGTACTCATTACAATTCCCATTTCATTGGCCAACGGGCCATTCATCGGATCATCATCATAGAAGGCACTGTTCCACATAGCAGGCCACATAAAGTTTCCTTTCAGGCGAAGCACCAATTCGAATACTGTTTCATAGAATTTACTGTTAAAACCACCGAAAGTAGCACTGGCCCATCCACCCAAAGAAGGCCATTCATCATTCAGGAAAATACCACGATACTTCACAGCAGGCTCACCATCTGTATAAATTCCTTCCTTGATAGATATAACATCATGTTTTTCTACCGGTACATCCGCCCAGAAATACCAGGGAGATACTCCCATCTGCCGGGCAAGTTCATAAATGCCATAAATAGTACCACGTTTATCACTACCGGCAATCACCACCGCTTCTTCTACTCCGCCTATGGGATTCTTCACAGTCTGTAGAATATATTTTTCACGCTTCCCCTGCAAATCAGCCGCATTGATCTTCCCGGACTGCAACAATTGTTTAATCCAAGAACTATTTTCTATAGAACCGACAATCAGCATACGCCTCCCGGATGCAGAGTTAATAATTTCAGGGGTAACACCCGTTACCTTACCCGCATCTGTCTGCAAATTTACTACGGCACGCACTACGCCCTTATCTTCCTGCGGATCTATCAATATGGGATAAGCTTTTCCCTGCCGTATCCAGACAAAACCACTCCCCTCATTTGCAACAAACCGTTCTGCCGCAGATAATGGCTGTAATAGCACTAAACTCATCAAGCAATAGATAACCCAACTAATTTTTGTTTTCATGGTATGATACTTTTTAATTAATTTCTGTCTTGTACAAAAATAGTCTATTACAATCTATTTTCTTGTTCCGCATGTTCCCACTTACTATAGTCGATGTTACATCTGGCATTTTCATGTTACATAAATTTCCATTCATGTAACATCTGCCCTGCAAACAACCATAATTACAAAAAACAATCCGCATTTTGTGATTTTCCTCATTCTTCTCTGACAAATATAGCAAGAAACAATTTTAATATTCATAAACATGAAACATCTATTTCGTAATTTATTGATTATAGCATTTGTCGTATGCTGTAATTTCCAACAGGCTCTTGCACAACAGATGCCTCCTATTCCCATCGATTCCAATGTACGCATCGGAAAACTGGATAACGGCTTAACTTACTATATCCGCAAAAATAATCTCCCCGCCGAACGGGCAGACTTTTATATCGCTCAGAAAGTAGGTTCCATCCAGGAAGAAGAGAACCAACGCGGTCTGGCACATTTCCTCGAACACATGTGCTTTAACGGAACTACCCACTTCCCGGGTGATGCCCTGAAACAATATCTGGAACGCATTGGAGTTAAGTTCGGTGAAAACCTGAATGCTTACACCTCAGTAGATGAAACCGTATATAACATTTCGAATGTACCCGTCAATACTCCGGGAGCCATTGATTCTTGTTTATTAATTCTGCACGACTGGAGCAATGACCTGACTCTGGACCCGAAAGAGATTGATAAAGAACGCGGAGTCATCAACGAAGAATGGCGTACACGCATGAGTGCAGTGCAACGTTTCCAGGAAAAGTTGCTCCCTGCCATGTTTGCCGGTACCAAGTATGCTACTTGTTTCCCCATCGGAACCATGGATGTAGTGATGAACTTCAAGCCGCAGACACTAAGAGATTATTATGAAAAGTGGTATCGTCCCGATTTGCAAGGTATAGTTGTGGTGGGAGACGTAGATGTAGATGCCATCGAAGCACAGATTAAGAAACTGTTTGCCGATGTTCCCGCACAACCCAATGCCGCCAAACGCGAATATTATCCGGTAAATGACAATAAAGAACCGATTGTGCTGATTGCCCGGGATAAGGAACAACCTCATATCCAAGCTATCATCTTTAACAAACACGAAGCAACTCCCGACTCAGAAAAAGGCAATATGGATTATCTGATACAAGACTATGCCATCGACCTCATCAATAACATGCTGAATGCCCGACTGAACGAACTGCTTCAAGCTGCCAACCCTCCATATATCTACGCAGGAACCTATGATGGAGATTTCTTCGTTGCAAAAACCAAACAAGCCTTTACCGGCATCGTTGTTTGCAAAGAAGATGCAGTGGAAAACGGTATCACCACCCTGGTCCGCGAAATGGAACGTGCCCGCCAGTTTGGCTTCACTGAAAGCGAATACCAACGTGCCCGTGCCGAATATCTGCGCAATATGGAATCTGACTACAACGAACGTGATACACGTAGGAACGAGGAATATGTTGATGAATATGTACGCCACTTCCTCGACAACGAACCCATACCGGGTATTGAAAACGAATATGCCATCATCAACCAAATAGCTCCGGCCATCCCCGTACAAGCATTGAATCAGATGATGCAGATGTTGATAACAGATACCAACCAGGTAGTCGCCATTTTCGGTCCCGAAAAGGAGGAGCTGAAAATGCCGACAGAAGAAGTTATCAAGAAGATTCTGAAAGATGTAAAAGCCGAGAAGCTGACTCCGTATGTAGACAAAGTATCAGACGAGCCCTTGATGAAAGAAGCCCCGAAGGGTGGAAAAATCATCTCCGAACAAAAAGATGATGTATTCGGCACTACCATGCTGACATTATCCAACGGAGTAAAAGTTATCATCAAGAAAACTGACTTCAAAGCTGATGAGATTACCATGAAGGGTGTAAGCCTAGGTGGAAGTTCACTGTTTCCCAACTCTGAAATCATCAACATCAACGGCCTCGATGCCGTTTCAGCAGGCGGTTTAGGCAATTTCAGCGCTGTAGACCTTGAAAAGGTATTGGCAGGCAAAAGGGCTTCCGTAAGTTACGGTATCGGTGATAAGACCGAAACAGTCAATGGCTACTGTTCTCCGAAAGACTTTGAAACGATGATGCAACTCACCTATCTGACATTCACTGCTCCACGCCGTGATGACGAAGCTTTTGCATCCTATAAGAACCGCAACAAAGCAGCATTACTGAACCAGGAAATGAACCCGAACGTTGCATTCAGCGACAGTATTACCTTTGCATTGCAAATGGGACATCCCCGTCT
>ERZ791618.147-NODE-147-length-41093-cov-2.173888_pt1 | contig 41093 bp, 27 predicted proteins | sample MGYA00510059_ERZ791618 | MGnify/ENA primary metagenome ERZ791618 (study PRJEB30046, sample SAMN00715159) | human gut metagenome | study: EMG produced TPA metagenomics assembly of the A metagenome-wide association study of gut microbiota in type 2...
TCCTCAGAGGTACCTCTACACGGAGAAAGTACGGAGTTGGTACGGAGCAAGTACGGCTCGGGCAGGTATTTGATTAGTAAAATCTGGGGGCAGGAGGATTTTCGCCTTTATAATCCTTATTCGTATAAACGCGTATCCAGTCGATATACATGGCAGGCTTGGCATCTTTTTTCCATTCGGAAGGAATGATAGCACCAGGCCAGGCATTCGGGTTCGTAGAGATACCCGTACTGAAAATCAGGAAGAAGCCCAGCGGATCACTCCAAGGCCAATCGGTATTACCATCAGCTCCTTTGTGATGTTCAAAATAGGCTTGTCCGTTGACACCTCCTACAATGCGGTCTGGATACCATTCCAGCCAATAGATATTCCATTGAGACATATCGGCAAGATTGATGGAAGAAGTGACACTACCGCCACCGCCTACTACACCGGCATAGTGGTTTTCGGAATGGAGCGTGAAATGAGCACAATCATTCAATGTCTTCTTGGGATTCTCCAAAAGATCGATCTCACCATTCTTCGGCCAAGGACGGTTATTGTTTCCCATAAACCAGAGGGCATCATTGAAACCTACATAAGGGGTACGTTTGAAACGTATCTCAATACGCATATTTTCAGTAAAGTTACACCAGAACTCCTTACTGCCAGGAAGTGAGGTGCGATAGCAACCGTGGGAATACTTCACTTTCTTACCGAAGCGGTTGTCTATCAAGTCTTTCTCTTCTACACTCCAGATGCGCAAAACTCCATCTTCCACTTTTGAACATTTCCTGTTATCGACCTTTGCCGTACGTGACATGTGCAAGCCTCTATGCTCTACAAAGCCAAGCGGCAGTCCCTTTTTCGTATCTTTATCATTAAACTCATGGGCTGTATAAAAAGACCATCCTTTCATTTTAGGATGCATATCGCCCTTCTTCAAATGTAACGCATCCCCCGGATTGTCATACACCAATGTTTCATCATCTTTCGGCAATATCCTCTCTACGTCTTCTCCATCGGGATAGGGAACAAACTTACCGGTAGTTTTCAGAATAGGCATAGTGGCATGTTGAGCTCTCAGATAGTCACTCAAAACCTTTGCCAGCTCCTTCACTTTATCCGGATAGCGTGCAGACAAATCATACTTTTCGGAAATATCATCGTTCAAGTTGTATAGACAACTGCTGCCGGTTTCGTAATAATGAATTAATTTCCAGTCACCTTTCACAACGGCACTTTGCGGAGCACCAATCGTTTGTATTCTCTCACCCCAATTATTCGGATAATGGAAAAATAAAGCACGTTCTTTTTCTCCAGTCTGTCCCTTCATCTGCGCCATAAAGCTCTGCCCGTCAATCTGCTGTGGTGTCTGATAATCATGTACTCCAGCTATTTCCAATAGAGTCGGAAAGAAATCTTCAATAATGACTGGTGTATCATTCATAGTTGAGGGGGACGTTACATTCGGATAATAGACGATCATCGGTTCGCGAATTCCTCCTTCTTTCAAGGAACCTTTTCCTTCACTCAATGGAGCATTTTTATCGGCACGACCTATTGTATAGCCACCATTATCCGACATGAAAATAATAACTGTATGATCTGCAATGCCTTTCCGATCTACATAGTCCATCAAATCTCCCAGACTCTTGTCCATACCCTCCACCAAGGCAGCATACTGCGCCTCTTTATGCGGAAGCCCTTTATCCATATACTTCTGATAGAAACGTTTATCTGTCCCAAAAGGCGCGTGCACGGCATAATGACTCATATAGAGGAAAAAAGGTTTAGATTGGTCAAGAGCCTTATCCATAACCCCTTTTGCCTCCAACGTCAAAGCCTCAGTAAGAAAAGTATCTGTTCCATGATACTTTTCCAAATCGGGCACAGCCCATATCGCTGCCCATTCCGGCTTGCCGGAAGCACCATATCCTTCTTCTCCCAGATAGCTGCCCATAGCACCGGCTGCATGACCGGCTATGTTATAATCGAAGCCAATAGCCAATGGATTCGCAGCGGTGTATCTATCGAACCGAAATGAGCTTTACCTACCATCATAGTAGTATATCCATTTTCACGAAGCAATTGTGGCAGGCACTTTGCATAAAAAGAATGTTCCAACCCGGGTTCAGGACACAGACCATTATAATTCCATGCCTCAAAATCCAGCATCTCATTTTTCCGGTCGGTCGGTGTATCTTTCTTCAACGTCCAGTTCGTTACTTTATGCCGGGCGGCGTTTGCTCCCGTAAACAAGCTGACACGTGAAGGGGAACTGATAGGGCATGCATAAGCGTGCGTAAACCTGACACCTTTCTTTGCCAGACGCTCCATATTGGGTGTTTCATAAATATGATTCAATTCGGTAGTATCATTCCAGAACGGTAAGGAAGTATCTTGCCATCCCATGTCATCCACCAGAAAAAGAATAATATTAGGTTTTTGCTGAGCTATGGCATTACCAGAAAGCAATGCCATAGCGGCTATAGAGAGTATCGAATTCTTCATAACACTACTTTGTCAAGACACCGACTTCACCGACCGTTACAACATTTTTATTATTTATCTCCGATAATGGTTCCAGCTTGAAATAACGGGCAGGATATGTTTTGCCAAACCGTACAAAATAAGGCACAGGATTGTGCATGATATTACTGAATTCACCACTTGCCTCACATTTAGTCCACGACTGTCCGTCAAGGCTCACATAGAAAGCATATTTATAGATAGTTCCCGTCAAATCCTCTCCTATGGAAGGAGCATAACTGAAGCCACTTACTTCCACTTTATCCCCCATATCAACAACCAATGGCGTAAGTGCGGAAGCACGCCAAACCGTTTTCCGGTCCCCATCAATAGCCTTACGGGAATCTGCATTGCCACCAACCACCTGCCATCCATTGACAGGTACATCGCTGAGTTGTATTTCTTCATTCTTATCTGCAAGAGGTTCTGCATAGAAAAGACCGACCGCAGCAACATTAGCCACACCACGGGCAGAGCGAATGGTTACACGAATGCGCTCCGGACGAGTATCAGAGAAACGTACAAGACGCTTATATCCTACTGTTGTGCCTTCTGCCATATGAATCCAGGAACCATCTTTATACGCTTCTACAAGGAAACTTTCAATACGTTGTCCTTTGGAGATATCTTCCTGAATCATGAAAGCATTCACCAACGCATCTTTCTGTATATCATATTGGCGGACTGTGCCGGAAGTTCCATGCCATGCCTCGTTTCCTTTCAGCACACAATTACGGGCAAAAGTTTTCTTTAAATAACTGGAAAATTCTTTCAGCCTCTGCACATCATTTTCATTAATCAACCCACGAAGGTCAGGCGGAATATTCAATAAAAGAACGGAATTATAGCCTACTGATTTGAAATAAATATCCGTCAGATGATTTAAAGACTTCACTTGCTTGTCCTGATCGGCATGATAAAACCAACCCGGACGGATGGAAACATCCACCTCAGAAGGATACCAGAAAAGTTCGGTAGCACGAGCCACTATATCACGTCCGCCTAAGTCCTTTGCCTTGCCGAAGATACCCAATTCTTTATTCTGTTCGCCGGAACGGGGATAGATACCCGGAGTCAGAGCTGTAGCACTCCATTCTGTTTCACGACCGATACCTTTTTCATTGCCTACCCAACGAACGTCATCACCCATGATAGCAGTAACTGCTTTAGGTTGCAGGCAACGAATGGTTTTCAATATAGCATCCCAATCATAGATTTGTTTTTTGCCGTTAGGACCTTCACCGTTAGCACCATCAAACCACACTTCATGGACTTCACCGTAATTGGTGAGTAATTCGGTCAGTTGCTCGATGAAGAACTGGTTGTAGGCAGGAGAATCACCATAGCAAGAGGCATTACGATCCCACGGGGAGAGGTAAACTCCAAACTTGATGCCATGCTTCTTGCAAGCATCGCGCAATTCACGTACCACGTCTCCCTTTCCATCTTTCCAGGAAGAAGAGGCTACGGAGTGACGGGTCGTTTTGGTAGGCCAGAGACAGAAGCCATCGTGATGTTTGGCAGTGATGATGGCCATCTTGAAACCGGATTCTTTAAGAGTCCTCACCCATTGTTCGCAGTCCAGCGAGGTAGGATTAAAGATGGCAGGATCTTCAGTACCATCTCCCCACTCTCGTCCGGTGAAAGTATTTACACCGAAATGCAGGAAAGCGGTCAGTTCCATACGCTGCCACTCCAGTTGTTGGGGAGTGGGTACAAGGCGTGAAGCCATTTCTATCTTTTCCGCAGCTGTAGCATCAGCGGGAAAAGCAACGTGCTTTTCATAATAAGTCTCTTGTGCCTGCAATCCGGAAAGGATGGTAAGACTGAGAACTGTAGTTAGAATCAGGTTTTTCATGCTATCTTATGTTATAGGTTTCGATCTATTTCAAAGGACGGATTGTAAACCGGAATGTGTAATCCTGCACAGGTACACGATACTGCGGCAATACTCCAGGACCACAGGTAGCCGTACCGACTCCTGCCTGTGCGGCATCCAGATGAACAGTTACCACTCCTTCGCGCCGTAATTGATTGATATGCGTTGCCGCATCCAGATTCTCATCCGTAAAAGGAATCACACTAAACTGGAACGAGGCATCGGAACGGAATGCCAGCCCCTCACCTGCCTCATCAGCAAGTTGCATCCAACGGACATCCGTACGGTTACCCGTTGCCTGCGGACGAACATAATAGTGAAACATGCGCTCCACATCGGTATGATAAATACCTATTTTACCGGATTGGTTACGATCCATATAAGTTTCATGCGCTCCACGCCCCAGATAAGACACCTGACTGTAAGTATCGGGCATTTCAAAAGTAAGCCCTACACGCGCCAGTGAAGAGATAACGGTGGTATCCGGCACGAAGTGTGTCTGTATATCCAATTCGCCGTTTTTCTTTAATGTATAGACGAAAGAAGCGGTTCCCACTTTTTCACTACGGACATTCAATAACTCCACTTCGGCACGTCCGCCACGGGTAGAGGTCTTCACGGTAAGGGCACGCTGTGTCAACTGATCCAACCCGGCTTTCTTCCAAGCTTTGGCTCCTCCTACTTTTTCACGGTTATCATTATCCGTCACCGGACGATAGAGGCTCAATGTAACAGGGGAAAACAGTAATTCTTTCCCATTATAAATATAAGAGCGAAGCGCCCCTGTTGCCGGATCTATATTCATTTCCACCTTACCCGAAAGTTTAGTTTCCGGAGTCCGGTAGTTCTTATTACCCGAAAGAACAAACTGGTCATAGGCTACCTCATAATCCGTATTAATAAACGGAGCAGCATCCACAGGCGTCCAACTTAAGTTCAGATAAGCTTCACGAACATCAGAAGGTAAACGTACAGCACCCAGCGTAACTTCAACGGTGGCATGCGGAGCGGCATCTACCCGACGAGTACCGTCAGCAATCACTTTCCCATGATCACCTACCACCTGCCAGTGTAAGGTATAAGCATTGAGATTCGTAAAATCATACCAATTCTTTATACTTAAAGTCAAGTTGCTCTTATCAACTAGTGTAGCCTTTATATATTGATATGCTTTCTTCACTTCCAGCAAATGCGGATGAGGTTCGCGGACAGCATTCACCAGACCATTGCAGCAGAAGTTTCCAAAACTGGGTACATTCTTCGGACCATAATCGCCACCGTAAGTCCAATACCAACGACCATCGGCATCTATTTCACGGAAAGACTGATCTACCCAATCCCAGATACAACCGCCCTGCACTATAGGTTCTGTTTCGAAAACATCCATGTATTCTTTCAATCCGCCTCCGCTATTGCCCATAGCATGCAGATATTCAGTCATGATAAAAGGACGATATACTTTCGGTTCTGTCTGGCGGGCATAGGCCAGCAATTCTTCCACACTGCGGTACATACGGCAGTAGATATCCGTATTATAATTCTGTTCGGCACGCTCGTATTGTATAGGGCGGGTGGTTTCAACGGACTTCATCCAATCATATGTCCGTTCAAAGTTGATTCCGTTACCCGCTTCGTTGCCCAACGACCAGATCACGATACCCGGATGGTTCTTGGCACGCTCGTACATACGTTGCGTACGGTCCATGTGTGCAGGTAGCCAGGTGCTATCCTTTGCCAATGAAGCCGGGCCATACCCCATGCCATGCGATTCGATGTTTGCTTCATCTATCACATAAAGGCCGTAACGGTCGCAGAGTTGATACCAGTACGGATGTGTCGGATAATGTGAGTTGCGCACAGTATTCAGGTTATGTTGTTTCATCAGGCGAATGTCTTCTTCCATCAGTTCTTTGCTGACAGTACGTCCCAACTGTGAATGTTCATGCCGGTTAGCACCTTTTACCAATACAGGTACCCCGTTGATACAGAAACGGCCATCCTTGATTTCGGAAGTACGGAAACCGACTTTGCAACCGGTCAGGTGTGTTATATGTCCTGCATCATCTTTCAACGTCAATATCAATGTATAAAGATTCGGGTATTCTGCACTCCAACGTTTTACATCAGGAAGGGACTGTTCGTCAAAGGTAATAAAATTACTCAAACCACGGCTCTTGACCGGTATTTCATTTTGCAAGATTGTCTTTCCGGCAGTATCTTCCAGACTATATGCCAAAGTAGACACACCAGTCGCACTTCCTTCAACCGTTACATCAAGGCCGAAAATTCCTTCCTTATACTCTTTCTTATCCAAAGAAGAAGTTACTTTATAATCAGCTATAAACTGGCGTGGAGTACTGTAAAGATAGACATCCCGTTCAATACCACTCAACCGCCACATATCCTGACACTCCAGATAGGAACCTGCACTCCAGCGATACACTTCAAGTGCCACGGTATTTTCTCCTTCCTGTACATAGTCCGTGATATCCCATTCGGCAGGAGTCTTTGAACCCTGGTTATAACCCAGCATATATCCGTTCACCCAGATATAATAGAAAGAGATCACACCTTCACAGCAAATCACGATGCGACGGTCTTTCCAGTCAGCAGGAACCGTGAACGTACAGCGATAAGAACCTACTTCGTTCTCTGCATAAGGTACCAGCGGAGGATTCTTTTTGAAGTTGAACAAAGGATCATCAAATTCATAAGTTTCGTTCACATAAATAGCCGTACCATATCCCTGACGCTCCCAGTTACCGGGTACATCGATATCTGCCCATCCGCCCGTATAGAACGAAGGTTTATAAAAGTCTTTCGGACGATGATCGGGATTCTTCACCCAGTGGAATTTCCACTTACCGTTCAGACTCATATAATAAGGTGATTGCTCATAATTCCCTTCACCCGCAGCATCAGCATTCGCATAAGGCCATATATAAGTATGTGGTGCCAGTTTGTTTTTTCCGATAGCATACTGGCTCTGCCATTCCGGCTGTACAGTCTGTGCTATAGCAGGGATGGTAAGCAGGCAGGTCAGACACAAGCTCAACAGGGTCTTTTTCATGGTACTATATCTCATTTTTCTAGTTTTCTATTCTATTATTATCTCATCAAAGTATATCCTCGCTTCCTGTCCCGGACGTACATGCGTGAAAGGACAGTCTCCTGCTCCACGGGCTACTACACGAACATAACGTGCCTCTGTCCCTATTTCAAACGGGATATCTTCTCTAAATACACCTTCACGGAAGATTTCGTTCTTTGTGTAGTTGCACTCACCCACTTTGCGATACTCCTTGTCATCACCCGAAATCCAGACTTCTATTGCAGCAGGTTATGCACTGCCATGCCATAATTCGTTATAGAGCCTAACGTTAGTTTATTCACCAATTCCGGTTTCTTCAGGTCGAGGGTGAAAGTAACCGTATCGTTTTTCATCCAGGAACACCATTCCAGATCGGTATATTTCTGACTTCCCCGTATCCCGTTTGTCAGCATATAAAGGTCTCCTGTACCGGCACTCTTAACAGGCTTTGCCGTCGCTTTATTCCAGATGACAGGCAACTCCAGCATTTGTCCCAATTGCTCGTTTCCGGCAAAGGTTGCTGCCTTAATAGTTTTGGCCTCTGTAAGCATCAACGGTTTTGTATAAAGGGGTGATTGTGCAGTCGGTACACTGCCATCCATTGTATAACGCACCTGTACATCAGGGCGAATACAATCCAGTTCTACTTGCAGACGCCCCTCTTTCGGAGTTACAGTCTGTTGTATATTATACATGGAACGGGCATAGACAATGCCTTTTGTAGCCAAGTGTTCATTAAAGTGGTCCATAGCTTTCAGGTAAGAGGCCCAGTTCTTGCGTGCAGGCTTCGTCCAGGCAACTTCCGCCAATGCCGACAGGCGGGGGAAAAGCAGGTAGTCCACATCTGCCGGAGAGTTACAGAACTCTGTCCACATACACGCCTGGACCCCCATTAGCAGAGATGCAGCCTGCGGTGTCCAGTCTTTCTGCACAGGTTCATAGTCATAGACATCTTTCAGCGTGTTATTTCCAAAATAGGTAATAGGTTCGAACCATTGGGGACCTTGATAGCGGATGAGATACAATATCCGGGCAGGGGTCATGATAAAGCGGTGACCCAATTCGGCAGCTTTCAGTGCAGCCTGTCCGTAACCTTGCCATCCAAGGATAATGCTCCCTTCGGGAATTCTGGCATTCGTCAGTTCATCCCATCCTATCACTTCACGTCCCTTATTCTGCACATACCGTGCTACCCGTGCCATGAAATAGCCTTGCAATTCTTCTGTATTCTCCAAATTCTCCGCTTTCATTCGCGCCTGGCACAACGGACATTCTTCCCAATGTGTCTTTCTCGCCTCATCACCACCTAAATGGATATATTTTGAGGGAAACAATTCGAGTACTTCATCCAGAATATCTTGCAGGAAAGTAAATACACTGTCATTTCCTGCGCAAAAGATAACATCCGCATGATTCCCGCCTAAACCGGGCAATACACCGATAAATTTATCCACTACCGGACAGGAGAGCAAAGGGTAAGCAGCCAATGCAGCATTGCTATGTGCTGGCATTTCTATTTCCGGGATCACTTCGATATGCCGTTCCTGAGCATAGCGCACGATCTCGCGGATTTCATCCTGCGTATAGAATCCTTTTTCCACAGTAGGTTCACCCTGACGGGGATTACGACGTTCGGGGAATGTCTTGCCCGGACGATCTACACGGCATGATCCTATTTCTGTAAGCGAGGGGTATTTCTTAATTTCAATACGCCAACCATTGTCATCTACCAGATGCAGATGTAACTTGTTCAACTTCAGCATCGCCATACAATCGATAATACGCAACAAGTTTTCCTTGGGGGAGAAAAAACGTGCCACATCTACCAATAGTCCCCGATAACCGAAACGGGGTTGGTCGGTGATAGTCAATGCCGGAACAGTCCAATCGACGTTCTCCGTCACTTGTTCACTTTCAATTGCAGAAGGAAGTAATTGACGGATACTTTGAAGGGCATAATAGAAACCTTGCAGATCGGAGGCACGGATGGTTATCTTCTTAGCCGTTATCTCCAGTTTGTAAGCTTCACTTTTTAAGGTAGCGTCCGTCACCAGACAGACATCACCTTTCCGGCTATCTACCTTTATGCGGGGAGTAAAACCTGCCGCACGGGTAAGAAGTCCGGTGAACTGGCGCACTTGCTCAGCTTGTCCTTCATTCTCTACTGCGAAACTCGTCTTAGCGGAGAAGTGGAAGTTACCCGTACCCGGTACTAAACTCACCGGGCAGGGAACTAATGAAAAAGGTTGTGTCAAGTTATCAGCCTGAATGTTTGTTACTGCCAGGAACAGACAAAGCAGTACTGTATATATATATTTCATAAGGTCATAGCGTTTGATAATATGAATTATTCTTTATCTCTCTCTGGGGAAAAGCGTACCGGATCATTGTATTGTTCCTGCAATGCCGTAAGTTCGGTTTTCAGTTCCTTCACAATATCTTCCGTACCCGGCTGTCCATAGATATTACACATTTCGGTCGGATCGGCCTGTAAATCGTACAATTCCCATTCATCGATGTCATTATAGAAATGAATCAGCTTGTAACGTTCTGTACGTACCCCGTAATGACGCTTCACCATGTGTTCAGCAGGATATTCATAGAAGTGATAGTACAGGGATTTCCGCCAGTTTTCAGGTTTTTCACCTTTCAGTAATGGAACCAGGGAAAGTCCCTGAATATCTTCGGGCACTTTCACGCCGGCCAGTTCCAGGAATGTGGGTGCATAGTCAATGTTCTGTACCAACTCTCCGATGTCTCCTTTACGGTCGAAACCTTTCGGCAAACGCATAATCAGCGGTGTATGCATGGATTCTTCATACATGAAACGCTTGTCGACCATCCGTGCTCACCCATATAGAAACCTTGATCGGAAGTATAAACAACTAATGTATTATCCAGCAATCCTTTCTCTTTCAGGTAATCCAGCACACGGCCTACATTATCATCCAGTGATTTCACAGTCTTCATGTAGTCGCGGATATAGCGCTGGAACTTCCAGTTGGCAAGTTCTTTACCCTGAGGATTTTTTTTATAGAAATCATCGATGATAGGACCATAGAACTTATCCCATGCTGCACGCTGCCCCTCATCCATCCGGCCGATATATTTCTCATAAAGAGACTTCAACCGGGTTTCTTTGTCCGGATGTAGCATTTTGAGGTCATAGATCATATCCATATCTTTCACAATGCTCATTTCCTGTGCAGCAGCGGCAGGACGTCCTTCGTAATCGTCGAAAAAATTGTCCGGTAGCGGAAAGGTCTTGTCTTCATAAAGTGCAAGGTTGCAGGTATCTGCCAACCAGTTCGATGAATCGCTTTATGATGAATTAAGATACAGAACGGCTTATTGGTATCCCGCTGATTTTCCATCCAGTCGATAGCATCATCGGTAATGATATTGGTCACATATCCGTGCTTCTGTATCGTATCATTGTCCTGAGTGATAAAATCAGGATTATAGTAATCACCTTGTCCGGGCACGATCTCCCAGTAATCAAAACCCGTAGGCAAACTTTCCAGGTGCCATTTACCAACCAACGCAGTCTGATAACCGGCCTGTTGCAAAAGTTTAGGGAAAGTTTGCTGCGAAGCATCGAACACGCAAGTTGTGTTATCATAGAATTTATTGGCACAACTGTGCTTGCCCGTAATCATACAGGCACGGCTGGGACCACTCAGAGAATTAGCCACAAAGCTGTTTGTAAAACGTACTCCATCGGCAGCAATGCGATCCAGGTTCGGCGTCTCCATGTAGCGGTGGTCATAACAGCTCATCATCTGGGCTGTGTGATCATCCGTCATGATGTATACTATATTATATTGCTTTTGTTCCTCAGCTTTCTTTTGTGAAGTACATGAAGTCATGGATGCCACAGCAGCGGCACCGGTCAGAGAAAAAAGCAATCCTGATTGTATCGTGTTCATAATCGAATCTAATTAAATATTTAAAAATCCGGATGTGGAATGCGAGGGTGGAAGACAACTCCCACCCCGCATCCGGGAAAATCTAATAACCTATTGTAAACTCTATAGATTCCGGATGATTAATAACCAAAGTTATTATCGTTATTCGTGAGGCCCGGATTAGCATCTATTTCACTGGTAGGAATCGGCAGAAGCAAATTCTTTTTCAGGAAGTCATCCGTCAGATTACCATTGTTCAGGAGACGATCTGCAAAGTTGTTTACACTTGAAGTATAATTCTTTTCTCCCAATATGGTCAGTTCATGAGTAGTATTCAGTTCCAGGAACTTCTTGAAGTATACCGTACCGCGGATACGTACCATATCGTAAATGCTGGGTTCGCCGCAAAGCTCGATGATACGCTCAAAATACAATTTTTCCGTAACCTGTTCTTTGGTAAGTGATGCCGACCAGTCTGCAGGTTGTGCAGAAGAAACGGCTCCGGATTTGCGGGCACGGGCCAGTACTTCATTGGCCAGGCTGATAGCTTTCGGAGTATCACCCAGTTCATTGTAAACGTCAGCCATCAGTAACAGCATTTCAGCGTAACGATAAACCATTAAGTTCTTGTGAGCCATCGTACCTGTCTGTGTCTGATCGTACAACTTACCGAAGTACGGCCACTTTTCTGCATTACCTGTTTTTGCAAAGTCATTTACAGCTTTTGCTACTGAAGAGTTATACGGAGATGCCCCGTGCGTAGCCTCATAATTATCACAAACGCTAAGGCTCGGGTTCTTCGGATTAGGAAATTCTGCATAAGGCATCTTGGCTGTAACCTCCATATTCACATTGTTCGATCCGGGCACTGTCATATCAGTATATTTGATTTTCCAGTAAGGGTACGTACATACAGAGTCGTTAGCACAAAGTGCAGTACCAACCTGAGGTTTCGGATTAGCTTGATTATTACCATTGCGAGCTCTCCACTTCGTCAAGAAATTAACATCAATACGGGGATCTCCCGGGTAAGTACCTTCATGCATATCATAAGCGAACTTAGCTACGCGATACGTACTCCAGTTGATGCCACTGGTAGAAGCCTGAGGAGCAAAGCGGTTACTGCCACGATTGTAGCACCCGTTCGCATTTCCCGTTGAATAGTTCATCTGGAAGATAGACTCCTTGGAGCTTGACACATATTCACCAAACAAATTGGCAAACTTAGGTTCCAACGAATAAACATGACTTGTGTATACTGCATCAAACATGTTTTTTGCATTCTGCCAATTGGCGGCAGCATCTATACCCAGAACAGCCATCTTATAATACACTTTACCCAGGAAAGCTTTTACAGCCCAAGAATTAGCACGTCCCACTGCTGATTTTTCAGAAATAGACAGAGCATCCACCAGATCCTGTGTGATTTGTGAGAACACCTCTTCACGGGGTGAACGGGCAATAGAAATACCTTCGGAAGAGGAAGCAACCGTTTTCAAAGGAACATCACCAAAAGTGGAAACCAAATTATAGTAAGCCAGTGCTCTCAAAAATTTAGCTTCGCCACCCTTCTGAGTCTTGACTGCTGCACTCAGCCCGCTCTTATCAATACTTTCCAGAAAAGCATTGATTTCGGCTATCGCCTTGTACATACCTCCCCAAGCCAAGGATACCAAGCTATTGGCAGCCAATGTATTCAGCGAGTTCAAATCCTCAGGACGTTGTGCCCATGCAAGACCCGAAGCTACAATAGGAGCTTCCTGCCACATCTGTCCGTAAGCATTAGGAGCCGACATATAACCATAGCATCCCAACAGAGCTAATTCTGCATTATCTTCGGTCTGGAAAACAATATTGCTATTCTGAGAGTATAAGGGATCTCATTCAGTAAAGAGTCACAGGCTGAAAAGCTGCACAGTACAACCAAAGACAGTATATAATATTTATATCTTTTCATATTCTTCATGTTTTTAATATTAGAAAGTCAAGTTTAAGCCGAATATAAACGAACGCGGGGTCGGATAAGAACTCATATCTACGCCCGGACGAAGACCGTCGAAACCGAAAGAGTTTACATCTGGGTCGTAACCACTGTAGTTGGTAATAATGAATGCGTTCTTAACGGAAGCATAAACCGAAGCATTTTGGAAGCCAATCTTGCTCATCCATGTTTTCGGTAATATATAGTTCAAAGTAATGTCGGCACAACGCAGATAGCTGGCATCTTCTACATAGCGGTCCATAACATAGTTCTGTATAACGAATGTGGAACTCGGATACAGGTTGGAATGATTACTTTCTGTCCACATATTCTGATAAGCTTTACGGGTGAGATTATTAGATCTGGTTCCCGGAGTATTAACATAGCGGTTGTTGGTATTCAGAATATCTTTGCCTTGTACACCGGCAAACGAAGCCGACAGACTCAGGTTTTTCCAGGAAATATTTGTAGAGAAACCGTAGGTAAAATCAGGATTCGGATCACCGATAACATCACGGTCGTTTACATTTACATCACCGTCTCCATCGCTATCTACAAATTTGATATCCCCGGCTACCGGAGTAACCTTATTAAATGTCTTGTAATAACCAACCGTGCCGTCTTTTTTAGTATATCTCACACCTTGTTCTGTTATATCTTCCGGCTGTACGATACCCTGTGTAACATATCCGAAGAACAAGCCCGGAGCTTCACCTTCCAGGAAGACGTGACCTACACCGAAGTGGTCGCCTATCGAGTTACCATAATATCCTACTTTCTCACCCAAGAAACCAAAGTCAGATGGCAGAAGTCCCAACTCGGCAATCTCGCTCTTGTTGAAACCAATGTTACCGCTTACGCTCCACTTCCAATCTTTCTTATCAATAATCTGTGCGTTCAAAGAGAGTTCAACACCATTATTCTTCATTGATCCCTGATTATAATAAGTGGAAGCAAATCCGGCAGAACCCGGCAGAGTTCTGGAAATAAGCAAATCAGTAGTCTTCTTCTGATACACGTCGAGAGTACCACTCAAGCGTGAGTTAAACAAACCGAAGTCTAAACCGGCATTCCATGAAGCTGTCTTTTCCCATTTCAAGCTGTTATTTGACAGGTTGGTTACCGTAAAGGCTGTCTGGGCATTGCCGGAACCATCAGCATAATAAAGATTGGAATTAGAACCATACATAGAGAAGGTAGAGTACGGATCAATACTTTGATTACCAGTAACACCATAGCTCACACGAATCTTCAACTGGCTCAACCAAGAGATATTTTTCATAAACTCTTCCTGTTCCATACGCCATGCCAACGATGCAGACGGGAAGTATCCCCAACGATTACCTTTAGCAAATTTACTGGAACCGTCAGCACGGAAAGAAGCAGTAATCAAATACTTGTCGAGAATGGAAAGATTAGCACGTCCCAGATAGGAAACCAACTGGTAGTCTTTCTGGATAGGCTGGGCATTGTTTACATTACCTGCCATGTGAAGACCATTCTCACGCATTTCAAAGAAAGTGAATTGATTGGCGGTAGTATTTTTGTTCAGGAAGTTATAATCTTCGTAAGTAACACCGGCCGTAGCATCCAAAGTAGCAAAGGACTTGAGCTTCGTACTGTAATTCAAGATATTCTCAACGGAAACATTATTCTTATTCAAGTCTGACAATGCCAGCAAACCTTGGTTGTTCATACCTTGGTAAAGTTGCAGACCGTACCAACGCTTGCGCTCATTAATATTCAGGTTACCACCGGTACGAAGGTTATAACGGAAGAACTTATTAATCTTCCAGGTCAGGTCCAGACTGGCTTTGAAAGTTTTATCATCTGTTACGTCTACATAATCATTCAACCAACTGAAAACAGTTGTCTTGTTCTCATTATTAAAGCTGGGGTCACCTTCCGGCATTTCAAATGGAGCATAGTCCAATGCCGTACGTGAGATAGCACCGGTAGAACCTCCCAATGTATTACCACCCGCCATCATATCATTCTGACGAAGTGCACCACTCAAAGACAGGTCAATCTTTACGGCTTTTGATACTTCCGCGCTCAGGTTGGCACGTAAGTCACCCTGTTTCAAAGAAGTTTGCTTTACCGTACCGTTGATGTCCTTGAAATTGGCAGATATATAATAGGTAATCTTATCCGATCCACCATTCAAAGACAGAGAATAATTCTGTGAGAATGCCGAAGTATAGATTTCCTTCTGCCAGTTGCGGTAGGTTACAACGTTGTAAGTTTCGGGATTATTAGCATCATATTTGTCGTAAGAACCATTGAATACATATCTTACCTGGTCGCCTACAATATGAAATGGAACAAGGCCATCCTGAATTCTGCTATTTGCATAATTAGCATACTCTTCCAGGTTGATCATATCCAGCAGGTTCGTAGTATTGGCAATCGTGAACGTAGCCGAAGCATTGACTTTAGCTTTTCCAGCCTTACCTTTCTTAGTAGTAATCAGGATTACACCGTTGGCACCACGCGAACCGTAGATAGCGGTTGAAGAAGCATCTTTCAAAACAGTAATGTCTTCAATATCGCCAGGGTTCAAAGATGACAACGGATCTTGATTGATCTGGAAGTCTCCACTGATACCTGAAGAAGCAAATTCACCTGTTGAAGCTTGCGGTACATTATCAATAACATACAGCGGCTGGTTGTCGCCACGAAGCGAACTGGCACCACGAATCGTAACCGAAGAAGCGGAACCAACAGCCGAAGAAGTAGAGTTAACGACCAGACCTGCCACTTTACCGGACAATAAGTTATCAAGAGAAGTAGCCTTAGCCGCATCATTCGGATCAGGACGCAGGCTGGTTAACGCACCGGTTACATCACCTTTACGGGCTGTACCGTAGGCCACTACCACTACTTCATCCAACACTTGCGTATCATCTTTCAATGATACATTTATTACGGTCTTGTTTCCCACAGGGACTTCCTGTGTTTCATAACCGATAAAAGAAAATACTAATACGGATTTAGAGTTGGGAACATCGATCTTATAGTTACCGTCCACATCGGTAATGGTTCCTAAAGACCCTCCTTTTACTTGTACATTGACGCCAGGTACACCTTCATTGGTGCTGTCAATCACTTTACCTGTCACCTTAATCGTTTGCTGTGCCAAAGCAGCGGCAGTAGATGTCAAACAGAGCAGGCATACCAGAAATACATTCAATAATTTCTGTCTCATAGAATTAAATTTAAATTAGTTATAAACTATCGTTAACATTGATTTGTGATGCAAATGTAAAACGATAGTAAAGGAGTGTCTGTACAAGATTCACTATTTCCAGGTTCAAAATTGACTATCCGGACGACAAAAACAAATAATAGTCAAAACTGGAGGCGAAGTAGACAAATTTGGAGCTTATTTCCAAGTAATTTCATGCAAATTGTATTGTGCGGTTCATAACAAAAGAGTATTTTTGCTCCAACCTATCCACAATACCCATGAGAAAAACCCTGTTAACCACATTACTATTATCCCTGTTACTGTCCTTTTCATACAAGGTGGCAGGAAATACCCAATATGCTTTCCAACAGATAAGTACACAGAACGGTCTGTCTTCTTCGGTTCGCTGTCTGGTAGTGAGCCATGAGAAAGGGTATGTCTGGATTGGAACAAGATCAGGTATCGGACGCTTCGATGGCTACGAACTCAGGAAATACCTCCACGATAATATCACTCACATCATTGAAGACAAAGAAAATACCATTTGGGCCATTACTCCCAAAGGGCTTTTCTACTACAATTATCAGGAAGATGAATTCCGGCAGGCACGCGATGAGGATAATAATCCGGTAATAGCTACCTCCATTTGTCCTTGGGAAGACGGTGTATTATTCGGTGGAAGCGGCAAATTATATAAGTATGACTATGCCAATCACCAAATCAGATTTCTGTGTGCCCTCACCAATAATAAGTATAACATTACCAGCCTCCAGAAATGGGACGATCATACCCTGATGTGCACCAACCGATGGAGTCGTGCACTACTCATTGATCTCCCGACAGGTCAGACCCATCCCATACCTTTCGAAAGCAACGAACTGATAGCCACTCTTATCGACAAAGATGGTAATATATGGGTGGCTCCTTACCATCAGGGTGTGAAGTGCTACGACCGAAACGGTAAGCTTCTTCACTCTTATGATACCACAAACTCCCGGTTGCAGACCAATGTAGTACTTTCTTTAGCCGAACGCGACGGGCAGATATGGGTAGGTACGGATGGTTCCGGTATCTATATTCTAAATCCCAAGGACGATACGATGTCTGTTCTTGTGCGAGTTCCCGGAGATCCATACTCACTACCTGCGAACTCAATCCTTTATTTATATACTGACTCCAATAATAATATGTGGGCAGGCAGTGTGCGTGCCGGTTTGATACACATCAAAGAAGCGGGAATGAAGATTTATTCGGATGCATTGCCCGGATTTGAATACGCACTCAGTGAAAAGTCGACACTCAGCATCTACCAGGATGAAAAAGAAGATATATGGATTGGAACAGATGGCGGCGGAATCAACCGCCTTGATCCTGTCACTAAGAAATTCCACCATGTACTCTCTACCTGGGGAGATAAAGTATCTTCCATCACAGGGGTAGATCAGAGACATCTTCTGGTTTCCTTATTCAGCAAAGGGTTATTCTTTTTTGATAAACAAACCGAAAGCTACCAACCACTTATTATCATCAACGATAGTATAAACACCCTCTTATGCAAACGGGGAAAAACGGTTAATGTATTCCGGAACACACCGGAAACGATATTATTACTATCCGAAATGCCATATAGCTACCACTTAACCCGGAAAGACTTCACACCTATTCCTCTGGATAAACCTGCCCAAGATGTCGTCGGCACGCTCCTGCCTATATGCCAGAACGGTTTCATTTCCTATCTGCATGATTTCAAACGGATTTACCAGATCGATTCCCGAAAGAACCGATTAGAAACCTTATACAGTTGCAAAGGTGATACCATATTCAATTCTGTATCTACCGATGAAAACGGAATTTTCTGGATAGGAAGCAATTATGGGCTCAGTTACTATTCCATGGAAAAACAGCAATGCATCAATATTCCCAATAGTCTGATCAATGAAATTAATTCACTAATTTGTGATCAGCGGGGACGTGTATGGATAGGAGCGGACAGCAAATTGTTCGCCCATCTGATTCAAGGGGGAGAATTTATTCTTTACGGAGAATCAGACGGAATCATCCTGAACGAGTATCTGGAGAAACCCCGTTTACTCTCCACACAAGGCGATATCTATATGGGAGGTGTCAACGGACTGCTTTGTATCAACAAGCAACTCCCTGACGAACCCAACGCCCCTCCTATTCTTGAACTGGCAGACGTTTGGGTAGGTGGAGAACGTATGAATGCCCTGTTAGCACCGGACGAAGACTGAAAGTAGAAGAACAAAGTAAGCCCATCACTATTAAAATCATTGCCCACGATAAAGATATCTTCCGCAAACCGATGTATCGTTATACCTTACTCGGCATGGAAGGGCAAGTGATTTACTCCTACCAACCGGAACTGACATTAAGCGGACTGCCTGCAAGAACCTACCAAGTGATGGCTTCCTGCAGTACCCGTACTGGGGGATGGACTGAAGATTATCAGATTCTGGAACTCATAGTCTTACCACCGTGGTACAAATCCAACTGGTTTATCAGTATTTGTTTCATATTGATAGTTTCAGGGGTGATACTGGCATTCTTCTCCCTGTTGCATCGCAAGGAAAACAAGTTGAAATGGGCCATGAAGGAACATGAGCAACAGGTTTATGAAGAGAAAGTACGTTTCCTTATCAATATCAACCATGAATTGCGCACCCCACTCACCCTAATACACGCCCCGTTAAAGCAATTGCTGGAATCACTATCGCCGGAAGACGACAAGTATCCGGTTATCCAAAGCATCAGCAAACAGTCCGGACGCATGAAGAACCTTCTGAATATGGTGCTGGATGTACGCAAAATGGAGGTAGGACAAAGCACTCTGAATGTAGGAACTGTGGAATTAACTCCATGGATAGAACAACTTATAACAGATTTCAGACCGGAAGCCCAGTTAAAAGGCATCTCCATCTTATATAGTCCCGGACCGGAAGTGGATACTCTTTGCTTTGATAAAGAGAAATGTACTACCATATTAATAAATCTGCTGATCAATGCGTTGAAGTACAGCCCTGAGAACAGTCTGATTCGTGTCACTACCAGCCTGTCAGACGATAAGAACCGTATACGCATCTCTGTCTCCGACGAAGGTCCCGGATTGAAAGATGTGGATATAAACAACTTGTTTATCCGTTTCTATCAGGGTAACAATAGCCGCCCCGGAACAGGCATCGGCCTCTCCTACTCTAAAATTCTTGCAGAGCAACATGGCGGAAGTATAGGTGCCTATGACCATGGAGATATGTCCGGTTCTACCTTCTGGTTCGAACTGCCGCGAGACATACAACCGGGAAAGGTTACTCTGCAACCCCAAGCCTATTTGAATGAGTTGCTGGCTCCCACCCAGGAAGTCGAAAGCATCCCAAGCGATATACTAAACAAAGAGGATACCCAAAATTGTACATTGCTGATCGTGGATGATAACAAAGATCTGACAGATTATCTATTCTCCGCCCTTAAGAATAAATTCAAAGAAATCCGGGTAGCTTATGACGGTGAAGAAGCCTTGCGTATCTGCCGTGAATCTTCACCAGAAATTGTAGTCAGTGATATTCAGATGCCACGTATGAATGGCTATGAATTATGCAAGCATATCAAAGAAGACCTGGAAATCAGCCATATCCCCGTTATCCTGCTTACAGCCCGCAATGATGAGGAAAGCCAGTTATTCGGTTACAAGAACGGAGCGGATGCATACCTGACCAAGCCTTTCGAAGTAGACATACTTTATACCGTTATCCAAAGCCAACTGAAGAATCGCGAACGGATACGGACACGTTATGCTGAAGCCGGACCACTCCCCCTGCCACAGGAAAGTACATTCAGCTCGGCCGATGAGAAATTCCTCAACCGCCTGAATAAACTGATCTCCGAGAATCTGGATAACCAGCAAATGGGTGTACCGTTCCTTTGTACGGAATTAGGTATCAGCCGTGCAGGCCTTTACAACAAGCTGAAAGCATTGTCGGGGATGGGAGCCAATGATTATATCACCAAACTACGAATAGAACGGAGTGCCTGGCTGCTTACTCATACCGCGCTCAGCATCGTTGAAGTCGCAGACCAGACAGGGTTCTCAACTTCCCGCTATTTCAGTACGGTGTTTAAGCAATACATGGGATGTTCGCCCACTCAATATAAGGAAGAACATAAACCTATAAAGGGAGAAAGTTGAAGGTGTAATGCCGTCTTTTGCAATACATCTTTATGCTATCAGCTACAGATCAGGTAATGTAACAGGAAACATCTCGCTATCTCTGTGTTCCCGCTTAATAATCTCTTTCATCTGCTTCACAATATCGGGATGAGCAGCTGCAATATCATGATCTTCATGTACATCATTTGCGAGATCATACAGATAAGGTGTCCCTTTCTTAACCAATAATTTCCAGTCTCCCATACGGACACCAATCTGATCTGTTTCATGGAACTCCCAATAAAGGAAACCATGTTTTTGCTGCTTGCCGTCGTCCCCCAACAAGGTCGGAACAAAAGAGATGCCGTCGAAGCAATCATTCTTTATCTTTTTATTTATGTACTTCTTCGGAAATGCTTTATCCACTATCAACTCACAGAATGTAGGCATCACATCGTAGAAAGCCAATTGGTGATCATTCACCTTGCCTGCTGATACATGCCCGGGCCAACGCACAATAAAGGGGATTCGTATACCACCCTCATGGCATTGCCGTTTCAGACCACGTAGCTTACCATCCCTCCCAAAGAATTCGGGATCTGCTCCACCCTCTTCGTGGGGACCATTATCACTGCTAAAGATAACAATCGTGTTATCATCAAGACCTTTCTCTTTCAGCTTCTTCAAGACTTCGCCTACATAACTATCAAGGCGGGTGATCATACCGGCAAACTCAGCATGGGTATGCTCCACGGCATTGTATCGCGAACCTTCGGAACCTCCCCAGGTTTTATCTCTGAAGAATTGCTTTTTGTAGCCTTTCAGAATGGAATCATTCGGCTGTGCAAGTTCCGCATGCGGAAGCGTATAAGTGAAGAAACCATAGAAGGGTTGATTACTATCCTGTTCATCCAGCCATTCCAGCGCTTTACGATGAATCAGGTCTGCCGAATATTGTGTGCGCTTTTTATAATCGTCCCCAAACATGGGATAATTGATATTGTCTTCCATGATAACACGTACAACTCCCGTGTCTCCTTCCTGCTTACTATATCTGTTCAGGAAATTGGGATAATACAAATGGGCCTGGAACTGACATATATAGCCATAGAATTCATCGATACCCCGTTTATCCGGTGTAGAACAAGAGCCTTCATAGCCGCCTGCCCATTTGCCGAAGACTCCCGTAGTATAACCGTTCTTTTTCATAATCTCAGGAAGAATGATATGATCTTCATCGTACGGTTCCTGACCGACAATGGAAAATTCGTCATTAATCCCATATTTTACAGTTGGAACTCCCTGCCAATATTCCTTGTTTCCACGTACATGGGTATGCCCCGAATGCTGCCCCGTCATTAGTGAAGCACGAGAAGGTGCGCTAACCGGACTACCGGCGTAGGCCTGTGTAAACAGCATGCCTTCCGCCGCCATACGGTCTAAGTTAGGTGTCTGAATATATTTTTGTCCGTAACATCCTAAATCTCCATATCCCATGTCATCGCACAGGATAAAGATTATATTAGGCTTAGAATCTTTGTTTGCCGCATTGCCACACAAAGAAACAGTAGCCAGCAGGCCTGTTCCTAAGGTTATTCCTATATGTTTCATATTGAGTCTGTTTTCTTATTAATTAAAGTTTCGCTTGTAGCTCGTCACTTACTTTTCTCACCGAAATCTTCCTGTTGCTTCTCGACTTCTTTCAGCTTCTGCGCATTCTGTTCTTTCTGCAACCGCTCCTGTTCCAACTCAGCAGCCGATTTTACAGCTGTTCCTCCCAATCCGGCGGCAGAAGGATTTGAAATAAGCGCCGCCTCTTTCCCCGGATATAGTAACGGATGCTCTGACGGCACACTCTCCAACTCTAGTACAGCACTGGTTGGCATCTGCGAACCTTCAAACAGCACACTGGCTGTCACCTTAATCTTGCCCGGTTTCAAGGTCGACTGTATCAGTACCGGAGCAGTACCCCACTTTACAGGTGCGGGGTTTGCCAATATGGAAGCATCTCCCAGAAGGCGTCCTTCGCCTTCCACATGGAACTTCACATAATAATTATTCAAGCGCTTGATATTCCCATTTTTATCGGCAACAGCTGCCACTACTGTTACAAAGTCGGAACCATCAGCTTTCAGGTCAACTCCTTCATTATCTATCCAAAGCAGCAACTTTTCCGGACGACGTGCCGGGTGTACTTCATGGGTGGCAACCACTTTGCCATCTATCAGCCCTTCGGCCAGCAAAAGCACATCCTCTTGCTTTTTCTTCCGGGACATGGCTTTGTCCATCTGAAAGTCATAGACATCCGGGAAAGTGATAACAGGTGAAGGCATACCGGCTTCTGTCAGTGGCTTGTTGTAAGTAGACACTTTCCCATCTCTCATGAAAGTTAGCCGTACTTCCTCGCAATTCGAATAAACAGTGACATCCTTACTTGAGAACGGAGTCATTTCATGGGCTATATAAACCATCGGGCCAGTTTCGAAAAGGCGTTCCTGCTTCTCGGGCGAACGTTGCGCCTTGAACATATAGTACGAATACTTGGGCTGACGGAATACATCCATCAATCCACCATAAAACGGATCGGGATGGTAACCACGTTGATGGTCGAACGAGTGCCAGAGACATCCACCCACATGTTGCCGGGGAGTGCGATAAAGAGCATCATAGCAAGTATAAGTATAGGTAGGATTGGCATAATGCCGGGCCTGAATGAGCATAGGTTGCTCTCCCCAGTTACGTGCTACACGACTGGGTGAGTTATGCGAACTCCAATCATCCACATTGTCGCCCCACTCACGGGTAAAATAGGTAATTTTAGGATCGGCATTCGGATCACCCCAAGCTTTCCCATCAAAAGACGGATGAGTGAAAAGTACCGGGAAATATTCTTTACCACGCGCTCCGCTGTCGCAACCGGAATAACAATAAGGGTAAGGATATTCCTGATCGACCAGTTCACGGGTTTTCTTGGCAAAATCATCCGGATACCAGGTTTCATTCAGGATAGGCTCCCACAACCAGACACAGGCATGGTTACGGTCACGGCGTACCAGATTACGTATATCACTATATACACGCTGTGCAAATTCAGGGGCATCATTCCAGAACTGCCAACCCGGAGTATTGACTATTACAAACAGACCGAGTTCATCGCATGCATCCATGAAAGCCGGGTCTTGCGGACAATGGGCATTGCGAATCACCTTCATTCCCGCATCCCGCAGTTTCTTTGCGTCACGCCAGTGAATGCTATTGGGTACTGCATTACCTACTACGGCAAAGTCCTGGTGGCGATTGGCGCCGATCAACGGTTCTTCATAAGGTTTGCCGTTCAGCCAGAAGCCATCCTTACCTTTAAATTCCACACTGCGGATACCAATACGACGACGGTAACCATCCACTACTTTTCCTTCATGGTCACGGATACGCACAATCAGATTGTATAAAGTAGGAGTCTCCGGACTCCACAACAATGGGTCCTTTACTGTGATTTTATCTTTTGAAGTAACAGCCTTACCCGGACGTACCTGTATTTTATCATTCAGGAACGCCACCTGAGTACCATCCGGTTGCTGCAATTCATATTCCACAACTCCTGTAAAAGTTTTACGGCTTTCATTACGTAGATGAGCTTTCAACAATACTTCAGCCGAAGCATCCGATACCTTATCATAAGCCACAAACAGACCGCCACCTGCGACCTCATCCTCAAAGTTAGGGTCGGTGATAAAGACAGGATTATGAGCTACCAGCCAGCAATCACGGTAGATACCACCGAAGTAGGTAAAATCAAGGACATTCTGTGCCTTTCCGGGAGGATAAGACGGATCATCACTATTGTCCGCCCATACGGCAATCACATTATCCTCTCCCCATTTCAGGGCATCGGTTACATCTACGACCACCGGCAAGTAACCACCAAAATGCTCTTTTATCAACCGGCCATTCACAAACACCTTGCTCTTCCCCATGATGGCTTCAAAATGCAGGAATAACTTCTTTCCTTTCAATGCATCTGCGGGAGTGAAGTGCTTACGATACCAAACTTCACCTTGGTAATTGATACAACCGCTGGCTTCTGTAGGCAGATATTCAATTCCATTAGGCAGGGAGACTACAGCCCATTCCGTATCATCAAAACTTATAGCCTCAGCACCGGCAACGCTTCCTTTATAAAAACGCCAGGCCGGATTCATGGAAAACACTTCACGTCCGGAATTGGGTAATTCGAAGAAACCGGCAGTGGAAAACTCTGGTTGGTGAGACGCCTGCAATGTGCTGCAGGGAACTAACAATAAAACAATTAGAATTAAATAAATGATTTTTCTCATGAAGATAGTATTATTTTAGGTGTACACGATTAACTGTTTATAGCATTTGCTGCAAAAATAGGGCAAAACAGAAAAGAAGTACCACAATAATCACTATTTTTTAATCCAATTTTGTCTAATTGTCCATTCATTACCCAACAACCAGTTCTTTCAGGTCATTATATCATCTAAGGCTTATCCTATTCAGTTACCGGAAAAGCCGAAATACGCAAACGGGCAGCCCCCATCGGTATCAAAGTAATATCTTCCAATATTTCATTTTTAGGCGCATCTTCATTGGGCAGCACTCCACATAATCCATATTTGTCTATCCCCCAAGAAGGTATTTTCCGCCCCTTCGCCTTTATCCGGAGAGGCACACTTTGAGTTGTAAATGGATAATCATCAGAGGGCCATTCTTTTCTTTCCAGCTTCAGGCATTGCTCCAAAGCCTTATTATCCAGCTTTAAGGCATAATTCCATGCACTCTTCGGATAAATCTCATAGGTAGGCCATGCGTTTACATCTGCATCCTTCTGCCACTTAGAATCCCAGATGGCTGTTTCTACACTATTCACTTTTCTATACTCTTCTTCTATCAGTAAAGAGAAAGTCAACGGACCGTAATCCACACTCGCACTATTCTGATTGGTTTCCCAACGTTTGACTGATAACGCCATCGGTAACTGCAACATAACCACATCGCCTTCGTTCCATGTTCTGCATAGACGAATATATTTGCCCGGCTCCATATCAGCATTCACTACGTCTCCGTTCACAAGCACCTTAGCCTCCTTGCACCAAGATGGAACACGCAGGTACAGAGGAAACGAGACTCCATCTTCGGAGGTTTTCAGCACAAAGCGCACAGACTCCTCGAAAGGATAGTTGGTTTCTTCTTTCAGCGTAACGACCGCACCGTTTTCACCCACCTTAGCCTGCGCAATACAAGGCCCATAGAGAACTGCTGCCAAACCGTTATCGGGAGTTGCAAAAATCAAATTTTCAATATAGTAGGGCCATCCCTGTGCATGATTATGCTGGCAACAACGGCTACTAAAAGGATTCATAGCCAAGAAAGGTCCCCCGTTGTCGATACCCGGCTTATGATTTTGAGAATCACTCACCACCTGGTTAGGACATGTAATGTACCTCAACGCCTTAAAATCGGGCATCACCGCTGCCGGATAAGAATTAAAAGCCACGTCCTCACAATGTTCCGCCCAAAAAGGATCACCGGTCATGCAAAGCATAATCTCATCCGAAGCCATCTGCTCTACAAATCCACAAGTTTCCGTCCCCTGTCTTGGATCTATATATCCCAGACGAGCATTTTCATCTGCACCGAACATACCGCCCGGCACCTGCCCAAAAATGCGGCGTACTAAATGATGCACCCGGTAAGAAGCCTCCAAATCTGCTGAGTCTCCACTAAGCATATAATAAGTGGCCGGCTCACGGAAGCATTGAGCAATGTTTACATTATGCCAGTTGGGTAATGCCGAGTCATTGGTCCAGTCAGCAGTATTGCGATGTATTTTCTCAGCAAGTTCCAACAAGGATTCATCGCCCGTTCTGTTATAAAGCCAATAAACGCTGTACAGGTTATCACCACCACGGCTATTCTCCCAGTAATCTTCCAGAAAGTTCTCATCGGGCACGGTCAGTTGCCACTTAAAGTAGTTAGTCATCAAATCAATCACCCTGTCATCACCAGAATATTCATAATAGGATTGCAGACACCAAAGCATAATCATATTTGCCCAAAGCTCCCTATTTCCCTTTCGCTCATTGACCGGACCAAAGTATCCATCCGGTTGCTGGCTCTGAATGGCAGCTTCAATCCATATGCGGGTTTCAGCTATCATGGCAGAATCATTCAGAATATATGCCATATTACCATATCCTTTCAACCAGTAAGGCACCTCTTCCCAGCCATGATTGCCTCCTGAACGTAACCAGGCATTGTCTTTCTTATCCAACCACGCACTGATCTCTCCCAATTTGCCTGTCAGACCTTCCTTCTGCAGCAATAGGTACTTTTTCAACCAACCTTCGGGCTGAACATCTCCTACCGGTAACTTAATAAAGTGCAAAGGCTTTAAAGGCAATCTGTTCCCCAGATAATTCATACTAACAGACGACGTAGACGGACGGGATAAAACAGCCACTTCTATTGAAGCATTCTTTTCTGTACAGGACATCAATGCAGTCGCAGCAATGAAAGAGCCAAGCAGCAGACTTTTCATTTTTCTTTTTTCATTAAGCATAGATTTATTTGTTTTAATTATTTCTACAACAACAAAAATACAACTATATAAAAACTTCACAGAACAAAATCCATTCTAAAAATAGAACTATTCTGCCATCCTATCCCATTTTGTACTCCTAATAACCTCCCCAAAAAGATATTATCGACAACCAAAGTCACTATTCAATCAAAACCCGGACCATACCCGGACCGTATCTGCACCCTACTTGCTCCGTACATTCTCCACTCAGAGGTACCTCTACACGGAGAAAGTACGGAGTTGGTACGGAGCAAGTACGTCTCAAGTATAGTCCGGATACAAAACTGAGACTATAAAACCATGTTAATTCCCCACCCAAAAGGGCTTTCACCACTATGTTCATTATCAATGAAATAAACAATGAACAGGGTGTTGAAAACTTCTCTAAAAGTTTTTAGTTAAAACTTGTGGGGAATTGTGGGGAAATGTGTACTTTTACCGTCGCTTATTATAATAAGGTAGCATGATACGTTTTTTGGGCAATATAGAAGCGAAGACCGACGCTAAGGGACGTGTATTTATCCCCGCCGGTTTTCGGAGGCAACTGCAATCTGCTTCCGAAGAGAGACTCGTGCTGCGCAAAGACGTGTTTCAGGACTGCCTGGTACTCTATCCAGAAAGCGTTTGGTTCAAGACGCAAAACCAACTAAGGAAGCGCCTGAATAAATGGAACGCAAAACACCAAGAAATCTTCCGGCAATTTGTGAGTGATGCGGAAATCATGGTTCCCGATGGGAATGGACGCATCCTACTACCCAAACGCTACCTGCAAATGGCCGACATACAGAGCGATGTACGTTTCATCGGTGTGGACAATACGATAGAAATCTGGGCGAAAGAGAAAACAGAACAACCCTTTATGAACCCGGAAGAGTTTAGCGAAGCTTTGCAGGAAATCCTGGGAGACGAAGAGGATTGGGAAGAAGAGGAAGATGAGTGATTAACGATTAGCGATTAATGGTGAATGGGAAATGAAGAGTTGACATATCATGTACCGGTGTTGTTGATGCCGAGTGTGGACGGAATGAATATCCGGCCGGATGGAACGTATGTAGACGTTACTTTCGGTGGCGGAGGGCATTCACGGGAAATTCTGTCACGTCTGGGAGATGGCGGGCAATTGCTTGGATTCGACCAGGATGAAGATGCCGAACAAAACATTGTGGACAATCCCCATTTCATTTTTGTACGCAGCAACTTCCGATATCTGCACAACTTCCTGCGTTATCACAACATCGAGGAAGTAGATTCAATACTGGCCGATTTGGGTGTATCCTCCCATCACTTCGATGATAGTGAAAGGGGATTTTCGTTCCGCTTTGACGGTGCATTGGACATGCGCATGAACAAGCGTGCAGGAGATACAGCGGCCGATATCATCAATACATATGCTGAGGAACGGCTGGCTGACATCTTTTACTTATACGGTGAATTAAAGAACAGTCGCAAACTGGCATCTGTAATTGTAAAAGCACGTGCCGAACAGAAGATTACAACCATCGGTGAATTTCTGGAAGTCATCAAACCGCTTTTTGGCCGCGAACGGGAAAAGAAAGAGTTAGCCAAAGTATTCCAGGCATTACGCATCGAAGTTAACCAGGAAATGGAAGCTCTGAAAGAGATGTTATATGCAGCAACCGAGGCTTTGAAACCGGGCGGACGATTGGTAGTAATCACCTACCATTCACTGGAAGACCGGATGGTAAAGAATATCATGAAAACCGGAAATGTGGAAGGTAAAATGGAAAAGGATTTCTTCGGAAATGTACAGACTCCATTCCGGTTGGTTAACAATAAAGTAATTGTACCGGACGATGCGGAAATAGAACGGAATCCGAGATCGAGAAGTGCAAAACTGAGAATAGCAGAGAAAAAGTGATGGTAAGATAATGAAGGATATGGAAGAAAAACAGGTAAACGAAAAAACAGAGAAAGCGAAGAAAGCCAAAAATCGCACATCTCTGAAAAACATTATCGGTGGTGACATTCTGGCTACGGATTTTTTTCGCCGTCAGACGAAGTTGCTCGTAATGATAATGCTGCTGATTATATTCTATATACACAATCGTTATGCTTGCCAGCAGCAAATGATAGAGATTGATAAATTGAAAAAAGAACTGATTGACATCAAATACGATGCTCTTACCCGTAGTTCGGAATTAATGGAGCGGAGCCGGCAGTCACGTATCGAAGAGTATATTGCAAGTAAAGAGAGTGATTTGCAGACATCCACTCATCCGCCGTATTTGATTAAGTAGTTATAGAATCATTAAATTGTAGACAGATTTGGCAGTAAATAAGAAAAATATCATGACCCGCTACTTCTTTGTAGTCCTCGTAATGGGATTGCTGGGAATAGCTATTGTCGTTAAAGCCGCAGTCATCATGTTTGCGGAGCGACAGTACTGGCAGGATGTAGCCGACCGTTTCGTGAAAGAAAACGTGACGGTAAAGCCTAATCGTGGTAACATTCTTTCATCCGACGGCAAACTGATGGCAAGTTCCCTGCCCGAATATCGTATATACATGGACTTCAAGGCAGGAGGAGAAACCAAAGACACTATGTTGGTGAACCACATGAATGAAATATGCGAAGGATTGCATAAGATATTCCCTGATAAAAGTACAGCCGAGTTCAAATCACACTTGCAGAAAGGGCGTAAGAAAGGCAGCCGCAACTACCTGATTTATCCGAAACGTATTTCATACATCCAGTACAAAGAAGCCAAACGCCTGCCTGTTTTCAATCTGAACAAATACAAAGGCGGTTTCCACGAACAGGTATATAATCAGCGTAAAAAGCCGTTTGGCTCCTTGGCAGCCCGTACACTGGGTGACCTCTATGCAGATACTGCACAGGGTGCCAAGAATGGTATCGAGTTGGCTTTTGACACTCTGCTAAAAGGACGTGACGGTATCACGCACCGCCAGAAGGTGATGAATAAATACCTGAACATCGTAGATATAGCTCCTGTAGATGGTTGTGACATTATCTCCACCCTCGATGTAGGCATGCAGGATATCTGCGAGAAAGCATTGGTGGATATGTTGAAAGACATCAATGCTACCGTAGGTGTAGCTATACTGATGGAGGTGGAAACGGGTGAAGTCAAAGCTATCGTCAATATGATGAAAGCAGGTGACGGTAACTATATGAAATGCGTAATAATGCCATTAGCGATATGATGGAACCGGGTTCTACATTCAAGACGGCTTCTATCATGGTGGCTCTTGAAGACGGAAAGATTACTCCGGAGACAGAAGTAGATACCGGAAACGGTATAATGATGATGTACGGTAGCAAGATGAGGGATCATAACTGGCATCGCGGTGGCTACGGGAAGATCAATGTAACCCGCATCCTGGAAGTTTCTTCCAATGTCGGTGTTTCGTACCTCATTGACAAGCACTACAAGGATAATCCTCAAAAGTATGTAGACGGACTGAAGCGAATGAGTATTGACCAACCGCTAAATCTACAGATTTCAGGTGAGGGAAAACCGAATATAAAAGGTCCGAAAGAAAGATATTTCGCCAAAACGACCTTACCATGGATGAGTATCGGTTACGAAACTCAGGTTCCGCCGCTCAACATCCTTACTTTCTATAATGCCATTGCCAATAATGGCACGATGGTACGTCCTAAGTTTGTAAGGGCCGCGGTGAAAGACGGTGAAGTGATAAAAGAATATCCGACGGAGGTAATCAATCCGAAGATATGTTCCGACCGTACATTGACGCAAATCCGCGATATTCTGGAAAAAGTGGTATCACAAGGATTGGCAAAACCTGCCGGAAGCAAGCAATTCTCTGTAGCCGGAAAAACGGGTACGGCACAGGTATCTCAAGGTGTGGCAGGTTACAAGTCAGGACGGGTGAATTATTTGGTAAGTTTCTGCGGTTACTTCCCGGCAGAAGCACCGAAGTACAGTTGTATTGTCTCTATCCAGAAACCGGGACTTCCTGCCTCAGGTGGTCTGATGGCCGGTAGCGTATTCGGAAAGATTGCCGAAAGAGTGTATGCAAAAAACCTGCGGTTTGATATCCGCAGTGCAATAGATAGTACAAGCAATGTCATTCCTTCGGTAAAAGCAGGAGAAATGAATGAAGCATTGCAAGTGTTGGACGGGCTGAATGTTCCGGTACAAAAACAGTTTTCCCCTAAGAAAGGGAAAGAAGCATGGGGGCATACACAGGAGTCTCCCAATGCAGTTATACTGCAGGCCAGAGAAGAAGCAAGTTCAAATACAGTTCCCAACGTTATAGGAATGGGAGCAAAAGATGCTGTTTACTTATTGGAAAGTAAAGGACTGAAGGTAAGAATAAGCGGTATAGGAAAAGTAAAGAATCAATCGATACCGGGTGGTAACCGCGTTGTGAAAGGTCAAACAGTAGCTTTGACGCTTCGTTAAATGATAGGAATATACATTATATATAATAAGGTATGATATTAAGTGAATTACTGAAAGCAATACAACCGATACAAATCATCGGAAGTACGGAGACGGAAATAACGGGGGTAAATATCGACTCCCGCCTGGTGCAAGCCGGACATCTGTTCATGGCTATGCGCGGTACCCAGACTGACGGGCATGCTTACATTCCTGCTGCCATTGAGAAAGGTGCCGTCGCAGTGCTTTGCGAAGATGTACCTGAAGAAAAGAAAGAAGGCATCACCTACATCCAGGTGAAAGACAGTGAAGATGCTGTTGGTAAAATAGCCACTACTTTTTACGACGATCCAACCTCCAAAATGGAATTGGTAGGCGTAACCGGAACAAACGGAAAAACCACCATCGCTACCTTATTATATAATACGTTCCGCTATTTCGGTTACAAGGTAGGACTGATCTCTACTGTCTGCAACTATATAGACGATCAGGCAATCCCAACTGAGCATACAACCCCCGACCCCATCACCCTAAATCAGTTGTTGGGACAGATGGCAGACTCCGGATGCAAATATGTCTTCATGGAAGTAAGTTCACATTCCATTGCCCAGAAACGCATTAGTGGTCTACGCTTTGCAGGGGGTATCTTTACCAACCTGACACGTGATCACTTGGATTACCACAAGACTGTGGAGAACTACCTCAAGGCTAAGAAGAAGTTTTTCGATGATATGCCGAAAGGTGCTTTCAGCCTGACTAATCTGGATGACAAGAACGGACTCGTCATGACCCAGAACACACGTTCCAAAGTATACACTTATTCCTTGCGTAGCCTCAGCGACTTCAAGGGTAAAATATTGGAATCTCATTTTGAAGGGATGTTGCTCGACTTCAACAACCATGAACTGGCCGTACATTTCATTGGCCGTTTCAATGCTTCAAACTTGCTGGCAGTATTCGGTGCAGCCGTATTGCTTGGAAAGAAAGAAGAAGACGTACTCGTTGCACTCAGTACCCTGCAGCCTGTGGCCGGACGCTTCGATGCTGTACGTTCACCTAAAGGCATCACTGCCATCGTGGACTATGCGCACACACCGGATGCCCTCATCAATGTTCTGAATGCCATTCATGGTGTACTCGAAGGAAAAGGAAAAATTATTACCGTAGTAGGTGCAGGCGGCAACCGGGATAAAGGTAAACGTCCCATCATGGCAAAAGAGGCGGCCAAAGCAAGTGATCGTGTCATCATCACTTCGGACAATCCCCGCTTTGAAGAGCCGCAAGATATCATCAATGATATGCTTGCCGGATTGGACAAAGACGACATGCAGAAGACCATCAGCATTGCCGACCGGCGCGAAGCTATCAAAACAGCATGCATGCTGGCGCAGCCCGGTGATGTTATTCTCGTAGCCGGAAAAGGTCATGAGAACTATCAGGAAGTCAAAGGGGTTAAACATCATTTTGATGATAAAGAAGAGTTAAATAGAATTATGAATTGAGAATTATGAATTATGAATTACCATGCGGCACGCACACTGCGCAGTCTCATTCACAATTCATAATTCATAACTCATAATTAGAACAAACATGTTATATTACTTATTTCAATGGCTGGACAAATATAACATTCCCGGTGCGGGCATGTTTGGCTATACATCATTCCGGGCTCTGATGGCAATCATTCTCGCATTGCTCATCTCGAGTATCTGGGGTGACCGTTTTATAAACTTACTCAAACGGAAACAAATTACAGAGACCCAACGTGATGCCAGTATCGACCCGTTCGGAGTGAACAAAGTGGGTGTACCAAGTATGGGAGGTGTCATTATTATTGTGGCCATTCTCATTCCATGCCTATTGCTGGGTAAACTGAGCAATGTCTATATGATATTGATGCTGATTACCACAGTATGGTTAGGGTCATTGGGCTTTGCCGATGATTACATCAAAATCTTCAAGAAAGACAAAGAAGGTTTGCACGGGAAATTCAAAATTATCGGTCAGGTAGGTTTGGGACTGATTGTAGGCCTGACACTTTACCTGAGTCCACAGGCAGTTATCCGCGAGAATATTGAAGTAAAGAAACCAGGACAGGAAATGGAGGTCATCCATGCAGGGCAAGACATAAAGTCCACGCAGACTACGATTCCGTTCTTTAAGAGTAATAACCTGGATTACGCAGACTTTGTGGGTTTCTTAGGGGAGCATGCACAAACAGCCGGTTGGGTTTTATTCGTAATCATTACTATATTCGTAGTAACAGCAGTCAGCAATGGCGCCAATCTGAATGACGGAATGGACGGCATGGCAGCGGGAAACTCGGCAATCATAGGCTTGGCATTAGGTATTTTAGCCTATGTATCGAGCCACATTACGTATGCCAGTTACCTTAACATCATGTATATTCCCGGATCGGAGGAACTGGTAATTTTCATTTGTGCCTTTATCGGTGCATTAATCGGTTTCCTGTGGTACAATGCATATCCTGCACAGGTATTCATGGGCGATACGGGGAGTTTGACAATCGGCGGTATCATTGCCGTGTTTGCCATTATCATACACAAAGAGTTACTGATACCTATTCTTTGTGGAGTGTTCCTGGTAGAGAACTTGTCAGTCATCCTGCAACGATTCTATTACAAAGCCGGAAAGAGAAAGGGCGTTAAGCAAAGGCTGTTCAAGCGAACTCCCATTCACGACCATTTCCGTACTTCCATGAGTCTGATAGAACCGGGGTGTACAGTGAAGTTCACTACGCCGACCAAGCTGTTCCATGAATCAAAGATAACAGTCCGCTTCTGGATTGTGACGATTGTATTGGCAGCGATAACGATTATAACATTAAAAATAAGATGACAAGCAAATGAAGGAATTAATAATTAAAGAATTAAAAGCGCATGCACTTTCATTCTTTAATTCTTTCATTCTTTAATTTTGAATAAAATTATGAGTAGAATTGTAGTATTAGGAGCCGGAGAGAGCGGTGCAGGTGCTGCCGTACTCGCCAAAGTGAAGGGTTTCGACACATTCGTATCCGACATGTCCGCCATCAAAGATAAATATAAGGAAGTGCTGGATAAGTACGGCATTGCCTGGGAAGAAGGACAACATACGGAAGAACTTATTTTGAGTGCGGATGAAGTGGTGAAAAGTCCCGGCATTCCCAACGACGCTCCGATGATACTGAAACTGAAAGAGCAAGGTACACCCGTTATCTCTGAGATAGAGTTTGCGGGACGCTATACTAATGCAAAAATGATATGTATTACCGGTTCAAATGGCAAGACCACTACCACCTCACTTATTTACCACATTTTCAAAAGTGCAGGTCTGAATGTAGGATTGGCTGGTAACATAGGTAAGAGTCTTGCCTTGCAGGTAGCCACAGACCAACATGATTATTATGTGATTGAGCTCAGCTCTTTCCAACTGGATAATATGTATAAGTTCCGTGCCAATATTGCCGTGCTGATGAACATCACACCCGATCATCTGGACCGTTACGACCATTGTATGCAGAACTATGTGGATGCCAAATTCCGCATCACACAGAACCAGACTCCTGAAGATGCTTTCATCTTCTGGAATGATGACCCCATCATCAAGCGGGAACTGGACAAGCATGGGCTGCGAGCCCACCTTTATCCGTTCTCTGCAGTAAAAGAAGATGGAGCCATAGCTTATGTGGAAGACGGTGAAGTTGAAATCAATGAGCCCATTGACTTCAACATGGAGCAAGAAAAACTAGCCCTGCAGGGTACACATAATTTATATAATTCTCTCGCCGCAGGTATCTCCGCCAATCTTGCCGGAATAGAGAAAGAATATATTCGCCAGGCATTGTCTGACTTTAAAGGTGTGGAACATCGTCTGGAAAAAGTAGCAACAGTACGTGGTGTGGAGTTTATCAATGACTCCAAAGCTACAAACGTAAACTCCTGTTGGTACGCCCTGCAGAGTATGAAGACGAAAACTGTGCTTATTCTGGGAGGAAAAGACAAAGGTAATGACTATACGGAAATAGAGGATTTAGTACGCGAGAAGTGTTCAGCCTTAGTTTATCTGGGACTGCACAATGAGAAGTTACACAACTTCTTTGATCGCATGGGATTGCCCGTCGCCGATGTACAAACCGGCATGAAGGATGCTGTAGACGCAGCATTCCGTCTGGCCAAAAAGGGTGAAACCGTATTACTCAGTCCTTGCTGTGCCAGCTTCGATCTTTTCAACAGCTATGAAGACCGGGGTGATCAATTCAAAGAGTGCGTTAGAGCCCTTTAATTATTAATTATTAATTTGCGAAGCATTGGATTTATTAAAAAGCATATTCAAAGGTGATAAGGTAATCTGGATTATATTCCTTTTCCTTTGCCTCATTTCTATCGTAGAAGTGTTCAGTGCTGCGTCTACCCTGACGTATAAAAGCGGTGACCACTGGGGGCCGATTACACAGCACAGCATCATCTTGATGGTGGGTGCCGTAGTAGTGGTGTTTATGCACAATATCCCCTATAAATGGTTTCAGGTATTTCCTGTATTCCTGCTTCCACTATCCGTGGTACTGCTGGCCCTCGTTATGATGATGGAACGCATTAACGGTGCTGCACGCTGGATGACCTTCATGGGGGTTCAGTTCCAACCTTCGGAAGTAGCCAAAATGGCTGTTATCATCGTTACTGCCTTTATTCTTTCGAAGGGACAGGACGAAGATGGAGCCAGTCCGAAAGCTTTTAAGCGTATCATGATCATCACAGGTGTCATTTGCCTGCTGATTGCCCCAGAAAACCTCTCGACGGCAGCACTGCTTTTCGGAGTGGTTTATCTGATGATGTTCATCGGGCGAGTGGCAATGAAGAAATTATTAATACTGGCAGGCGGTCTGGCTGGAGTAGCAATTATAGGTGTGACATTCCTTGTACTGACCAAGAATAGCGATTTACCATTCCTGCACCGCTTCGACACATGGCGTGCCCGTATCGAGAAGTTTACAAATGACAATGAGGTACCTGCTGCCAAATTCGATATAGACAAAGATGCCCAGATTGCCCATGCACGTATTGCTGTAGCTACGAGTCACGTTGTAGGTAAAGGGCCGGGTAACTCGGTACAACGCGACTTCCTGAGCCAGGCTTTCTCTGACTTTATCTTTGCTATCATTATCGAAGAGTTGGGATTGATAGGTGGAGCTTTCGTTGTATTCCTTTACGTCTGCCTGCTGATACGAGTCGGGCGTATTGCGAAGAAGTGCGAACGAACATTCCCTGCTTTCCTTATAATAGGAATTGCACTACTACTTGTATCGCAAGCTGTATTCAATATGATGGTAGCAGTAGGATTAGCCCCGGTAACCGGACAGCCGCTTCCCCTTATCAGTAAAGGTGGTACTTCTACGCTTATCAACTGTGCTTATATCGGCATGATACTGAGTGTGAGCCGCTACACCGCCAGACTGGAAGAACAGAAAGAACATGATGCTTTGATACCCATGCAAGTAGAAGCACCTGCCGAAGAGACAAATAGCGATGCACAAACGGCTGCTGACCCGACGGCGAAGGTATTGAACAGTGATGCTGAATTTGAATAAAAATAAGATATATGGAAACAAAAAATAACGGACCGCGCGTCATCATCAGTGGTGGAGGTACAGGAGGACATATATTTCCTGCAGTATCTATCGCCAACGCCATCAAGGAACTGCGCCCTGATGCTGAGATCCTCTTTGTAGGTGCAGAAGGAAGAATGGAGATGCAACGTGTGCCCGATGCAGGATATAAAATTATCGGTCTGCCTGTAGCAGGGTTCGACCGTAAGCGCTTATGGAAGAACTTTGCAGTAATTATCAAGTTGTTGCGTAGCCAGTGGAAAGCACGCCGTATCCTGAAAGAATTTAGCCCGCAGGTAGCAGTAGGTGTAGGCGGATATGCCAGTGGTCCTACATTAAAAGTAGCGGGCATGATGGGAGTCCCTACTTTGATACAAGAGCAGAATTCTTATGCAGGAGTAACAAACAAATTGCTTGCACAGAAAGCATGTAAAATCTGCGTAGCATATGATGGAATGGAGAAATTCTTCCCCGCAGATAAGATTATCATGACAGGGAATCCCGTACGTCAGAACCTGTTAGCAAATAAACAGAGCCGCGAAGAAGCTGTAACCTCTTTCGGTTTCAATCCGGAGAAGAAAACAATATTGATACTGGGTGGAAGTCTGGGTGCACGTACCATCAATCAGACCCTCATTGCTGCATTGGATACGATAAAAGCAAACGGCGACATTCAGTTCATCTGGCAGACAGGAAAAATATATATCCAGCAAGTCAAGGATGCCATTACTACCGCAACGGGCGAAGCTATACGTAATCCACGTATTTCTGCTATCCCGAATCTGTATGTGACGGATTTCATCAAAGACATGGCAAGCGCATATGCAGCTGCCGACCTGGTTATCTCCCGTGCAGGTGCCGGTTCTATCTCTGAATTCTGCCTGCTGAACAAACCGGTCATTCTGGTACCTTCGCCTAATGTGGCGGAAGACCATCAGACTAAAAATGCGCTGGCACTGGTAGATAAGAAAGCCGCCATTTATGTGAAAGATGTAGATGCTATGAAGCATCTGGTTCCTGTGGCTCTTGAAACTGTCACAGACGCCGAGAAGCTGAAAACATTGAGCGAAAACATTGCAAAACTGGCTTTGCCGGATTCGGCAACCATTATTGCAAAAGAAGTATTGAAACTGATAAATAACGATTAGTGTTTAGTGATTAGCCCCGTACACACAGCGCTAATCACTAATCACTAACCGCTAAACACTAAAATACATGAATATAGAAAATATAAAATCCGTATATTTCGTTGGTGCCGGTGGCATCGGTATGAGCGCCCTGATACGCTACTTCTTATCAAAGGGAAAGCTCGTTGCCGGCTACGACCGTACCCCAAGTGAACTAACCGAACACCTGATTGCAGAAGGAGCACAGATACATTACGAAGAGAATGTGGATCTGATTCCTGAAGCCTGCAAGAATGCAGAGAGCACTTTGGTAGTGTATACTCCGGCTGTGCCGCAAGAGCATGCCGAGTTAGTCTATTTCCGTAACAATGGTTTCGAAATTCAGAAACGGGCACAGGTTTTAGGAACGATCACACATAGTAGCAAAGGCTTATGTGTAGCCGGTACACATGGTAAAACAACTACCAGTACAATGGCAGCGCATCTACTTTACCAATCACACATAGGTTGCACTGCATTCCTCGGAGGTATCTCCAAGAATTATGGTACTAACCTGTTATTATCACAGTCCAGTCCATACACTGTGATCGAGGCAGATGAATTTGACCGCTCATTCCACTGGTTATCACCTTACATGAGCGTAATAACTGCCACAGATCCCGACCATCTGGATATTTATGGCACAGAAGAAGCCTACCTGGAAAGTTTTCGTCATTATACGACGCTTATCCAGCCGGGTGGTGCACTCATTATACACAAGGACATCGCTTTGAAACCTGATGTGCAGGCCGGTGTAAAAGTCTATAGTTACGCTCGTACCGAAGGAGATTTCCACGCAGAGAATATCCGTATCGGAAATGGTGAGATCTTTATTGATTTTGTTGCACCCGACACGCGTATTAATGATATCCAACTGGGTGTTCCCGTCAGCATCAATATAGAAAATGGCGTAGCAGCCATGGCACTCGCCCACCTCAACGGTGCGACAGACGAAGAGATCAAGCAAGGTATGGCAAGTTTCCACGGAGTAGACCGTCGTTTCGATTTCAAGATCAAGAATGACAAAGTCGTATTTCTGAGCGACTATGCCCATCATCCTGCCGAAATAGCACAGAGTGTGAAATCTATTCGTGATCTGTATCAAGACAAGAAGATTACAGCTATCTTCCAACCACATCTCTATACCCGCACGCGCGATTTCTATAAGGAATTTGCCGACAGCCTGTCGCTACTTGATGAAGTTATTCTCGTAGATATCTACCCGGCACGAGAGCAACCGATTCCCGGTGTCACCAGCCAATTGATATACGATAATCTGCGACCGGGCATTGAGAAATGCATGTGCAAGAAAGAGGATATACTGGAACTCTTATCTCAAAAGCAGATTGAAGTTCTGATAACTTTAGGTGCCGGAGATATAGACAACTACGTCCCTGAAATCACAAAACTATTAAATAAATAGCCCATGTTAAAACGAATTCTATTGTCTATCGTCCTACTGCTCGTCATCGCCTATCTGGTGGTAGCTCTCTCGGCTTTCAACCGGAAGCCTGCCGGACAGGTGTGCAATGACATGGAATTGGTTATCAAAGATACCGTCTATGCGGGTTTCATCACCAAAAAGGAAGTGGCGGACATACTGGAGAAGAAAGGAATTTATCCTGTTGGTAAACCAATGGATCGCATCCGTAGTAAAACACTGGAACGGGAACTTGCCAAACATCCGCTTATCGATGAAGTGGAATGCTACAAGACTCCCAGTGGCAAACTTTGCGTAGAAGTCAGTCAACGTATCCCTATCCTGCGAGTGATGAGTGCGAACGGGGAGAACTACTATCTGGACAATAAAGGTACTGTGATGCCACCCGATGCAAAGTGTGTTGCACACCTTGCCATAGTGACCGGAAGAGTAGAAAAGTCGTTTGCCATGAGGGATTTATATAAGTTTGGTGTATTTTTGCAGAATAATAAGTTCTGGGAAGCACAGATTGAACAGATACATGTGCTGTCGGACAAAGACGTGGAACTGGTGCCCCGAGTAGGCGACCATATTATCTATCTTGGAAAGCTGAATGGTTTTGAGCGTAAACTCGAACGGATGAAAGCTTTTTATGAAAGAGGTTTAAATCAGGTAGGATGGAACAAATATTCCCGCATTAGCGTTGAATTTAGTAACCAGATTATCTGTACAAAGCGAGAGAAGTGATGTACAATTTACCATTTACAATGTACAATTTGCTATGTAGGGTAGTGGTGCAATCTTAATGGTAAATGGTACATTGTAAATGGTAAATGGTAAATGGTAAATGGTAAATGAAAATATAATTAATAGAAAAGATATGGCAACAACAGAATTTATCGCCGCTATTGAACTGGGTTCATCAAAGGTTACCGGCATTCCGGAAGAAAGAACAGTGACGGAAGCATGCAGATACTGGCATACGCCCAGGAAGACTCTTCAACGTTTATCCGCAAAGGAGTGATCTTCAATCTGGACAAGACAGCACAAAGCCTGACTTCTATCATCAACAGACTGGAAGGTGAGTTGAAAAACTCAATCGCCAAGGTATATGTAGGTATCAGCGGACAGTCACTCCGTACTGTACGGAATGTCGTAAGCCGCGACTTAAAAGAAGAAACACTC
>ERZ791618.153-NODE-153-length-39805-cov-2.379497_pt1 | contig 39805 bp, 39 predicted proteins | sample MGYA00510059_ERZ791618 | MGnify/ENA primary metagenome ERZ791618 (study PRJEB30046, sample SAMN00715159) | human gut metagenome | study: EMG produced TPA metagenomics assembly of the A metagenome-wide association study of gut microbiota in type 2...
CCCATGAAGGCCGATATGATTGACAATATGGATTATGATAAAATCCTGGCAATGTACCAAGACCGTTACAAGGACGCCAGCGACTTTACCTTCATCCTCGTGGGTAATGTAGACGTTGAAAGTATGAAACCACTCATAGCCGAATATCTAGGAGCATTGCCTGCCATCAACCGTAAAGAATCATTTAAGGATAACAAGATAGAATACCGTAAAGGTGTATATAAGAATGAGTTCGTTCGTGAACAAGAAACAGCTAAAGCCTCTAACTTCGTCAGTTTCATCGGTACGTGCAAATATGATTTAAAGAATTCCATTCTGCAGGACATGACCTGCCAGATTATGGATTTAGTTTATACCGAGAAAGTACGCGAAGATGAAGGCGGAACTTATGGGGTATATGTAGGTGGCAATCTCTCCAAATATCCGAAGGAAATAGCTGGAATACAAATTGTTTTCGATACAGCACCTTCTAAAAGAGAGAAACTGATGAAAATCATCTTTGCCGAAATAGAATGCATATCCAAAGAGGGGCCGTCGGAAGCCAATCTTAACAAGGTGAAGGAGTTTATGTTGAAGAAGCACGCCGAAGACCTGAAAGAAAACAGCTACTGGATGGGAAGCATTGATGAATACTTGTTCACCGGAATGAATCCGATAAAAGGCTATGAACAAATAGTCAACAGTATTACGGCAAAAGATATTCAAAAGTTTGCCTCTGACCTGTTCAAACAGAAAAATGAGATAGAAGTCTCAATGATCAGTCCGGATAAAAAGTAACAATAGTAATATAATAGGAAGGCTGCACCATGTTTTAAAATTAGTGCAGCCTTTTCTATTAAACTTCATCGCCTCCACGCATCTACAGCAGATTCATTATCTCCTCCCAACCCGATACACGCTGATAACTGGCTTCATCTATACACATATTATGAGGTTGAGTAAATAATATTCTCCGTCCTCCAAAAGTCCTCAGGTTCTTGGGATGATCGTCGATCATAATATCACCCTGAATACTATCTTTACGTCCACAGAATATCATTTGTTCCCAAGTAATAAAGGGGAAATACTCATTCAGCCATCTTTGTTTCTCCGTCAGGCTATTGGGGAACTCTGTTGCGGAAGAGACAATCAGCACCTTATATTTATCATTCAGATATTTCAATCCTTTCACTGCATCCGGTAGCAGCGGGGCTGTTTCAAAGAACCCCTTACTTCGTACATACTTATGGAACGAAGGAAAAGATTCCTCTTCCGTTTTTCCATATAAATCCTCCAGAACCGGCTTTACACCGGTATCCTTGTACTCCAAGGCAATGTACTGTGAATACACATCTGCCAACACACCATCCATGTCTACTAATACTTTCGGTTTCATACTTTTTTTTGTTTTATTTAACGATTTGCTTTTCGTTTTTATATTTAAACATCCTGAATCAGTAGAAAACCTCTATGCGGGATTTTTCAAATTCTTTCGGGTTTCATATTCCCGCAAAACACTTTCCGCAAATAACCGCACATTTACATAAAATCGCGCATAACTCGTAGGTTTTCTTACGAAAGATATATATATTTGCGGATATATGCAACTTTAATTAATATAAGAATATGTTGAAAGAGGAAAGACAACAGTACATATTAAACCAGATAAATCAGAATTACCGGGTTTATATTACAACATTAAGCACAGAGTTAGGAGTATCGGACGACACACTTCGCCGTGACCTGATAGAACTGGATGAACGTGGATTATTGACTAAAGTTCATGGTGGAGCTGTTGCCAAATCAGGTATCCCGATAGAATTTACGGACCGGATGAACACGGGAATTGAAGAAAAACAACAGATAGCCTCCAAAGTCATCCCACTATTCCGTTCAGGAGACGTACTGTTGATAGATGGCGGAACATCCAATCTGGAAGTCGCCCGACGCCTCCCCACAGATATGGAACTGACCGTATATACCAACAGCTTTCCGATAGTAAATGCCCTCTTCAATCATCCTAAACTGGATTTAATATTCTTAGGCGGGAAAGTATTCCCCTCTTCACAAGTGACGGTCGGCGTTTCTGTTTTTCAAGCCCTGCAAACCGTACGCCCGGACTGGCTCGTACTTGGGATATGCAGCGTACACCCCCATCAGGGTCTGACAGGTCCCGACCGGGAAGAAGCACTCATCAAACGCTTTATGATGGAAAGAGCACAAAAACGAATCGTATTAGCCGATAGTCATAAACTGAACACTGCAGAAGCATACAGCATCGCTTCTTTGGGAGATGTGGATTATTTAGTGACAGAAGATCAGAAAATAGATTATATCAGGCAGCATTGGCCCAAACACTCGTATGTACTCATGTAATTCCTCTTATCATCTCCCTACCTACTCCCTACCTTCTCCTTACCTACTCCTTACCTACTCCTAATCTATAGAGAGGGAGAAGGTAGGGAGTAGCATAGGCAAACCTAAGCAACACGTATGAGGAAGATATATCTATCTGAATAAGTTTTTTAGTAAAGGGAGTCGACAGTGTGAAGATGAGGTATGGACATAAAAAAAGGAGTACCGCTGTACTCCAACCTTTGTTAACCTTAAATCTAATACTATGAAAAACACAGTGCAAAGGTACGGACTTTTCTGAATTTTGCAAGCTCCGTGTGCGAAAACAGTGTATTTATAACACCCTTTAAGAAAATCTTCTTCGTTTTTCACTTCCTTTTTCATATCTTTGTTCAAAAGCGAAGATTAGTTACATCTTAGCACTAAAAATAAGCAAGCTTATTTTGCATTGCTTTTGGATTACATTATCTTTGTAGAAAAATAATCAAAACGACTTATGCCTGACTATGATTTGATAGCTATATTAGGTCCTACCGCTTCCGGAAAAACTCCTTTTGCTGCGGCACTGGCAAATGTTCTTGACACCGAAATCATCAGTGCGGATTCCCGGCAAATCTACCGTGGCATGGACCTTGGTACGGGTAAAGACCTCATCGACTACACCGTAAATGGTAAACAAATCCCTTATCATCTGATTGATATTGCCGATCCAGGGTACAAATACAATGTTTTCGAATACCAACGTGATTTTCTGACAGCTTACGAGACTATTAAACAAAAAGGGAAATTACCCGTTTTGTGTGGAGGTACAGGGTTATACTTGGAGTCCGTATTGAAAGGGTATAAGTTGCTCCCTGTTCCCGAAAATCCGGAACTGCGTGCACGGCTGGCTGATAAGTCTTTGGAAGAATTAACCGGGATACTGCAACAGTACAAGACCTTGCACAACACAACGGATGTAGATACAGCCAAGCGTGCTATTCGTGCTATTGAAATAGAAGAATATTACGCACATACACCGGTAGACGAGCGTACATTCCCCCAACTGAACAGCCTCATCATCGGTGTGGCTATAGACCGGGAATTACGTCGCGAAAAGATATCCCGCCGACTGCGCCAACGTCTGGACGAAGGAATGGTGGATGAAGTGCGCCGGCTGATAGAGCAAGGCATCCAACCGGATGACTTGATTTATTACGGCCTGGAGTACAAGTATCTGACGCTTTACGTCATCGGCAAGCTGACTTACGAAGAGATGTACCAGGAACTGGAAATCGCCATTCACCAATTTGCCAAACGGCAGATGACCTGGTTCCGGGGGATGGAACGCCGCGGATTTACCATTCACTGGATGGATGCCGGGCTGCCGATGGAAGAAAAGATTGCTTTTGTACAAGCTAAACTCAAAGGGAATTAGTATCTTTGGAGCAGCAAAGACGAAGCCTGGGAGGGTAACTAATGATTATGTAGGACTTTACTAAGAGATAACAATATGAGCGTAGAACCCGAAAAATGGGGAGTGATATATAACCCCAAAGCCGGCACACGAAAAGTGCAGAAACGGTGGAAAGAAATAAAAGAATATATGGACAGCAAAGGCGTGTCTTATGACTACGTGCAGTCCGAGGGGTTCGGATCAGTGGAACGTTTGGCCGGTATTCTTGCCAATAACGGATACCGCACTATTGTCGTAGTAGGTGGTGACGGTGCACTGAATGATGCAATTAACGGCATCATGTCGTCCAATGCAGAAGATAAAAGAGAAATCGCCATAGGCATCATTCCGAACGGTATCGGAAATGACTTTGCCAAATACTGGGAAATGACCTCGGAATACAAAGATGCGGTGGATTGCATCATCAACAACCGTCGCCGGAAAATCGATGTTGGCTTCTGTAATTATTACGACGGCGAAAGGCACGTTACCCGCTATTTCCTCAATGCCATCAATATCGGTTTAGGAGCCCGCATTGTGAAGATCAGCGACCAGACCAAACGTTTCTGGGGAGTGAAATTCTTATCTTACCTCATGGCACTCATTTCGCTTTTCTTTGAACGCAAACTTTACCGAATGCATCTTAAAATAAACGGAGAACATATTCGCGGACGTATCATGACGGTTTGTATCGGTAGTGCATGGGGATATGGACAAGCTCCCAGCGCCGTTCCCTATAACGGCTGGCTCGATGTATCCGTTATCTACCGCCCGGAATTGCTACAACTTGTATCAGGCTTGTGGATGCTGATTCAGGGGCGTATATTAAACCATAAGGTCGTAATGCCCTACCGGACACAGAAAGTGAAAGTACTGCGTGCACAAAATGCCTCTGTCGACTTGGATGGACGCCTTCTCGACAGGCACTTCCCGTTGGACATCGGCATCATGCATGAGGCAATCACCTTGATTATACCCAACTAAAAATAACGATTAACGATTAACGTTTAGTGATAAGTGATTAGCAAGCTGTTCTATCACCTGCTAATCACTTATCACTAATCACTAAACACTAAATACTTATGATTGAATTAAAAAATAACCCTGCCGGAAATTTCTTTTTATTGGCAGGTCCTTGTGTGATTGAAGGGGAAGAAATGGCAATGCGCATTGCCGAACGTGTGGTAAACATCACAGAGAAACTACAGATTCCCTACATCTTTAAAGGTTCTTACCGCAAGGCAAACCGTTCACGCCTGGACTCATTTATGGGAATAGGTGATGAAAAAGCACTGAAAGTATTGCAGAAAGTACATGATACGTTTGGCGTGCCCACAGTTACAGATATTCATTCTGCCGAGGAGGCTGCCATGGCTGCCGAATACGTGGACGTACTACAGATTCCGGCATTTCTCTGCCGTCAGACGGACATTCTGATAGCTGCCGCAAAGACAGGAAAAGTCGTAAATATCAAAAAAGGCCAGTTCCTCTCCCCTCTTGCCATGCGCTTTGCTGCGGAAAAGGTAGTGGAAGCCGGCAATAAGGAGGTGATGATCACCGAACGTGGAACGACTTTCGGATACCAGGATCTCGTTGTAGACTACCGTGGAATACCGGAGATGCAAACTTTCGGTTATCCGGTTATTCTGGACGTCACCCACTCGCTGCAACAACCCAATCAGACAAGCGGAGTTACAGGCGGTATGCCACAGCTCATTGAAACTGTAGCCAAAGCCGGTATTGCCGTAGGCGTCGACGGATTGTTTATTGAAACACATGAGCATCCCGAAATAGCCAAGAGCGATGGTGCCAACATGCTGAAGCTGGATCTGCTGGAAGGATTGCTGACTAAGTTAGTACGGATAAGAGAGGCTATAAAAGAATAAGTTCACTCTTGTAAAGTGCACTGAGATAAATGGGAATTTAGCAAGTTTTGCCGCTAGATTCCCATTTGTGTAAAAAAACAATCCTCCTCTTGTGATTTCTTTTTCTGTCTTTCGACAAATAGAGCAAGAAACAATTTTAATATTCATTCATATGAAACATTCATTTCGTAGTTTATTGGTGGTAGCATTCGTTTTATGCGCCAGTTTCCAACAAGCGGTAGCACAGCAAATGCAGTTTCCGCCTCTTCCCGTGGACAAGAATGTCCGTATCGGCCAATTAGACAATGGCTTGACGTATTACATCCGTCACAACAAATTACCCGAAAACCGGGCTGAATTTTATATTGCCCAGAAAGTAGGTTCCATCCTCGAAGAGCCGCAACAACGTGGTCTTGCTCACTTTCTGGAACACATGGCTTTCAATGGCACAAAGAATTTCCCCGGCGATGACAAAGGGCTCGGTGTTATCCCCTGGTGTGAAACCGTAGGTATCAAATTTGGAACAAACTTAAATGCCTACACCAGCATTGACGAAACCGTCTACAATATCAGCAATGCCCCGATAGACCGTGCCGGTGTATTGGACTCTTGTTTGCTGGTTCTGCACGACTGGTCTAACTACATCCTGCTCAAAGATGACGAGATAGACAAGGAACGTGGAGTGATCCGTGAAGAATGGCGTAGCCGTAACAGCGGCATGTTGCGCGTTTATACCGATCTGCTTCCCACCATATATCCGGGTGACAAATACGCCGATTGTATGCCTATCGGTTCTATCGATGTGATCAATAACTTCCCCTACAAAGATATCCGTGACTATTACCACAAATGGTACCGTCCCGATTTGCAAGGTATCGTTATCGTAGGTGACATTGATGTGGACGCTGTAGAAGCCAAACTGAAAGCAGTATTTGCCGATGTACAGAAAGCAGTAAATCCCGCAGAGCGTGTTTATTATCCTGTTGCCGATAATAAGGAACCTATCGTAGCCATCGGTACAGATAAGGAAGTAGACGATCCGTCTATCGAGGTTTACTTCAAGCAAGATGCAACTCCCGATTCAGAAAAGAATAACGTAGGTTATCTGGCTTCCCAGTATATGACAAGCATGATCACCAGTATGCTGAACGCACGTCTGAGTGAACTGACCCAGAGCGCTAATCCGCCGTTTAACCGTGCATATAGCAGTTACGGTAATTTCTTTGTAGCTAAAACCAAAGAGGCTCTCAATCTTTCAGCATCAAGTAAAGCGAACGGTATTGAAGAAGCCCTGAAAGTCCTGTTACAGGAAGCAGAACGTGCCCGTCGTTTCGGTTTCACAGAGTCTGAATACGCCCGTGCCCGCGCTAACTATCTGCAACGTCTGGAATCTGCATACAATGAGCGTGAGAAGACCAAACACGGTTCTTATGTACGTGAGTATGTACGTAACTTCCTGGATGCCGAACCTATCCCCGGTATTGAAACAGAATATGCCATGATGAACCAGTTGGCTCCTAACCTCCCGGTACAGGCTATAAACATGGCAATCCAGCAACTCGTTCCGGACAGCAACCAGGTAGTTATCATTGCCGGTCCCGAAAAAGAAGGATTAAAATATCCGCAGAAAGAAGAAGTTATTGCTTTGCTGAAAGGTATGAAGAGCCTCGATCTGCAACCGTATGTTGACAAGGTTTCTGATGAACCTCTTATGAAAGAAGCACCGAAAGGCGGCAAAATCGTATCTGAGAAGGAAGGTGAAATCTATGGTAGTACGAAGCTTGTTCTGTCCAATGGTGTAACTGTTTACATCAAGAAAACCGATTTCAAGGCAGATGAGATCCGTATGAAAGCAACCAGCTTGGGTGGTAAATCTCTTTTCCCCGATAAGGACGCACTGAACTTTGCTGTTATGGACAATGTGGTTGCTGTAGGTGGTTTGGGTAACTTCAGCCAGGTAGACCTTACAAAGGTATTGGCCGGAAAGAAAGTTTCTGTTCGTGCCGGACTGGGTGCTACTACTGAAAATGTATTCGGAACTTGTTCTCCGAAAGACTTCGAGACCATGATGCAGTTGACTTATCTCACATTCACCGCTCCCCGCAAGGACATGGAAGCATTCGAGTCTTATAAGAACCGTACAAAGGCCGAACTGGAAAGTGCACAAGCTAATCCGCTTTCTTCCATCAACGACACATTGCAGAAAGCCATGTACAACAACCATCCGCGCATGGTAATAATGAAACCGGAAATGGTAGATCAGATCAACTATGACCGTATTCTGGAAATGTACAATGACCGTTTCAAAGATGCCAGCGACTTTACATTCTATTTCGTTGGAAACATTGACCTGGAAACAGCTAAACCGCTGATTGCAGAATATCTGGGTGCATTGCCTGCCATCAACCGCAAAGAGACTTTCAAGGATACCAAGATGGAGATTCGCAAAGGTACATACAAGAACGAATTTGCCAAAGAACAACAGACTCCAATGGCAACTATCGTATTTCTGTATACCGGAAAAACTCCTTATACATTGAAAAATGAAATTCTGTTGAGCTATATGACCCAAGTGCTGAACATGGTTTATACTGAAGAAGTACGCGAAAAAGAAGGCGGTACATACGGTGTAAACTGTATGGGTAGCTTACAGAAGTATCCGAAAGAACAATTGCTGATGCAGATTGTCTTCCAGACCGATCCTGAAAAGAAAGATAAACTGGCCGGTATCGTAGTAGACGAGCTGAAGAAACTGGCAGCAGAAGACCGTCTGATGTACATTTGCAGAAGGTAAAAGAGTACATGTTGAAAAAGTATGCTGATAACCAAAAGGAAAATGCATACTGGCTGAACAACTTGAACGATTACTTCTACTATAATATGGATATGACGCAAGGATATACAGATATCGTAAACAGTATCACTGCCAAAGATATCCAGAAGTTTGCAGCAGACTTGCTGAAACAAGGTAATGAGATCGAGGTAACGATGACGGTACCTAAAAAGTGATTAAGAAAGTAGTGATTAGTGATAAGTAAAAATACAGTTCTTATCACTAATCACTAACGACTAATCACCAATTAATCACTAACGACTAATCACTAAAAACATGAATCTATTTCTTGAGCTACGTAAACATGGAAAGTTAGCAGAAAAGCGACATCCGATGTACGAGAAGAGCAAGTTCGGAAAGTTTTGGATGTACTTCATGAGTGTGTTCTGGGCAGCTTATCTCATATTCTTCGGAACAACTTTCGCCTTTGCTTTCGACGGTGGAGCCAGAGAAGCCTACCATGTAATGAACAGCGGACTCATATTTGTGCTCGCCCTCGACTTTCTCATGCGTTTACCCTTCCTGAAGACACCTACACAGGAAGTCAAACCCTACTTACTGCTTCCCGTAAAACGGAGTCGTCTGATTGACTTCCTCCTCCTGCGTTCCGGGCTTAACAGCTTCAATCTGCTCTGGCTCTTCTTGTTTGTCCCATTTGCCATCATCACAGTTACTAAGTTTTATGGAGTGGCAGGTGTGTTGACCTATTGTATTGGTATTTGGCTACTCATCGTATTCAATAATTACTGGTATTTATTGTGCCGTACGTTGATGGACGAACGCATCTGGTGGTTCCTCCTACCGGTAGCCGTATATGGTGGTATTGCTGCTGCACTTTTCATTCCGGACAACAGCCCGATATTTGCCTTTTCAGTCAATTTGGGTGAAGGATTCATCACCGGAAATATACTGACGTTTATCGGAGTTCTGGTAGCCATTGCTATCATGTGGTTCATCAACAGGAGCATCATGCAAAGATTAGTCTATAACGAACTAAACAAGGTAGAAGATACAACCGTACAGGTAAAGACTGTATCCGAATACAAATTTCTGGATCGTTATGGTGAAATCGGTGAATATATCCGGTTAGAGCTGAAACTGTTGCTTCGTAATAAAGTCTGCAAAAAATCACTCTATAACATCACTGCTGTAGTATTAGCTTTTAGCCTCATTATCAGTTTTTCTGACCTTTATGAGGGAGGGGCACGCGACTTCTTCGTGCTTTACAACTATATCATCTTCGGTATTTTGTTCCTCTCGCCTCTAATGAGCTACGAAGGCAACTACATTGACGGACTAATGAGTCGTAAAGAATCCATCTATTCGTTACTACGTGCTAAATATATTTTATATAGCCTGGGTCTGATCGTTCCATTTATATTGATGATCCCTGGTATGGTGACAGGTAGGGTATCTGTCTTGCAATGTATCTCATGGCTTGTATTTGTTCCGGGCTGCGTCTATTTCTGTATGTTCCAACTGGCAGTGTACAATAACAAGACCCTCAATCTGAATGCCAAGATGACTGGTCGTCAAAACGTGGGGACAGGATTGCAGAACCTTATTTCAGCTGGTGCATTTGGTGTGCCCCTACTACTGATGTTCGGGTTAAAGGTAATAGTTGGCAAAGAAGCTACGCCATGGGTACTTATTGGTATCGGGCTTGTATTTATCTTAACTTCAAGATGGTGGTTAAGGAATGTATACCATCGCTTCATGAAGCGCCGGTATAAGAATATGGAAGGATTTCACGATAGTAGACAAAAATAATTACGAATATGATAGAGATAAACAATCTTCAAAAGAACTTCGGCCAAAAGAAAGCCGTAGATATTGAAAAATATGTCATAGAACAAGGTGACATGCTGGGTTTGGTAGGCAACAACGGAGCCGGTAAAACAACCCTTTTCCGCCTGATGCTGGACTTACTCCAAGCAGATCAAGGCAATGTAACCATTAATGATATTGATGTAGCCAAAAGCGAAGACTGGAAACAATTCACCGGTGCTTTCATCGATGATGGCTTCCTGATCGATTACCTTACTCCCGAAGAGTACTTCTACTTTATCGGTAAGATGTACGATCTGAAAAAAGAAGAAGTAGATGAACGCCTGCTTCCTTTCGAACGATTCATGAATAATGAGGTCATCGGACAAAAGAAGTTCATCCGTAACTTCTCTGCCGGAAACAAGCAGAAAATCGGTATCATATCCGCTATGCTGCATCATCCGCAATTGCTGATCCTGGACGAACCGTTCAACTTCCTTGATCCGAGTTCACAATCCATCATCAAGCACCTGCTGAAGAAGTATAATGAAGATCACCATGCCACGGTTATCATTTCAAGCCACAACCTGAACCATACAGTAGATGTATGCCCTCGCATTGCTTTGCTGGAAAATGGTATCATCATCCGTGACATACAAAATGAACATAATTCAGCAGAGAAAGAACTTGAAGATTACTTCAACATAAGAGTGGAAGAAGAAATTGAGGAAGAACTGGCAGAAACAGTGATTAAAGAAACACCTCTTCAGGAAACAATCATTGAAGAAACTATTGCTGAGGAACCTATTACTGAAGAACTCTCTGCTCAACCGGAAAAGAAAGAAGAACAGGAATGAAAAAATACTTCTTATATATAGTTGCCCTCATCGGATTGACATTCAGTTTAAGCTCATGCCATACATCAGCGCCCCGGCTCAATTACAAGGCACTGGCAAAAGCTTCTGTCCGCATGGGTGTTGATATAAATATGGAAGATAACCACAAGTTGTACATTGCCTCTGCGGAGTGGATGGGTGTCCGCTACCGCGCAGGCGGTGCAACAAGCACGGAGTAGATTGTTCCGGACTGGTATCGCAACTCTATAAAGAAGTATATAATATCCGTTTGGCCAGAAGCACCGATGGTCTACTTAAAGAAAGCAACAAAGTCTCCCGCCGCAATTTGCGTGAGGGAGATTTGGTGTTTTTCACCAGCCGTGCATCTAAGAAGAGGGTGGCACACGTGGGTATCTACCTCAAAAATGGGAAGTTTATTCATGCAAGTACCAGCAAAGGAGTTATTGTCAGTAGCCTCAACGAACAATACTATACGCAATACTGGCTTTGCGGTGGCAGAGTAAAATAAGAATCTTTTTTTCTTCCCCTGTGATTTTTCCTTTCCCTCCCCGACTTATAGTTCAAATGAAACTTTAAAAAGGAAAAACGATGAAAAAGATTTTAGGTGTCCTTCTCTTTATCGGCCTTGCGCTGAACGCCAACGCACAATTACTTTGGAAAATCTCCGGTAACGGACAAGAAAAGCCCTCATACATTTTAGGTACCCACCATCTGGCACCTCTCAGTATCAAAGATAGCATTGCCGGATTGCCACAAGCCATAGAAGGCACTACTCAGGTATACGGAGAAGTAGTCATGTCCGATATGATGTCACCCGAGTTCATGCAGATAATGCAGCAAAGCATGATGATGGCAGGCGATACCACTCTCCAGAAACTTTTTACCCCGGAACAATATGAAGTAGTAGGCAAGGTAGTGAAAGAGAACCTGATGGCAGATATAGCCATGTTGGGCAAATTAAAACCCGCTGCCATAACCCAACAACTGACCCTGATATTATGCATGAAGCATCTGGGTGGTTTTAATCCACAGGAGCAATTAGATACTTACTTCCAGCAACAAGCATTGCAAAGCGGTAAAAAAATAGGTGGTTTGGAAACTCCGCAGTCTCAGTTAGATATGCTCTTTAAAGGTCAGACTCTACAGCGTCAGGCAAACTTACTCTATTGCCTCGTAAGTGACATAGATAAAGCTATGGAACAAACTAAACGTCTCAACAACGCATACAAGGCTCAGAACCTGGATGAAATGCTGAAGCTGATAGAAGAACGTGATGGCAGCTCGTGCGATCCGCAACCGGGCGAAATGGAAGCCCTGCTGGATAACCGTAACAAAGCATGGATTGAGAAAATGCCTGCTCTCATGAAGGATGCTCCTACCCTTTTTGTTGTCGGTGCAGGCCACCTGCCGGGAACTAACGGAGTGCTGAATCTGCTGAAACAGCAGGGATATACTGTAGAACCTATGAAATAAAAACTATAAATTCTCTCTTTACTGACATTTTCTGAAAACAAAGAAAATGCAAGATACCGGGTGATTGCAAGTGATTTGTGGTCACCCGCTTTTATAAAAAAGGGTACATCAGGAAATCCCCCCGACATACCCTCTAATCTTAGTATATGTTCATCATCACATATTCATCGTATTGGCTCCTAAAGCTCCCAACACTGCCGATGCTACAGCGATTACTATTTTTAAAATCTTATCCCAAATCGTCTTTTTCATATCAATTACTTTGCATTTCAATAATTCATAGACTGCGCAGCCTTTAATTCTTAATTTCTAATTCTTTAAATTCTAAAGCCCCAGCTTTAGACCCTATCCCAGAGGATCATCTTCAATACCTCCGTCTCCACCTGAACCACCTCCGTTACCATCATCCGGATCTTTACCGTCATCGAAAGAAACATCCTTACCCGTCCACTTCTCAAATTCAACACCCTGCCACAAAGCCCGGGTAGTTCCCAGAGCAGCCGGACGTGTATATTCAGGAGTAAACATAAAATGTAATGACGTCACCTGATTCGGACTCACATCCTTCTCTGCATCCACACCCTTTCCACGTGTCCGTGCAATCACCGTAAATGTTCCCAAACCATCCAGACGAACCGAACGGCTGTTCAATAACTGTAAACGCATCACCGACATCAGGTTTCTGACCACATTATGTACATCACCCGGTGTTGCCGAACACTTTTCAGCCACCATTTCTCCCAACTGCTGCAGATTAACAGCTCTTCCCACTTTCTTCAATGCCAGATGCCACTGCTTAGCACCCTCTTTCGTTTTCAATTGCGATTGTCTCGCATAATACAATAAAGGCATAATCTTTCTCCTTTTGCTTTTAAATTCAACTTCATTTTTATTAACTTGTGTTGATCAACAGTGCAAAGGTGAAGATATTACCAAGTATAAACAAAAAAAACAGCCCACCAGGAGCTGTTTTCTAATATTAATATATAATTAATTGATCTTAAGCATTTTGATGTAGTCGGAAGAATTTCCTCATAAACCATATATATATAAAACTAAGTAATAGAACAGTGCATAACAAAAATATATATCCATGCTCCAAACATTCTATATATCCTATTATAACAACTGCTTGTACTGCCATATAGATCAATGATACTATCACATGAGGCATTTTCAACTCATTCGCCATCAACTGATACATGTGCTTTCGGTGGGGTAAACCTATATTTTCATGAAGCATCAAACGGTGAATGATAGTCAAAACACTATCAACTCCATAAACCACCAATAGAATTATCCAACTGAAATCTTCTGTCCGAATAATTAGCTTCCCTATCAGGAAAAGAAGAATAAAAGCAATACTCACAGAACCCACATCACCTGCAAAACACTTTGCTTTTTTACGGAAATTGAAGAAACAAAATACCAATACAGAACAAAGAACAGTATAAATCAAAGTAGGCTCTACGAATGTGACAATTTCGGAGTTAACATAAGCCAAAGCAGTTAATATTATCAATGAATAACCACCGGTAATACCATTTATCCCATCCATGAAATTATAAGCATTAATAATCCCTGTACAAAATATCAATGCTACAATGATCCACCACCAAGAAAGAGAGAATAGTTCCCATTGATAAAACAACAAAGCCATGGCAATAAGATGAAACACTAATCTTAAACCTTGAGAAGTTGAACGAACATCATCTACAAAGCTGATAATGGTTATTAAAGTCAGTCCAAAGACAAACCACGGATACTCCAGATGATTGGTTAGGAAAAACACTAATGTACCAAAGTAGAAAATAACACCTCCACCCCGAAGAGTAATACGAGTGTGTGAACTTCGTTCGTTGGGTTTATCTATGACATTGAATTTATCAGCTATACGAAAGTAAAAAAACTCCGTCACAAATAACAGAGCCAAGATAATAAAGTAATACATAAAAGTCTTTTTATTAGAAAATATCAGTTAACGCTATCAAATAAGCCGACAATAAGTTTTTGATTATTAAGGGGCAAAATGAAATCAGTTATAATATATCTTAAGCAGAAATATGATTATCAATAATATATTTAATAAGGCAAGCATCTTCTGCAAGTCTCCTTTACTTTTAGAGCAAATACAGCTCCTTGTAAAATAAAAAAAGCAAGAAAGAAAACTATATTTTTTTCAGTAGAAATTACACATTCTATATTATTATTAAGATACCTAATATTAATATATGAAATATTTATACTCTTCCATAAACCACAACTGTCATCTCAATAATCCGATTCTTTATTTACTGATATTTATTTACCATAGAGCTTCTTAGATAAATATAAGGATCAATACAGTATTTTCAGATAGTTACATCCCACTTTACTACTTATTTTAACTTATTAAATTCAAGCCAGTTTCGACATTCAGTTTTTACAACTTTTGCAGGTGAGCCTGCCAAAACTACATACTCTTCATCACATGATCTATTAACTGTTGCATTAGCTCCTATAGTAACATTACTTGCAATTCGTATATCACCAAAAATAACTGCGCTAGGCCCAATATACACATTATCACCAATTCGTGGACATGTCTGTTCTCCAGCACTTGCACCTATATTGACGCAAGCATGTATTCTACAATTCTTACCTATACAAGCATTTTTATTTATTATAATTGTACCGTAGTGGGGCAAAGATAATCCAGGACCACATGTATTAATTGGTATATAAAATCCTAAACGTTGTGACAGACTACGTAATCGAATAATATACAAATACTTACGTATAGATCCTATATTTGAATAGTATTCAGCATGACGTAACATTGTTAGAAACTTTATGATAAGATTTGGTGCAATTAAATCAAGGATCTTCCCTTTTACACCTATTCTGTTGTACTTATTCACAATCCTATCTTGCAAAATGTACAACTCTAATTCTTTCTTACTTGTAATCATAAAATAAATTATAGTGTTATTTAATGGACAATTACAGCCACGATCCACAAATATTATTCCATTCAGTTCTTCCCCCAATTATAGTACCATTAACTACATACAAAATTACACGAACATGAGGTCACTCTTCTGACTACTTGGTTACAAACGAGTTCATTTATTTAAATGTTTCAAATTTAGAAAGACTAATTCGCTTAACAGAATAACCTTATTTTATCGGTACAATTCATAATAATAAAAAGATCTACTATAATTTTCTGATTATAACAAATAATGCCTTAACAGTACCATCAAAATAATATGTTAATTTTTTATTTGTCATGCAGTTTTAACCATTACAACTTTTCGTTACATAAAATCGACGACTTCAAATTCAATGATTTACCAAATACAAATAGACACTTAATTCTAAGACATAGAGCTTTAGATAAATATTTTAATATTTCCTCGATACAATTACAAGAAATTATCATCATTATCATTATGCTCTTTTAAAAGTTTTAACAACCTATTTATTGTATCATAAATGGAAAAACCTGCTTCGACAATTTCTTTGCACATATCTTTCCTTTCTTCTGTAGATTTATCCAATGCAACTTTTGCCCAATAAGAATCACTTTTATCCAAAGAAAGCATCACAACCCTATCGGTTATTTTTACCTCTGTAGAAATTGTATCAGAAATAATACAAGGCAAAGAAGTTGCTTGCGCCTCAATTATAGAGTTTGGCAGCCCTTCGTAAAAAGAAGGAAATACCATAACATCAAAAGCCATCAATAAATCAGGAATATCATTTCTTATACCTAAGAGTTTAACACTGTTATTTAATCCAAGCTTTTTCGTTTTCTCATTGATTTCAGACTCTAATTCTCCTACACCTACAAGTAATAAAATACTATTCTGCTTTTCTTTTTTTATTTCTGCAAACACATTCAAAATTTTTGCATGATTCTTTTGATAACATAATCTTCCGACATGTCCAACAACAAACATATCTTTAGGTATATTCAATTTACGACGCATAAGCGCTCTCCTTTCTTGAGAAAACACATATTGTTGAACATCAATACCATTTGTCAAAACACAGACATTCTCCTTCCGTATTTCACCCTTTCCAAACAACCATTCACCGGCTTCTTTTGAAGGAGCAATTCTTATTGTAGTAAGGAGATTCATTAATGGTCTTGATATAAACGCTAAAAGTAATGAGAATTTAAAACGTGTAGCTGTAGTCGTTGATCTAGTAAGTATTTTGGATGCTCCACCCAATCTTGCAGCTAATATATCTATGAATCCAATAGGATGTACTGCTATGCAAAAAACGGTCTTATACTGATTAGATTTTACAACTTTATAAATTGAATAAAAGCTTTTGAAAGGGTTCCTTGATTTAGAATAACCATAAAAAACACTTCCTCCCAAATTATTAATTTCCTTTAAATAAAAATTACTTTCTCTTTTATTAATGAGAAAATCAAAGATATATTTACTTTTATCGATACAACGGAACAGTTTCATTACAAAAGTCTCTGCACCACCAGCATCTATTGTATTTGTTATTACAAGTATCTTGTTTATCATAGGTTAACTACATATTTATATATATATCAACCAGCTCTTTTGAGACAATTGGCTGCCTATAGTTTGTTATCATTTTCCGATAAGCTTCAGTACCCATTTTACGAGCAGAATCTTTTTGATTTATGAAATACTCCAAAGCTTTAATTATTGAAGATGAAGATTTAGATTCAACGATAATGCCATTTAAATGATCTGTAATAAGTTGTTCTACACCACCAACATTTGTAGATATACAAGGGAGTCCCATTGCCATTGCTTCCATTAAAGAATTAGGAAGGCCTTCATGATAAGAAGAAAGGACGAATATATCGCTATTTGCAAGTACTCGATTTATATCACTACGCCTTCCTAAAAAGTGAACATAAGACTGCACTCTCAGTTGTTCTGTCAAACGTATAAGGGATTGTAAAGAAGGCCCCTCACCTGCCAACATTAGGTGAATAGAATATTTTTTGCACAAGATATTAACAGCTTCAATAAGATGCTGTTGTCCTTTTCGTTCATTGAGTACAGCAACATTTGTTATCACAATATCACTTTTGCAAATACCAAGTTCAGACTTCAAGTCGGCATATTCTACATCCTTATTGAATATTGTAAAATCAATACCATTTTTTATAGAAAGTACTGGTTTATTATCTTTTATAATATTATTAACTTCATCACGCACCTTATCTGACTTAACAAGAAATGCAGACACATACTTACTCATCCATCTGTATATATGTGGATAGAATAATTTACCTATGGTAGAAATGCCATCATAAATCACAGGATTATTTACTGTCACAAAGAGTTTACCATATTTTTTCTTTCGCCAAGCCAACGTACCTAAAATACCACCACTTAATATAAAGGTATTTGTAATATCAGGCTTAACTTTTTCCATCACATCAGATATACAACGGACACCATTCTTTAATGAATTTATGGGAAAAGTTCTATCTTTATAATCTCTCAGTTCGTCAAGTAACCATCCATTTGGAGCTGCAATATACATATCATGTCCTAATCCCAAAAGACTCTTAAACATTTCTCGCATATGCTTTTGCGCACCACCATTAATGGAACTGCTTGTTATAAATAGTATTTTCATGATATATCATTATTTCTTAAACAACCCGAGTAACCAAGCCAAATTCAAGGTAAAGAAATAACAAGTAAATTCCGAAATTTTGCCAATAATGCCACCCATTTGCTTGTTTTTTGCGACATAAAGGTAGTGATATAATAATATATATATATAACTAACAATTTGTATGGCTGTAAAAAACATGAATATCCGGGAATTAATAGCCAACAGCATACTACAAAACAAAACCACCATCAGGTTGAATGGTACCAACCATTTCAGAACTCTATGTGACCAAAATACAAAACTACCCTTACGTGGCAAAAGTAATTTCCAGAAACAGACGATAGATCTATATGCACTGGAACCATCTAAAACATGTATACGAAAAAGATTTTTATTATCCCGCTGCGCTACTTCATAAGCAACAGCATTCGGTTGAAAAACCACATCGTACCCCATCTCTGTTACAAACGTAGGAATAAAAAAATCCAATTTAATACTTGTTGGTATTTTTTCTGGTATTAACTGGCTTCTAACTGCATATACAGCCGGATTAGCACCAGATAGAGTACCAATATTGGATTCAAGAATTTTTATTTGATTTTCATACCTCCAAATAAGTCCATCTGTAGACTGCCCATTTTCACCTGTCGGTTTACGTGACATCCCACAAACGCAACCTATCCTTTTATCCGATAAAGGTGAAATAAGCCTTGAAATAGTATCATATTTATATTGAGAAGAAGAGTCCGTTATAACAACGATTTCACCTTTAACATTATAAAGCAAGCCACATGCAGATTCATAGTTATCGGCAATCAAAACCTCTTCAACAGCAGGGTATTCAGAGATAGCAATATTTTCAACTTTATGCGAAATCGGAACTCCCTCATTTCTTACAATCACGATGCTCACATTTGGTTGATAAGAACTATCCTCCCTAAGAACCTTATTAGGGAAAAGCTTTAGAACATAAGGATAGACTGCATAAGTGTATATAGGTAAAAAAATAGATATTCCAAGAAAAATAGACAGTAGTATCATACGTAAATTACTTCATGAAGAGGTATTTACGAAATGTACCAAATGCTTTCAGAGTGCGCTTGAAATCACCCCAGTTAGTAAGACATTGTCCAGCTTTCATTAATATGTAACTCGGACGAAGATAGAATTTACGACGTGCATAATTACAGAACTCTACAAGTTCTTGGCTTGAGACCTCAGGAGTAGAAAGAACGCAATTGTGCATTCCATCAGGCTTAATCCACTCATCGTAACTGTCAGCCTTTATATAGTCGTTTTTCTTAGCCCATTCGTAAGCTTCTGTTCCAGGATAGAGCATCAGTGGAAAAAATTGAACAGTATCCATAGTTAGACTCTTTGCAAAGTTGAGGGTTTCCTGCATAGTTCCTTTGGTCTCACCAGGATTACCTACCATAAAACAACCATGAACTCGCATTTTTGCTTTCTTAGCAGCTGCATTAAATTTGCGAGACATGTCAAGAGTAATACCCTTATGCATGCCATCAAGTACTTTCTGACTACCACTCTCGTAACCTACAACAACTAAACGACAACCAGCCTTACGCATTAATACCATAGTCTCATACTGGAGAGTGACGCGACACTGAACTACCCACTTCAGATTAATTCTTTTTTCAATCATAAGTTTGCAGAACTCCTTGACATTTTCCTGGTCAACGGCAAAGTTATCATCATCAATTAAAATCTCAGTTACCTCTGGAAAATTCTTGGTGATATAAACCATCTCATCAAAGAGATTCTTAGCAGAACGTTTCCGATAACCCTTACCAAACATCACTTGAGAATACATGCAATAAAAACACTTAGATGGACATCCTCGACTTGAGAAAATACTGATGGTTGGGAAGTTTACATGAGCATAGAAGTAATCTTTATAGTCAAGGTATTTCTTATATACCTCACTAACAAATGGAAGTTCATCCAAATTCCGAATATACTCACGGTTAGGAGTTTCCTTCAATTCGCCATTTTCACAATAGCTGATACCCTTTACATCATCAAGACTCATCTTACCCTCAATAACTTGTGCAATCTCAGGAAGTGTGTAATCATACTCATGACGTGCAATGAAATCTACATAATTTGCACACTTCGGAAGTATCTCCTTAACTGTAGCAGATACATGAGTACCCACAAGACAGATTTTCACATTCGGAAGTGCCTCTTTGATAGTATTAGTATAAGCTAAGTCGTTATTAATACTTGCAGTAGAAGTATCTATTACAATAAAGTCAGGATCGAATTCCTTGATTTTTTCAAGACATGCCTCTTTACTAATACAACGTGCAGGTCCATCGATTAGCATAAGATCATATCCTTTTTTATCGAGTACACCAGCTGCATAAGACAACCAGAGAGGAAAATATATGGTTGCACTTTTAGTTACCGCTGGGCTACGTGAACTTTTAGAGTACTTATTCAGAAAAGGTGGGTTCAATAGAAGAATCTTCATAACAAATTTAATTTAAACTATTAGTAATATTATTGATTATTTTTATTAAATATAACGTAAAACTGCATTTATAGCATAGCATATATAATAGTAGGTACTCTTTATCACATTGAACTGAAAATAGTCACGATAGGTTTCCCATTGCTGTTTTGCAGACTTATTTTTATTCTTAGTTAGTGATAGATTACCGACTCTGTACAAAGACAAAACTTCTGGGTATCTATAAGCTGTATAGCCCTTTTCCAGAATGTGATACCAAGTGCAATTATCCTCTGTATGCTTAAGGTTTGGCATACGAAATTCACCTGCTTGTTTCTTGTCAACCATCACTGTTAGGCAGCCTATTGTAGTATTTCTCAAAATATCATTAGCAGTCATCTTATCGGGACAATTAATCACTTTCCCTAACGCCCCATCTACAGAATGAAATTGCTGAAAGTCCGTATATGTTAGTATATAATTGTTCTTTTGCATAAAAGCAAGCTGCTTTTATAGTTTGGTTGGTCTCCACAAATCGTCGCTATCAAGAAATGCTATATATTCACCTTTTGCGTTTTCAAGACCTAAATTACGAGCCTTCGCGACTCCACCATTAGAGACAGCTCTAATCATTCTTATTCGATCATCAGATTCAGCAAATGATGCCACCACATTTATCGTATTATCAGTAGAACAATCATCCACTATAATGAGTTCCCAGTCTTTAAATGTTTGCGCTTGTATGCTTCTAATAGTCTCACCAATATACATTTCAGTATTAAACGCAGGTGTAATAATCGAAATCATAGCTTCATCTCTTCACGTAACGTTTCTATTCGCTTTACTCTATTTAGAAATATCGGCCCATCATTGACGTACCATTCTGGGTAGTCTTTAATACAACTAGCGATACCACCTCCAATTAATTTATTATCTACAAGAAAATCTGCATTAACAACTGAATTTGCACAAATAGTAATATAGTTGCCTAATACAACTTTTTTAGTTATGATTGACCCTGTAGATAAATTCAAACCATCACCTATTATTGATCCCATTGCAGTTATACAAGTGCTAGTGTGGAGAACTGCATATTTTCCTATGCGATTTCCTAAACCAACTACTATTGTTCCGTAGTGAGGGATTGACACACCATAACCTAATGTATTTAAACCAATAGAAAAACCGAGTTTACAACCAAGTTTTTTATACTTAATAAGATTCCAATAGAAACACAATTTATTGATTATTCCATGTTTTCCTCTATAGTACTCAGCTTTACGCATCAATTCAAGGAATGACATAACATGATCAGAAATGAATACTTTTTTTATTCTGTTCAATAATGAATAATGAAAAACTCCTCTATTCATCATTCTGTCTGCCAGAATATAAAATTCAAGTTCTTGCTTTGTTCTAATCATTAGCAATACAACACTTCAAACTCTTTTACCTTTTCTACAATATACTCTAATTCTTCCTGAGAGATACTTTGGTGGATAGGAAGATTGAGAGTGTTATCAGCAGCATAATCAGCATTCGGAAAATTACCAGTCACCCCATAACCAGGAACACGATGAAATGGATAGTAACGATAAGTTGTATATATTCCATTCTCACGCAGAAATTTAGCGAACAGGTCACGCTTGCCGTTTTTGATCTGTACATGATAAAAATAGTAAGATGTCTGTACGTACTCTGGAAGTGCTGGTGGAAGATCAAGCCAAGAGAACATAGCAAGGTTTTCATCATAAAACTTCTGAACATGAGCGCGTTTCTCCATATACATAGGAATCTTTTTCAGTTGCTCAAGTGCTATTGACGCAGTTATATCATTCATTATAGCACGGTGTCCAAAGCTTGAAATATCGAACTCCCACCACTTCTGAGCAACACTGTTTTCGTAACCACTCTTAGTTTCAAGGCCAAAGTAAAGCCAACGATCTGCTTTTCTACGGAGCTCCGGTGTGTTGAAGTGAAGCATAGCACCATCACCACAAACGAGAATCTTCATTGCATCAAAAGACCACATACCCATATCACCAAAGGTACCAACAGCTTTACCTTTATAGAAAGAGTTGACTCCGGCAGCTCCATCCTCAATAAGCTTTAGATTATACTTCTTTACAAGAGCCATGATCTCATCCATCTCACAAGGAACACCACCATAGTGAAGTAGAAGGATCGCTTTTGTTTTAGTAGTAATAACCTTTTCGATATCCTCTGCACGTGCATTGAGAGTACGGGGGTCGACATCACAAAGAACCATCTTTGCACCATGTGCGCAAACAGCATTACCTGCACCAATGAAACTGATAGTAGGAACAATAACCTCATCTCCCGGTTGAATATCTAAAAGGTGCATAGAGGAAAAAAGCCCCTCACTACAGCAATTGGTGGTTAGCACTAAATCCTTAGAACTCTTGATATGTTCTGCGTACTTCTCTTCAAACTCAGCAACTCGTTTGCCTTTGCCAAGCCAGTTAGACTCAAATACCTTTTCCAAGGCTTCCAATTCCTCTTTACCGAGGGTTGGCTGATAAACGTTAATCATAAAAGAAAAAATTATTTATTCGAAATAAAGTAAGTATCAAATAGAAGTATGGGCATGACTCTTTAATTACTTTGTATTGATTTCATGTAACCCTTCTCATCACGCTCCAATAAAATAGCAGTAGTGCAGAAAATACAAAGCATATACATATCGAAAATAATCCATTCTTTGAATTCTGCTATCATTATCATAGTTATAAAAAACAGCATGACAATTCTGTTATTTATAACTTTATAGTTGAAACACAATCTGATTGTTTTATAAAAAAATATTATATAAAAAAGTACAGTAGCAATAAGTCCGAAGGCAACATAGTTTTTTACGAAACCTCCATCTGCATTCACATATACTCCATTACCTGATGTTCCTGAAAAAACTGCAGTTCCATATAGCGTCTTTCCTGTAATAGGAGGAATAACCGTAGTCATTCCATCTACATAACTATTAAGAAATGCATCGTCAACGCCAACATCAAATAGATATAATAATCTTGTAAAACGTTCAATTACAAAATCAACATTATTACTTGCCATATACACAAGGATTGCAGTTACAATGATGATAACAGACACAACTGCTAAAAAAGAACCTATCTTAAAATTTCTACAGCCCGCCAATAGTAAAAATAAGGCACCTGTTAAAGCTATCAACAATCCTGTACGAGCTATCATAGTTGCTGTTATGGATAATACAATAAAGACCAATATAAACAGGATAAACTTAGTTCCTTTTGTGTTAAGAATATAATATATACAACTTACAAATCCTAATGAGTATTTTATGCAACCAGGGGCAGTTATACAAGCAATTCCACCTGCATAAAGCTCACGAAATTCTTCATGTTCTACATTATAGAGAAACAATCTGTCAATTATACTCCTAGCAGAGGGACTCAGCAAGCATAACCATACGAAAAAAGTTTGTACTAACGAAACCATTAATATTGCCTTCATGAACACATGGAAAGAATCATTAATTCTAATCAATGCCAACAAAGGAATGAAAGAAAAAAAAAACATATTAATAAGAACAGGAAGCATAGATTTACCATCTGCTCCTACCCCTATACTGAGTAATATTATACAAACATGTATGAAAAGGATAGAAATCAAAGTATAGATATCCATTGTCACTTTACATGATGTATTTAACTTAACAACCCACTTTGTTTCTGTTGAATATTTCGTAAATAATGCCATTAATAAAAACCCAGCACTTGCTATTCTTATAGTAGTTAGCATAGGTGGAAGTCCTGCTACAGGTGTATTAAAAACATATAAAAACAAAAGTATAGTAAGAAGAAATAAATTCATGGATATTGAATCTTAAATTAATGAAACTTACGACTAAACCGTATCAATTGCTTCATATTCTTATCTTTAGTAATAACACACAATATTAGATATAATAATAAGCCCACAAATAACTTAACAACTATTGTAATTATATCCAAACTAAACTCTAAATGCGCCATTGACAAAATAAAACACATAATGATTGAATTAATGATTGGTTTAATTATATCCGTAAATCTGTCTTTAAGACTATAACCATAGAATTTGGCACTTATCACACACAGTACTATACCACCGAGTATCTCGATACCCATATAACCTAATGCCATAGCATAGACACTAATATTTACCGTAACTAATAGCGTTATAATATTAACAGCTAAGAGGAATATTTCATATTTCAAATTTATACTACTATTTCCTAATGAGTAATAGACTTGTTTGTCAACTGATGTTAAACACCCCGGAATCCGGAGAATGCAAAATATCACAAGAAATGGTACACATGGAAGCCATATATCTGTAAGTAATAGATTGACAAGAGGATGTGCGACACATGCTATTAATGTAAGAAATGGTATTACAAAAAAAGATATCACCTGTACAGAACGTCGTGCCATAGCCAACACCACATCCATATCGTCTTGCCTTCGAGAGAAGGTTGGCAGTAGTACGCTTGTAACCGATGAATTAATTATCTGAACAAAATAAGATGAATAAGTATAAGACTTATCATAATAAGCCAGATCATTTATATTATATTTTTTACCAATAACTAATGTTCGCAAAGTATCGGCAAAGCCGCTAACAAGCGATGACAACAGTATCTTCACACTGAAAGAATATAAAATTTTAGCACTCTCCCAACAAAAGGTAAATCTTAAACAATGCTTAGAAGTCAATGCCATAACAATGACAGTCAATAGCATATTTATAAGCGTGTATGCAATCAAAGCCCAAAGTCCCCATCCAATATAAGCTAATATAATACCTATCAATCCAGATAATGGAACAGCAATTACACTTCGTAAAAATATTTGTTTAAATTGCATATTACGAGTAAACAATGCCATCTGCACTGAATTAATAGCATTCAAGAACAAAACTAGAGAAACAACCCTTAAAGGCCATATTAACTCAGGCATATCATAAACCTGCGTAATAATAGGACTCAAGATATAGAGCCCTATATACATAAAAAATGCTATTACTAAGCTTGAAGTAAAAAGTGTATTAACGTCTTTTGAACCGAGATTCTTCTTCTGCACTATAGCAGTAGCCAACCCTGACTGTACGAATATACTAACATAGTTTGTAATTGCCATAATAATCGCTAAACTACCAAAATCAGACGGCAATAATAATCTTGCTAATACAATCTGCACAACTAGATTTATACCTTGTGAACATAATCTTTCCAATACTTTCCATACAAAAGAATTAAAAACGTTCTTCTTATCAATTGATTCTCCACTTAAATCCATAACATCACCTCTTTACACAAAGAAACCATACTGCTTCTTTATAATACCGAATCAATAAACTCTTACAAAAAAAAACAACCAAACATTCTCCTCCAAAGAATCATGATAATAAACTGTACGGATGTTCTCATTTACACAACAAGCTTGGAAGCACAATAAAATGTTTAAATAAAGTAGAGGATTTTCAAATTAGAAATATTCAATATAGAACTTCTATTTTTCTAACCAACAACTTTTGTTTACAGTAAATCAAATCACCTCCACATATATAAAAAAACATCATAAATCTGGATATTTACCCAAATACCACCATTGCTAGCAGAAAAAAATATCACTTTAATTTAAAGCGAAGCCAATACGAAAGGCATAGAAAATACCGTATTAGGATGATCAGGAGCTACCACAGAAAAACAACATTCTTCTAATAGTTACGCAACCTGGAATAAGACTGATTCCCCAAAACAGCTTATTTGAAGCAAAAACTATTGATACAAAATAAAACTACACTTTATTTTGTAGTAAATTTCCCCCTAATAAGAATAATTGAGTTTGGATAAAGTACCAAAGTAATAACAAGAAAACATTGGATAATACATCATTTTAGACACTCATAGTAAATAAATGAGGTATAAAATAGCATTAATTTTTAATCCTCAACTTAAAATATCTATTAACATATTCCATTTTTATTCCATTTTAAATTTTGATCATCGCCCCCAATCTTTCATTCCATTCATTCGGTGAAAATACTCCCATACCTGAATAAGGGAAAAATGTTATTTCTCCAAAATAAATACGATCATTGATATAATATAAATCTACACGCACGAAAGGAATTCCCGCTGCTAGTGTCTCAGCTATTTCAATCATTTTTCTATATAAAAGAGGACATGCATGAGGCACCTTAGCATGAGGGTGAGGCACCTTAGCATGAAGCCCTATGAAAGGCTGGTGTATCCAACGGCGATCATAAAAATCGATGGTTTCACAAGTAGACCGATCAGCTATAACTTGACAGTATTCTACATGACCATTAAAACAAAAGAATTTATAATCTTTCAACTCTTCCGAAGAAATGTCTTGCATATATTGTTCAGCTAATACTTTACGTGACACATTTTTATAGGGCCATTCACGACCATGAAGGTAGTAGTTTTCCTTTAATCCTTTGCTCAACTCCATTTTCACCTTTTCCACATCCATCTTGCTCTTATCAGTACAAACATACATACCCGTACCACTATTATGGTTACATTTCAGAACAAATTTATCAGGTAATTTAGCGAAATTAATCTCATCAGGATTGTCCCACACACCTAACGTCGGTATTACATACTCTGCGCCCAGCCTTTGTGTCACATATTCCTTGACTTTTACTTTGTCCACCATAATAGTATATTCAGGTCTACGATCATATAGCTTCAACCATTGTATCTTCTCACTGAATATGCGAGGATTTTTTAAATCCAACTGCTTCTTTAGCTTCAGCCAAAACATCAACTGGAGATAAAGTCGGTCAGAGAATAGGGGACTGAAATATTTATCTATGAGTACAACACAGACTATTGACGGTTCTTTAATTACTTTGAATAATCTACTGAATACTTTTTTACTCATAATCATAGGTTTTAAGCCTAAAGGAACAACATGTTATTTATGAAATAATATCCTTTAGAAATTATAAAAATAGATATTCACATGATTTACTTCACCACGAGAAGTATTATCTATAATGATGTACCAATATAAGCTCAATTACCAATTACAACTTTATCATAAGTGCCACAATTGGTATATTGAAGAGTGACTATGCCCTAAAAATTTCTTTTTAGCATCCCAACAGCCGATCACGATGAGCCTCGCAATCTACATAGTTTATCATACGTAGTAAACGTTTCTCATTTATGAACGAGGGCAACAAACCACGCATGTAGGCCGCTACAAGCCAGCGGTTACTATAGGGGACAAGCGTCATAGTATATTTTTTGTCCGTGCTGTCCATCCACACTTCATGTTCATATTTTAGTTTATCAACATCTGCAATAATAGCATTCAATTTTTCAATATGTTCATTAAAGGCAAAACGTAGTTCAGCCTGCATCAGTGATACTGTAGGCTGAGCATCACACTGCGTATAAGGCAACACCTCAAAAGTGATGTCAGTACTCTTCTCTACATAAAGTTTCACCATATAGCCTTCATTCCAAATAGAATGGCGATAATGAGGATAATCAAAACAAAAATTACCTAACCCATAGAAAATAGGAGCACCGCAATACACCTCTACCCACTATAGCAGTGCTGATGATGATTAATTACAGCACTTGCTCCAGCATCCACAAAAAATCGATAAGTCTCTTGCATACGTGGCGAAGGAAGCTGGAAAAGCTCATGCCCACCATGTACAATCACTATAACCTTATTCGCCACAGACTTCGCCTCACGGATAGTATACCACAACTGTACAACATTCAAAGGGTTAGCTCCAGCTGAGGTATCTGTAGCAATAGAGAATTCATGTTCACAACAGTTTACAAATGCTATCTTCACCCCCTTTATCTCTTTATAAAGTACAGCCGAAGCATCGCTTAGGTTCATACCACCTCCCATATGGTCCAATCCAACAGCATCTACTGCTTGCAAAGTATTCTGCACACCCACCGTTCCAAAATCCAAAAAGTGATTATTGGCTAATGTAACACCACTAAAGCCAGCATATTTAATCAACTCTACCGCCCTTGGTGTAGTGCGCAAAGAAGGTCCACATTTAGCGATACTCTGCTTTACGTGAACATCCACAACAGGGCATTCAAAATTTACTAATGAATAATCACTCTGCTCTATAATCTTCTTCACATTACCAACAACAATATCATATTGCTGAGTTTCTATTAGATGTGAAAGACGACCACAAGGGCATAAATCCCCTGCTATTAAAATATTCGACATAAATATATCTTAACTGTAAGTACCCATTATATAGCTATAATGCCTTTAGCAATATCGCATTCCGTCTTGAATTATATTTTTTATTAATAATAGGAATCAACATCTAAACATTCTTGACCTTTTAATTACTAAAAAATCATCATTTAGCTTATCACCACATTAAAGAACTCTATAATTTCTTTATAAACAGCAACATCAAAAGAATTTAATGCCATATCCATTCACTTATTTTCTTATTTATCATAGATTTATGAAAGTTCTTTATCAACCATCTCAACTAAATGAATTGGAGAAAATTCATCTTTATAATTATAATTCACAGCATTTTTATTAGTAACAAAATCAGGAGAAATTTCACATATATCTGAAATACATTGGATGTTCTCTAATGAATAAAATTTTGACTTCTTTACTGCTTGATTATCCGTAATAAGCCTTTTATTGAACATCACAGCTTCCAAAAAACGAGATGTGTATCCAATAGCTCTTTCTTGATTAATTTCAAGAACACAACGAGAATTAACTGTACGATATAGCATTTGAGAATAAGGCATGAATCTGTCAGCATATTCCACACCTGGAAGTTCAATTCTCTCAGAATCAGGTACATTAGTTAAATAATAAGAACATTTCAATCCTGCTTGCGTTAGTATTTCATACGCCTTAAATAGTTTTGATAATCGATCTTTTCCCTTACCTGCAAAAAAGATATCAGACAAAGGATAATCATTCGATATAGAGACCTCTATTCTAGATTCAAATTCATCAAAGTGTTTCCATCCAAATTTAATTGCCTCATTTTCATCTATAGTCATTTGTAAATCAAAAATAGGATTATCGGGATGTTTAGGATACATACCCTCAGTAATCCTTCTCAAGTCTCTATATAGGATAACAAACTTGCTATTTAAATATTTGTTTTTTAGATAATGTAAGTAATCAATCGGAACTCTATCTAAAACAATAAAGCAAACAGGTTTATCATTCTTAAAAGTATTTTTGAAGTAAAATGGATACCATAGATTCTTAAACGGAAGACTAACTATATTAAGTCTAGAAGAATGATGAGCACTATAGATATATCGTACCCAAAATGGCAGATGCGGCAAAGGAACATTTATACAATTAACTCCATCAACATCATCTAAATCCTTCATACAGATAGTATAATATCCATTAGGATTATACCTCAACTTGTTATCAATGCTATTAAATATTACATAGTTATAATGAAGTCCATTCATATAATTCTATTATTAGTGCTTCTATAGCCAGATTAATCTTGGATGACCATTAGTTAATCATCACATAATCTCATAGATGATATGCATTATATATATACATATCTTCAATAATTATATATAAATTGATCATATAATATTGTACTGTTATCGTTCTCATAATACAATTAATAAAACATCAAATAGATATATTAAACTATAATTTAGTGATAGACAATCGTACAACATCTTCGTAAAAACCATCTTTATCCATAGCTTCTTCTTTTAAAATAGCCTCAACCGAAAAACCTGCATTCTTGAGAAGTTCTATTTCATCATTATATTTATAAAATGCATATGTATAAATCTTGTGCATACCATATTCCAGAAAAGCCTTTTCTATAAGCATTTTGATAGCAATGCTTTGGCTTTCCTCTATCCACTCTGAATCATTGCTAGTAAACACACACAGTTCGCAACGCTTGTTATCATAATCAAGATCTTTGAGGTAGACTGTTGCAATGGGGTAAGATGCAACGCCACTGTTTTCCTCAATACGTTCTACAATAAACTGCTTATATTTGCCAGTTACAATATTATCTGCAAAAAACTTATTATTGGATTCAACAGTAATAGGGGTCTTGGTAAAGCAATGTTGCATAACTTTTTCTGCATTACGCCATTTGACGATTTGTTTACTATCATTAATTGTGACAGGTCTAAGGAAAATTATCATATTGTTAAAATTTAAATATTGACATCTTCTTCACGAATAGATAAAGCTGAAAAGAGGTTAATTTCTATAATATAATGGCTATTATACAATTCAAGACATACGCCCCATTGCAAATATGTGAGAATTAATACCATCGAATGCCAAATGCTGATAAGACAAAAAGAATCTATACTAAATATACATGATAAGTATTCAAAAAGTTTATTTATCTTTATGTTTCCAAAAGCTTAAAAGGCGTTAAAAACAAGTCTAAATCGAATAAATAACTTCTTACGGATCTATATAATTTTGAAGAGACTTTAAAATTTAAATCTACTAAAAATTACATTCCATCTTCTTATTGACAATAAAAATCTTTATACCACTCAGCGAACTTTCGCAAACCTTCTCGCAAAGTAGTGGATGGTCTGAAACCAAAATCTCGTTGTAACACTGTAGTGTCAGCATAGGTTATAGGTACATCCCCCGGTTGCATCGGTACTAGTTCTTTATGTGATTCAAAATCATAGTCCGCAGGAAGTACATCTGCACGCATTAGTTCCTCTTGCAATATTTGTACAAAATCAAGCAATTTTTCTGGATGACTATTACCTATATTGTATATAGCATATGGTGGTATGGGAAGTCTATCCTCTCCAACCCTACGCTCAGGTGCCCGATGCATGATGCGTTGTATCCCTTCCACAATATCATCTATATATGTAAAATCACGCTTGCAGTTCCCATAATTGAAGATCTGTATCTTCTCCCCTCTAATAAGTTTGTTGGTAAAACCAAAGTACGCCATATCAGGACGTCCCGCTGGGCCATAGACAGTAAAAAATCTTAATCCAGTACTCGGAATATTATAAAGTTTACTATAGGCGTGTGCCATCAGTTCGTTACTTTTCTTTGTGGCTGCATAGAGTGATACGGGATTATCTACTTTATCATCAGTATTATAGGGCACCTTCTTGTTACTGCCATATACTGAACTGCTGCTGGCATAGACCAAATGTTGAACCCCTTCTTTACCATTATCATAGCTATGACGACAAGCTTCAAGAATATTGTAAAATCCTATGAGATTGGACTCTATGTAAGCATCAGGATTACTTATACTATAACGCACACCAGCTTGTGCTGCAAGATTTATAACTACATCAAACGAATAGTCGGCAAAAAGACGACCTATAAGTGCTTTATCTGCTAAATTGCCTTTTACAAATATGTAACTGCTATCAGGATGTGCCACTGCTACCTGCTTCAGAGATTCCAAACGATACTTTTTGATACGTACATCATAGTAGTCATTAACACTATCCAAACCTACAATCTGTACAGGACTATCTGTAATAAGCAGTCGTTTTACCAAGTTAGCACCTATAAATCCTGCAGAACCTGTAATTAAAATAGTTTTCACATCAATCTCTTTTAAATACGTCACGCGTATAGACCTTTTCTTTCACATCATCCAACAGTTGTCGTAGCGATTGGTGATGATAGAGTGACTCATAGACTTAAACTCTTCCAAGTTGTTAACTACCTTGCTGCCAAAGAATGAAGTACCGGCTTCCAAGGTGGGCTCGTAAACAATTACTGTAGCACCTTTAGCTTTAATACGCTTCATGATACCTTGTATAGCACTTTGACGGAAGTTATCAGAGTTGGACTTCATGGTAAGACGATATATACCAATGGTTATATTCTGTTCTCTTCGAACATCCCACTGACTGGAGGCAGTATAGTAGCCTGCCTTACGCAATACTTGATCAGCTATAAAGTCTTTTCGGGTACGGTTACTCTCAACAATGGCAGTCATCATGTTCTGTGGCACATCGTCGTAGTTGGCCAGCAGCTGTTTAGTATCTTTCGGTAAACAATAACCACCATAACCAAATGAAGGATTGTTGTAATGGATGCCGATACGTGGGTCAAGCCCTACACCATTAATGATAGCTTGGGTATCAAGTCCCTTAAGTTCAGCATAAGTATCAAGTTCATTGAAGTAACTGACGCGTAGTGCCAGATAAGTATTAGCAAAGAGTTTTACAGCCTCAGCCTCCTTTATACCCATGAGAAGGATTGGAATATTTTCTTTTATTGCTCCTTCTTGCAATAAGGCAGCAAAGGTTTCTGCAGCTCGTTCAAGCATAACCATATCAGCAATGGACTTGATAGCATCATTTTCTATTCCGAATTGTCCATCTTCCATAACTTTAGGATAGCCTACAATGATACGACTAGGATAAAGATTATCGTAAAGTGCCTTACTCTCTCGAAGGAACTCCGGTGAAAAGAGCAAATTAAACCGCTTGACTCCTTGCTGAGCATACTTGACATAAAGACTACGACAGTAGCCCACAGGTATGGTAGATTTGATGACCATAACAGCATCAGGGTTAACACTCAACACAAGATCAATGACATCTTCAATATGATGGGTGTCGAAGTAGTTCTTCACCGGATCATAGTTAGTAGGAGCAGCAATAACTACAAAATCAGCATCTTTATATGCTGCAGCCCCATCAAGGGTGGCTGATAAACACAATGGCTTTTCTGCCAAATATTGTTCAATATAATCATCCTGAATAGGAGATATCTTATGATTGATCTTATCAACCTTTTCGGACAGTACATCGACTGCCACTACTTCATGATGCTGTGCCAGTAAAGTGGCAATACTCATCCCGACGTAACCAGTTCCGGCTACAGCTATTTTTATCTCGTTAAATTCGCGCATGAAAAGAACTTAGATTAGATAATAATCTTATTATATTACTTCAAAAGGATAAGGATTTTCTTCAATATTCTTCAACTCTTCTATTACCTCTGTTTGCTCAGTTGTCAAAGCCGACTTATTCCAATTGTCTATAATGCTATGAGCCTCTTGAAGCATAGACTCCTCATAAACTTCACCATAAGTATAAGTCAACAGACGAACCTTAAGCAAAGAATCAGACAGTTTCTCCAAAATATTATAGATTCGATCTAAAACAGCTTTTTTTTTCTGCCCTTTATCCCCATAATCATAAATGGTAGCATTATAGCCCATCAGAAGAGCCAGACACAAATTGGCTTCTTCCTCAATATTGGAACTCTGAGAGGAAAAAAGGGAATCGGCCTTGACGAGAAGTTCCTTATTTAACCGACAAAAAGTATCGGAATAGATAGGTTCACCGTCCATACCAAGATACATCAGCTCATGAGCAGCATGTTGAAGCTCAAGAGCACGAGAAAGTAAAGAATTCATTTGGTATATGATTAAAATATGATTAATCTCAATTACGATAAGACTACTTTATCATCTTCAGATAAGATTTGGGCACTTTGACACTGGCAACTAAAACGCCTTTGATACGAATAACGACATAAGTTTTATTGGATTCCGTAGCTATTTCACCTTCAATGCCACAAAAATCCCCTTTAATGACCTTCACTTTATTTCCTATAGCGAAAGGCTCAGTATCAAAACTAACCCCATCAGGATTCAAGTCCATAACAAACATGAAGTCTTCCATTTGCTTATTGGGGACAATCAGCATGGAATGGGTGGAAAGATCCTTCATATAAAAAAGCTGGGCACTATAAACATTAGAAATATCACAAGCCACCTGTTTGGTGGCACAAATGAAGATCAAATTCCGAATGACAGGAACTTCACTACGCTTACGACGGTATTTCAGTTGCGATATAACAATTCGCGTGGGAAGATAGTAATCAATATCCAAATTTTCCTCAGATTTAAGTTTATCTAAGAATCTTCGGACTGCAAATTCTTGCTTATCACGAGTACGAGCCGCAAACCAATATTTTTGATTTTCAACCACTTATATAAAGAAAAAGGAGAATTTCACGATTGTTTCGGGTGCGCTTCGCGGTTTGAATGAGACATATTCTCTTCCAAACCGTACAAACAGGTATTCCAGCTTAATATACTGTAAACGAACCTATTAAAACAGAAAAATGACTTTTAATCGTTCGTTTAATATACGTAAAGATTTACAAAAATGAAAAAGGTTAGAAAGCACAAAAATGAAAGGATATTAAATCCCTTTATTATTAGCAGTATAATGTTGATTATAAAATGTTTAACTGTGATAAAATATTCATTTAGGAATATTTTTATTAAACACCTTGCAAGTTCAAAAAATACCCATTACCTTTGTGCCCATTAAACGAACGTTTTTTAAACACCCCCTTTTTTCCACACCATCCACCTATATATCAACTACATACACCACATTCAGGAACTTTCAGAATCATTTTTTCTGTCAAACCTATCCATTTTCAAAAATAACATAGTACTTTTGTCATTTTTTTACATTTTATACGTATTTAAATATTTAACTAAAAAACAAGAAAAATGAAAAAAGAAATGAAGGCTGAAAACCTTGAAAAAAAGAGCCGGAACAGGCACAGAAATTAACTTCAAAGAACAATGTATCAGAGACTAAGAGAAAACCCGGACGCCCTAAAAGTAAAGCAGTAAGAGGCATCCTCCATAAAGATCGGAAAAAGGGAATGAAACTCTTACTCAATTTAAGAGAAGAAGGATGCTTTGGTAATAAAAACGAAGTATCTATAAAAGAATTCGCAGAATGGGCAGCAAAAGGTAAGTTCTTTCTATCCGCTCAAGATAATCATTTAGTTTCAAAGACAATAGAAGAGGAAATGGGAGAAATATTAAGAAGCGAATTTCCTCGTAAAATGAATAAAAGAGGAAAAACATCAAAAGAATAATCTACAAAATAATCGGACAATAATTAAATAGTTATATCCTATCTACAATTCGCTATATCTTTGCCTCGCTTTAGCAAAGATTAAGCCCCGCAAATGAGAAGATGCCGCTTTTTCAAAAAGTGACATCTTCTCTCTTTTTATGCCTGACATAAACACCTACTAAACAATTTAAAATGCAAGAATTTAAAATTAAAATGCAATGAAAAAGCGAAAGAAGAACGCTTCACTTCACGAAGCACTCAGAAAGAAATGGGCAATACGTATTATGCTTGAAAAAGAATATACGAAAAGCGCAGCACAGTGGATGACGGACAGACTGGAAAACCTTATTGACTACATGCTCTATGGATATGCTCTCATAGCATATTACAAGCAAGACGGAACATTCAAGTTTGTAAAAGCAACCCTACTACCCTATGAAAGCCACTTTCATCAAGGATACGATATACAGCGTATCGAAGGACACGTTGTGTATTGGGACGAGATATACAAGCATGGAGAAGCTTCCAACTGGAGAACTTTCTGGAATGGAGACCGGTAGTAAATTAAGAATTAAAAGTTTTAAATTAAAAGTTATGGCAATGACGTATGGAGGGATACAATATTATCCCATATCAGTGGTACTCTTTGATGAAGTACCCATGGAACTGACCGAGGCAAAGTTCGGCATGAAAGGAACGGCAGCAGTAATGAAACTGTTGAGTAAAATATATAAAGAAAGCGGATATTACCTGCTTTGGGGAAAGGAGCAATGTACCCTCTTCACTAATAAGGCCGGCAGAGAACTTACAGAAGATGAAATGCAGGGAATTGTAGATATCCTAGTAGAAAAAGCATTCTTTGATAAAGAGACTTATGAGAAATATGGCATATTGACATCCGTGGAAATTCAGAAAGTATGGCTTGAAGCAACCAAACGTAGGAAAAGGGACTTAGCGTCCCTACCCTACATGCTGGTAAAAACGGAAGAAGAGACGAAGGAAGATAAAACCAAAAAAGGAGGAAAAGATACAGACTGTATGCAAAATCCACAAAATAGCATGCAGCATGTAGACAATTCACCCGAAAATGCAGACAATTCCGGACAAAGTATAGCAGAGCATAGTATAGGAGAAGAAAATAAAGAACTTCCCCCTCTAACTCCCCTTGGGGAGAACGGAGGAGGAACGACGGATATTTCCTTCTATGATATCCCCGGATATGCATACAACAAGCAGACGCATAATTTAGAATGCTTACTACTCAGACTGGACCAACTGTGTATCATTGACCCGAAAGAGATCAAAAGCATACTGAAACTCTCGAACTACGGAAAATTAGGAGGGTACGTATGGAAAGTGATCAGCAATGCACGATGGAGTACAGTAGATTCGAAAGGAGCATATCTGATTTCATCCCTGAGAAAAGAGAGAAATAGCCAGTAGAAAATACATACTGATTATCAAAGCATTACAAGAAGTTAAATTCCTGTTGGCAGGAATTTAACTTCTTGTTGACAAACTCTTAACTTCTTGCAAACAGGAAATTCTAACGAAGTATGAACTTCAGTGTTCCACCTTTTACCAGTTCTTCATGGCTGATACGGTAACGGGATAATTTCTTCCCGCCTAACTCCATCTCACGGATGTATAAGGATTCCGCCGAAGGACGTTCAGTTTCTATCACCAGCTTATCGCTTCCCCAAGTATCAGGGTCAAGGCGAATCACTACCTTATCGAATACAGGTGTAGTAAGAGTATAATACGGAGCACCGGGACAGTCGGGGTAGAATCCTATCATATTAAAGATGGCCCATGTAGACATCGTACCGGTGTCATCATTACCGGGGATACCGTCGGGAGCATTCTTAAAATATTTCTGCAAAAGCCGTTGGGTCTCCTTTTGCGTACGCCATTCTTCACCCTTGAAATAAGAAAAGAGATGAGCATAAGCAATATCGGGTTCATTGGCAGGATCATAGAGTCCATCGTCAAAGACACGCTGAAGCTTTTCAATGAAAGGTTTCTGTCCACCCATGAGACGGGCAAGTCCTTTCACATCGTGAGGAACATAGAAACTGTAGTTCCAGGCACAACCTTCATGAAAACCGGGATTCGGTTCAAAATTTTCTCCCTGTCTCGGATTGAAAGGTGAATAGAACTGACCATCAGGCAAAATGGGACGGAAAGTACCAAATTCCTTACTATAATAGTGTCTATATCCCAGTGAACGGTTATAAAAAAGACGGGCATCAGCCTTCTTACCCAAAGCATCCGCCAGCAGGAAAGAGAATAATCCGCAATGTAATACTCCAATGCATGAGAGACCGAATTATCATACTGTTCACGCAAAGGCACATATCCCAATGACATATAATCATCATTATCCGGCCTCAGCAAATTCTCGGCACCGGGCAAGGTGGCAGATTTATACATAGCTTCATAAGCCAGATCGATATCAAAATCGCGTAGGCCTTTCAACCAAGTGTCAACGATGACAGGAATAGACGGGTCGCCCTCCATAGTTAACGTTTCACGTCCGTAGAGTTCCCATTTTGGGAGCCAACCATGTTCACGATACATATCGAGCATGGAACGCACCATTTGTAACTGACGTTCGGGGTAAACCAACGTAAGGAGTTGGTGAACGTTACGGTACGTATCCCAAAGCGAGAAAACAGTGTAACGGTCTCCATCTGTAGTCAGTATTTCATTACTCTCCATAGCAGGATATTGCCCATTGACATCTTGCAAGATATTAGGATGTATCAATGTATGATAAAGGGCAGTATAAAAAACCGTTTTCTGTTCTTCCGTTCCGCCTTCGACAAAGATACGCGAAAGGTCCTCATTCCAACGCATACGGGCATCTGCCAATACCTGACTGAAATTCTTTCCACTTTGTTCTGTATCCAGATTCAGACGTGCATTTTCGATGCTGACAAAAGAAACTCCCATTTGCACTTCGATCTGTTCACCTTCCGTCGTGTTGAAAGTAAGAAAAACACCGATATCATCTCCGGCAATTTCCTTACGATAACGGGTATAAAGTTTATAGCGTCCGTTATCGGGATCCCATTCAGCTTCAACTCCGGTCATGGGACGTTGTTTTTTCCAATAACCACTGGATACCGGTTGCTTGTTGACACGCATTACAAAATAAATGGGAAATACTGCCTGGGGGTTATAGCAGAAAGTTCCCAATAATTTCATGCCTTCAAATTCGGTGTCATTCACCTGTTTCAAGAAAGCACCGGTTTCATTCGTCAGTCCTTCACCTAAATTCAGTAATACATGGCTTTGTCCGGCAGGAAACGTGAAACGTGAAACACCCGTGCGGGGAGTGGCAGACACCTCGGTCTTTACATTATAGCGAGTGAGAAAATTACTGTAATAACCCGGAGAAGCCTGTTCATCTTTATAACGACTTCCATACTCCTTGTAATCTACGGACAATTCACCCGTAGTAGGCATCAGCAATAAAGATCCCAGTTCGGGACACCCCACACCACTCAGATTGACATGCGAATATCCGGTAAAAAAGCAATTGTGATACTCATAAGGAGTAGACCACCAACGGGCATCTTTATCATATTTATTATCGGCCGACCCCATCACGTTGAAAGGAACAACAGACATCATCCCGTTGGGGCAGACAGCTCCCGGATTGGTTGTGCCGAAGTTAGTCGTACCGATAAAGGGATTCACAAACTCTGTATAAGACACACTCTTCACATCCGACACCTGCGAGGTGCATGCCAGAAAGGATGAAAAGACCACAAACAAACAACAAGATTTTATCAAATTCATAACATTATAGGGTTAACGTGTATAGTATAACAACCTAACCGGATAAAACACTTATACATCTTGTCACTTTTCTACAGAATTCATGCAAACAAAAGTAATACAAAATTCCGATTAATCCTCTTTTTTATTTTGTAAAAAATACTTTACACTATCTTTGTCACAAAAAGTCACAATGAATTACACGACCTATCTTTTCGACTTTGATTATACGCTTGCTGATTCTTCCCGCGGAATCGTCACTTGTTTCCGCAACGTACTGCCCGTCACGGATATACAGAGGTGACGGATGACGACATCAAACGTACTATCGGCAAGACTCTGGAAGACTCTTTTTCCATCCTCACCGGCGTGACAGATGCCGGACAACTGGCAGGATTCAAGGCAGAATACCGAAAAAGGCCGATACGCAT
>ERZ791618.157-NODE-157-length-39388-cov-6.262401_pt1 | contig 39388 bp, 37 predicted proteins | sample MGYA00510059_ERZ791618 | MGnify/ENA primary metagenome ERZ791618 (study PRJEB30046, sample SAMN00715159) | human gut metagenome | study: EMG produced TPA metagenomics assembly of the A metagenome-wide association study of gut microbiota in type 2...
GGCAAGGCCGTTTTCGACCGCCCACGCACTCACGACCTTGCCCGCGCGCGCAAGCGCGGTGAAACGCTCCCACGCGGCGGTCTGCTGCTCGGGCGTTTTGCCTGCGAAGAGGTAGACGCCGTGGCCCACCGCCTTCAGGTCGGTCGTCAGCAGCTCGCCTTCGAGCAGCGGCGCGATGGCGAAGGAGATGAGCGTCGGCGGCACATCGCGGTCAAGAAAGCTGCCGGACATGGAGTCCTTGCCGCCGATGGCGGCGGCGCCCCGCCCCAACTGCTGTGCGCTCAGCTCCAACTGCGCGTCCAGCGCGCCGAGCAGCGCCGCGAAGGGCTTGCCCCAACGCGCGGGCTCATTGCGGAGCTTTTCAAAAAATTCTTGCAGGGAAAGATATGCCTTATGATAGTCTGCGCCTGCGGCGACGAGCTTGGCGACCGAGGTATAGACCGCGTCGTGCGCACCGCGATAGGGGTCGGCGCTCAGCGCGTCGGGGTCGCAGCCCCAGGCCATCACGCTGCCCTGCTCGGTCTTGCTACCCGGCAGCACCGGCAGCAGCGCCGCCATCGCCTGCGAGGGACTGCGCTGCGTCTTGCCGCCAAAGGGCATGAGCAGCGAGAACGCACCGACGGTGGAGTCGAAGCGCTCGGTGAGACCGCGGCGGGACGCGCTCTTGAGACTGCCCGCCATATCGCGCAGCGTGCACGGCGCGCAAGCGGACTCCGCCTGCTTCTTTCCCACTTCCACGCGAATGCTTGCGTGCTTGACTGCGCCGTTCGTGTCGAGGAAGGCGCGCGAAAGGTCGGCGACCGTCTGGCCGCGCCAGTGCATGACCATGCGGGGACTCTCAGTCACGACGGCCACGCGGTAGGCCTCCAGGTTTTCGGCCTGCGCGGCGGCGATGAACTTCGCCTCATCCTCCGGCGCGACGACGACGGCCATGCGCTCCTGCGATTCGGAGATCGCAAGTTCCGTGCCGTCGAGGCCCTCGTACTTCCTGCGCACGGCGTCGAGGTCGATGATGAGTCCGTCCGCCAGCTCGCCGACCGCGACGGACACGCCGCCCGCGCCGAAGTCGTTGCAGCGCTTGATGAGGCGCGTGACCGCGCCGTCGCGGAACAGACGCTGGATCTTGCGCTCCTCGGGCGCATTGCCCTTTTGCACCTCGCTCGCCATCGTGGAAAGCGATTTCATATCGTGGCTCTTGGAGGCGCCGCTCGCACCGCCGATGCCGTCGCGCCCCGTGCGCCCGCCGACCAGGATGACCACATCACCCGGCGCGGGACGCTCGCGCACAACGTTGTCCGCGGGCGCGGCGGCGACGACTGCGCCGCACTCAAGGCGCTTGGCGACATAGCCCTCGTGGTACAGCTCCGCGATATGGCCGGTAGCAAGGCCGATCTGGTTGCCGTAGGAGGAATAGCCCGCCGCGGCGGTCTGACACAGCTTCCGCTGAGGCAGCTTGCCGGAGAGGGTCTGGTCCAGAGAGGCACGGGGGTCTCCCGCACCGGTCACCCGCATGGCCTGATGGACGTAGGCACGGCCGGACAGGGGGTCCCGGATGCAGCCGCCGATGCAGGTGGCCGCGCCGCCGAAGGGCTCGATCTCGGTGGGGTGGTTATGCGTTTCGTTTTTGAACATCAAAAGCCAGTCCTGCTCCTTGCCGTTCACCACGGCGGGCACATGAATGGAGCAGGCGTTGATCTCCTCGCTCTCGTCGAGCTCGGGGAGCAGCCCGCGGGCTTTGAGCGTCTTTGTGCCGATGGTCGCAATATCCATGAGCGTCTGCGGGCGCTTGGCAGCCCTCTCCGCGCCGTAGACCTCCTCGCGCGCAGCAAGATAGCGCGCATAGGCGCCCTTGACGGCGTCATCGTCGATGCGGATCTCGTCAAGGTGCGTGGAGAAGGTCGTGTGGCGGCAGTGGTCGGACCAGTAGGTGTCGACCACGCGCAGCTCGGTCACGGTGGGGTCGCGGCGCTCGGTCTCGCGGAAATAGTCTTGCAGCGCCTTGAGGTCGGCAATATCCATGGCAAGCCCCATGGAGGAGAGCAGTGCGGAGAGCGCGGCCTCGTCCATGGCGGTGAAGCCCTCGACGGACGAAACGCACTTCGGCTCGGCAAGCTCCTCGGCGAGCGTTTCGGGCTTTGCAAGGCTCGCCTCGCGGCTTTCGACGGGGTTGATGACATAACGCTTGACCGCCTCGACATCGGCATCCGTCAGCGTCCCATAGAGCGCGTAGACCTTCGCCGTGCGGATGCGCGGGCGCTCGCCTTGGCTCAGAAGCTGGATGCACTGCGACGCGCTGTCCGCGCGCTGGTCGAACTGACCGGGCAGGGGCTCGACGGCAAAGACCGCGCAGGCGTCCTGCGTGTCCGCCGCGTCGGACACAAGGTCCAGCGGCGGCTCGGAGAACACGCTCCTGCAGGCATTTTCAAAGAGAGGGGCCTCGATCCCCTCTACATCATAGCGGTTCCAGATACGCGCGGCGCGCAGGCCCTGCACGCCGAGAAAATCGCGGCAGTCCGTCAGCAGCGCCTCGCACTCGGGCGCGAGACCTTGCCGCTTTTCCACATAGGTCCGAAATACCATTTTATCCTCTTTCCTCCCGCGCCGCGAGCGCGGCGCTGCCGATGTCGCCGCGGCAGTATTTGTTGGCAAAATCTACGCCCTCCGCCAGATGGTACGCGTCCTCGACGGCGGCCCTCAGTGTGGGGGCGACGGCGGTGACGCCGAGCACGCGTCCGCCCGCGGTCAGGAGCGTATCGCTGTCCTTTTTCGCGCCCGCGACATAGCAGTGCGCGGCGGCCTCTTCGCTCATTGTGATGGGGAAGCCGCTCTCATACTTTTGGGGGTAGCCCTCGGACGCAAGCACGACACAGCAAGCAGAATCAGTCGAAAATTCCACGCTCACATCCGCGAGCGTACCGTTCGTCGTCGCCTGCATGACGGTGAGCAGGTCGCTTTTGAGCAGCGGCAGCACCGCCTGCGTTTCGGGGTCGCCGAAGCGGCAGTTGTACTCCACGACCTTCGGGCCGCTCTTGGTGAGCATCAGCCCGAAATAGAGGCAGCCGCGGAAGGGGCGGCCCTCGGCGCGCATCGCGCGGATCGTCGGCAGGAAAATATTCTCCATGCACTCCGCCGCAATTTCCTTTGTATAGTACGCGTTCGGCGCGACCGCGCCCATGCCGCCGGTATTGGGGCCTTTGTCACCGTCGAGCGCGCGCTTGTGGTCCATGGAGGAGACCATCGGCACGAGCGTTTCGCCGTCGGTGAAGCTCAGCACCGAGACTTCGGGACCCTCCATATATTCCTCGATGACGACGCGCGCGCCGCTCTGACCGAAGGTCTTATCCTCGATCATCGCGCGCACGGCGGCCTTCGCCTCCTCAACTGTCTGCGCGACGACGACGCCCTTGCCGAGCGCGAGGCCGTCCGCCTTGACGACGATGGGCGCACCCTCGGCGTCGATGTAGGCACAGGCGGAGGGCGCGTCGGTAAAGACGCGGTATTTTGCGGTGGGAATGTTGTATTTTTGCATCAAGTCCTTTGCAAACGCCTTGCTCGCCTCGATGACGGCGGCCTTTTTGTCAGGGCCGAAGCAGGGGATGCCCGCCGCGCTCAGCGCGTCGACCGCGCCGAGGGCGAGGGGGTCATCGGGCGCGACGACGGCATAATCAATGCCGTGCGCCTTGGCAAATTCGACCTGCGCGGGGATGTCCTTCGCGCCGATCTCACTGACGCAGACCGCGTCGGCGGCGATGCCGCCGTTGCCGGGCAGACAGTAAATTTTCTCGACCGCGGGGTTTTCCCTCAGCTTTTTAATGATGGCGTGTTCGCGGCCGCCGCCGCCGATGACCATGAGCTTCATGGAGAAATTCCTCCTTGCTTAATGATGGAACAGGCGCATACCCGTGAACGTCATAGTGATGCCGTATCTGTTTGCCGTCTCGATGACATTGTCGTCGCGGATCGAGCCGCCCGGCTCGACGATGTAGGAAGCGCCGCTCTTGCGCGCGCGCTCGACATTGTCGCCGAAGGGGAAAAAGGCGTCCGAGCCGACGGTCACGCCGCGCTGCTGCGCGAGCCAAGCGCGCTTTTCCTCGCCCGTGAGCGCCTCGGGGCGCTCCTGAAAGACGCGCTGCCACGCGCCGTCGGCAAGCACATCGTCGCACTCGTCGGAGAGGTAGACATCGATAGCGTTGTCGCGGTCGGGACGGCGGATGTCGTCCACGAACGAGAGGGCGAGCACCTTCGGATGGCGGCGGAGATACCAGTTGTCCGCCTTCTGTCCCGCAAGTCGGGTGCAGTGGATGCGGCTTTGCTGGCCCGCGCCCACGCCGATGGTTTGACCGTCTTTCACATAGCAGACGGAGTTGGACTGGGTGTATTTGAGCGTGATGAGGGCAAGGAGCATATCGCGCTTTGCGCCCTCGGGCAGGTCTTTATTTTCGGTGACGATGTTCGTGAGCAGGCTCTCATCGATTTTGCAGTCGTTGTGCCCCTGCTCAAAGGTGATGCCGAAAACATCCTTCTGCTCCAGCGGCGCGGGAGTGTAGGCGGGGTCGATCTGCACGATGTTGTATTTGCCGCCCTTTTTCGTCTTTAAGATGGCAAGCGCCTCGTCGCTGTAAGCAGGGGCGATGATGCCGTCGGAAACCTCGGTTTTCAGATACTCGGCGGTGGCGGCGTCGCACTCGTCGGAGAGTGCCGCCCAGTCGCCGTAGGAGCAGAGGCGATCCGCGCCGCGGGCGCGGATGTAGGCACAGGCGATGGGGGAGAGCGCCGCATCAAGCGCGACGAAATAGGCCCTTTTGTCCACCTCGTCGAGCGGCAGGCCGAGCGCCGCGCCCGCGGGGGAGACATGCTTGAAGCTCGCCGCGGCGGGAAGGCCCGTCGCCTCTTTCAATTCGCGCACGAGCTGCCACGAGTTGAAGGCGTCGAGCAGGTTGATGTAGCCGGGCTTGCCGTTGAGAACCGTAAAGGGAAGGGCTGCGCCGTTTTTCATGAAAACGCGCGCGGGCTTCTGGTTGGGGTTGCAGCCGTATTTGAGTTCCAGCTCGTTCATGTCGTCCTCCTCAGTCGCCTGAATTTTTGTTGAACAGCTTCACTTCGCCGTTCACGTTCGCATAAAGGGACACCTTATTGTCCGCGTTGAGCGCCGCCCAGACTTCTTCGGGCGAGGGGACGCTCGCCTCCATCGGCTCGCCCGCAAAGGTGGGCAGGGGGTTTCCGTCCCCCTGATAGGTGCTGATGAAATAGCCCTTGCCCTCGTCGCAGCCTTCGTAACAGAAGAACTCGCGCAGACAGCGCCCATCCTTACGCTTGAGGATGGACAGCTCGAAGGAGCCGTCCTCGTGCATGATGGCGGAGATGCGCGGCGTCCAGTTCGGCTCGTCCGGCTCGTATTCGCGTGTCATGAGGCCGCGGCGAAAGTCGCCGTGCTGGCAGATGGTGTCGGTCTGGTCGCCGTTCGTCACGACGAGGTCGCGCCCCATCGTGCGCACGGGATGATAGATGATGAGGCTGGGGTCAGAGAGCTTGGCGGGGTCGTGCGCCTCGGTGCGGATGCCGTCCTCGGTCTTGACAAAGACGCGGTTGCGGCTGTTCTCGCTGCGCCCCATGATGAAATAATACACACAGCGGCGTCCGACAAGGATGCCGCGGCCGGGATAAGAGGTCGCCTTTAAAAACTCCAGAAAATCAGTCATTTTTCTGCTCCTTCTCTCTTACGATCTCTGCGCAGACGCGCTCTGCCGCAAGCGGCAGCAACTGCCATTCCGCCTGCTCCATCACGCGCCGCTGTAACGTTTCGGGCGTGTCGTCCGGCGCGATCTCCACCGCCTTTTGCAGCAGGATCTCGCCGCCGTCGGGAATTTCGTTGACAAAGTGTACCGTCGCGCCCGTGACCTTCACGCCGCGCGTGAGCGCGGCCTCGTGTACCCTCAAGCCATACATTCCCTTGCCGCAGAAGGCGGGGATCAGGGACGGATGGACATTCAGAATGCGCCGCGGCCACTGCTTCGTGAACGCCGCGCTGAGGATGAACGTAAAGCCTGCGAGGAGAATGAGGTCGATCTCCTGCTCGCGCAGCAGTGCGGAAAGCTCGTTTTCAAACGGCTTCTGCCCGCAGGCGGGCGAGAGCACGCGTGCCGCAACACCCGCGTTTTCCGCCCGCGTGAGCGCATAGGCCCCCGCGCGGGAAGAAACGACCAGCACGATCTCGCCGTGCGGCATTTTTCCGTCGCGCTGCGCGTCGAGCAGCGCCTGCAAATTCGTGCCGCCGCCGGAGACCAGCACGGCGATGCGGGCGCGTGTCAGCATAGCTCCACCTTTTCCTCGCCCGATACGATCTCACCGATGACGCCCGCTTCCTGACCGAGAGAATGCAGCGCGGCGAGCGCCTTATCGGCGCTGTCTCTTGCAGCGACGAGCACCATGCCCGTGCCCATGTTGAAGGTGTTGAACATATCGCGCTCCGAGATGCCGCCCATGCGCGCGAGCAGGGGGAAGATGGGCGGGATGTGCAGCGCTTTCTTTTCGATCTTCGCGCACAGGCCGTCGGGAATGCAGCGCGGAATGTTCTCATAAAAGCCGCCGCCAGTGATGTGGCTGATGCCGCGGACATCGGCGGCCTCAACGGCCGCTAACACAGGACGGACATAGATCTTCGTCGGGCGCAGCAGCTCCTCGCCGAGCTCGCAGCCCAGCTCGCCGTAATACTGCCCGAGGTCGGCGTTCTCCACATCGAACACCTTGCGCACGAGCGAGTAGCCGTTGGAGTGCAGTCCGCTGGAGGGCAGCGCGATGACCACATCCCCCGGCTGCATTTTGTTCTTGTCCAGAATTTTGTCACGGTCCACGACGCCCACGGCAAAGCCCGCAAGGTCATAGTCGTCCGGCTTCATCGTGCCGGGGTGCTCAGCGGTCTCGCCGCCGATGAGCGCGCAGCCCGCACGCACACAGCCCTCGGATACGCCCGAGACCAGCGACACGACCTTTTCCGGAATGTTCTTTCCGATGGCGATGTAGTCGAGGAAGAACAGCGGCTTCGCCCCGCAGCAGATAATGTCGTTGACGCACATCGCCACGCAGTCGATGCCGACGGTGTTGTGACGATCCATGAGCTGCGCGATGCGCTGTTTGGTGCCCACGCCGTCCGTGCCGGAGACCAGCACAGGCTTTTCAAGCCCGTGCATGTCCAGCGAGAAAAGCCCGCCGAAGCCGCCGAGATCGGAGATCACATCGGCTGTGAGCGTGCGCTGTACATAGCGGTTCATCATTTTTACGCCCTGATAGCCCGCCTCGATGTCAACGCCGGCGGCCGCGTATGCTTCCGAGTGAGAGATGCCCATAATGTCATTCCTTTCCGGTCCAGCAGTAGGTGCAGACCTTGTCCCTGTCAAGACCGATCGCCTCCAGCAGCCCGTCAAGGGACTGATAGGAGAGTGAATCAAAGCCGAACTGTGCGCAGATCTCGTGCAGCAGGCATTTTCCGCGCTCGGTGCGGCTGTCGGCGTATTCCTCCAGATGCTTTTGGCCCTCGTTGCCCTCCAGCTCCTGCACCATGCGGCGCGCGAGCAGGTCCATGGCGCTGTTGCCGCGCGAAAAGTTCAGGTAGCGGCAGGGGTACATGATGGGCGGGCAGGCCGAGCGCATATGGACCTCCGCCGCGCCGGTGCTGTATAAAAAATCCACGGTCTCGCGCAGCTGCGTGCCGCGCACGATGGAGTCATCCACAAACAGCAGCTTCTTTCCCTCGATCAGCTCCGGCACGGGGATCTGCTTCATGCGCGCCACTCTGCTGCGCACCTGCTGATCCTCCGGCATGAAGGAGCGCGGCCAGGTCGGGGTGTATTTCACAAAGGGACGCGCAAGGGGCTTGCCGCTGTGGTTGGCATAGCCCATGGCGTGCGGCACGCCGGAATCCGGCACGCCGGCGACGAAATCCACCTCGGGCACGCCGCCGCGCTCCGCCTCATCCCGCGCCATGATCGCGCCGTTGCGGTAGCGCATCAGCTCCACATTCACACCCTCGTAGTTAGAGTTCGGGTAGCCGTAATAGGTCCACAAAAAGGCGCAGATCTTCATCTGCTTCCCTGCGGGAGAGAGTGTTTGGAAGCCCTTGGCGTTCAGCCGGACGATCTCCCGCGGCCCCAGCTCATAGGCGTCCTGATAGTCGAGCTTATGATAGGCGAAGGACTCGAACGATACGCAGTAGCCGTCCTCGCGCTGTCCGATCAGCACAGGGAGGCGTCCCATGCTGTCACGCGCGGCGATCAGCTCTCCTTCCTCGGTCAAAATCAGGATCGTCATGGAGCCGTCGATGACCTCCTGCGCGTGGAGGATGCCGGAGACAAGGTCGTTTTCCTGATTGATGAGCGCGGCGGTCAGCTCGGTGACATTCACGCGGCCGCTGCTCAGCGTCAGAAATTGCTGGCCCTTGTCGGAGAGATAAGTCTTCACCAGCTCGTCAGTGTTGTTGATGATGCCGACCGTCACGATGGCGTACAGGCCCAGATGGGAGCGCACGAGCAGCGGCTGAGGGTCGCTGTCGCTGATGCAGCCGAGCCCCGCGTGGCCGCGGAAGTCCGCGAGGTCCCGCTCAAACTTCGTCCGAAAGGGCGTATTTTCAATGTTGTGTATTTGGCGCTGGAAGCCCTCCTTCTTGTCAAAGAGCACCATTCCGCCGCGGCGCGTGCCGAGGTGAGAATGATAGTCCGTGCCGAAGAAGACATCCAGCGCGACATCGCGGTCCGAGACCGCGCCGAAAAAGCCCCCCATTACGCAAAGAACAGCTCGGAGAGCGTCATGGGGTCGATGTACTTTCCGTCCCGATAGACGCGCATATTGCCGGAGGAGATCTCGTCGATCAGCATCACGCTGCCATCCGGCGCGTAGCCGTACTCAAACTTGATGTCATAGAGGACAAGGCCCTTTTCGCGCAGGTCGTCCGCGACGACCTCGGTGATCTTCTGCGTCATGGCCTTGATGTCGTCATACTGCTGCTCGGTCATCACGCCCAGCGCCACAAGGCCGTCCTTCGTCACCAGCGGATCGCCCAGCGCGTCATTTTTGAAGGTCGTCTCCACATAGGCGGGCAGGTCGGCGCCCTCTTCAATGTACTCACCGTAGCGGCGGCGGAAGCTCCCCACCGCCTTGAGGCGGCAGATGACCTCCAGCCCGTGGCCGAAGACTTTCGCGGGCAGGACCTCCATCGTGGTCTCCTTCAGATCCGCGGAGACATAGTGCGTGCGGATGCCGGCGGCGTTGATCTTTTCAAAAAAGTGCTTGGTCATGCGCAGGTTGACATTGCCCACGCCCTCGATGGTCAGGCCCACGCTGTTCTCGCCGGGGTCAAACACGCCGTCCTTGCCCGTGCAGTCATCCTTGAACCTGAGCAGGTAGTTGCCGTTGTCCAGTGCGAATACATCCTTGGTCTTTCCGGTATATACGAGTTTCATTTCTTTCCGTTCTCCTTTTATTTCTTGAAGTGTATTCTTTATTTACTGATAAAGCGCCCGAACCTCTTCGTCCGCGCGCAGCACGGCGTCCCGTTCCCGCGTCCGCGCCTCGTCCAGCTTTTGGGCGAGCTCCGCGTCGGAGACCGCCATGATCTGCACCGCCAGCAGCGCGGCGTTCTTCCCGCCGTCCACCGCCACCGTCGCCACAGGGATGCCGCTCGGCATCTGCACGGTGGAGAGCAGTGCGTCCATGCCGTCAAGCTTCGTCCCGCTGCACGGCACGCCGATCACCGGCAGCGTGGTGTTTGCCGCCATCGCGCCGGCAAGATGCGCCGCCATGCCGGCGAACGCGAGGATAACAGAAAATCCGCCCTCCCGAGCCGACGCGGCAAATTCCCTTGCCTCATTCGGACAGCGGTGAGCGGATAATACGCGCACTTCCATTTGGACGCCGTAGTCTCGCAATACGCCTACGGCCTTCTCCGCGACGGGCAGATCACTCTTGCTGCCCATAACGATCGCAACCTTCCTCATTTGCGTTCCCTCCCTCAAACATAAAAATAGGCGCTCCGCTGCCCTTTGCAGTTGGAGTGCCCGGACGGTCGGCCTCTGAAACGCGCCGCCTCAGAGCGATGCTCCCTGCTCCCCCGTGGTAGCCCACATTCCGTCAGTTACAAGGGGCTCAACTTGAATTCAGTGTACCATACGCCCTGCTTTTCGTCCATTCCGCAAAAAGGAGAAAGAAGATAGAAAATCTTAGCTATATTTGTATCGTTATGACAATTCATAAGATACGCTTATATCGCGTCTTGAGAAAACTTATCGTCGAAAAACCATTTTTTTGTCTTGACAAGGCGATCCTCGTGTGGTATTCTATCAAAAACTTGAGGAAAGAGAGGCGATCGTCGTGACCGTGGTTTTGAAGGGTGCGCAGGTGTTCCACCGAGGTGCTTTCAGCGGCGGTGATGTTTCCGTTTCCTTTGGGGATCGTGTTTTTTGCAAGGATATTGTTTTTCCTTCGTCCCTGAATGTTTCTTCCTTTACCATATTACCCGGTTTCGTTGATGTGCATGTGCATCTTCGGGAGCCGGGTTTTTCTTATAAGGAGACCATCCGCACCGGCTCTTTAGCGGCGGGGGGGGGGGGGGGGGGGGGCCCCCCCCCCCCGGCCTGTGGGGCGGGGCCCCGCGGCGGCTATACCGCCGTGGGCGCCATGCCGAATCTGAACCCTGTGCCGGACAGCATGGAGACGCTGCAAATGGAGCTGGACGCCATTCAAAAAGACGCCGTGATCCGCGTTCTGCCCTACGGGGCCATCACGAAAGGCGAGCAGGGCAGGGAACTGGCGGACTTGGACGCCATGGCCCCCTATGTGGTGGCTTTCTCCGACGACGGAAAGGGCGTTCAGGATCGTGATATGATGCGCCGCGCCATGCTGGAGGCCAAGCGCCTCGGCAAGCTGATCGTGGCCCACTGCGAGGACAATTCTCTGCTGCGGGGCGGCTACATCCACGACGGCGCTTATGCCCGCGCCCACGGACATCGGGGTATCTGCTCCGAGAGCGAGTGGCGGCCCATCCAGCGGGATCTGGAACTGGTGCGGGAGACAGGCTGCGGCTATCACGTCTGCCACATCTCCACCAAGGAGAGCGTCGCACTCATCCGCAAGGCCAAGGCCGAGGGCCTGAATGTCACCTGCGAGACTGGCCCCCACTACCTGCTGCTGGACGATTCCTGCTTGCAGGAGGACGGCCGTTTCAAAATGAACCCGCCCCTCCGGGACAAGGCGGATCGGGACGCCCTGTTGGAGGGTTTGGCGGACGGAACCATCGACATGATCGCCACGGATCACGCCCCCCACAGCGCCGAGGAAAAGGGCGGGGGACTGGAAAAAAGCGCCATGGGCATCGTGGGACTGGAAACGGCCTTCCCGCTGCTCTATACGTATTTGGTAAAGCCCGGCGTCATTTCCTTTGCCCGCTTGATGGAACTGCTCCATGACGCGCCCTGCCGCCGCTTCGGCATTGCGCCGGCCACCGGCTTTACCGTGTTTGATTTGAACCGTACCTATCCGATCGACCCCGCTGAATTTCTGTCCATGGGCCGGGCCACGCCCTTTGCGGGCTGGAGTGTACAGGGCCGCTGCCTGCTGACAGCCATGGAGGGGCGGGCGGTCTGGTATGATAAGACCTTGCTGGAGGGGGAGGACGCCGAATGAAGGAGACACTGCTGACTGTTTTGGAAAATACCCGGCTGGCAGACGGCATCTACCGTCTGCGGCTGGCGGGGGACATCTCTGCCATCACCGCACCGGGGCAGTTCGTGAATTTGAAGCTCTCAGGTTTTTTCCTCCGCCGCCCCATCTCCGTGTGCGATTGGGAGAACGGGGAAGTGACCCTGATTTATAAGGTTTTGGGCCATGGCACCGAGGCCATGACGGGCATGGCTGTCGGCACGGCACTGGATGTGCTGACGGGCCTTGGCAACGGCTTTGACTTGTCCCGCAGTGGGGAACACCCCCTGCTGGTGGGCGGCGGCGTGGGTATCCCGCCGCTGTATGGCCTTGCCAAGCGGCTGACCGCACAAGGTAAGCGCGTCACCGCCGTGCTGGGCTTTAACCGAAAATCCGATATTTTTTTAGCGGAGGAATTTCGGGCGCTGGGTGCGGAGGTCGTCATCGCCACCGCCGATGGCAGCGTCGGTCTCAAGGGCCTTGTGACCGACGGCATGGCCGCCGTGTCCGACTATACCTATCTCTACACCTGCGGCCCGGAGCCGATGCTCAAGGCGGTGTACGCTGATTGCAGGACCTCCGGCCAGTTCAGCTTTGAGGAGCGGATGGGCTGCGGCTTCGGCGCCTGCATGGGCTGCTCCTGCGAGACGAAATACGGCAATAAGCGCATCTGTAAGGATGGCCCCGTGCTGGAAAAGGAGGAGATCGTATGGTGAACACAAAAGTGACCCTCTGCGGCATTGAGATGGACAATCCCATCATCCCCGCCAGCGGCACCTTCGGCTTTGGCTATGAGTTCGCGGAGCTGTACGACATCAATATGCTGGGTACCTTCTCCTTCAAGGGTACGACCCGGGAGCCCCGCTTCGGCAACCCCACGCCCCGCATCGCGGAGTACGCCGGCGGCCTGCTGAACGCGGTGGGTCTGCAAAACCCCGGCGTGGACGCGGTGATCGCAACGGAATTGCCAAAGCTCAAGCAGGTATTTCACAAGCCGGTGATGGCGAATGTCAGCGGCTTTTCCGCGGCGGAATACGCCGAGGTCTGCGAGAAGTTAGACGCGCAGGAGCAGGTGGGCTGGCTGGAGGTCAATATCTCCTGCCCCAACGTCCACGGCGGCGGCGCGGCCTTCGGCGCGGACCCCAAGTCCGCTGCCGAGGTGACGAAGGCGGTCCGGGCAGTGACGAAAAAGCCCATCATTTTAAAGCTGTCCCCCACGGCGGCTGATATTGCCGCCGTCGCCAGAGCCTGCGAGGACGCGGGGGCTGACGGCGTGAGCCTGATCAACACCCTGCCGGGAATGCGCATCGACCTGAAACGCCGCCGTCCGCTGCTGGCCAACACCACTGGCGGTATGTCCGGCCCGGGAATGCTCCCGCTGGCGGTGCGGATGGTGTATCAGGTCTACGAGGCCGTTTCCATCCCCATCGTGGGTATGGGCGGCGTCACCACGGCGGAGGACGTTATCGAGCTGATGCTGGCGGGCGCCACTGCCATCGGCGTGGGCGCGGCGAACCTTGTGGAGCCGTATGCCTGCAAGACCATCATTGAAAATCTGCCTGCCGTGATGGAACGATACGGCATGGAAAATCTGACGGAGATCATAGGAGGAGCACATCATGGGTAAGGACGTTATCGTTGCACTGGACTTCGACAGCAAGGAAAAGACACTGGCCTTTTTAGACCGTTTCACCGAGGAAAAGCCCTTTGTGAAGATCGGCATGGAGCTGTTTTACGCCGAAGGCCCCTCCATCGTGCGGGAGATCCGGGCCCGAGGCCACAAGATCTTCCTGGATCTGAAGCTGCATGACATTCCCAACACCGTGAAAAAGGCCATGGCGGCATTGTCTGCGCTGGATGTGGACATCGTGAACCTCCACGCCGCCGGTACCGCCGCCATGATGACCGCCGCGCTGGAGGGTCTGACGCGCCCCGACGGTACTCGGCCGCTGCTCATCGCCGTAACGCAGCTGACCTCAACGGATCAGGAGAGTATGGAGCGAGAGCTGTGGATCGAAAAGCCCATCGCCGAGGTGGTGATGCACTATGCCGAAAACGCCGCGCAGGCAGGTCTGGACGGCGTGGTGTGCTCTCCGCTGGAGGCTGGGGCAGTCCACCAGCGCTGCGGCAAGGACTTCCTCACCGTGACCCCCGGTGTGCGCTTTGCCGACGGGGACGCGGGCGACCAGAAACGGGTCACCACGCCGGCCAAGGCCAAAGAACTTGGCTCCGACTACATCGTGGTGGGCCGTCCCATCACCCAGGCGGAGAACCCCGCGGCCGCCTACCGCCGCTGCCGAGAGGAGTTCGTGGGCTGATGCGCTGGGATACGGTCCTTTTTGATCTGGACGGAACGGTGACGGATTCGCAGGAGGGCATTGTGAACTCGGTGTCCTATGCGTTGAAGCGTCTTGGCCGGGAGGTCCCCTTTCCAGACATGCTGACCACTTTTGTCGGTCCGCCTCTCCACGAAAGCTTCCCTGCGCTCTGCGGGATGAATGAAGAGGAAACAGAGCGGGCGATCCGCGAGTTCCGCATTTATTTTGAACGCTACGGTTGGGCGGAAAACGCCCCTTATGCCGGAATGGCCGAGTTGCTTGCAAGCCTGTGCGCAGCGGGACTGCGGCTGGTGATTGCAACGTCGAAGCCGGAGGAATTTGCGCGGAGAGTTTTGCGGCATTTTGAGCTGGCGCAGTATTTTGACGACATCTGCGGCTCCCGTCTGGAGGATAAGTCCAGCGCGGACAAGGCGAGCGTCGTGCGCACGGCGCTCATGCGCGCCGATGTGACGGGACACTCCGTCATGGTCGGCGACCGCCGCCACGACATATACGGGGCGCACGCCAACGGCCTTGAGGCAATCGGCGTACTCTACGGCTACGGCAGCCGCGAGGAGCTGACCGCCGCCGGAGCGGAGCATCTTGCCGCCGATCTCAACGAGCTGAAAGCAATTCTGCTTCAGGAATAAAAAACAACGGGAGGAACATGGATATGGACATCAGCAGCAGGGTCGCTCAAGGCCTGCTCTCCATCGGCGCGGTCTTTCTGCGCCCGCAGGAGCCGTTTACCTGGGCGAGCGGCATCAAAAGCCCGATCTATTGCGATAACCGCCTCATTCTCACCGCCCCCGCCGTGCGTGAGACAGTCGAGCGCGCCATTGCGGACACGGTACACCGTGAGTTTCCGCAGGCGGAGGTTTTGATGGGCACCGCCACGGCGGGCATCGCCCACGCCGCCATCGCCGCGCATCTGCTCGGCCTGCCCATGGGCTATGTGCGCTCGGGCAGCAAGGACCACGGCAGAAAAAATCAGATTGAGGGCAGGCTCGAGGCGGGGCAGAGGGTCGTCGTGATCGAGGACCTCATCTCCACCGGCGGCAGCGTGCTGGATACGGTCGCGGCGCTGCGCGAGGCAGGCGCCGAGGTGCTGGGCGTCGTGAGCATCTTCACCTACGGCATGAAAAAGGGCGTTGAGCGCATGGCCGAGGCGAAGGTCAAGAGCGTGAGCCTGACAAATCTGGATACCATCGCCCGCGTGGGCGCAGAGGAGCATTACATCACCGAGGCGGACGTTGCGCGGCTGCTGGCCTTCCGCGATGACCCCGCCGACGAAAGCTGGATCAAAAAAGGAGGAACAAACTGATATGAAAAGCCTGATCGATATTCTGGAGCTCTCCGAGCAGGAGATCATGGAGCTGGTGAATACCGCCTGCGACATCATCGACCACCCCGCCGAATACGCGCACAAGTGCGACGGCAGAATCCTCGCGACCCTCTTCTTCGAGCCCTCCACCCGCACCCGTCTGAGCTTTGAGAGCGCGATGCTCTCCCTCGGCGGGCAGGTACTCGGCTTCTCGGAGGCGAAAAGCTCGTCCGCCGCCAAGGGCGAGAGCGTGGCGGACACGATCCGCACCGTGAGCTGCTACAGCGACATCATCGCCATGCGCCATCCCAAGGAGGGCGCGCCGCTGGTCGCCTCCATGCACTCGCTCGTGCCCGTCATCAACGCCGGCGACGGCGGCCACAACCACCCCACGCAGACGCTGACCGACCTTCTGACCATCCACCGCGAGATGGGGCGCTTTGAAAACCTCACGGTGGGCCTCTGCGGCGACCTCAAATTCGGCCGCACGGTACACTCCCTCGTCGCCGCCATGAGCCGTTACACCGGCATCCGCTTCGTGCTCATCTCCCCCGAGGAGCTCAAGCTGCCGCGCTATGTCAAGGAGCAGTACATCAAGGCCAAGAACATCCCTTACACGCAGTCCACCGACCTCGAGACCGTCATGCCGGAGCTGGACATCCTCTACATGACGCGCGTGCAGCGCGAGCGCTTCTTCAACGAGGAAGACTATCTGCGCCTCAAGGACAGCTACATCCTCACGTCTGACAAGCTCAGGGGCGCGAAGGAGTCTCTTCGCATCCTGCATCCGCTGCCGCGTGTGAACGAGATCTCCGTCGCCGTGGACGACGACCCGCGCGCGTGCTACTTCAAGCAAGTGCAGTACGGCAAGTACATCCGCATGGCGCTGATCCTCAAGCTGTTGGAAATCAAGTGAGAAAGGAAGTGCGACACAATGATCATTGACTCTATTCAAAACGGCATCGTCATCGACCACATCACCGCGGGAAAATCCATGGAGCTCTATCAGATCCTCGGCCTCGATCAGCTTGACTGCACGGTGGCCATCCTCAAAAACGTTACGAGCGGCAAGCTCGGCTGCAAGGACATCATCAAGATCGACCGCGAAATGGACCTTGACTGGGACCTGATCGGCTACGTCGATCCAAGCATCACCGTCAACATCATCCGCGACGGGAAACTTGTGGAAAAGCGCACGCTCAAGCTGCCTGAGCGCATCCGTGGCGTGCTCAAGTGCAAAAATCCGCGCTGCATCACCTCCGTTGAGCAGGAGCTGCCGCAGGAGTTTGTGCTAACGGATCGTGAAAAGCGCGTTTACCGCTGCCGCTACTGCGAAACGCAGGCGGGTAAATAGGCTTTTGTAAGGCAGAAGTCGAGAAGATCCTGCTTGCAGAGAAGTATGCAGAATCAGACAAGCCTCGACGCACAGGGAGCCTCCTCTCAGCACGCTGTACTGTCCGGGCGCAAAGCCGAAGGCTTCAGATGCACCATGGAGGATGCTCGGCATATCATCACAATAGAGAGAATCTTCGGATACCCTCTATTGCAGCGATGCAGGAACAATGAAAGCTCTTTATCAATTAGGACATGGCGATGAAGGGCCTGGAGCATGTTCTTCTGTTTTGCACTGTAATCATGGCAGAGAGACGTAAGGAATATCCCCGGCTTGGCCGGGGATATTCCTTTTGCAGCTGCCAGACAGCATTTCTACTATAACAGGGAGATTTCCTTTCCCACAATAGTCTCAGCCTGCTCCCGCCGCTTTCGATACTCCTCCAGATACCGGTCCAGACAGACCTTGTTGACGGTAGCCGAGATCGTGCTGCGCAGGAGATCCTTGGCATCAGACTCGGTTTCACCAAGTCCCTCCACTGCAGGAGCGACACCAAACGCTGCGCCGAGCATATTCTCAAACTCATCGCAGAAGTAGTCATAGGCGGTCTGAAGGGGATAGCACTCCTCCTGTATGCTAAACATCAGTCGAAGCCCCTCCAAAGGAACAACAGGCTTGACCACCGCGATGAACAGAAGCCGCGCAAGATGTTCGGCTGTATACAGCTTTTTTTGAGGGGCAGGAACCAGCTTCTGCTTGACATAGTTGCTCACCATGGATCCAGTCAGTTCAGGCTCTCCTAACGGTGCCAACCGGGCGTTAATATAGCGCACCACCTGCTCCAGATACAGTCCGACCTCCGGGATCTGTGCATAGCGCGGCAGACGGAAGGCCGCGATGTCCGCCGTGATTCTGTTTTGCATTTCTTTTTCCATATTGTTATTATAAGCGTTTCCTCTGCAAAGTTCAACGGCTTTGCGAAATATTTTTAACAGTTTATTAAAAGCCGTTGACGAAGAAATAAAAAGCTGATAAACTGCATCCATCCCTTACCGGAACCGAACGACACTTTTTCAGTTGGAGGTCATCTTATGGATCAGATCCGCATTGCCGCAGACTCAAGCTGCGACCTGCTTACCATGGACGGCGTGGACTTTGTCAGCGTTCCGCTCACCGTCCGTACTGCTGTGGAGGAATTTCGCGATGACGCCGCGCTCGATGTCGACGCGATGGTCACAACACTTCGCGGCACGAAGGGCCGCACCTTCAGCGCCTGCCCGAACATCGCGGACTGGGAGTCCGCCTTTGGCGAAAGCGGCGATGTACTCGCGTTCACCATTACAAGCAGCCTTTCGGGCAGCTGCAGCGCGGCACTTGCCGCAAAGAAACGCTGCGAGGAGCAGAATCCCTCTCGCCGTATTTTTGTGGTGGACACGCTGTCCGCCGGTCCGGAGATCGCCCTGCTCATCGAAAAGTCAGCCGCCGAACTGCGCTCCGGCAAGAGCTTCGAGGAGGTCTGCACAGCCGTACAGCAGTATCAGCGCCGTACCCATCTGCTCTTTGCGCTGGAATCCATGCACAATCTCGCCCAGAACGGACGAATCAGCAAGCTGGCAGCAACGATGGCCGGTGTTCTCGGCATCCGCGCCGTTGGGCAGGCCAGCGAGGAGGGCACGCTTGAGATGCTCGGCAAATGTCGGGGCGCTCGAAAAACGCAGGAGCTCCTCTTGAGTGAAATGGTGCGGCTTGGCTACAGGGGCGGCAGCGTCCGCATCGGGCATTGCCGGAACGCGACATTTGCATTGGAGCTCTGCACCGAGATCCGGCGGCGATTTCCGGGGGCAGAGGTGAAAAGCCATCCGCTACGTGGGCTGTGCAGCTACTATGCAGAACACGGCGGGATTATGCTGGGCTTTGAGTCATGAAAACGAAGGTCTCGGACAGGAAGGCGCTGCTGCATCTTGCGCTACGCATTCTGACACTGCCGCCCATCGTCATCGGGGTAACGCTGCTTCTGATGTACGCTCCGACAGGGCTTCTGACGCGCAGGGAGCTGCTGCTGTGCGAGGTGTTCCTGCTGGTTATCCCCTTGGCGGCGTACCCGCTGCGGGAGATCTTCCACATTGGAAAGGACCGGCGCAGGGGGCAGCGCGGCACGGCGCTGGTATGCAGCGCCGTTGGGTATCTGTGCGGGTTTCTCTGGTCAATGCTGACGCCATGCTCCTGGCTCGTCCATATCCTGTTTCTCTCTTATGTCATTTCTATCGCGGCGCTGTTGCTGCTCAACGTGGGCTTTGGCCTTCGCGCAAGCGGACACGCCTGCAGCACAACAGCTCCGGCGTTTCTGTTGACATGGAAGCTGCATCCGCTTTTTGCCATACCGTCCGTTCTGCTGATCGCAGCAGTGTACCGCTCCTCCCTAAAGCTGTCGCGCCATTCCCTGCCGCAGCTTCTGGCCGGCTCGGCGGTCAGTCTGTTAGCCTGTGTGATCTCGATTATGGTTTATGGCGTCAGATAAAATGATACTGCGCCGCATCGCCGTTTCATTTGACGGTGGCGCGGCGCAGTCCTGTCTTTATTGCAGCTTCTTCAATCGCTGCTGTTCTGTTCTGCGTTATATTGATTCTTGAAAAACGCTACCACAACGGCGCCGGGGCCGAGGTGTGTTCCGATCACGCTGCCCACCGTTGTGTAGCAAACCTCCCGCAAATGCCCCTCCCAAATGTGGCGGCTGTCTTCGATGTACTTCAATAAAAGCGCACCGGAAAGTCCGCTGTAGCCAAGCAGCACCGGCTTGCTGAAATCAATGCCGCCCGCCTTGTCGATCTCCTGAACGAGCAGATTGTTCCCCATCTTAGAGCCGCGTGCTTTCCCCAGCAGGTGAATCTCGCCGTCAGTGACGGAGATCACAGGCTTGATGTTCAGCACCCCGCCGGCAAATGCGGCGGTCTTGGAAATGCGTCCACCCCGCTTAAGATATTTGAGGGTGTCCACCAGTGCCACCACAACGATTTTTTTCTTCTCTTTCTCCAGAGCATCCGCAATTTCCTCTGCGGACATTCCCGCGTCCAAAAGCCGGAACGCAAGCTCCGCCAAAATACCCGTTCCCATCGCTGCGCTTGTGCCGCTCTTTCACCGCCTGCTTCAGCGCCGCCTGCAGCACCGCATGGACACGCCGCACGAAGGTGTTGGACAGGGGCTTGTCGTTCTGTTTCGCTCCACGGGGCATCCTACCGTTTTCTTTCAGGTCGTTATACATTCTCTGGATGTGGATGGACGAGAGCTGCTTAAGCTTGATCGCGCCGATGGCCGGGATGATGTGGTGTTCAATGATCCCCTCATAGCCCTTGGCGGCGTTGTAGCGGATGATGTGGCTGTAGATCAGATTGCGGTATCCGCCCTCGGTGTTGCCGTTCCACTTTTGCCGGTTAGTGGTAAACCAGTGGACGCTCCATTGCCCAACCGTGAGATTATTTTCTTTCTGCATATCATCGCCTCCTTTTAGGCAAACGAACAATATCACAGAAAGCAGGAAATAGCTACTGAAAAGAATATAAAATAGATGACGATTTCGAACTCGACATTATTCCAATCCAGAAAAATGTTTGGAAAGGATGCTCTTTATCTCCTCAATGTCCGAGACCACACTTTCGACTTCCGCAGACGAGTCTACACCTTGGCCTCCGGCAATTAAGGTTTCGATGGATTGTAGCGTTTCTGTTATCTCGGTTAACAATTCTGCCGAAATCTGTTCTCCAACGACATCATCCAGAGTTTCTTTGATCTCTAAAACTTGCTGACTCAGTGCATTCAGTTCAGCATGGTATGCCTGCGGCTCGTTTGTGGTGAATGGAACAGTAGTTGTAGGAAAGGAGCCCAAGAAGCCTTGTAACCGCTGCAAATCAACACAAAAAGGAGCTGATTCTTATAAAATCTCTATTTGAAGAAATGGGCGGCACTTACCATCAGGAGGGTGATTACCTCATCCCGAACCTTGCGCTGCCAGATGAACCGGAATACCAGATCGGCAAGTACGGGCGTATGCGTCGCAGCTATCTGAAAGAACATCGCCCTGTTCTCTACGCAAACTACCTTACGAGCGGAACACTGCATTGGCACCTTGCCGAGATCGACCAAGCCTGCAACGAGCGTATGGAAATCATCGTTTCTGCAATGGCGAAGCGGGAAGATGTGACCGAAACACTCAAAGCATCTGACCAAATGGAATGGGTGCGCCGCATGAACAGTATCCGCAATCGTGCGGAGGAAATCGTTTTAACCGAGCTTGTATATGAATGACAAATGCCCGTTATTGGCTGTATGGCCGATAACGGGCACTATCTTTATTCTTTTGGTGCTACAAACTTGTATTTGCCCTTTCCAAAGCCGCTGACAGGCTCGATCAAATCCGCATTTTTCAGTTTTGTAATGAGATTCCCTGCGGCAGTAACGGAATCCTTTGTGATAGCAGCGATGTCAGATCGGCCAAAGACGCCATCAGCGCCCATATTTGCAAATACCGCTTTCGCCTTTGCAATCGTACCTTGGCTTGCGTTCAGTCGGTCAATCGCAACCTCAATCGAAACACTTTCGCCCTCAATCGTAACCTTGCTTGCGGTTGACCCTGTTCCATAATTTAAATTATAGAGCGTAACTTGAAAAGAACTGGCATCCGAATAGAATTTAGGCTCCAGCTCATCGCGGTAATTGTGAGCAGCGCGGTAGGTTTCCGTGATCTTCTTAAAACCACTGCCCTGCCACTCCATATAGCCCAATCTGCCGAAAATATCTGCAAGGACGGGATTGCGGCGCGTAGAGGAGAAACCGCAGGCACATGAGCTACAGTCAAAGGGCAAATACAGCTGTGAACGCTAAAATGAATGTTATTCACTTGCGTCAGTTGTACCGCTCCCTGTACTCGCCGGGGTTGCATCCGGCGTACTGCCGGAATACTCGTGAAAAATGGCTGGGTGATGAAAAACCGAGATACAAAGCGATTGCAGCGGACGATTTTCCGGAATAGCGGAGGAGACGTTTGGCTTCCTCCGTTTTTTCTCGGAGAATAAAATCGGTCAGGGATTGTCCGCTTTCCTGCTTAAACTTAGCCGATAGATAGGGGCGGCTCATGTACAGAGCGTCCGCTATTTTCTCCGCCTTAATCGGCTCGGAAATATGGTGCTGGATATAGTTCCGTACCGCCAACACCAGAGCCGTGGGCTGCTTTCCCTGCCGAATCCGGTCTACCCGTTCCGTGAACTCTAAAACCATATGATACTGAAGATTGGTCAGTTGATTCGGCGTATTAAGAAGCTCTGCCTTTTGAATAAAGGCGTCGCTGAGCGAGAAAGCGTCCTCCACATCCATGCCGCCCTGAATGGCAGCGCGGGAAACCAGTGTCACCGATACTACAAAGGTGTTTTTGACCTGCCGGAGCTGGTCTGCTGCCAAGGTACCGCCACGAATGGCGGGAGCAGAGGAAAGCCACCGCTTCATGGAAGAGCAATCCCCCTTGCGTACCATATGGAGAAGCTGCTGCTCGGCATCAAAGGAGTTGTGAACATTCGGATGTTCCTGCACATCGGAAAGGACTGCATCCATACGATGTGCGCTTTGCTGCGTTTCCAGAAGCTGCTTCAGCCCCTGCTGATCCGACTCTGTGATGGAAATATCCTCCAGCGTCAGTTTTTCGTTGTTCCAGACGTAGTTGATGGTACACAGCATTTGCAGGATGCTTTCTACCGGCATTCGGACGATGCTTTTCATCCCCGCAACGAAATCCTCCATATCCTCCGGCGAAACATCGGCACGAAATGCAAGTTCCCGTAGCTCCGCCTCGCTGTTGGCTACCTGTCGGGTGGGGCCGATGATCAGCTTTTTCATGCCGTGATTGACGATTCCATAGAAATTAAAATGCCGGGTGGCATAGTAGCCCACATGGGACCCAATCGCCCACAGCTTATCCTTGTAGACGACGATGGGGTCCTTGGGCAAATGAACCGTTGAATAGAAAAATTCAAGCTCGTCTCCATCATAAAGCCGGATAGGAACTCCGGAAAGGCTGCCCATTACTGAGCACAGATAATTCATGTCAAGTTCTTCCATCCTGCGCCTCCTTAAAACCGATACTATTATATAATATGCAGTACGATTTTGCAATGCAGTTTCTGCCTTTATCGTTATAATATAAGCGTAAGATATTAGATTAGGAGGCGAGTTTTGGTGAAAATAGAGAACATACTCGCAGCGATGACGACGGAGGAAAAGGCGGCGTTGGTATCCGGTACGGATTTTATGTACACCAACCCCATCCCCCGGCTGCACGTTCCGGCGCTACGAATGTCTGACGGGCCTCACGGTCTTCGCGTGCAGAAGGAAGCGGGCGACAACGGCGTTACCGGCAGCGAACCGGCCACCGCATTTCCCACTGCCGTCACCACAGCTTCCGGCTGGAATCCGGAAAACCTGCGGAAAATGGGTGAAGCCATTGCCGAGGAATGCAAATATTACGGCGTGAACATTCTGCTTGGCCCGGGAGCAAACATCAAGCGCAATCCCCTTTGCGGCAGAAATTTTGAGTATTATTCCGAAGGTCCCCTGCTGGCCGGTAAGCTGGCAGCGGCAGAAATCCAAGGTGTGCAGAGTCAGGGCGTAGGCGTATCCATGAAGCACTTTGCCCTGAACAACAGCGAGAACTACCGCTTCATGGGCGGCAGCATCGCCGATCTGCGGGTCATTCACGAGCTGTATCTGCGTGTGTTTAAAATTGCGGTCAAAGAGGCGCACCCGGTCAGCATCATGTGCGCCTACAACAAGATCAACGGCGAATACTGCTGTCAGAACAAGTGGCTGCTAACGGATATGCTGCGCACGGAGTGGGGCTTTGACGGCCTTGTAATGACCGACTGGGGTGCCACCCATAACCGGCTGAAAATGCTGGCGGCGGGCTGTGATCTGGAAATGCCGGGAGATGCTGCTATCTGCCGCAAATGGATTTTGGACGGTGTGAAGAGCGGCGCTCTATCTGCGGCAGAGTTAGACAAGGCTGCCGGGAATGTGCTTCGGCTGATGGAAAGAACTGCTATTACGAAAGTGGCTTCTGCTGATTGGGACAAGCACCACGCCCTTGCAGCGGAAATCGCCGCAGATTGCGCCGTGCTGCTGAAAAATGACGGTCTGCTTCCCCTGAACAAGGCGGAAAAGGTTCTGGTCATCGGAGACCTGTTTGACCGGATGCGCTATCAGGGGGCGGGCAGCTCCATGATTACGCCCGCCAGATTGACCACGCCCCGGAACGCTTTTGACGAGATGGGCATTCCCTATGCCTTCTGCCGTGGCTATGAGGAGAACAAAACCGAGGCGAACGCTTCTCTGGTGGCCGAAGCGGTGGAGAAAGCGTCCCAGTATGAAAAAATCCTCGTGTTTGCCGGTCTGACCGACTATGTGGAAAGCGAGGGCGGCGACCGGGAGAATATGTGTCTGCCGGAGAATCAGCTGGCGCTTTTGGAGGCTCTGGTCAAAGCCGGGAAGCGGGTGGCGGTGGTGCTCTTCGGCGGAGCGCCGGTGGAACTGCCCTTTGCGGATTCCGTCAGCGCCATCCTTAATATGTACCTACCGGGACAGAACGGTGGAACCGCTGCGGCATGGCTGTTGTTTGGCGAGGCCAATCCCGGTGGACGGCTGGCGGAGACGTGGCCCATGGCCTATGCCGACGTGCCCTTCGGGGATTCTTTCGGGAAAACGCAAAACGAAGTCTACAGAGAAAGCGTCTATGTGGGCTATCGCTACTATCTGACCGCAAATAAAAAAGTGCGGTATCCTTTCGGCTATGGACTGTCCTATACGACCTTTGACTGGGAGGATATGCAGATTACAGACCTTGGGAAGCGGATTCAGGTATCCTGTACCGTGAAAAACACCGGAACACGGGACTGCGCAGAGGTGGTGCAGCTCTATGTCGCCGCACCCGAAAGCGCCGTCTGGAAACCCAAACGGGAGCTGCGCGCCTTTGCCAAGGTCTACCTGAAGGCAGGCGAGCAGCGCCGGGTTGAGTTATCCTTTGACAAGGATGATCTGCGGTATTTTGACATTCACAGAAATGATTGGGTCATGGAGCAAGGCACATATGAGCTTTTACTGTGCTCTGATTGCGAGGCAGTGAAATTACATGACACCATTGTGCTGGACGGCGAAACTGCAGCTTCGCCCTATGATGCAGACGTCGATGCAGTATACCGCCGAGCTGCGTTAGCAGATGTGACCGATTCCCTGTTTACGCAGATGAGCGGACTGCAAATTCCGCCGCTGCCGCCCAAAACGCCCATCCGGCTGGAATCCCGCTTCTCCGATCTGCAAGCCACGTTTATGGGCAGAATCCTCTACAATGCTGTGCTGGGGGTAGCCCGGAAGCAGATGAAGGAGGCCCTGCGGCTGCCCCCCGGAGAAAAACGGGACAACCAGATTAAGGGAGCGCAGTTCTTAGAGCGGATCCTCAGCTCCAACTCGCTGATTACCATGTCCATGTCAGCGGCAAATTCTTTCCCTTATAGCTTTGCGGAGGGCTTTGCCGCCCTTGCCAACGGGCACATTCTCCGGGGAGCAAGGTGCTTCCTGACCAAAATCAAAGTACCGGCGCTGCCGAAGGAACAGGAGAAATAGAATATGAAAACAACAACGCACAAGCTGCCTGCTAGCCGGATTCGATCCGAGAACGTCACCGCAAAGGAAAAATGGCTGGGGTATCTGCTGGGGCCCGCCGGGGCACTGCTGCTCAACGCCGTATTGGCTACTTACCTCAATGTCTACTATACCGATGTACTCAAGCTGACCGGCGTATGGGGCGGCGCTTTTCTGGTGATTTTCCCCATCATCTCCAAAATCGTTGATGCCATCACCAATGTAGCCATGGGCTACATCATTGACCGCACCCGCACCAAAGAGGGTAAGGCCCGGCCGTGGCTGCTGCTGTCTGCACCGCTGCTGGCGGTTACAGGGATTCTGCTGTTCACGGTGCCCAGCGGCTCCGAAACTGTGCAGATCATTTGGGTCATGGTCAGCTATAACCTGTTCTATTCCTTCGCCTATACGATTTTCAACATGAGCCACAATCTGATGGTCCCGCTTTCCACACGGGACACCACCCAGCGCGGCAGCCTCTCGGTATTCAACCAGATTGCCACCATCATGATGAGCGGTATTCTGGTGGCGCTGGTATTTCCCATGGTCATCATGCCTGCCATCGGCGCAGACAAGAGCAAGTGGATCGTCCTGATGAGCGTGCTGTCTATTCTGGCGCTGCCGCTGACCTTGTTGGAATACTTCTTCACCAAGGAGCGGGTCACGCTGGAAAATCAGGGCACAGAAGAAGCTGCCATTCCATTCCGGGCTCAGCTCAAGGCGATTTTCACGGATCGCTATATGCTCATCATCTATGCCTATTTCCTGATCTATACCTTCGGCACCAGCATCAAAAATCTGAGCCTCGTCTATTTCTGCAACTATGTGCTTGGTACCTACAACGACGGCATTACCCAGACCCTGATTTCGGTGATCGGCGGCATTCCCATGGGCATCGGCATTTTTGCCGTGTGGCCGTTGGCAAAAGAATTCGGCAAACGGAATGTAACCTTAGTGGGATTTATTTTGTACGCTATCGGCAGCGCGGTGTGTTGGCTGTTCCCCACCAACATGGTTATTATGCTCGTCGGGCAGTTTATTAAGAATATCGGCGGTCTGCCATGCTCCTATGTATTTATGGCGCTGTTTGCGGATGTACTGGATCATGTGGAGTGGCGCAGCGGCATCCGCTGTGACGGCATTGCCATGAGCGTGTACAACATCATTGCAGTCGCTATGGTGGGAATCTGTACCGGCATTTTCAACGGAATGCTCTCCCAATCCGAGTATGTCGCCCCCTCTGTTGTAGGCGGCGTGACGGTGGCAGCAGAACAGTCGGCAGCCGTAAAAAGTGCAATCACATTCGGCTTTGTTGGGCTGGAGGTCATTACCGGTATCATTCTTGCTGTCCTGCTGGTATTCCTGAATGTCGAAAAGAATATCGACAAAGAGCAGGCGGAGATCAAGGCCCGCCGGGAAAAGGGGTCTGCCGAATGAAAGCAATCCGACTGAGAACAGAATATCTGAAAAAACCGCTTGGAATTGACATGGAGCACCCTCGGTTGCTGTGGAACTGTGAGGGCGGAAAGACGCAGACCGCATTTCAGATTCTGGCCGAGACGGAAGAAAAAACCGTGTGGGACAGCGGAAAAGTTTCTTCCGCTTCCATGCACGCCGACTATCCCGAACAGCTTATCTCCCGGCAGCAGGTCTGCTGGAAGGTTCGGCTCTGGGATGAAAATGAGAACTGCGGCGATTGGTCGGAGGAAGCCTTCTTCGAAATGGGGCTGCTGTCCCATTCGGATTGGCAGGCTAACTGGATTGCCGGAGACTATTCTGTCCGCAAAAAGCAGCGCTATCCCGTAGAATGCTTCCGCAAGACTTTTTCGGCGGAGCGCGTAACCAAGGCCCGCCTGTATATCACCGCCTGCGGCCTGTATGAGGCGCGGCTCAATGGACGGCGCATCGGAGATTTTGTGCTGGCTCCTGGCTCCACTGACTACCGCAAACGCATCCAGTATCAGACCTATGACGTGACCGAGCTGCTCCAAAGCGGAGAGAACGATTTAACCGTAGAACTGGCAGACGGCTGGTATCGCGGCTCCAGCGGTGCCAAAGGCCGCACCAACACCTATGGTACACAGAGCAAGCTGTTGGCACAGCTGGAGCTGACCCATACAGATGGGCGTATGGAGACAGTCTGCACCGATGAAAGCTGGCGGTGGAGCAACGACGGCCCAATCCGCTTTGCCGACCTCAAGGACGGCGAGGTAGTGGATGCAAGATTTGCACCCTCCTATTCCGGGAAAGCCCGAAGGATAAAATACACCGCCAATCTCACCGCTTCCGACAATGTCCCGGTCATGGAGCGGGAGCGTTTTTCTCCGGTGGAGCGAATCACCACCCCCAGCGGAAAAACCGTGCTGAAGTTTCCCCAGAATCTCTCCGGCTATCTTTCCTTCCGCCTGACGGCACACGAGGGACAAAAAGTTCACATCACACTGGGCGAAATGCTCGGCGATGACGGAGAACTGACCCTGAAGAATATCCAGTGCGTGCATCACGGCAAGCGTACCCCGCTGCAGGAGTTGGACTATACCTGCAAGGAGGGACGGAACGAATATACGCCGAAGTTTTTTTATGGCGGCTTTCAGTATGCGCAGGTGGATACGGACATCCCATTTGAGGCGGAAGACTTCACCGCCGTGGCGGTGTACAGCGCTTTTGAAGAAGCGGGGGATTTTGAATGCTCGCATCCGCTCATCAATCAGCTCTATCGCAATACCCGCTGGTCACTGAAAAGTAATTCCACAGACCTTCCCTCCGACTGTCCCACCCGGGAGAGGATGGGCTGGACCGGCGACAGCCAGATTTTCTTCAACACGGCCTCTTATCTGGTGGACTACGCGGCCTTTGCCCGCAAGCACGTCCGGGACATCTACGACCGGCAATGGAACAGCGGCCGACTGCCCCAGATTGCGCCCTATGCACACGAGGACTGGTTCATGTGGGTTATGAACGGCTCTGTAGGCTGGGCTTGTGCCGGCGTGTATATTCCCCTGTATTTCTATCGGAAATACGGCGATGACCGGCTGCTGCGGGCGTATTACGACGGAATGCTCCGCTATGCGGATTTTATGATTCGCCGGGCGGGAAAATGGGGCGGCGTATACGCCAAGCCTATGCACCTGTCCCATAAGAACCGGAAATATGCCGTCAACTGCGGCCAGTCCTACGGGGAGTGGGCAGAGCCCAACGACGTGATGGCCTTCCAGTGGTATGACTTTGCCGCACCTCATCCGGAGGAATCCACCGCCTACACCTATTTCACCCTGAAGCGGGTGCTGGAGGCGGCGGAGATTCTAGGAAAGCCCGAAACGCCGCAGCTCAAGCGCATCCGGGAATACAGCGAGGGAGCCAGACGAGCCTATCAGGAGCTGGTTACCAAGGAGAAATTCACGCTGGACACCGACCGTCAGGCCAAGCTGGTGCGGCCTCTGTACATGGGCCTTCTGACGGAGGAACAGACCAAATTCGCCGAAAAGCGGCTTATCCAAGCCATGGAACACTACGGCTGGCGGCTGGGCACGGGCTTTCTTTCTACACCGCTGATTCTGGACGTGCTGGCGGAGCTGGATATTTCCTATGCCTATCGGCTGTTGGAAAATGAGGAAATGCCCGGGTGGTTGTTCATGCCCAAATCCGGCGCTACCACCATCTGGGAAGCATGGGAGGGCAACACTACGAAAGACAAGGGTATTGCCTCCCTGAACCATTACTCCAAGGGCGCAGCCTGCGAGTGGTTGACGAACACCATGTGCGGTATTCGGTTGGACGGTGAAAACCGCTTTGTGCTTGCGCCCCGACCGGGCGGCAGCATCACCTTTGCCAGAGCGTCCTATCAGAGCGTTTACGGCAGCGTGAAAACGGACTGGGCAGAAACAGAAACCGGCTATCGACTGGCGGTCACGATTCCTGCCAATACCACAGCGGAGGTTATTCTTCCGGATGGAAGCCGCCGCACGGCAGAAGCAGGAACACATCAATACGAATGGAAGAAAGCATGAGAAAATACTACCTTGCCATTGACATTGGCGCATCCTCCGGGCGGCACATCGTCGGCTGGCGCGAGGACGGAGAAATCAAAGCAAAGGAAGTCTACCGTTTCCCGAATGGCGTACAGGAGCAGGACGGCCATTTGATATGGGACATAGACGCACTGCTTTCCCATGTGAAAGCGGGCATCGCGGCGGCAAAGACGGAATTTTCGAGCATCATCAGCCTGTCCATTGACACTTGGGGCGTGGATTATGTGCTGCTGCGGGGCGAAGTGCATGTGCTGCCCGTCTATGCCTACCGGGACAGCCGGACGGAAGCGGTGATTCCGCAGGTGTACTCGATTCTGCCCTTTTCGGAGCTGTACCGCAGAACAGGGATTCAATTTCAGCCTTTCAACACCATCTATCAGCTTTACGCCGACAAGTTGGCCGGGCGGCTGGAGGGCGTGACAGACTTTCTCATGCTGCCGGAGTATCTTTTGTGGCGGCTCTGCGGCATGAAGGCGAAGGAGTACACCAATGCCACCACCACAGGACTGGTCAGCGCCAAATCCGGAGAATTTGACGCTGAGATTATTTCCCGATTGGGTCTGCCGCCGATGTTCCCAAAGCTGCAAAAGCCGGGAGCGCTGCTTGGAGAATATGAGGGAATCCAATGCGTCCTGTGTGCAACGCACGACACGGCTTCGGCGGTGGAGGGCATTCCCATGGAGGAAAATGCGCCCTACATTTCCTCTGGTACATGGTCGCTTTTGGGCGTCAAGACACCGAAACCGTTGACGGATGCAGCAAGTCAGGCCGCCAACTATTCCAACGAGGGCGGCGTGGACTACAACCGCTATCAAAAAAACATCATGGGAATGTGGCTGGTGAATCGTCTGAAAGATGAACTTTGCCCGCAGATGCCGTTCCCGGAAATCGTCAAGCTGGCGGAAGATAGCGGTTTTGACGAGACGGTGGATGCCAACGCCCCGGAATTTCTCTCGCCGGTCAGCATGAAGGCGGCGTTTGACGCGGCACTGGACAGGAAACCGCAGAGCGTAGGAGATTATTTCCGCTGTGCCTATCGCTCATTGGCGTTTAGCTATGGGGAGGCACTTGCAGAACTGGAAGCCAACACCGGGAGCCGATACGACCGACTATATATCGTCGGCGGTGGGGCAAAAAATGACTTTCTCAATCAATTGACCGCACGGGCCACGGGCAAGCAGATCATCGCCCTGCCCATCGAGGCAACAGCACTGGGCAATCTGAAAATTCAAATGGAGGCAGACCAATGAGCTACACAGAGGCAAAGAAAGCATATGAAGCCTTGGAAATCAATGTCGAAGCGGCGCTGGAAAAGCTGAAAACCGCGCCGGTTTCCCTGCACTGCTGGCAGGGCGACGACGTGCGCGGCTTTGACACCGACCCTGCCAAGCCGCTCACGGGCGGCATCCAGACCACCGGCAATTATCCCGGCCGCGCGAGAACGCCGCAGGAGCTGATGGCAGACATCGAGGAAGTCCTGAAGCTCTGCCCCGGCACAAAGAAGCTGAATCTTCACGCCAGCTATGCCATTTTTGAGGACGGCGAGTGGACCGACCGGGACAGGCTGGAGCCGAAGCACTTTGCGCCGTGGGCGGAATTTTGCAAAAAGCACGGCCTCGGTGCGGACTTCAATCCGACGTTTTTCTCCCATCCCAAATGCGACCCGCTGACGCTGAGCTCTCCCAATGAGGCCACGCGGCGCTTCTGGATTGACCACGGCAAGGCGTGCGTGCGCATTTCGCAATATCTGGCAGACGAGCTGGGTCAGCCCTGCACGATGAATATCTGGACGGGCGACGGCTTCAAGGACATTCCTGCCGACCGCCTCGGGCCGAGAATGCGCTATAAGGAGTCCATCGACGAGATCCTGTCCGAGCCGTATGATTTCAACAAGGTCAAGCCCTGCATCGAGAGCAAGGTGTTCGGCATCGGTGTGGAGAGCTACACCGTCGGCTCTGCGGAGTTCGCCCTGAGCTACGCCGCCATGCATCGGGAAAAATGCATTCCCCTGATGGACAACGGCCACTATCATCCCACCGAGGTCGTGAGCGACAAAATTCCGGCGCTTCTGACCTTCTTCCCAGAAATCGCGCTGCACATTACCCGCCCTGTCCGCTGGGACAGCGACCACGTGGTGCTGTTCGATGATGAGACGAAGGAGCTTTGCAAGGAAATCGTCCGCTGCGGCGGTCTGGACGGGCGGGTGCATATGGCGCTGGACTATTTTGACGCTTCCGTCAACCGCATTGCCGCGTGGGCAACGGGTCTGCGCAATGTGCAGAAGGCACTGCTGAACGCCCTCTTGATGCCGGACATGACCGCAGAGCAGAACGCGGGCAATTTCACCGATCTGCTCGTCCGTCAGGAGGAGCTGAAAACCATGCCCTTCGGCGAAATCTGGGATGAATACTGCCGCCGCTGCGGTGTGCCGGAGGATGGTCAGTGGCTGCCGGAGGTCCGCAAATATGAAAATGAAATTCTGAGTAAGAGGGGATAAGGAAATGAATGATATTTTTACGGCTCCGTTTCTGACGGAGATGCGGCAGACCGCCGCCAATATGTACCGATTGGGCTGGGATGAGCGTAACGGCGGCAATATCAGCCTGCTGCTGGATGAAGCTGAGGCGCAGAAATATCTGGATACAACGCACATCCTGCGCACGCTGCCTCTGGGGTTTGATGCGGCGGCTCTGGTCGGAAAATATTTTCTGGTCACCGGCACCGGCAAGTATTTTAAGAATGTGGACGGCGACCCGGAGACAAATCTGGGCCTTGTCCGTATTTCTAATGACGGGCAGAACGCAGAGCTGCTCTGGGGCTATAAAGACGGAGGCCGGTTTACCTCGGAATTTCCTGCGCATCTAATGAGCCATATGGCCAGATTGAAAATTGACCCGGAAAACCGGGTAATCATGCACTGCCATCCCACGAACCTGCTGGCAATGACCTATGTGCATGAGCTTTCCAATCAGGCATTCAGCCATACCCTCTGGCAGATGAGCACCGAGTGCATCGTGGTGTTCCCTGAGGGCGTAGGCGTGCTGCCGTGGATGCTCTGCGGCACCAATGAGATTGGTGAAGCTACCGCGAAGAAAATGCAGGATTATCGGCTGGTTGTCTGGTCTATGCACGGCATTTATGGTGCGGGCAAGACTATGGACGAAGCGTTCGGCCTGATTGAAACCGCAGAAAAAGCGGCTCAAATCTATATGCTCACTGCCCATCTGCCCCGCATCAATACCATTACGGACAACCAGCTCAAGCTGTTGGCAGAGGCATTCAAGGTGGATTACCGCAAGGAATTTCTGAAATAAGGTCAAAGGTAAAACAAAGAGGATCACAATGGCAATCCGCGCCGTTGTGGTCCTCTTGCAGCTTTACATTAAAAAACGAATTACAATCCCAATAAGTAAGGGCGTTCAAGATAAGCGAACACCACGGTGAAAATGCCCTTGACAAATTTAGTCTCAGAAGCGGATTTTAGAAAAGTATTGCCGGGATCACGGCTATACAGCCATCCGCCACTACGACGAGGACGACGGATATTCGGGAACCAACTTCAACCGGCCCGGATTCCAGCGGATGCTTGCCGACATCAAGGCGGGCAAGATCAAGCGCGTTGTCGTTAAGGATATGAGCCGGTTCGGGCGTAACTATTTGCAAGTCGGAATGTATACGGAAATGCTGTTTCCAGAGTACGGCGTCCACTTTATTGCCGTCAATGACGGTGTGGACAGTGTGCACGGGGACAGCTATCCACATGGCAAAATATATCCCTCTTCCGCCGTTTATAGGTTGACATTTCCGACTCTTTTCTGTATAGTGTGTATGGGTGGGTACCTACCGGCACTTAGGCTGAAAAGTCTACGTGCCGTTTTTGCTTTTACTGAGGTGCGAAAATGAAAAGAATATCAGTTGCACACAGGTTTAAGGATAGGGCTCTTGTTACCTCTTTGGTGCGTGGAATTGCTTTTGCCCTGATTACGCTTTTGTTTACAACGGTCGCTATCTTCAAGGGTTTCCTATGGTGCATTTACATCGGCTTCTCATTAACAATGGCTTTTGGCGCAAAGAAATGCGAATATAAAAATTACGTTTGCAGCCTTTTGGCAGGATATGTGTGGTCGCTCGCCTATGTATTCTTTCCCTCTTTTATGGGAAAGACATTTCATATTCCTTCCTTCGCCGCAATGACCGTCAGTGAACTGATCCTAACTTTCCTGCTGCTGTTTGTGCATCTCAAATTTCTCCGCAACACCTGGCTGAATAAAATACCTATGGTGTTTGCAGGAATCACGACTGTATTTATCGGCGGCATTGACCGTATTGCGTTGAGTGGGCTGTCAACCTTTATGGGAATATCTATGGCTGTGCTGACAGAGATCATCATTGTATTTCTGGCTGTGATAAATAAAGAAAAGCAAGTAGAGCAATAAATGAAAGGAGCATTCTGATATGAATATTACAGTTTATCTCGGTGCAAACGAAGGCAATGACCCATCTTTGCGCAAAGCGGTTCAGGAACTTGGTACATGGATTGGTGCAAGCGGAAATGCGCTGGTCTATGGCGGATCGAAGACTGGCTTAATGGGCGAGATCGCCAAAAGCGTTCTGGACGCCGGTGGGAATGTGACCGGTGTAGAACCGCAGTTCTTTATGGACGAAGGTTTCCAGTATGACGGGCTGACAGAGCTGATCGTCACAAAGGATATGTCGGAGCGCAAGAATAAAATGATCGAGCTGGGCGATGCCTTTATCGCCTTCCCCGGTGGCACTGGCACATTGGAGGAGATTGCGGAAATCATGTCCAAGGTATCACTGAAGCAATTGGATGCTCCCTGTATTCTTTACAATTTGAACGGCTTCTACAAGGATCTGAAAGCACTCTTAAATCACATGATAGAAATGGGCTTGTCTTCAAAGGAACGGCAGGAAGGAATCTATTTTGCGGAGAGCCTTGAACAGATTAAGCATATTTTGTCCAAAGAAGATTAACAAAGAATAACATCAACAACAAGGGCTTGGGACTATCCCAAAATACAAAACAGAGCGTTTCGGCGGTCAGCCGGAACGCTCTGTTTTTCCGGTGTGGGTACTCACCGGATTTGCTTGCTATTCTGCAAGAAAACCTCGGTTGTTCCACGCCGTTTTTCACAAGTGTATCTACACTTGCTGTGCTTGCTCTTCCTCTCATAATCGCATTGACTCGAACGTTTGTTCTTGTTATAATTAGGCTGAGAGATTGAAAAAGCCTTAAAATCCAGCTAATTTTCATTGGCAAATGGCGGCATCGCCGCCTTGATTACCTTTCTGCACGGCAGAGCATCGCCGTCAAGGACGCGCAGCGAGGCGAAGCCGATTCCTTGACAGCGGTGATCGGCTGTGCTACCTGCCATCCCGAAATTACGGAGGACATACGAAAATGAAAACAGAGAATTTCTGCAAAGAGAACCGTCCCGAAGTGAAGAAGAAATTGCGCCTGCCGGATCAGTTGGAGCTGGTGATGGAGGACGGAACCGTGTATCGTGTGCGCAGCTTCTTTGCCGCAGAACAGCCGATGGGCGAGGTGCTGGACGCCCTCTCCCTCGAAAAAGTCAATCGGGAGAGTTGAATCCCGGCACATTGCCCAGTGGAATCCATAGCCGCGCTGTGGTATAATCCTTGTAGATTTCTGATTGTATCACGCACTGCATTTCGGGAGGTTAAATAAGAAAATGCAGGAAAACTATATCGTTGGTATTTACGCACGGCTGAGCCGGGATGATGAGCGTGCCGGGGAATCCGTGTCCATCGAAAATCAAAAGGAAATGCCCTGCGGCACGCAGCCTGCTTGTTTACACGTTGAAGCGGAAATAGATCATGTCGCCGTCCTTGACCACATAGTCCTTGCCCTCGGACCGCAGCAGACCCTTTTCCTTGGCGGCGGCCACGCTGCCGCAGGCCATCATCTCGTCGAAGTTGATGGTCTCCGCCCGGATGAAGCCCCGCTCGATGTCGGAGTGGATCTTTCCGGCGGCCTGGGGGGCCTTGGTGCCCTTGCGGATGGTCCAGGCCCGGCACTCGTCCTTGCCGTAGGTCAGGAAGGAGATCAGGCCCAGAAGGTCGTAGGAGCACTGGATCAGCCGGTCCAGGCCGGACTTCTCAATGCCCAGATCCGCCAGAACATGGCCCGCTCCTCGGGATCGTCCAGCTCGGCGATATCCTGCTCCAGCTTGGCGCAGATAGGCAGCACCTGCGCACCCTCCTTCTCCGCCAGCTCACGGACGGACCGGAAATAGCCGTTATCCGCGTAGTTGGCAAAGCCGTCCTCATCCATGTTGGCGGCGTAAATAATGGGCTTCAGGCTCAGCAGATCCGCCGTCTCGATGATGGCGCGGTCCTCCTTGTCACACTCGAAAGTGCGGGCGGACTTACCGGCATCCAGATGGGCAGCCAGCGCCTTGAACACCTCGGCCTCGCGGAGGAACTTCTTGTCGCCCTTGGCAGCCTTCGCCGCCTTCTCCACGCGGCGGTTCACCATCTCCAGATCCGCCATGATCAGCTCCATATCGATGGCCTCAATATCCCCCACGGGATCCACGGGCACGTTGGTGCCGGCGTCTGCCACCACGTGCATGATATTCTCGTCATCAAAGCAACGGACCACATGGACAATGGCATCGGTCTCGCGAATATTGGCCAAGAACTTGTGCCAAGGCCCGCGCCCTGACTGGCGCCCTTCACCAGACCGGCGATGTCCACGAACTCGATGACCGCCGGGGTCTTTTTGTCCGGCTCATAGATCTCTGCCGGCTTGTCCAGCCGTGCATCCGGCACTGCTACCATGCCCACGTTGGGGTCAATGGTGCAGAAGGGGTAATTGGCACTCTCGGCACCGGCGTTGGTGATGGCGTTGAACAGGGTGGACTTGCCAACATTCGGCAGTCCCACGATACCTAATTTCATAAAGCAAATTCTCCTTTTGCTGTTGTTTGGCGTTTTCTAATAGCACATTTTATCATCCTATTGGGAAAAGCGCAAGTAGGGCGGGGGGAAAAGACTGCTGCTGATGACGTTGAAACGGCAGCTATATCATCGGGGACAGCCAACCGGTAAGGCTTTGCAGCGCTGCGTTGGAACGCGCCGCCTACGGCTGCCGACCTTATGGAACATGACCGGCGAAACAGTCTGGTTGGCGTAAAGCTCAATAAAGGTGCAAAGGGCATGACAAAACCCTGTAACCGTTGAGATTACAGGGTTTTGTGTGGCGGAGAAAGAGGGATTTGAAGAGGATAGGATGCGTTTTTTATAACTTGTTTAATTGAATTATGTGATATTTAGTTTTGAAATCATAAAATTTGGTATCAGTCAGTCCAGTTGTTTTATAGAGGATGACCCACTAAAGGGTCAAAATAAGGGTCAAATTCAGGCCCGCGAAAGGACTGTCACACAATGGAAATTACTTATCGGAAGCATGAAGATTTTTGTGTCCCCAATTTGCTTATGCATGGAAGTGAACCGGCAGCATACGGACGTTTTGGCAGGATGCGGCTCAAGTATCTGAAGGAGCACCGCAGAGGAACTTATACCACCTTGAAAACTTCCGGGCAACTAACACATCACCTCAACGAAATCGACCGTGAAGCAAACCAAATGTTACGGTTGCTAATCGAGCAGATGGCTCAGGCGCAGGGCATCACGGAGCAGATGAAAGCCGCTGACCAACTGGCGTGGGTCGGGGCGATGAACAACATCCGCAGCACCGCAGAGGAAGTTGTTTGTAAAGAATATAACTGCATTTAAATTACATAAATCCTATTATAACAAGTGGGCCGAAACACATAATATACTGTGTTTTGGCCCACTTGCCATTGTGCCTATCTGGAATGGTTACAAGTAGATTTTCATAGCTTCCACGGCAGTCCTCACGATTTCTTCAATTACTCGTGTTTGCTGGAGCGTACAGCTATCTAAAATTTCTTCTATGTACCCTACGGTTTCTTTTCTCGTGCGCTCTGGTGTTCCACATAATATATCGTCTGTACTGACTTCTAAAACTGAAGCCAACTTTACAAGCACTGGGAGGCTTAGTTTTGTATTACCTGTTTCGATATGACTCATGTGAGTGGTAGAAATTCCAACCTGCTCTGCCAGTTCTTCCTGTGATAGCTGTCTTACTTTTCGTATTTTCCGAATTTGCTGACCAATTTTATAATACTCCATATAGACCGCCTATACAATTAAAATATACTTGAAGTGTATAGGCTTTTAGGTTATTATTGAATAAACTGTATGGGCTATTTTATGCTTATAAAATTTATACGCGTGAAGATTTGGAAGGGGATTGGAAATGGCATTCTGCACGAAATGTGGAAAGCAGCTCGATGAAGGAGCAAAATTTTGTTCAACCTGCGGTGCGGCAGTGCCGCAGACAACGCGGAAAGAAAATTCCGAGCGTAAGACTGTATACGATGGGGAGCTTCATAAATGCCCAAATTGCGGCGAACAAATCAACTCCTTTGTTGCTGTATGCCCAGCTTGCGGCTATGAGTTCCGCGGTGCAAAAACAGCAAGCTGCGTGAAAGAATTAGTGGCGAAACTGGAACTGGTGAGTGATCCTGAACAGCGGGATGATTTAATTCGCAATTTCTATATTCCGAATACCAAAGAAGATATTTGTGAATTTTTTATCCTCGCAGTATCTAACATTAAGGCGCGAGATGACTGCGAGGATGCATGGCGGGCGAAACTGGAACAGGCTTATCAAAAAGCGCGGTTATCTTTCGGGAACGATAGTTCCTTTTCAGAAATCAGCAAACTGTATGAAAGTGTAACCAAAAGAGAGCCGCTAAATCAGTTCATGAAGAAAAGATATGCTTTTCCAATTGCTTCGTTAATCTTAGGAATTGCTCTCGTTATTGTCAGCGCAGTTTTTTGGGGGCTTTATGAACTTGAGGGGATTGGTTATCTTCTAATTCTAATTATTGCTCCGGTAAGTGCTATTGCGATATTTATAAAGGATATTCCAAATAGGTTCCGCAATAAAAGTCGACGCAGGAAATGATAAAAATAAATCATCGGAGACATAAAGGAGCGAAATATGGGATTTTTCAATAAAACTCGTTCTGGCAACAGCTTTATGGATGAAATCCGTTGCGATGAATCCTCATACTTAATTTGGAAATGGCATCCGGCAGGCACTCGGACAGGTGAAACGAACCGTGAAAACGCAATCCGCTGGGGATCTTCTCTGCGTGTTAAAGACGGCGAAGTTGCTGTGTTCGTTTACAAGCAAAAAAATGGTATCCTGCAAGATTACATTGAAGGCCCGTTTGACCAGATTATCAAAACAGAAAACCTTCCCATTCTTGCAAGCATCGTTGGATTAGCCTATGATGGTGGCACACCGTTTCAGGCGGAGGTTTATTTTGTCAACCTTGCCAAGATTATTCAGGTAAAATTCGGTGTCCCTTTCTTTGATGTATATGATCCAAGGTTTGCGGATTTTGGAGTCCCGGTTGCCGTGAGAGGGACGGTCAGTTTCAGCATTTCGGATTACAGAGGATTTATCAAGCTGCATCGACTCAGCAGTTTCAGTCTTGATGATTTCCAAAAGCAGATTCGTGACGCTGCCTGCCGATATGTGAAAGACTGCGTAGCGAATGCCCCTGCCGAACACGGTATACCTGTCATTCAGATTGAAAGCAAAACCGCACAGATCAACAGCACGATTGAACATAACATTGGTGAACGTCTGAAGGAAAACTTCGGCGTTCTTGTCTCCGGCCTTGATATTTCCGCAATTGAGATTGACAAGGCGAGTGATGGCTACCATCAACTTATGGCAGTCACAAAGGTTGTTACTTCGACAAAAATTCATGCTGAAACAACAGACTATGTCGAGAGGCTGCGTATTCAGCGCGAAGAGGGACAATATGCCCAGCATAAGCAGACGCAGTCTGCTAACATGGGTGCATTTCAGGTCGAGAAGCAAGCTGAAGTCGGTATCGCTGGCGCTACTGCGCTGGGTAAAATGGGTGCTAATGCT
>ERZ791618.158-NODE-158-length-39327-cov-2.827103_pt1 | contig 39327 bp, 41 predicted proteins | sample MGYA00510059_ERZ791618 | MGnify/ENA primary metagenome ERZ791618 (study PRJEB30046, sample SAMN00715159) | human gut metagenome | study: EMG produced TPA metagenomics assembly of the A metagenome-wide association study of gut microbiota in type 2...
CACTATGCCTCATCAAGTGATGATACCGCTTGTTGACGAAAAGACATTTGACGAATGGACTGACGAAGATTGTTTCGGAATAAACAGGGGAAGTAGTCGAAGAAGTCCCGATAAAGAGATAGAACAAGGGGATGTAGAGGAATACGTAAAATTCTATAATGATAATCCGGGATACATGCATATGGGTGCAGGAACAATAAAGATAATGGAAAGAGGTTTGTCTTTGTATGAAGGGAAACTGTATAACATAGAGGCTGGGCCGGAATATGCGCTTATAACAAAAGAAGGCTTGTTTCTGAAAACTGAACATTGATTATGGGAGAAGGAGGATTCAATACTGGGTTTGTGGAGATAAGGACGCTTGAAGGCGAAAAGTTCCTAAAGGATATAAGGATTAATGAAGCCGTAAAGACAAGACATTCCTATACGCTTGTGGAAGGTTTACATGTACGCGAAATGAAGCCGCGAGAATCAGTATATAACATCTATTTTAATGCAGGCAAGGAAGGTGTTCTTAACAGGATTTCGGGCGAACAAATGGTATGGACGTATGAGAAGAACTACCTTGTTCCGATAAAAGTAAAGGAATTGAACATTTCCGACAGAATAGTTCTGTATGGGAACAAGAGGGGCAGGATTGACCGGATAGAAAAGGTAGAAACACTTAACAGGTATTTTTACAAGCCCGAATTGAAGAAAAACACTTCCTATTATATTGATAATGTCTGTGTTTTTGGATAGATTGTGTAAAATTCGTACATTAGCAGAAAATTTTATAGCTATGAATTTACGGAAATTATTTCATTTACAGACAGCAGAACAAAAGGTGTCTGAATACAGGGAGCTATTGAGACGCTCCGAAAAGATAGAAGCAAGAACGGAAGAACTTGCAAACGAATTTGCCGAAAGAAGCCAGGTATTGAAAAGCTTCTCCCTGCTTGACAAGGACGAAAGAGAGATTTCGGAAGAGAAATACAACGAGTTCTTGAAGGAACATACTTCACGGGTTGCACAATTACAGAAAGACAGGGACAAGGTTTTCAAGGCTATCGCTGCATTCCAGAAAGACGAAGATATAGCAGAAGCTATTGCGGATGTATATGCAATTCATGTAGCAAAGAAGGCATGGAAAAGTAAGAAGCTTTCCAAAAGTGCATACGATGATATTATGAAGGCAAAGACCGGGGTAGTCAAATATGCGGATGTCCTTTTGTTTAGAGGCAATAAATTGCTTATCCTACAAAGAGCAGGGGAACACATGAACTACACCCCGGATTGGTGCATACCTGGTGGACACGTTGACGAAGGAGAAGAATTTCGCACGGCAGCACAAAGGGAGCTTTTCGAGGAGACCGGAATAGATGTGCCGGAAGATACGCTTATGGAGGTCGGTGTAGCTAAGACAAAGAATGCGGAAATTCATTATTTCATGGGACATGTTGACGATGAATCCCCGGCTTTCGTGGTGGTTGACGGTGAAGAGGAAATTGGCAGCATGTGGATTAATCCGGCTACAGAATTGGATGATTATGATTTTATCTTTGATATGAAAGACAATATCAAGAAGATTTTGGGGCGGGAAGTGAAATCCAATCCGGTAGAAATCGTAATGAAGGCTTTCCAGGAAGGAAAGGTAACGGAAGACGTGGTAAAGTCCGTGTGCGAGAAATACCCGAAGGAGATACGGAAAGCGAACAACAAGACCGATTTTTCACACAGTGAAAGAAAAGACCTTGCAAAGAAAGGAGAGGCAATGCCGAACGGGAAATACCCTATTAGAAACAGCCAGGACTTGAAGGACGCTATCAAGTTGTCCGGTGCTTCTGATATGCCGAAAGAAAAGGTGAAAGCATGGATTAAGAAACGTGCTAAAGAATTGGGTCTTGAAGGTGAATTGCCGGAAGACTGGAAAAGTGAGGAAGTTGAGAAGACAATGGACTGTGACGATGCGAATGCCATTTGCAAGGAAGATTTGGACGACAAACCAAAAGGCCCGGAAGGTGACGGAATAGCGAAGAACGAGGAAGGAGAAACCACGGAAAGCGAAGAAACGGACAGCCAGGGAATATGGAAGTCGGAAGACAGACTGACGGTTTCCATGAAGTTTTCTTCTGTGGAAGACGCGATGATATTCAAGAGCGTTATTTCCGAAATGATTCAAGAGGGAAAAGTGAAAGCCGATGTACTGGAAAAGGCAAAGAAGGAGGACGGTATGTATGCCGTATTTGCCGATTTCGCTAATTTCCTGGAAGGCGTTAAGACCCGTTCAAAAAACGTGCATTGGAAAGAGGAAGACAATGCCAAGCACAAGTATCTGGACGATTTGATAGATGAACTTTCCGACTATGAAGATAAGATAATGGAAGCCGGACAAAGCGGTTTCGGCCGTTTCAAGGACGGGGAGATAAACGGTGAAGAAATAGAGGTTAACGACCCTATAGAATTGGTTGACCTTATTATAGACCGCACAAGGGAATTCTATTCCAAGCTTGACAATAACCCCGAATATGCTGGGGAAAAGTCGTGGGTGGAAGATTTTATGGCAACACTCAAACAGACGAAGTATCGTTTACAATTACATTAATTGTTGGGGAGGGGTGTAATCACCCCTTCTTTTTTATTAAGGAAAGAGTATGAAAAGAGATATATTGAAAAGCATGTTGTGTGATAAGCTGGAAAAGGCAGTGTCGCACAAGTATGTACGGAAGGAGCCGGACGGAAAAGGCGGTTTTCGATACATATACACCGAGAAGGAAAGAGAATCGACAAACCAGGTCATTAACAGAAGCGGTGACAAGTCCATAGAGAAGACCGGAACGAACCCGGCAGCAGTTACCAAGGGGTTAAAAGCATGGCTGAACAAGAATAATATAGACTACGATTACAACAAGGCGAAAACAACTGCGAGCAGCTATTTTAAATTTGAGACAGGGAAAGGAAGTTATGAGATACGTGTTTCCAATCATACCAAAGCGAATGCAGACGATAAGGGAGGTATAGATATCCAGCTCTATGATTCAAACGACGGGTTTGGCGTTGACATAGATACGGCATACGGGTTCACTTCCAAGGATATACAGAACATCATTAAAGACGCTGAAAGGATAAACGGGGAAGTCCACAAGAACGAAAAGTTAAAGAAGATGCTGGAGGATGAAACCCTATTGGAGAGATTCTATAATGAAAGATATATACCTTCCAAGCATACAAAGTTTATTGAGGATGCTGTTAACAGTATCGGAATAGAAGAATCGGAGTTTGGGATATTGGGAGATATCGTAGACAATATGTTCGACCAAAGTTTACACAAAAGCGGTGTATATAAAAAGATGTCCGAAGAAAGGGAAAAGAAGATACAAGAACAAAAGGAGAAAGAGGCGAAAGAAAAAGAAAGTAAGAAGGAGAGAAGGGATAAGGTGATGGAAGAATTGAGCAACCATATATTCAAGCAGGAAAGTTCGACCACACCACCGGAAAAGTTCGAGAAGATTGTACAAGAAAGAAGTAACGGAAGGGCAAAGGGCTTTACGGTAATCGGAGAACTGGGAGAAGGAGACAGAAAGAAATATTTCTATGAGTGGGCGTACCCAGTGCCAGAAGGCAAAAAGAACTACACCAAGCCTTCTGATAAGTTCGTAGATAATTACCTAAAAAGCAAGGAGTGAATAATTTTTGCATAAAGTTTGTCTATTTGCATAATAATTCATACATTTGAATCGGTAAATACGTAAATAAATTTTTATTCAGTGTAAACAACTGATTATAAGATATTTACATAAAGATGTTTATTTTAATCCGTTGTATTTCAGATTATTAAAAGATGTTTGAAGTAGATTCAAAATTTAATTTTTTCACAGAAGCAAACTTTGAAAAATCAGATTTCAACCCTATGGATTACGCGGTAGGTGATGATAGAAGATACGAAAAAATGATTTTTGAAGGTTTGGCATCCGATTCTTCCATAGATTCGGAGGATGAATCTATGAATCCCAACGGATTTGTAATAGACCGCTTTTTAAAACACGGTCTAATCAATTTAGACCATTTGCCATCACGAAGCCCTATCAATAAATCAAGGTTCTGGATAGGACACCCACTGGATGCTTATGTAAAGAATAACAAGTTCTACGTGCGTTGCCAGTTATGGAAAAAATCTCCGGAAGCAAGAGACTTTTATGACAAGGCACTTGAAATGCTTGCAAGCGGCACCGACCGGAAGCCGGGTTTCTCCGTTGAGGGGAGAGCGCTGGAAAGAGACAAGAACAACCCTAAAAAGGTAACGAAAGCGCTTATCACAAACGTAGCAATGACAATGACACCCGTAAATGCAAATTCATTTGCCGATATAGTAAAGGGCGTGCAGACAGTAGATTTCGTGGAGAGCAATAAAGAAGAAATTAGCAACGGTTCCAATAACGTTCTTGTAGAGCTACAGAAGGACGGATATAATATAAAGATAGACAAGTCTTTCAACGTTACCATTAACCCTATCATAGTGGAAAGAGACGAAAGATTTCAAGAGCTTTATAGATATTATCTGAACGGCAATGTAGGATTGAACGTTATAAAGGACTATTTGAGAACCGTTAATAAATAAGTTTGTACACAATTAAAAGTTTAATAAAGATGGACGAAAAATATTTGAACGACCCTATCGTATCTCTGATGAAGTCTATGGGATTTTCTGATGAGTACATTATGGCGAACGTGAAAATCGAAAAGTCTGAAAACGGAGCAGCAGCAGGAGACCATGAATCCGAAACCAAAGAGGAAAAGGATATCAACAAGCTGGAAAAGGAAGCCGTGAAGGACGAAGAAAAGGTAAAGGAAGACGAGAAGAATACGGCCGAGGACAAGAATGCAGAAAGCGAAAAGGTGGAGAAATCCAACGCGGAAGATATTATGAAGTCTGTAGGTTCTGTATTTGCCCCTCTGATGGAAAATTTCCAGAAGTCTATGGAAAAATTCCAGGAGACAGTGGATGGTATCAGTGAAAAACTTGACAAGATGTCCGGCGTTACCCCTATGTTCCGTTCAGAAGGACTTAACAATATGACAGCCATTCAGAAATCTTTCGAGGAAAGAAAGGATGAAGCAGGCAAATACGAAGTTAACGTAGTGAAAGACAGACCTATGGCAGTAAAGCTTATTGAAAAGTCTTTGGAAGAGGCACCGGAAGCTATCGCTAAGTCACTGGAAAGTGATGCGCTTGCATATCTTATCAATCCGGACGCTGAAACAGTAGGTGAAAACCTGGCGCGTTACATGTACGAAAAGAACGGTGTAAAATTCGTGAAATAAACTCTATTAAAATAAAAGAATATGGATTTGTATAATTATAGCAATCAAAACGGTACTGGCGACGTACTGGGCGGCATGGATTCAGCAGAAATCTTGAAAGCGATGGAAGCAGGTCTTAAGACCGGAATGCAGTATAACAACGAAATCAACAATGGTGGTGGTCTGAAAGTTGAATCCCTGGATTCAGTCTTGAAGATTCTGGGCAACCGTATGAACCAGTTGGTTTATTACATGGAAATGCCTAAACATAAGATTGACAATACTGTACACCAATACAACCAGTTGTACAAGTATGGTGAGGAAGTCGGTATTTTCAACGCAGAAGGCGAGACACCGCAGGAAACCGATTCTCAATACAGACGTAAGTCAATAGTAACCAAGTTCATGGGTGTTTCCGGACAGGTTACACATCCGGGAATGTTGGCTAAATTGGCTGGTAACATGGATATGTACCAGAAGGAAGTAGAAAACAAGACTATCCTTTTGAGTACCATTATTGACACACGTTTGGTTGACGCTGATTCTTCTTGTGTAGAAGAACAGTTCGACGGTGTTTTCCGTCAACACATGTTGGGTATCAACGAAATGGATGGCGGTACGGCAGAAGGCAAGACTTCTGAACAACTGTTAGACGGTTACTTCAACAGCCCGGCAGTTATCGACGCACAAGGTTCTGTGTTGAATGACAACTTGATTCAAGACGCTGCAAACGTTGTAGTGAACGTTTATAACGGTTATATCGACCGCATCATTTCTAACCCGATTGTGTTTAACAACTACGTTAAGATGTTCCACGAAAGCAAGCGAGTTATCGTAGGTCTTGCAGCTTCTGTAACTGGTGCTACTATGGGTCAGTCTGTAAATGATGTTACAACCCAGTTCGGTAAAATTAACATTAAGAATGACCGTTTCTTCGACGAACGTAAACCTATCACAGTAGGAAAGGGAGCTTCAAGTGCAAAGGCCCCGGTTACTCCGGTTGTTGGTACTGCCATTAAGGTTAACGCAGCCGATACTAAGACTAATTTCGGCAACCATGCAGGTTCTTATGGCTATTTGGTAACAGCAAAGAATCGTTATGGTGAATCCGCACCTCTGAATATCACATCTACTGGCGCCTGGGCTGTAGCCGCTTCTGAATCAGTAGAATTTGGTTTTACCGCTGGCGTAGGTGGTGCATTCCCTGCTACTTGCTTTGTGGTATATCGTACCAAGAAGAACGCGGTTTTGAATGCAAATACCGAATACTTCCCTATCTTTGAGGTTCCGGCTTCACAGATGGCAACAGGTTATGACGGTGCAGCCGCAAATTGTGTACGTGACCGCAACCGTATCATTGCAGGTACCAAGTCTGCTTTGGTATATTACAATGATAGTCAGATTAACGAATACTTGCAGTTTGCTGATACTATGAAGATGGACTTCGCTGTTACATCTCCAAGCAAGCGCTTTGCAATTCTGAACTACGGTACCCCGGTACTGTATCAGCCTGCAAAGATTGTACGTATCGTTAACATTGGTGAAGAAGGCTTGTAATTAGCTTGATATAAATTTATAGGTTTAAGAAGTGAAAAGTGAAAGGGAGGGAGTAATTGAACTCCTTCCCTTTTTGTTTAAAAAATTTTGTATTATGGAAAAAGTGATTTTAAAAAGTCGGGTGTATAACAACCATAGAATTGTACTTAATGGTGGCCCGGTACAGTTTGTTAACGGTAGAGCGGAAGTATCGGAAGAACTCTATCAAGAAATAGTAAGCCGTAAACTTCCCGATATTTACAAGGAAGGTGAGGAACCGGAATTCAAAACACGCCTTGAAGAAAAACTTCGTTCGGAAGTGAAAGAAGGGAACAAGGAATATGAAGAGGAAATAAAACGTCTTAAGAATATCGTCGAGGCGCAGAAGGTTGAAATTTCCAAGAAAGAAAAGGAAATTGAAGTATGGAAGAAATGCGTCGAGGACTTGAAAGCAGGAAACAAGGAGACGCAGGCAGTAGTCCCCGAACCGGAAGCAAAGCAGGAAGCCTCTATTAAGGAAGAAGAGGACGACGAGGTAAAGACGGCTCTTAAGAAAATGAAGGTTGACGAACTGAAAGAACTTGCAATGACAGAAGACGGAGGTTCTTTCAAGGAAGAAGACCTTAAAGGCAAAAAGAAAGAGGAAATTATAGATATGATTTTGTCTAAATAAAAATATTTTACAAAGATGGGTGGTCGATTGACGTTTACGATAAAATACAAGAAAAATTCCGGACTTGTGCTGTCTGTAGCCGAGATATGGCAGACATACTTATACGGAATAACCATTGACGGAGGGCAGGGAGCATCATTTACGGACGAATCCATGCGCTCCTATATAGAATCAGCACAAAGAGAGGTTGAGAATTGGTTCAATTTGAAATTTGTAAAGCAGTTAATCGACCAGTCTTTGACTTATTACCAAAAGGACTATTGGCAGCAATTCCCTATATTGTTCCCGTCATATCCGGTAAGGGAGCCGTTAAGCATGATTGGGATGCTCAATAAGATAGAGCAGATTATATACCCCCAAGGATGGCTGTCATGCGAGTATGACAGTGGTATGGGACAAGGGAAAAGAAGGCTGAGTGTTGTTCCTACAGGGTCTTCCACGACACAAGGAAATGCGGAAATAATATTGACAGGCATAACGTCTCAGATTGGTATGCAGCGTTTCCAGTATATACCGGATTATTGGAGGGTACAGTATATAACCGGGTGGGATGTAGACCAAATGCCTATGGACTTGATTAATCTGTTAGGAAAACTGGCTGCATTATCGCCTTTGGGAATTGCTGGTGACTTGATTCTTGGTATTGCAGGTGTTGCCGGACAATCTTTAAGCATAGATGGATTAAGTCAAAGTATAAATACTACAGCTTCCGCTACATCTTCGGGATATTCGGCTCGTATATTGGAATATCTGAAAGAGATAAAGGAAACGACAGGAAGATTGAAGTTAGTGTATGATGAAGTGAAATTTGCAGTATTTTAGTATTATGGAAAGAACGGTATATATATATGCTTTAGTAGGTGGTGAATCAGATATTAGGTATATCGGACAAACAGTTAATTTAAAAAGAAGGTTTAGTGAGCATAAAAGTTTTAATTGTAATGAGCCAGAAAGAAAAATAAAATGGATTAAAGATTTGCAAGCTAAAGGAGAATCTTTAAGTATGTTTATTTTAGATGAGTGTTTTTCTTCGGAAGCAGATTTTTTAGAAAAATATTATATATCTTTATATAAAAGCTGGGGTTTTGATTTATTAAATGAACAAAGTGGGGGTAGAGAAGGGTTTAGAAATTCTTTGAGATTAAAAGAAATTGCAAAGAAAAGTTTGGATGAATATAGAAAAACTCATTTGCATTTTATGAAAGGCAAACGTCATTCTAAAGAATCTAAATTAAAAATGAGTAATACAAAGATAGAAAAAGAAGGTTCTATTATTCAGTTAGATTTAAAAGGGAATTTTATAAAAGAATGGTTTGTCGGATATAGAAAAATAGGTGAAGAATTAAATGTAAATGGGAGCGGTATTTTAGATTGTTTATGTGGTAAATGTAGAAAGGCATACGGATTTATTTGGATAAGAAAAGATAATTATTCAGATAAAGAAGTGAGTAGAATTGTAGAAATGCAAAAACGTACAAGAAAAAGAAAATCATTACCACCTATATTACAATTTTCTAAAGAAGGTGAATTTATAAAAGAATGGGGAAGAAGAAAAGATTTGTTTTGTATGTTTAGCAGTTTATCTCCAATAACATATTGTTTAAATCATAGAAGGTTGTCGGCAGGTGGTTATATATGGATTTATAAAGATGAATATACAGATGAATTATTGAAAAACAAAGTTGAATCTTTAATAAATAAATAAAATGCCAGAAACAAGGAACATATTACAGTCTCCATCTTCCGGATTGAGTAATTTCCGACCGGAATTTTTCAAGTCGGAATTTGACAAGGCGATACAAGCCAAAGGTTATGACGTGGAGATAATGCGTGCTTTGCGTTGTCCGTGTCATGGGAAAGAATCAGCATTACCGGACTGTCAGAACTGTTTTGGTACGGGATATTTTTACGTGAATGCGATACATACGAAAGCACTGATAACAGGGATTAACTTTACCGATAAATATAAATCATGGAGCCAGGAACTTCTGGGTACAATGGCGGTAACGGTTAGGGACATAGATAAAGCAAATCTTTCCTATTATGATAGAATATCTTTTAGAAATGAGATATCCTATTTCTCTGAAAATCTTCCTATAAGATATGACGATATGGGACAGCCGTTTGTGTTCACTACATATAAGCCAGTACAAGTATTGGCGATGTATCTGTTTGAGGCTTCAAACAAACCCCTTGTAAAGACAGATAAAGGACATGTAAGCGATGTTAACCCCTACTGTATCATATTGGATATGGAGATGGACGTTTTGCCCGAAAACGGGTTTGTATCGGTATATTACAAGCATAATCCGGAATATCATGTTATAGATTTGCCGCATGAGATACGCGCTTCATGGGCCACTGACAAGAAAAGCGGACAACTGAATAAGATAGAGCTTCCGGTCCAGGCTATTGTAAGAAGGAGCCATCTTATAGCGATAGAGAAGCCGAATTTTGATGGTAGCGGTGTGATATATAATGAAGATGTGTAAAAATTTGCTTTTTTGATGAAAAGTGTTTAGATTTGTACAAATTTAAATATTTTGTATTGTGAGAGCAAAGAAAGTTTTGGAAGTCCTTGGTATAAGCCGGGCAACATTATCCAATTATGTAAAGGAAGGAAGGATAAAAACCCATAATTCCGCTACACAATGGATAGATTACGACGACGAATCCGTATATGCGATTGCGTCTAAAGGACAAAGAAAGAATGTAATATATGCAAGGGTCATGAACAAGCATAACCTTAACAAGCATATAGAAGCATTGGAAAGGTATGTAGGGAAAACGGACTGCACGCCAAAGATGTATATAAGGATGTGACATTTAACGTTACATTGGCGCAAAGAAAAGGGTTCAATAAGTTGTTGGACGATGTGATATCCTATAAGATAGGAACGGTGGTAACACTGAGCCGGAAAAGTCTGTCGGGAACGGACAGTGATTTTATAGAGATGTTGTTTGCAAAGTTCGGGTGTGATATTAGGTATATAACAGAAGAGTAAAAATGCTGCCTCTATATGTTGACATATCGGAAACGGTTGCGGAATTCGCGTTGACACCACAAGAAGCGGAATTCCTTGGAACACGTCTTGTTGACGATGTAGTAAAGGAATATATGCGAAGATGGAATGCACTTGTGGATTCTGAACTGCATCAGACACGGGGAATATATCGGTCTGCCATGCAGGTAGACCGGACTTCTGCCACCTCTGTAGAATTCGTGCTGTCTGCAAGGGCAGCAGGACCGCTTCCTATGATGCTGGAAGAGGGTGCGACACCGTTTGACGAGAAGATAGGATTCCAGCGTTCGGACAAGGCGAAGATAAAGAAGGACGGTTTGGGATGGTATCTTACAATACCGTTCAGACATGCTACGCCTGGAGCAATAGCGGAATCTGGAATATTCAGTTCCGTTATGCCTAAAGACGTGTACGATATGGCACGTAATGCAGGAGGGCAACCATTGAAGCTTGCAGACTTGCCGATAAGCCAACAGGTAAAGGGAAGCCGGAAGGAAATAAACATACCCGGAATGAACGTACCGGAATACATGCACAAGTCGGCAAAATATGAAGGTCTTGTAAGGGTTGAGGCTCGAAGTTCGGACCAGGAAAAGAGAGGTCAGTATATGACATTCAGAAGAGTTAGCGACAAGTCAGACCCTACAAGTTGGTTCAATGGTGGTATAACAGCTAAAAAACTCATGGACAGGGCTTTAGAAGAGGCCCAGATAGAATATGTTGCTGAAATGGCGATAGACGAGGCATTAAAACAAATTAAAGGGATATGATTGAGATAGTAAAAGTAAAGCAGTTTATAGTTTCAATATTGAACTATATACCGGAAGATTACAGACTGCACCAGGGAGACGAACAGAATACCTTCCTATACAGACTTCTTAACGGAATGAAGGAAGGGAATTTTGATTTTTACGACCAGGCAAAGAAGCTGTTTTTAAGAGGAATGACAAACCCCCGTAATTTAAGGGTGCTGTTTGAATTCCCGAAAGACAATACGGGATTGCCAGCCTATGTCATAAGGGAGCCGGGAGCGGACCCGGGAGCAGCCAATTCCATAGGGAAAATGAACGGGCAGATATACGACGGTGGCGCATGGCAGATAAGAGACAGCCGTTTCCATAATTTCGAGATAATGTGTCTTTCGGACAACATGCTGGAAAGCATAATTATGTCGGAAGTTCTGTATGCACTGATAATGGGTTCCTATAACTGGCTGTCTACCCAATATGATTTGGTAGAGGTAAGGATAACAGAATTAATGACAAACCAGAACGTACTGCCTATTCCTATTTTCATAAAGTCTGTAAGGCTTGACTTGACTTTGGACCAGATTGTAGGAACACTGGTAAACGAAGAATTGCTTAACAAGATTGCATTTGAGGATGCAGGAATAGCAGCCGAAAAATGGGGTGCGGACAATTATAGCAGGGATTATGAATTGCCCGGTGTAGAATCGGACATTGATAAAATTGTGACTAAATAGTTGGTGTAAGGAATAAAAATGTTTAACTTTATACCGAAAATGTATGAATGTAAGGATTTGATAGGGAAGTTCTTGCAGAATTTCGTGGACTAATAAAAGAAAAATAATATGGCATCAACGTTTATTTTCAACGGTCGCCAGATTTCCTTACCAGGTGTTTACTCCACTATTGTAAGTGGGGAAATGAACCCGGCACGAAATCTTGACTATGGAAAAGTCCTTATTATTGATACAGGAAAGTATTCAGCCGGATTTGGTGGCGGTGCTGGTATCAATGGCGAGAATGCGCAGGGACAGAACGCTATCTATACTTTCGACAATATCGCGGATTTTCGTGCTTTCATGAAGGGAGGTCTTTGGTGGAGGGTTGCCGAAGCTCTGTTTGCACCGGACCCTTCAAACCCCGATGCAGTAGGAATTTCCGAACTTGAATTTGTTCGTGCAGCAACAACTACAGGTGCAAAAATGACGTTTGCGACGGCAGCAGGAGGCACGTTTGCGGTAAAAACATTGGACGAAGGTTTGGTAGCCAACGGTTCGTTATTGAACGACGAGTTATTAACAAAAGGTTACGGTATGAACTTTATCGCAGGACGCGAAGACGCTACCAAGTGGATTTTGCAGTTCTGGAGAGGTACATATACTGGAACATACAGCGACGGTTTACCCTACGGAGACATCACGCAGGAAAACAGCGACCCCGAACTTGTTCTTGAATCACCGGAATTCAGTACCATGCAAGAGCTTGTGGATTGGGCACAGAATGATTCTAATTTTGCTTTGGCATTTGTGCTTGATTCAACTACCAATGTAAAAGGAAATAGTGAGATTACCGAAGGGGATATTACAACAGCACTGGGTGGCAAGCCTTATATTCTGGCAGCAGGCGGTACGGAAAGTTTCGACATGGACGACTTTAACGCTGTATTAGACCAGATTGTAGGTTTGGACTATAGTAATGTCATTCTGGACCAGGTAGGAGACAACGCCTATTCAGCCACGACAAAGGCATATCTTACACACATGAACGGTGCGGCCAAATTCCAGCATTTCCTCTATGTGGCAGGATATGACAAGGGAGCGGATTTCTCAAAGGAAATCGATTTGGCGAAAAAGTTTGACAGTTCGTTCGTGCAGCTTGTACACGGTGGAGCTGGCGTAGTGTCCGCATTTGACGCTCAGAAGATACGGTGGTGGGGAGTTATGTATAACTTGTGCGCCATTGTAGGACGTATTAGCGGCAAGCCGCCTTATGTACCGCCTACATTCAAGTCTATAGGTGTTGACAGATTGCAACACTCGTTGACTGAATCGGAGCAGAAGAAGGCGTTGAAATATGGTATTCTGACAACTGTATTGAACGATTACACAGGAAAGTTCAATATCTTGCAGGGTGTGAATACATTGCAGGACAACGCTAACTTGTTCAATGCAAAAGGGCAGTCCTATTCCATTCAGTTTATGCGTATTGTCGCACAAATCAATAAGGAATTGATTGTGAATGCAACGCTTGACTTGCTGGGACAGGAAAACGGTGTTAACGCCAATACATTGACAGCAGGAGCGGTTAAGGACTGGACTGTGGCATACTTGCAGTCAAGAACCGCAACGGACGCACAGGATAATCTGATTTTGTCGTTCAAAGATGTGGTGACAACAAGAAAGGAAGACGCTTATTTTACCACCTACAAAATTGTGGTAAATAACGAAATCACTAAGTTGTTCTTTACTGGATATTTAATTCGTGGATAAAACAAACCCTAAAAGATAAAAGATTATGGCAGTTTTTACAGCGCCTAAAGCGTATATTAAAATAGATAATCAAGTAGCCGGGTTTGTTCGTAATCTGCAATTCGCAGAAAACATCACCCGTGCGAATGTACAAGGGCTTGGCTCACTCCTTAACCAGGAGGTTCCGGCCGTACAGTATCAATGCACATGGACGGTAGACCAATTCTTTATTGACTTTAAACAGCCAGTAATGGAAGGTATGATGCACCGTTTGGGTTCCGTTAAGTCTATCGTGGATACCTTGATTTTGGGCGAGCTTGGTTTTGCCATTGCTATTTATAGCAAGACAATTCAGAGCCAGGATTCGACTACAAAGATGGTGACAGCAGTAGACCCTACCGGACAGACTATGTGCATGTTGAATCCGTGTTTTGTAAATAATCAAAATTTTTCATTACAGGAATCCGGGGTTGCTGGTTACAATATCAGCGGGATTTATCTTTACCCTATATCAACTTTGGAACTTTAATTTTGATTATAAACAATTGATAATTAGGGAGTTACAATTTAGTAACTCCCTTTTATTTTGGTTATAAATAATTACAAAAGGATTAATTTCAGAATAATAAAATGTTATGTAATTTGTAAATTATTTTTATTATAATGAATTATTGGTATTGTGAAATAATGTTAATAAACTAACATTTTACACATAAGCACTTGCTTATCTCATAAACAAATCTTATCTTTGCAATGTGGTTCTGATAAGGGAACCAAGAAAAGTCAAACAAATTAAAAGATAAGGTTATGAAAAAGTATTTTGTTAACGGTAAGGAAGTCAGTGAAAAAGAAGTAAAACTTATTGAAAAGAGAAATAAGGAATATATGGAAAGCGGAGATTTCTCTCTGATAGCAAAATGTGAGTTTATCACTGTTATAAGCAAATAGTTTTTGATTGTCAAACAAATAAAATTTTAGAGTTATGAACGTTTACAGTAAGTTTTGTCCGAATGTGTTTTTAGCAAAGTGCGAAGAAAAGTATGAAAAGGGAGAGGTTATCGAAGTAACGACCAAGTACGGAAAGGAAAACGAGTGCATTGTTTTCAATCTGATATATGAAAAGGACGGATTCTATTACTATTCGATAGTGCGTGCAGACGGTTTCAATGTCCAGGAGTGGGCAAAGCAAAGAGCGGAAAGACGCAGAATGTGGGCGGCTTCGGCAGAACAAAAGAGTAATGAGTATTACGAGAAATCCAATAAAGATAGAGGCTTCCTATCATTGGGAGAACCTATCAAGGTCGGACACCACAGCGAAAGAGGACATAGAAAAATGATTGACGAAGCCTGGAACAATATGGGCAAAAGTGTTGAGTTCAGCGACAAGGCTGTCGAACATGAAAGAGTAGCCAAGTATTGGGACAAGAAAGCGGAGGTAATTAATCTATCCATGCCGGAAAGTATAGACTATTACGAGCACAAGTTAGAGAAAGCCAAAGAATATCACGAAGGCTTGAAATCCGGCAAATATCCACGGGAACACGTCTATTCATTGACTTATGCGAAGAAGGCGGTTAACGAAATGCAAAAGAACTATGACACAGCAAAAAGATTGTGGGGAGAACAAGAGGATTGAAACAGCCATTGAAAGGATAATAGAATATCTTTTCAACTACACCCCCAATTTAAAGAGAACCCGGTCAAAAATAGAACTCATGGAAAAGTTCTGGGAAAAGACCGGGATTTCCTCTAATAGGGCATTATGGGAATATATGGTGTTTCAAGGTTCTATGATAGAGAACAGCCGATACAAGGAAATAATATTCGACCCCTATAATTTGATAGGCCCGAAGGCAATAGAGAAGTGGAACAAGAGAGGAAGATACCAAGTATTCAGAGCTAACAAGTATCAGCGAGAAAGAGGATGGATAAGCCCGTTTAAGGAGAAGGAAGAGGGTTTATCTGAAAGATACAGGGAGATGTTGAGGAAAAAGTATTGGAACAAGGAGAAGGGGTTTATACTTTGCAGCCAGTACGGAGGATGGTTATTCGACAAAAATAGATGCAAGGATTGTATATTTTATAAGGCTTGTGAAAAATGACATAATAAAATTTTATGTTGTGAGATAATATTATTATATTTGCAACCATGAAAAAGACAGTGAAGGAAGAAGTTAGACCGTGTGTTTCTTGCAAGGAGAATCATTTCATATATGACCGCAACAGATGGTTATGTAAGGAATGCTACGACAATAGAAAGAAATTGAGACTGAACCGAGCTTCATTGAAGGAAGAGGAAAACAGGCTTAATGAAGTGTTTGTCAAGGTATGGGAGGAGAATCCCCATTATTGCTTTCATTGTGGAAAGTGGCTGGGACTTGAAATGAAACCTATTTTTTTCTCCCATATATTGAGCCGGGGAGCACACCCGGGTTTGCGCTGTGACCCGGAAAACATAGTGCTGGCATGTATGGAATGCCATCAGATATACGATTTCGGAGACAGAAAGAGTTTGAAGAACCAGATACCGGAAGAGAGGATAGAAAAACTTTTGGAGAAAGAGCATGGAAAAAGATGTTGATATATTGATAGGATGTGCGGAAGTGTTTAACGCTATAGGACTAAAAAGGGTATCCAGAATGATAGTGGATTATCTGGAGAACCCCAATAGTGATAAAGCGGAAATATTTCAGAAAGAGGTTGAGGTATGGAAAGAATACGAGGAACGTTCAAAAGGCAGAATGTTTGTGTTCAGTGACGGGGAACACGCCCTTATGAAGTATTTCATTATATCGTATGAAAAAGACTGGTATTCGGACGGGAACCCGGCTATAGTGATAAACAAGCTGGCAGATGAAAGTGCATCATTCAAGGACAACCCTATAAAGAATTTATGGGTAGTGTATAAGAGTGAGGAAGACCGGGACAGGGATTTTGAAAGATTGTTGATGATAAAATGATGAAGATATGAATTACGGATTATCCTATAAAGGTAGCAAATCGCGTATAGCTAAATGGATTGTTGAGGCACTTCCTTCTGCTGATGTATGGGTAGAGCCTTTTGCCGGGGGATGTGCAGTCACTCATGCAGCTATTTTATCGGGGAAATATAAAAGGTTTATCATAAATGATATAACGGACAGCGCAAAGTTTTTCGTTGATACAGTAAATGGGAAGTTCAAGGATGAAAACCGATGGATAAGTAGGGAGGACTTTTTCAGATTAAAGAAAGATGATGCGTATGTAAGACTATGTTTTTCTTTCGGCAACAATCAGAGAACCTATTGTTATAGTGAACAGGACGAACCATATAAAAAGGCTTTTCACTATGCGATATGTTTTGACGATTTTAGTCTGTTTGAAAATATGGGCGTATCAATTCTGGAAGATGTATTTAAAGGATGTTCTTCTACTAAAGACAGAAGACGTGCGATAAAGGATATTTTGGTAAGATACAAATACCCCGATAATTTGCAGAGATTGCAAAGTATGGAACGACTGGAAAGACTTTGGAGTTTGCAAAGTCTAAAGGGGATGGGTGATATTGAGGTTTTCCAAGGTGATTATAGGGAATTGGAAATACCTAAAAAAGAGAAATGCGTAATATATTGTGACCCACCCTATATTAATACCGAGGGGTATTTTACTAATTTTAGTCATGAAGAATTTTATGACTGGGCGAAACAGCAGAAAAATTGTTACATATCGGAATACTGGATGCCCGGTGATTTTGAATGTGTGGATTATATAAATAAAACAGTGTTATTTTGTGGTAATACGGGAGCCTCTCTTAAACAAGAGGGGATTTGGATTTCTAAAAACTAAAAAGTATGGGAAAATTTTTAATAGAAGATGTAAACGCGAAAGGATTGCTTATCTGGATGAACGACAATTTTCGGAAGCAGAACGGGAAACGGTTTACCCGTAATGATGTGCAGGCGTATATAATGAGAGGGCATTTACCCGAGTACTTGGGAGGAAACGAAATTGTGGTAACCCCTAAAAAGCATTGTACGATAAAGATGTATAATGTATTGGAAAATGATAATAACCCAGTAGAGGAAGAGTAAAATTTATTTACATGAAAACAAGTAGTAATTTCGTGATTGTCTATGACTTTGAAACCGGAGGATTGCCAAGCAAGGAGAAACAAGCTTTTTTGGACGTTCCTTTGGTTGAAATGGCTATGTCGTGTATAGACATGAAAAAGTTGGAAATAATAGACCGTGTAGAAATGATATTCCCGTATAACTACAAGGAAGGTCTTGCAGGATATTCGGAAGAAGCAACGTCAGTACACGGTATAACAAAAGAGGTCCAGGAAGAGAATGCGGTACCATTGAAAGAGATATATGGTACATGCAAGAAATGGTTTACCAAATACAAGAATCCGCGCCAGATGTGTACCCTTGTGGGACACAATATAGTAGGGTTCGATAACCCGTTTCTTAAAAATTTCTTTGCCTATATGAAGGACGATATAGACAATTACGTAAAATACTACATAGACACGATGCAGTTTGCACACATGGCGGCTTTGGAACAGATGGACTATAAGTTGGGTACGTGTTGCCAGGCTGCCGGGATTGACCTTGTGGAAGCGCACAGGCGCAGCACGATGTGGATGCGAATGCAATGTTGTTCATCTCCTACGTGAAGAAGTTTAGGGGTGAAGGCGTGGAAACGGTGGAGAAGAAAGAAAGGAGATATAGAGAGGACTTCCAGTTATGTTGACGGGTGACGGAAAAGGAATACTTACAAACAACCAGCTTACATATCTATACAATGCAGTAGACAATATCATAGAGAGATTGCCGGAAAGGGCGCTTAACCAATTGCTTGAAGGATATGGGAACGACGTGGACACCATGTTAAGGGAAATGGTGCACCAGTCGGAAAAGGCGTTGTATCTGGGCCGTACTATGGATTCGGAAAGCTTGTCTTATGTGGATAACGTGAAAGCCTCTATGGACAATACTCTTAAGATATTGTCACTCAATTATTTTATAACAACCATGCTTCCCAAGTTTCGGTTAGGATGGCGTAACATAGAGTGGTCCAATTTGACGCAATTATATCCGTGGAGTTGTTATTTATGCGCACGCGCGAGTGGCAAAAGTTATCAATGGTCTTATGCCTTCATATTGTGGCGTTTATGGTCCTACACAAGACCGACCGCCTACAGACAGGACACGGTAGACAATGCCAACAGGAAAGAAACATGCTATATTACCAACACTTTTACACTGGCAAAGGTGCAGATAGCAAAAGTAACGGAAGAGATAGAGGCAAACGACTTGATAAAGGAAAAACTCAACCCCTATAACAAGGCTTCAATCGGAGAAACAGCCATAAAGACGGAAACGGGGAGTACGCTGCATGTACGCGGTAAGGATTCAATGATTCGTGGTTTGCACGTAGGGGCTTGCTTGTGTGACGATATGCCGGATGAAAGCTCCCTATATTCGGACGAACAAAGGGAGAAACTGAAAGAACTTTTGAAAGGTACAATAGAGCCGATTGTAGAACCATACGGTTATTTCCTTGTAACTGGTACACCCTATTCTTCTGCACCGAATGAATTGTACCAGATATTGAAGGCAGACAAGCGTTTCTATTGTTTTGAATATCCGATATTGTTTCCGGACGGTAGACCGTTAGCGCCGGACAGATACACGTTTGAACAGATATTGGCGAAAAAGGAAGAGCTTGGAACGATTGTGTTCAATCGTGAATACTTGGTGGTTCCTATCAGTGACACGTCAACGATATTTCCGTATGAATATCTGATGCGAAGTATCATAGGAATGGAAACGATACGTTTTGCGTCAAGTATAGATGATTTCCCCTTCAAGCTTACAAGAGTACATATAGGTGTGGACTTTGCGGTTTCCGGTAATATCGGAGCGGACTATACGGTGTATTCGGTATGGGGAAAAGATGCGATGGATAACTATTATTTGTTGTACTATTACCGGAAACGCGGTATGTCGCATAACGAACAGGTAGATAAGATTGTACAACTTGACAGGCTTTTCCACCCTAATAAGATACGGTGTGAGGCTAACGGTTTCCAGTCTATACTATCCGGGCTGGCAAAGGAAAGAGGACTTAAGAACATAGAACCATTCACCACAACGGAAGGAAACAAGAAAGACTTATATACGGATTACCTTCTTTATCCGCAATGTTTGAAAGAGGTCAGATAAAATGCCCTTATGCGATGGGAGAAACGAGGCAGGCGGTTGACTGATGTTCGGTGAATTTTCCTCTATTACGTTCAGAAGTGATAATGGGAAACTGGAGGCAGCAAGTGGACACGATGATGTGGTAATGGCTAACTTCCTGGCAATCAATAGTTTACGTGAAGATGACAAAGAAGTACAAGTAAGTGTAGATTTGATATAGAATATGGTTTTACGTTTTATAGATTTATTCGCAGGGATTGGAGGAATCCGTAAAGGATTAGAACTGGCCGCTATTGAAGCTGGTTATACCCCTATTTGTGTATTTACTTCTGAAATAAAAACACATGCTTTAAAGGTGTTGAAACAGAATTATCCTAATGAAGAAATAGTGGGGGATATTACTAAAGTGGATGCAGCCACTATTCCCGATTTTGATGTATTATGTGCTGGTTTTCCTTGTCAAGCCTTTAGTGTTGCTGGGAATAGATTGGGGTTTGCTGACATTAGAGGTAATCTTTTCTTTGATATAGAGCGTATTCTGATAGTAAAGAAACCCAAAGGATTCATTTTAGAGAATGTGGATGGATTATTGAACCATGATAACGGCAGGACTTTTAAAATTATCATGGAACATTTAAAAGCTATAGGGTATAGAGTGAATTTTCGTGTATTAAACTCAAAATATTTTGGTGTACCACAAGAAAGAAAAAGGATTTATATAGTTGGGAGTTTTAAAGAAGAAATAGATTTAAATAACTTTCCAGTTTTAGAGTGCAATTTATGTGATGTGTTGGATAAAGGAAAACCAACAATTAAAAGTAAATTTATTGATTTATTGTTATTAAAATATGATGTTTCAGAACTTTATGGTAAATCAATTAAAGATAAAAGAGGTGGGGAAAACAATATACATAGTTGGGATATTGATTTGAAAGGAGAAACAACGAAAGAAGAAAAAGAATTACTTAATTTGATTCTTGTAAAAAGAAGAATGAAAAAATGGTCTTACTTATGGGGTATAGATTGGATGGATGGAATGCCACTTACCAAAGAAATGATAACCACTTTTTACAATAATACTAATTTGGATAAAATGTTGGACGGATTAGTAAAGAAGGGGTATTTGGTATATGAACATCCTAAAAAGAAAGTTACGATTAATAATATCATTAAAAGAGAATACGATACGACAAAAGAGAAAGGTTATAATATAGTGACAGGAAATCTTAGCTTTGAGATAAACAAGATATTAAACCCATCTTCCATAGCTCCTACTCTGGTCGCTATGGATATGCAGAAACTGGTAGTAATAGATGGAAAGGGTTTAAGAAAGTTATCTCTTAGAGAAGGGTTAAGACTCTTTGGATATCCAGAAGATTATCAGTTTGATGTATCAGAGAAAGAAGGATTTGATTTATTGGGGAATACAGTTGTGGTTCCAGTTATAAAAGCGGTATGCAATAGACTTATAAAAACATTGTTTTAACATATTTTACACATAAGCAGTTGCGTATGTCATAACATAATCTTATCTTTGCAATGTGAGAAAGAGATAAACGAAGTCAAACAAATAAAAGATAAGAAAATGGAAAACGATATCAAGGTTCTCAAAGAGTTGTACAAGTTCATTTGTGTTAGTGAAGGTATCAAGGCAATTGCATTGAAGTTCTGTAAAGTTGGAAGGGGCGGTGCTTGTTGTTCTTATGTGGCTAACAAACCGAAATCAATCTCTATTGACTTGAATAGAATCAATGTCGGTTCTGCCTATGCTTTGTGCCATGAAGTAGCGCATCAGATTTGCATTGCAAATGAAGGTAATGCAACACATAATGCAAAGTTCAAAAAGATGGAAAAGGAATTGGTTAAGAAGTATGCCAATTGCACTATTGCAAGAAATTTAATTTGGTAATGAAGGGAGGATAAGGTTATGATTACTGATAGAAAGAAAGCCCCGGCATGTTTGAGATACAATGTCAACAATAATTCCGGTTCAATCAACAAGGAATTTGGTAAAGACCAGCAAGCAGCATATGATTTTGCAAGCCAAATGAATGAAACAGCAATAATTAGAGGATATATGTTCGTGAAACATAAAGGTGAATGGGTAAGAAATACGATTTTTATAGACCATGTTTTTAAATAAAGAAGGAGGGTAATGTTATGAAAAAGGATTTGGTAAAGACGGCTTTAGGATATAGATGTTTTCTATCTATTGAGGAAATTGAAGTGACAGACCCTAAAGACAAAAAGGAATGTAAGGAGTTCGAGGAATTTAACTATTTTACAACTATTAAAAAAATAGCATTGAAGTACACCGACAACAAGCTGTTCCACGAGATAACAAACCGATTGATTGAACTTGATAAGGTGGATTTGACAGAAGAAGAACATGCAGAAAGACAAGCGTTAATTACATTGTCTCAATATTTTAGGATTAAGTTTTGATTTAATCGATTAATAGCGTATATTTGTAACGTATATAACATTTTGTGATTATGGAGGATAAGATAATTAAGATTAAGGGACATGAATATAAAATGTCCTTCCCTACAGTAGGACAATATTATGAGATAGAAACTCAAAAGCAGTTTTTAGGTCGTGGATATTACAATACCTTGCTGGGAAACAGAACGCAGGCTGCGGCTGACGCTTTGGATATGATAGATATTGAAGCGACGCTTACAGTAATGTTGCCCGACTTGCTGGCAGATATGAAGGTGACTTCTTTCAAACAGCTTGGTATTAAGGACTATGTAGAGGTAAGGGATATTTACAACAAGGAGGTTTTGCCCTTTATAAAAGAAGTTGAAAAAATGATGAACCCCAACCGATAAGAGTATTCGAGCGAGAATTACTATAGTTTGAATGTTTAGTTATTCAGAGGAGTGTGGGGGTATAGTCTGTTATGGGTTATACCCCCACTTTTGATTGATTTTGTATGATGGAGCGAGATAAAAAGGAAGATTTCAGAACGTTTGTAGTCAGATGGAATAATAAATTTCCGCTTGACAGGTGGTACAGGAAGAAACATAACATTGCTTTTATGTCCGAGGAACACAAGAAATGTTCTTTTTTTCAACAACTTTTCGAGTTCGAGGAAGACCGGATGTTCAAGCAGGCTTTGGAGGACGAGGAAAAGAAAGTTGAATATGTTCCGAATATCGGTGAATGGCTGAAAGATTCCTATGACGAAATGGTAGACCAGGAAACCGATACCAAGGAAATAACGCAAAGTCAGATTGAGGCTTTCCGTGAAGAAATGGCGCGGATGGCTGAATACGAGGAAAGCCAAAAGAATAAGGAGTGATGGCAGAAGACAAGAGGATTAGGATTGCGGCCGATACCACACCGCTAAGACAGTTGAGAGAAGAAGCGGTTTCTTTGTACCGCGAGATAAACCAGACTTCCATGCAGAGCGCACAGGAAGCCGATAAAAGCATTTCACAGCTACGGGAACAACTTGCATTGATGGAAGACCGTAACGAGCTGGAAAGGCTGTTACTTGACCTTAAAAGACAGTCTGCCGCCATTGATGCAACCACAATACAAAAACCGTCTCCTATGCCGGAAAGACCGATAAGGAGACAACCGCCTACAGAAGAACTTCCAAGACCGGAACAGCCTATTATAGACCCCGAAACCGGGTCTATTACATGGGACGTATCACCGAGAAGAAAAGAGGAACCCGTACAGCCGGAACCAAGACGGAAAGAACCAATACCGGAAACGGATGTAGAAGAACCTTTGCTTACAGAAGAACTGGAAGAAAGACCAGTGCCAAGAAGAAGGAGAAGGAAGGTCCAGGAACCTATACCGGACGTTGAACCCATCATAGACGAGGAAACAGGTTCTATGACATGGGACTTGACACGGAAACCGCAAAGGGAAAGCGTTACCCCTAAGAAAGAGGTACGGAGGAAGAACCGACAACAAAGGAAACACAGAAGGAAATATTAAGGGAAATAAACAGACACGTCGAAAATATAGACGAATCCGTTACGAACGTTGATAATTCCAAGAATTTCCAGGATAACAGCGAAAACAGAACGGACAATTCACGGCATACGGAGAATATAACCGAAAATGTCGTGAATATTGAAAAGAATACCCAGACAATAACGGAGAACACAACCGCTATAAAGGAAAAGGGTAATTTAAATGCCGTTTCCGAACAGTCAAACAGACCTCTGTTAAGGGAAGATGACAGAATACAGAGAAGACCGGAAATCACGGATAACGGACAGACGGAAATCAAGTTTTCGGACGAGGGAATAATACGTGCTATTACAAGACTGGGAGCGGTAACGGATAACATAGGACGTGACGTCATTTCCGCTTTGAGAGGACTTGAAAAAGGGTCGGGTGAGGAAAATCAAAAAACCAGTATTACCCGTTACCTGGAAACTATTGCAAATTCTGTATCTGTTATAGAAGACAGTGCAGAAAACATATTGGAAGAAATGCAGAAAGCCACTTCCGGTTCGGGTTTCGGAGGTGGAACAGGGACACCTGGAGGTATTGTACCACCTACCGGAAGCACGGGTGGAATAGGAGGACTAAATATATTCGGAGGAGGATTAAAAGGAATATTGGGCGGTCTTGGAGGTTTAGCGGCATTCAATACCGCTAAAAACGTATTGTCAGAAAGATATTTCCGGCAGCAGGAATTTGAAGCACGTTCTCAATACCAGGGAACAGTGGAAACGGCCGCAAATTATACACGGTTACAAGCCGCTAACCAGGCAGATGCTTTTAGATGGATTCCTCTAATTGGTGATACGATAGCGAAAAGCATAGAATTGCCAGCACAGCTTGCAGCAGAAAAGATGATGGCAACTTTCGGGAAATATGCGGAAGGTGAAAGACGCGTTATCCCGTATGCACAGGTTATGGGTGTATCAGCCGGGGAAGCTTTCAGACAAGCCGGAAGGGAAGGAAGTTATGCGGCTGAATCGCTTGGTATGGATTATGCTTCATACCTTGGAAGACGTGCCGAATTGATACGTGCAGGAGGAGGACGTTTTGTCGGTGGCAATGAATACGACCCGTATGCAGTAAGGGAAACGCAATCTGTTATGGCTGCTGAAAGATTGTTCGGGTTGTCGCCTAATGCGGTCAACCGTTTGCAGGGTGCAATGAGGTTCGGAGACCAGGATTCGGGTACCGGGGCTTCTGCAATTATCAGAGAGTTCGAGCAGGCAATGAAAAATTTAGGCATTCCGTTTGAACAGATAGCCTCTACAATGGAAGAAAGTTTAGATACTTTCGTTACACAGTCCGACCAAATTCTTTCAAAGCGAGGTGAGTTTGACGCAAAGGAGCTTGCAGCGATGTTTAGCGGAATACGCCAGGCAACCGGATTGCAGGGAAGACAACTTGAAAGGGTACAGCAAGCATTCACCGGACAAGGAATATCAAAAGATGAGGTGACGAATGCAATGCTTGTACGGTCTATCCAGGAAGTTATGCCGGACAAAACATCCTATTCGGAAATCCAGGAAGAACTGGAAAAGATACGTGCAGGAGCGGCAGACCCCGAAGTTATGGAAAACTTCTTGAATAGGGTTGTAGAACGTACCGGGGGAGGTTCTGAACAGTTACGTTTGGCAATGTCCGAAATATTCCCTAATTTGTCTTGGAATGACATCAATTCCACGATACAAAAGGATAGTGACCCATCTAAGCTTGTGAGCAATCTGTTTGACTTGTATAAACAAGCAAGCCAAAGGATTAGGGAAACTCCTACAGAAGCTTATGATAGGGACGCAGCACGAAGGACTGTAGGCACAGGGGAAACTATTTTGGCAAGTGATATGAACCGCCAGATGTCGGAAGGAGCCAATATTTTAGGGGAGATTAGAGATTTGGTGAGAGAAATAAACGACAGAGGTAAAAAGGTTGCTGATATGGAGTTGGAGGTTCCGAAAGAGAAGATAATTCAGCAATCTGCCACAGGAGGAAGCGGTTTAGTCAATATGAGTACAGTAAGCGGAGGAGTGGATCCGGACGAGCTATTTCTCAATGGTTTAAACGCGCTTTAGACGAGTGGGCAAGAGAAAGAGTTAACGGTGTGTCGGAAGCAAATAAAGTGATACAGCAAGAACGATGAAAGTAAATATATTTAACATACAGAGCTATAAGTACAATGTAGAACCCCAAACGTTTATAGACGATTGGCAAAAGGGATTGGGACCAGATACACCGGAAGCAAAGAAATTATCGGTTCCGGAATTTATGGATGTGGTAAACGAGATTTCCAAAATTTCAAACCTGGACGCCATTTGGGCCACATACGACGATTGGGAGAAAGAGAAGTACAAGAACGAGTATTCAAACAAGAATTTGCCGTATATCAAGCCGAATACTCCGCTTTCCTTCCCTATAAAGGATTCTCCTTTGCTCATACAAAAAGCGTCAAAGAGCGATATGTTCATGAAGCAACGCGATTTTTCGGCTTATTGGTCTGAAAATTTGACAAAGCTTCTACAGGATAAGGAAGGATATGTAGCTGACAATGTGGTTGCACTGGACGAGGAAATGTCGGTAAGGACAAAAGTACAACCTATAAACATTAAGGTGTGGATATACTGTAAGGCTATAAACAAGGTTGTGGATGTAAGCCAGTTCGTCAATACATGTTCTACCGACAAAGGATTCAAGAACGGCACGTTTTCGATTAACATAACACCCTTCAAGGATGCCAATATGTCGAACGTGTACGGTGCAGGATATTATGATATATTCCCAGTTGTAACCCCTAAAGGATATGATTATAAATCCTATCTTGAAAAAGTGGTACAGATAAACGACATAGTGTTTATCCGGTTTGAGCGGCTGAGACTGGAAGGAAGTTCGGACAGTGAAAATGCCAACGATTTGTTTGTACCGTTGAACAAGCTTGCCAATAACGGTCCGGACTATAATGTTTGGGATATGATAGGTTTTGTAGACAGCGTAATGGAGACCTATTCTTCGGAAGACAATTCAAAGAGCACTGTCATAAGCGGTCGCGACATTGCAAAAATGTTTGTGGAGGACGGAAGCTACTTCATACCGCTGGAAAATGTCAATGATACTATACAGAACTGGCTGTTAAGGAAAACGGGTGGCGTATGGAACGGACGTAATGTGTTCGGTGGTGAGTATCAGTTTGTATGGAATTTGGGATACAAAACAATAAATGAATGCATTTGGTTTATTATAAACATAATGTCTTCTATCGGAGTTTGCAGCGATGAAGTGTTTTCTTCATGGGGCGACAAGCGGATAACGGCATACAGCATTCCGGGGCAGCAGGATTTGAAGGTAAGGGGGATATGGCAGATTGTCAAGCTACAGGTGTCCGGGGATATAATGGAAAGGATTGTGACAGATACGGGGCTGGGGAACCCGAACGGAACACTGATGCAGTACATGGAGCGTATTTGTCAATATCCTTTGACAGAATTTTTCTTTGACACCTATATAAACACATTGATGTTATTGTAAGACAGCCACCGTTTACGGAGAAGGCGATAAAGATGCCTTCAAGTCTGAAAACTATATTACGATAACACCGGATAATGTAATATCGTATAATCTGAGCTACGACCCACGCGTTTATACTTGGTTCCAGTTACACGCACAGAATGCACAGGTAGGTGGACGTGACAAGCCGGGATTGGCTTTCGTTCCTATTGTGTACCTGGAAGAATATGTGGAACGATGGGGTAACAGGAAAATGGATTTCGTGGATATGTACTGTATTCGCATGATACAGAACGGGGCAGAAAATCAGAAGATATTTTCTACTTACCAAGCAACAATGCTGAATGACTTGATATACCTTGTAGAAAGCAACATGTATGTACCTTTTACCCGGTGCGGAACGATAGAGATAAACGGGGACAGGCGTATAAAAGTGGGAACATTCGTGCTGAACCAAAGTACGAACGAGTTTTTCTATGTGACGAATGTAACCAACACCATATCATTTAACCGTGACGGGGTAGATAGGCGTACTGTTTTACAGGTGGAAAGAGGATTTTATGTACCTATACTTAAAGGAAATCTGATGGAAGCGGTAAAAAGAAATGACAATTCGGTTTCTGAAAAATCAGCGTCCGGATTTACACCCGATTACTTTAAGTTGGTGGATTTAAGCGGTTTGAGACAGAAGGCGAAGGAAGCGGAAAGCGGACAGATAACCTCCTACGACAACCCGACTGTTGATAAGCAGCAATTTGACTATTTTTTGAACAGGAAATATTTCGGAGGACTTGACTAATGGCAGGAGGAGCACCAAGAATAAGCAGTAACAATTTGCCGCCTATAATGAAGGGGTATATAATGATACCCACGGATGTAGGCAGGGAAGCGTATATAGATACGGTATTTAGGACGAATATAGTAGCCGTGATGATGGAAGGCGGTATATTCCGCAATGACGCACGCATTACCAACGAGGCTATCAACAATATATGGTTTCCCGAAAAACCGGGTGAGAAGGGATGCCAGGTAATGATAGCGAGCAGCGATTTCCTTAACCAGCCTACAGTCATAGGTACCTTTATAGGCAATGATGAGGTTCCGGCATGGAGCGAGGATGTTATACGGATGAAAAAGCAGGTGGAAGGGGTAACTATGTCTATGACGATAGACCCACGTAACCAGGAATGGAACATGAACCTTACCTCTATAGATAAGCCCGTAAATTTCAACGTTACATTAGGAGGCAATGAAAAACATAAGATAAGATTGCAGAGTTCGGGGGAAGCCGAGATAGTGGCTTCCAAGAAGGTGAAGGTAACCGGATATAATGAAGTCATTGCGGAAGTCGTTAATGTGGTCGAGGATGTGAAAGAAAAGGATAAGGAAATAAGGCGTTTTACTATGAACATGGAGGGAGCCAATTTTACGTGGAAGACCCAGGACAAGACAACCGTAATAAAGGCTGACCCTAACACTGTGGACGTTAATTTTCACGACGGGAAAAGTCATATGACTATAGATGATAATGGTGTGGTATTGGGCTATGACAACGATACGGAAATGATACAGTTGACGCAGAATCTAATAAAGCTTATGACTGGACAGAAGGTCAATATAAACAATGCGAAGGAGCCTTTAACACTGGCGAATACATTAATACAGTTATTGAATAATGTAGAGAATCAGATAATGACGCTAAAGAACGCATGGCAAACAGCGCTTGCAAGTTCGGCTGCGATGGATGGAGGTAAAGCCGGATTCGGTGCCGGGGTCGGTGCGGTAGCGGTAGTAAACCCGTTGCAGTTCGACGGAATAAAAAGCACGGTAACTTTTTCGGATTGATAATTATTTCGTATTTTTGAAAACGATAAGAAAAGATTATGGCAAATGTCGCACAATCAGCAATACAGAAAGCAGGGTCTTTGATAGAGACGGCTGGAAGAGCTATATTAGCATCTCAATTTCCGAACGATTTTGAGGTATATCTCTGACACTTGAACTGGCAGATTCAAAGAATAATACGATAGATTTTTTCACATTTCCCATCACCCCGAATGCGATAAGCAAGACGGAAGCGAAGAGGGAAAATATAAGGAACACGGCAGGAGGCGTAACGGTATTATCTTCTCCTACTTTTGTACCACAGGACATTACAATAAGAGGCGATTTTGGACGAACATTTAAATTGCTATTGTCGCTTGGTGGCGGTGCGTCAAGTCTGGCAGGAGCGGCCTATAGTCTATCGGCTGGGGGTGGGGGGTAGGGCGATATTTCCGGGGTAAATACGAACTCTTTGAAGTCAGCTTCGTTCGACCCGTCCGTCAAGAACGGGTATGGATGTACGAAAATATTACAAGCTATCATATCAAAAAGTAATGGTGTGGATAAGGACGGTTTGCCATTTCGTCTTTACTTCTATAATATGGCTTTGGGTGAGAGTTATTTAGTGACCGTCCCTCCTACTGGATTGGTACTGAACCAAAGTTTACAGCGTAATATGATATGGGAATATTCGCTTACAATGACAGCGATAGCCCCTATAGAAGCGGTGGCAGGAGAACAGAAAGCAAAAACAGCACTTACTAAAATTTGTACGGCTGCTGCAATACAGAAAGGTGTTAATGATTTGGCGGCTTCACTTGCAGCTTTGTTATAATAAAGGAGGTTAAAGGATGGACGCAGTAATGGAAACGGCATACGCCAAGTTCAAAAATATTACCGGGTATGACATAAAACAGTTCTTCCAAAATTATGTTGATTTTTGTAACAATTACTATGCTTACATAGTGGATTATTACCAGGGAGGAGAACTGAATGCAGAATCATTCTATCAGTTGGATAAGATGATAGCGCAAATTAATATCGTAGAGCCTATGTTCCAGCTTCACGAAAACAAGTTGGACGATATTTCTATGTGGGAAATATTAGACAACTTTTCGGAAGTGGAAACAAAGATATTGACAATAAAAAATTCTGACAGGTGGTTAAGAAGCGCAACCATAGGAAGACAGAACACCCTACAACTTGACAAGCAGTTAAGGACAGGAGAAACATTCGAGAATGTTGCGGAAGAAATTGCAATGACAGACCCAGAGGACGATTGGACTTCTATAACTACACCACAATACATCATAGAAGAAGATTATGAAGCAGGACGGGGAAGTAATACATTTGCCGTGAATCTTCGGAATGTCGGTGTGAATTATGTGGATAATGTGGTAGATACGCTTGTAGGGGAGAATGTGTTAGGCAAAGACATAGATACCGAATTCGAGTTTAAGAATGACGATTTGAAGGTGAAGAAATTCGGTACGTCTATGGAACAAGCGTTGAAAATTATATTGGAAGCCTTGAAAGGCTGTATTCCGGAATTCAAGGATTACGGGTTACCATCCGATTTTATCGGACAGACAACGAACGCAATACAATATCCGGTGATATTTAAGGCTCTTATGAACATGTTCCAAAGGGATAACCGATGGGCGAGTGCAGAGCTTTTGGATTTGGTAAAAAAAGAAGACGCGGTATTTATGAAGGTAAAGGCTACAACCGTGACGAGAGAAGATTTTGTTATTAATGTTCCTATTTAAATATATTCAAAAATGATTACTAAGACAGCGAATACGATTGCAAATTTAAAGAATTTGTGGATTGAAATGTTTTTAAACAAGACCGACCGTGTTTCAAACATTGCGGACGGTTCTGTACTTAATGGCGTCGCTTATGGTACCGCAAAGGTGGCGCAAAAAGCGATAAAGGATATTGCCATAGTGGAGGCGCAGATTTTCCCAAAGTCGGCAACAGGCGATTATCTGGACAAATCGGCCGCGTTGTTTGGTGTAAGTCCGAGAAAAGAAGCACTTGGTTCCTCTACTTATGTACGTGTTTTTGCCGAGCCTGGTACGCATTATGAGGTAGGAACAAAGTTTATTTCAAAGAACGGAGTGCAATTTACTGTAGACCAACCTTTTACGGTTGATAAGTCGGGATATGGATATATCAGTGTAAGAAGCGTTATCACTGGGTCTGCTACCAATGTGGAGGCAAACAGTATTACGGAAGTATCGCCAAGACCATTGACACATATAGAGTGCACGAATGAATATGCGGCTATCGGTGGACGTGATTATGAGGACGACGAGACATTCAGAAACAGAATAATAAATTATAATAACAAGCTTTCCACTGACACTATGGAAGGCTGGACGCAAATATTCCAGGATTTAGACCCGCGCATTTTAAAGGTAATGAATGTTGGGCTGGGTGAGGACGGAAAGACACACATTTACCTTGTAACCCAAAACGGGTCTTTCTTTACGGATGATGAATTGGAAGAATTGCTTACAAAAGCTACACCCTATTTCGGACTGACCGAACTTGACTTGCAAGGGAATACGCTTGGAATTGTGATAGAAAATGCAAAATGGATGTATGTAGGCGGTGAAGAGGGGGTGGATTTCCGTGTGGAATTGTCGCCTAATGCAGTGATTGCGGATGTAAGAAAAAATATCCAGATTGCAATGACGAAGTATCTGGATTTCCGTTTCTGGGAAGCAGGCAAAAAGGTAGAATGGGATGATTTGCTGGAAGTGGTGAAGACTGCGGAAGGCGTTAAGTATGTACCGGACGAATATTTCTTTCCCTATTTTGACGAAGAGGTGCCTTTGAACATGTTGCCGCGTATCAAGGGATTCAGAATGCGAGACTTGGAAGGGAATATTCTGTATGATTCGGGCAGCAGCTTGTCCAATATTTTTTATCCGGCAGGAGAAAGCGACATATATAAAGGTTCTCAATCGGTTATAGCGTCACAGAAATATTTGTGTTCATTTACCGTAACCAATACCAAGAATGTAGCCGTACCGGGCGCATATATAACAATAGGAAACAAGGTAATCATTACGGACAGTAACGGTACGGCAAACATTCTTTTGGAGAACGGGGAATACACATACATATTGTCAAAAACGAACTGGACACAGAAGACAGGGGAATTTGTCGTTCTGAACAACCCTATTTACATAAATATAAATGATTTCATTGCGACGCCTTATCCGGTTACGTTTACCGTATATGAGGGTGAAGCGCCTTTGCAGGGGGTAACTGTGACAACAAGCGTTTACACGTCAGAAACGGATGATAAGGGGCAGGCGGTCATTAATTTGGAGCCGGGAACCTATGAATACAAGCTTGAAAAATCGGGTTTCCAGACCATAGAAAGTGTATTTACGGTCGAAAATCAGCCAGTAGATATATTTCAAAGAATGTTCCTTACAAAAATGAATGTAAATTTTGCTGTAATTGACAGAAACAGAAGTATTTATATTCCGGAAGCAAACATCACAATAAATGACATAAAGGAAAAGACGGATAACGAAGGGCAGGCAAGCATGGGGCTGCAAACCGGGAAATATGAAATGAGGGTTGCAAAAGAAGACTATCAAGACCTTGTAAAGGAAATTGAGATTGTCGGGGAAGACCCTAACTGTATTCTTGTCGAAATGACGGCAATTCCGTATGCGATAAAGTTTACGGTGCTGGATTCCGCTACCCACATGGTTCTGGAAGGAGCGACGATAAAGATAAATGGTTCTACTTATCTGACCGATAAGGAAGGTATAGCGATTATAAGCTTGCCGAACGGAACCTATGAATATACGGCTTTCAAGTCCGGTTATATGTCCGTTAATGATTTTGTAGTGGTTGAAGGTTCGGAAGTTTCTAAAATTGTGGAATTGGAACAGGCTTTCTATACATTCCGCTTGACTGTACGGGACATTGAAAACGGTAACTATATCCAGGGTGCAGAATTGCAGATAAACGGAGAGACGCGTGTAACGAATGTTAACGGTGTTGTAAGCGTGACACTTGGAAACGGTGACTATGAATATACGGTAACGCACAGAAACTATAAGAGATATACCGGAACTGTGACTATCAAAGACCAGGACGTACCGGAAACAATTTACTTGGAATTGAGAGATACGGTAATAACATACACTGCAACGGACGCGATAACGAAGGCTCCTATTTCCGGCGTATATATCGAATTGATAAACAAGGGAACTGGAATTAAGGTGGATTCCGGTTACACGAATGATATAGGTGTATTGCAGCTTGGAGCGGAAGCAGGGGAATATACTTGGAATGCGACACACAGATATTATGATGCGGTAGAAAACCAGTCGATAACGCTTGAAAAATTGAAGGATATAGACCTTCCCTTTACTATGACAAGAAGGGAAATCGAACCGGAAGTTGACGTAATAGAGAATATTCCCGGTGTGTCCGGTGATGCTACTACAGTAAGATTCAGTGGTGAAAATACGGCTGAGACGTTATCTAATGACAGTTATTATTACATAGTTCATACACCAGAAAACTTCGTTGTTCCTAACAAAGGAGTGACGTTTGATTTGATGGAACATGTAAAAACTTTTCGACGTGCAGAAATTGGCGGTGAGGACGAGCCATATGATTTTGCAAGCGGAGGTGCAGAATTGGTATTCAACGTGTCAAATGACGAAATAGCTTCTTTGGAAGGTACGATGTTGACAGTGCAGCCGAATGTGACACGTGATGCACAGCCGAGAACTTTCTATGTGGATGTGACGATAACGACTCCAGTAAGCCAGGTAACTGTAAAGATAGCTGCCGAACAGAAAGCCGCTCTGAACTTCAATCCGGTCAAGGCTGGAATTGTTGTTTCAGTAAAGAACATGTTCAACGATAATGTACGAGAATATACGACGAATGCGGCAGGAAAGATATTTCCGGAAGTAATGCCGGGTATTGATTATCAGTTGACAATAAAAGAGAAAGGTTTCTATGAGAACAACGGTTTACTGATTAAGAATTGGGGTTTCGGAGCGAGTGTACCTACGCTTATGGAAATCACATGTTCAAAGAAAGTAGAATTAAGGGTAAAACAACAGAACACGTTAAGACCGCTTGAAGGTGCGGAAATAACCGTGTCCGGAATGTCTTTGCCTCAAACTGTGACATCTGGAAATGAGGTTCGGCAACCGTGTACATCTCACCTATTGCAATGAGCTATGAATGTACAGTAGCAGACCATACGGACAAGACAGGTACGTTTACACCTCCATTGTCAGCCGATTATATAGACATAATCATGGGGTATGCGGAAATAACAATGACCGTAAACCTAAAAAGTATGCAACCCTACGAATCAGTGGCAGCGAATTGTACGGTGACGGTTACGAGTGCCTGGGGCGGCACACCGTCACAAGCGTATAGTTTTTCCGGCACGACAAATGCAAACGGTGTATTCACATCTAAAGGAAACGGACAGTTCAACATACCGCCTGGAGAATATACTATCACATACGGAGGTGGAAACAGCAATTTTAACAGCAAGACGGAAAATATCACCCTTCCGGAAAACATCACCATTTCCACTACAGTAGTAAGAAGAACGATTTCAGTCACTTATACGGTAAAGGAAATAATACCTTCTATTTCCACGACAGCAGCAAATCCGGTAAAAGCCGGGATGATTCTTGCATGTTATTACAATGACAATGGCGAATCATCCGGTGATAATGTAACGACGGACGCAAACGGAAGATTTGTAAAAACCGTGTATGCAGGTATTGCAGAACGTTTCCAGATACAGCCAGTCACTTTTTATGAAGGTAACGGAGCCGTAGCGACGTTAAATTATTCTGACACAAAAACAAAAGACCTTGTATATACATGCTCGAAGAGAATTCCGGTATATATCACCTCTAATTTATACGGTGAGTTAAGCGGTGCATCAGTAACATTCAGTGGAATGTCTGTCAATCAGACAGGAACGACGAATACGGATGGAATAGTGCAAATGTACATTTCTCCGGTAAATATGTCTTACAGTGTAAGCAAGCAGCATTATAATACCAAAACTGGGAATTTCAAACCTACTGGAACAGAAACAAGAATGGATATTGAATTGGAAGCAAAGGAATATCCAGTTACTTTCCATGTGTCAACGCAGGGAGTTTTACCACCGGATGGAATTTTGGTACGTGTAACAAACAATGTATTGCCGGACATGGTGTTCGAGGGAGAGACGAATACGGAAGGAACGATAGTCATGCCGAATGTTCCGGTAGGAGAATACACCTATGAGGTTCTTGCAGGTGAGGTTTCATCCGACACATTCTCACATCCCCAAAGTGAAAGTGGTACAGTGTTGGATGTAGAAGTGCAATATGAATTGATTAATGCAGGTATTCAGGTTTCGGAGGTGTACGGTACGGCAGGAAGGGCGTATTTATCAAATCAAACCATTACAATGACATCCAAGGCAGGAACGATAAAGCTGACTTTGGATGAAAACGGTTATACCAACCAGTTATTGATAAAAAATCTGGAATACACGTTCACGACTGATTCATACCCAAGCTTTTACAGCAATCCGACACAATCCTATACATGGACGGAAGATGGTGTGATATGGACATTCGATTTGAACGTAACCTCAAAGATAACGGTTAATGTAAAGGATGTATATGCGAAAAACAATATCCAGGGAGTAACGGTAACTTACAACGAACAGACAAAAACGACGGATGCAAGCGGAAACGCTTCATTGTTCCGGTCAGCACTGGAAAAGGATTATTCTTTAGACAAGGAGGATTACAGCACGGTAAACGGAACCATTGCTCCTACTACAGCTTCACCGCTTAATGTTACGATGCTAAGAAATAAGCATGTGGTGACAGTACAGCAGTATGAAGTAATACCAGGTGGAAGTAAATTAGGTATTAATTATACGTTAACTTATACGTCGGCAGCAGGAAACGGAACGATACCGAATGATAGTCGAACATTTGAGGCGTATTTAGGTATTCCAATTACATTTATTCTAACGGCAGCGGACAGAAGACCGTTTTATACAAATTACCAACAAACACATACATTTACATCAACAGGCGAAGCATGGGATTTGAATCTCACTTGTGCAAAACAGATAACAATCAATGTAAAGGATAATGTACCTGGAACGAATGTACAAGGAGCTACGATAAACTATTTTGCACAGACAAAAACAACAGATGCAAGCGGTAATGCAGTTTTCTATTGGAGTGGCGGTGGTAGAAGCATATCGGTAAGTGCATCAAATCTCGAATCTTATACCGGACAGATAGCTCACAATTCTGCGAATCCGTTCAATATTGTAATGACACGTGCAGCCAATCCGGTTACACTTGTAGTAAGAGAAATAACGCCAGCACAGACAACTTATTATCAGAACTTACAGATAAAATACACAGCAGGAAGTGCGACCGGAACACTTACAACGAATGCAAGCGGTGCAGTGACATTCAATGGATATATAGGTACGGAAATGACGTTTACGGTAGTAGGACATCCGGAATTCTACAGCAATCCGACCCAAACTCATACCTATACAGCCGCCAATCAGTCATGGACTATGGATTTGACTGTAACGGCAAAGATAACGATTAATGTTAAATCGAACGTGCCAAGCGGAACAAATTTGAGTGGTGCCACTGTATCATATTTTCATCAGACAGGAACGACGGATAGTAGTGGTAACATATCGTTATATAGAAGTTCTGTAACAAGAAATGTAGATATTACAGCGACATATCACGGTAATTATAGAGGTAGTATAACGTCAGACACCGCGTCTCCGTTCAATGTGGTAATGACACGTTCAACCGCTACAGTAAGTCTTGGAGTGAGTGAAGAAGTGTTATTCAAATCACAGTATGTTTTGGAAATAAAGACTTCTACCGGAGCAACAAGTCCGGGATTAGGAGGTTTTTATTTTGGTACGCCAACAGCAGCTAATAAGGAATTTGTAGTGTTTTTCCATGCAAAAATTCCTACTGGATATAGTTTGTTTTTTCAGAGTAATGCAACCGGAACAGGTGGGAGTGCAACGAGAAGATGGCTTACAGATAATAAAGGAACAGGTGTATGGACTTGGTATGCTCATTATATAAGATGTGGTGCTTCTGGTTCTTTCAGTACAACCAATTTCTTTAATTTAGATGGAGGAAGTAAGCCAGTTACATGGCAGATAGATACAGCATCAGTATTTGATATCAGTGGAAGTAATTCGCAGAATAAATCGTATGCAGAAATAACCCAAATATGTACTGTAGACAAAATGGTTTCTGCAAATAAAGATTTCTTATTTAGTAATGGAAGTAATAATATTAACGTATATAATAATGAATCGACTGATGCTGTTACAATAACAAGAAAAGCATTTCCGTCTAATACGTTTGGATGGACTGTAGCTCTTTATTCATCCATGAAGATGAATTTCAGTCCGGCAGCTTCTACAAGCCCATTAACGTTAGATACGAACGGCAATGTATCGTTTGTATGTTATTTAGGTACACCAGTAACATTCACACCAGTAACAAGACCTAATTATTACAGTAATCCAAATACTGCACTGACTTATACGGCAGCAGGACAAGTGCGGACAATACAATTGATTTGCAACCAAAAGATAGTGATTAATACAGTAGCAAATATTTACAATACAAGTAATGCGCTTTCTGGAACAATTACCTACTTCGGTCAGACACTCCCATCCGGAGGAAGCTTCTACAGAAGCGGATTAGACAGACAAATGACTGCCACGGCACAGTATTTCAACAACTACGTAGGAACAGTGACCGCCACACAGACATCACCTTATACAGTGACGATGAACAGAACGACACGAACGGTTACACTGACAGTCGTTGAGAAAGTTCCAAACATCACAGCAACCCATCCGTTAGGTAGTGCAGTGATAGTAAGAAGTGTACCTACAAGCTCGAATGCCCCGGCAGGAGAAATAACGTTGGATGCGAGCGGAAAGAAAACAAATACGGTATATGCAGGAATAAACTACACCTATACACCGAAAAACAATGCAAGTTATTACAGCAATGCAAGCCAGACCCATACATGGACGAGTGAAAACGAGCAATGGACTATGACACTGAATGTGACGGCACGTCTGACATTTAATATAAAGAGTTCTAATTATGGAACGAATATAAGTGGAGTGTCCGGCTCCTATTTCGGACAGACAGGAACGACGGATAGTAGCGGTAATTGGACTGTATATAGAAGCGGTATCAATAGAGGATATTCATTTTCAAAAACGAACTACAATGCGTTGTCCGGTACGTTATCATCTACACAGGCAAGTCCGTTGAACTTGAAAATGAGTGAGACAAGTTCTTCTATCACAATAACGATGAAGGACTATTATCAGAGTGCAGTAAAAGGAAATGCGAACGGATGTCCGGTAACACTGACGAACAAAAGCCTTTCTTCTATCAAGTTTTCGGGAACGACGAATAGCAGTGGTCAAGTGTCATTCGGGCCGATGATAGCAGGTTCATATACATTGTCATGGGGTGGAGGTACAAGTTATTGGGTAAACGGAAGCACGACAATAACAATGCCTACAGCAACGACTACACAGAATGCTGTAAGATTGACGAAGAGTGTAGCAGTTGCATTCAGAATAAGGGTGCCGCTTTCTACTCCTTTATTAGGATGGTGGAGAGTAAACACATTAGTGAAGCCTATATTTAAACAGCAGGAGTGGCGACGACAGTAACACTCACTCAAAATGCTGCCAAAACGGTATATTATTATGGAACATATACATTCATTGCAGGTATAACGACAAATATAGCTGCATATAAGGCAAGTTATTATGTGACGGTACAACAACGACAGAAACACCATATTCTATTACCCCTAATTATAATTTTAGCAATATAGGACATAACAGTGACGCTACAGCATTTTATTCTACTGCAATAAAGAGTATTGTAGTGACTGTACAGAATAGCTATACAAATGCGGCTGTAAGTGGTGCGACAATAAAGGTATATGGTATTAATGGAGATAGTTCAGATTCTAATAATTACGCTACGCAGACAGTAACGA
>ERZ791618.161-NODE-161-length-39096-cov-2.190927_pt1 | contig 39096 bp, 36 predicted proteins | sample MGYA00510059_ERZ791618 | MGnify/ENA primary metagenome ERZ791618 (study PRJEB30046, sample SAMN00715159) | human gut metagenome | study: EMG produced TPA metagenomics assembly of the A metagenome-wide association study of gut microbiota in type 2...
GGAGAGTAGGTAGCCGCCGTTTTTTATGAAGCCTCGCTTGTCTATTTGACGGGCGAGGCTTTCTGTTTTTAACTGTTTGGATTATCTCTTATTTTATGATTTAATCTTTCATATAGCCGCTTTGGTATCCCTTTCTTCGCTTTCAGTATTTCTTCGTTTTTTATTCTCCTTTTGATTTTATATATTTGCTTTCTCCCGTGAGAATTTCGGAAAAGTGTCATTTAGTAATAAGAATACGCTGAAAACGGAATAAAATCGGTGTAGAAGTGTGATTTTTTTGCAAGGGAATATTTTTCTTTTCATCTTTTCTTGTTATTTTAGTAAATACTTACTTAGAATTTCACAGAAACATTTACTCCAAAGGAGCGTGTCGTAGGTAACGAGTAGGCTTCAACACCTTGTGCATTTCCGGCAGTCATGGCCGATTCAGGATCAATATTAGGTGCATCTTTATAGATAGTCCACAAGTTTCTTCCGGTCAGCGTGACAACCGCCTCCTGCAAATGCAGTTTCTGTGACCAATATGCGGCAAACGGTAGCTCAGCGACACTTCGCGTACTTCACGTATGAAGCATCATACACATTCGACTCGGCAATACTATAAATACGATGATAATATTTTTCAGCGGACACTACCTGATTATTCTTTGCCCCACCTTCTGTTACTCCATCCACTACAATACCATCTTGGTAAATACGGATAGGTTGTCCATTGACCTGCCCGTAGTACAGCCCGTCAGAAGTAACTGAATATGAAGGAGTCTCTGCCAATAGCACATTACTACCCGCAGCATCGGTGTAATACCATAGTCCACCGTGTTCCGCATCACGACCCGGCAACGAATTAGCCAGCACACCCGTATATTTCCCGGTCTTATTCGTATTAGAGAAAATAGAGCCGCCAACACTGGCATCTACCAAGAAAGAGAGACTGAACGAACCATAGCTGAAAGTATTGCTGATGCCTCCCATCCAATCAGGCGTAAATTTGCCCAGAGTTTTGTTAGTGGACGAAATTTTGGGTAAACCATTATCATCCACCACAATTTTTCCGTTGTCATCACGCACGTAAGCAGTACCGAACAGAGTTCCGTAAGCCTCTCCTACCGAAGCTAACACTTGAATACCCGACGAGTAAAGTTGATAACTCGTTATCAGCCCTTCGTCATCCAGCTTGATAACTTTACTGCGGTTGGATCCATAGTTCAGGTCCAGATTCCAACGGAATCCATTCGATGCCTGTACGGGTATGGCTCCCAGCTGAATTTCGTAGCCACGGTTACGAATATGACCGGCATTGCGTACTTGCGAGGTATAGCCGCTGGAAGCGCTGGTTGCCAGTTTCAATATCTGGTTACGGCTGTCGGTCTTGTAGTAAGTAAAATCCAGATGTAAGCGATTATTAAAGAAAGCCGCCTCCATACCGACTTCTATGGACAACGTTTTCTCAGGTTTCAGATCGGGTGTCATTCCAATGGTAGATGATGTTTGTAAAGGATTCCCTTCAAAAGCCGTTTCCGAGGTATAGACAGTTGCCAGTTGATAAGGGTCTGCATCTGATCCCACTTGCGCCCATCCTCCTCGTATCTTCAAGTAATTAATAGCCTTACTTTTCAGTCCTAAAGCATCAGAAAGTAGAATACTGGCCGTTACCGAAGGATAAAAATAAGAATTATTGCCTGCGGGCAAAGTTGAAGACCAATCGTTTCGTCCAGTCACATTCAAGAAAGCCCAACGGCGATAGTCCAGTTGTGCAGAACCATAAAATCCGTATTGGCGTAAGCGGTATAAATCATTCGACGATGTAAGCGGATCGCGCGAATTTTTCAGCGTATATAAGTCTGCCACTGCCAAGCGGGGGGCAGCTTGATAGTTATTCTCATATTGTTTGTTGCGTACGTTGAAACCAGCCAAGGCATCTATTCCCCAGTCCTTGTTCAGTTGCTTCGTATAAGTCACCAATGCTTCCGTATTATTTTCCTTCACGGTATATACATCCTCGGCATAACTGCCGTAAGGTGATCCGGCACCCGTGCTCCCCCATTTCACTTTCGCCTTCCGCTTGTCGTTATACCAGTCTGTACTCGTGCGGAAGCGTGCATCCAGTCCTTTTGCCAAATGCACTGTGGCATGTAAATCACCTATCAACCGGTGCGTTCCTGGCTCTGCGTGTTATAGTAAGCGCTCCAAAAAGGGTTATCATAGTAACTTGAGTTCCAGTTGCGGGTATAGTCATCCTTTAGCGATTGAGTGTTTACTTGACGTCCGAACCACAGGAACTGTAGCATGGGGCTGTTAGAACGTACGTTACTGCCTGAAGGTGTTGCAGATCCCGGCAGGCTGGGAGACGTATAAACAATGTAATTGGCTGTAGCACCTACCGAGAGCCATTTGGTCAAGTTGTAATCCGTGTTCAGGCTTATGTTTGTCTTGTTAGTTCCTGCGGCTGGTACTATACTTACCTGCTTTTCATAGTTATATCCTAAACGGAATTGATATCTGTCATCACTGCGAGCTATTGAAACACCGTTATTGGTTGATATTCCCGTACGGAAATAATCGCGTACATTGTTTGGATTTGACACCCATGGAGTGCTTATGCGGTTTCCGTCTGCGTCAAGAGGGCTGTCAAACTGTGGAATCAACAATCCAATATCAAGTCGTGGTCCCCAGCTCTCGTCCACACCATCATTCACTCCGGCACCTTTTCCATCTTTGTAGCTGAATTGTCCTCCTGCTCCTTGTCCGAAAAGATTCTGGAATTCAGGCAATGTGGCGGCAAAAGAGATTTGTGTGGATGAATGCAGTGTGATTCCCAACCCCTGTTGTTGTTTTCCCCCTTTGGTGGTTATAACAATAGCCCCATGAGCAGCACGCGCCCCATAAAGGGCGGCGGCATTCGGCCCTTTCAGCACAGTCATCGTCTCAATATCTTCCGGATTCAGGTCAGCTATCGCATTCTTAAAGTCACGCCCACTGGAGCGTGCGTTTAGTTGCGAATTATCCACGGGAATACCATCTACGATAAATAATGGTTGGTTCTCCCCTGCAATGGAAGTTTCTCCACGAATAACAATGCGGCTGGACCCGACATCACCTTGTGTATTGGTAATACGCACACCTGCAATCTTGCCGGTCAATGAGTTTAGCAGATTATTATCCTTGCTTGTATCAAAGCGTCCTGCTTAATCTCTTGTGCCGTATAGCCTAATGCCTTCTTCTCGCGTGAGATTCCCAAAGCCGTCACCACCACCTCATTCAGCAATTGTGCATCGCTTTTCAGCTTTATCGTCAGCTGCGGTGCTATAGCAATCTCCTTTGCAAGCAGGCCGATATAGGAAACAACCAGCCGGGTAGCCGATGAGGGAAGCCTGTGCAGCTCAAACTGCCCATCAACATCGGTCACGGTGCCCAACGTGGTTCCTTTCACTACAATCGAAGCACCGATAACAGGTTCTCCATCTTCCTCTGTAACAACAATACCTCGTACTGTTTTCACCTGTGCTGTGCCCTGTACGATTCCCACCACAAGGCCCAGCAACAATAAACAAATCTTTTTACCCATTGTTTTTTACTGTTAATTGATGGGGACAAAGGTATGGGGTATATAGGAAGTAAAAAATCCCGTATGAAAGGTATTTTACATACCACGTTTGCGGTATGTGCCGCATTAGCTGAAAAATTAGAGAATCACCTTCATATATCTTTCAAAGAAGTATTGACAAGGAAGAGCCATTCTTACAACATTATTATCTGGTACCTGCTCGTTATTACTACAAGACAGCATTATTAAATCAGCATTAATAACAGGATACGAAAGCTCATTTATTGGGTGTTTTCTATACTACAAGCTTGGCATTTCACATAAAAAAGACATGATCCGTATATATAAGTTATCCCTTACATATAGCAACGCATACCAGTTTGGATAAATTTGAGATGTTACGAAAATGAGCTAAAAGTGGATACCATAATCATGTTTTACCTCATCCATCACAAATATACTTTCCAAAGAGCCGAGACTTTCAACAGTGCCTAGTACATTTAATATGAATTCCTGGTAATATTTCATATTTGGAGCGTGTATTTTCAGTAGATAATCGAAACTACCCGATATATTGTAACATTCGGTCACTTCAGGAATACCTTGCACAATCCGGGTGAACTCTGCTGCAATATCCCGATTCATTTTACGTAGCTTCACGTTGCAGAACACCACAAATCCTTGGTTCAGTTTCTCTGCATCCAGCACTGCAATGTACTTCTTGATATACCCACTACTTTCCAGTCGTTTGAGACGTTCAAACACAGGCGTGGATGAAAGATTTACCTGCAAAGCAAGTTCCTTGACTGTCAACCGTGCATTCTCCTGCAATGTACGAAGTATCTGTAAATCCACCGTATCTAATTTACCCGAAGCATCCATAACAAATTCTGTATATATGAAACAAAAGTAAAGTTTTTCCCTTATAAATCCACTACTGCCGAAGCTTTTTAATCCAATACCAATGGAATATAAACCATAAGACTCTACATTCATCCATAATAACCCTCCCTTCATCCAAACGCTCAGTTCCGTCAGGGTTCTATTACTTTCCCTACCATAGATATACCAAAAACATGATACCAAGTTTCATATAATATAAAAAGAGACAGTTTGTTGTTACAAACCGTCCCCTACTTTTCAAATTACAATTACTAATTTTCATTATACCATATTTTCTAACAATTCAGGAAAAAAGGAAGTCCAATGGTGAAATCATTATATTAAATTAGACACACATAAAAGTTAATCTCCACTGGACTTTCCTCTACAATATAGAAGCATTTAACGAATACATTCTGCCTGAAATCACTTCGGTAAGTATTCTGTTTCCATATCTAGTTTACCGTTTCACAACGGCAGAAACATTTCTTAATCCCGCATATGACTAATATTCGGGTGGAATATCATTTAATTGCGCTTTTGTAAACACCGGTCCGTCTTTACAGACATACAACTTTCCGACATTGCATCTTCCACACTTTCCTACTCCGCATTTCATTCGGTTCTCTAGAGTGGTATAGATGTTTTCGTCCTTGAATCCTAATTTTTCCAAAACGGGAAAAGTGAACTTTATCATTATCGGAGGACCGCAAACAACAGCAATAGTGTTGGTGCTATCGGGAGCAAGCGTCTCAAGCACAGAAGGAACGAAACCGACCTGCCCTTTCCAGGTTGGTGTTTCTCCGCCCGGATCGACTGTAGTCACAAGATGAACATCTTCTCGGCTTTCCCACTCTTTCAATTCTTCTTTATATACCAGGTCGGAAACCGATTTTGCTCCGTAGACGATAGTGATATCTTTAAAATTTTCACGTAAATCCAGCACATTCCGTATGACACAGCGCATTGGCGGCAGCGCTATTCCTCCTGCTACGAACAGCAGATTTTTCCCTCTCCATTCATCCAGTGGAAAAGTATTTCCAAAAGGTCCCCGGAAACCTATCGTCGCCCCCTCTTCCAATCTGGACAGCCCGGTAGTCACTTTTCCGGCCTGACGGAAAGTACATTCTATGTATCCTTTGCATGTGGGGGAAGAAGCGATACAAAAAGTAGACTCACCTTCACCAAACGCAGAATACTCCCCAAACTGTCCGGCACTGAAATGGAAGTTCTTACCTTCTTGTTCATCTTTAAATCTCAACCGGAATGTTTTAACTCCGGGAGCTTCCTCTGTTATTTTCTCAATTATCATCCGGTAAGGAAGATAAATGGAAGTATCTTGCTTATTCATGGTCAGTTATTGAAATTAAGTGTTCAAGTATATCCATATCTACCGGACAGGCACGAGAGCAGCGTCCGCATCCGGTACAACCCGTTTTATCAATCCGCTCTGGCATATATGAGAATTTATGTAACACCCGTTGGCGCCACCGGGCACTTTGGGTTGACCGTGGATTATGCCCGGAAGTATGCAAGGTAAACAATGAGAAGCCGCAGGAGTCCCAGCAACGGATTCGCCGCCCCGAACTCCCCTTGCTATCTTCCTGAATATCGAAGCATGCGCAGGCAGGACAAACAAATGCACAGGCACCGCATCCCAGACAACGTTCGGATTGCTGTTTCCAAATAGGGCTGTCAAAAGCACTTGCCAGTTTTTGTTTCAACTTATCAAGATTAAAATAAACCGGCACATCTGCCAGATACTTTTCTTTTTGTATATTATCCGCCGGTGCGGCTTCCTTGACAAAGCGTTTGAACAGGGCTTCCCCTCTACTTGTCAACAATTCCACCAAAAAACTTTGGTCAGGCAATTCGGTTATCTGGATATCGCTCCCGCTTGTATTCCCTGGTCCTCCCTGAACAGAAGTACAGAAGCAGGCATCGTCACAACATATACAACTAAAACTGACCAAAATGATTTTTTTGTCGTGTGTTGTATAAGTTATCCTTGTAATCCCAGTTAAAAATACCTCCAAGTGGAGCAAAACCTGCTGCATCACAGGGATGCACTTTCCAAAGAACCGTTTCTGGCATATCATCTAAATCTCTCTCCTTCAAAACAATATCCTTTCCTTCCTTCTGGTATGAGAATAGTTCTTCTGCTTTCGGAAAAGCAAAACGTTTCACCGACTGAGTAGTCTGTATATAATTCTCTGCCACTCTATCACCCGAGAAAGTAACCGGAAATCCACATTATGCCCTTGCAGTACCGGAGCGAATACTCTTATGTTTTCACTGATCATTTGGCATAGCCACTGGTCCAATGAATCTTTGCTGATATGTAAATTAGTCATCATTTCCATTAGCGTATAAAATCTTCTTTATCTTCCACTTTAAAAGTAGAGAGTACATTACCTTTAGCTCCCATATTCCCGGACTCTACTCCGAACTCTTCCCTGATATTTTCTGCCATACTCAGCGTCAGCAAATGAAGTGGAATATCCACCGGGCAGGCTTCCGCGCACGCACCGCATCCTACACAGCGCCCTGCCATGTGCATCACCCTGTTAACCTGCCATTCCATATTGCTTAATGGTGCCGACCAGGGTTGTATCCATTGTGGGCGGTTAACCTCTATAATACATTGGCTACAATAACAAAGCGGGCAAGCAGCACGGCAAGCATAACACTTGATGCATTTAGACATTTCATTCATCCAATACTGCCATCTTCTCTCTCTCGTCATACTTCGTATACTCTCTAAAAGTTGTTGACTGTTAGTATTTAGAAGCTCGTTATTCCCCTCATTTACAGACAGCAAATGATTATTCTCCAAATACTCTTTTATCTCTTCAAGATTTCCGAATTGAATTACTTCGTCCTGATGATCCGTTGTGAGAATAATCCACTGTTCCGGCTTCAGCTGATTCTCCGAAGCTAGTTGCAAGATACTGCGTAATACCGGAAGATTGGCTACCACTGCCACTGTATCCGTTCCGAATAATTCAGGTTTGGTCAGGTAAACAGCAAGATTATTGGTACAATGCTTGTCCAGTACCAATCTATTCGTATCTTTCATACTTCTGCAAAAGAATGGACGTGCCCCCTGGTTACCTTTTTCAAATCCGATAGCTAACTGGATGTTACCTTCGCTAAACAATGATTTCACTTTTTCTATCAGTTTATTCATATGCCACCTCCTGTTCCAAGTATCCGGCAACTTTTTTATACTCCTCATAGGGACCAAGTTCCCGTATGTCGGCAACAGTTGTGTTGACAAGTTCTGCCCATTTCGCCCCTTCGGCGGCAGACACCCATGAATAGCAGATTCTTCGGACATCAATACCAAGGAAATCAAGTAATCCGCGAAATACCATCCATCGACGGCGGGCATGAAAGTTACCCGAAGTGTAATGACAATCGTTCGGATGGCATCCGGAAACGATAATGCCATCGGCACCTCCGGCAAAGGCTTTCAACAATAACATGAAATCAATTCGTCCCGTACAGGGGAAACGTACAATTTCCACATTAGTTGCATATTTCAAGCGACTTGTCCCCGTTAAATCAGCTCCGGCATACGTACACCAGTTGCAGACAAAGGCAACAATCTTTGGTTCAAATTCAGACTTATTCTCATTCATAACCTGTTTCCTTTTTTTTAAGTGTTCAGCAAAGCCATAACTTCAGCATAGACTTGCTCGTTTGAATAACCTTGTATATCGATAGATTTGGAACGGCAGAAAGCAACACACGTTCCGCATCCCTGACAAAGACCTGGGTTTACCTTCGCTACTGTCTTCAGTACATTTCCGTTTCTATCTTTGATCTCTTCGCGCTCGATAGCCTGATAGGGGCAAGCAGTCTGACACATAAAGCACCCTACGCAAGTACTGAATACTGGAGGAGCGGTACGATTAACAACGGCAATTAGAGGTTCGCGGACCAAAGTAGGCTGCGAAAACAAGCCGGCCACCTTTACCGCAGCTCCCGAAGCCATTCCTACAGTTTCCGGAATATCTTTTGGAGCTTGGCAAGCTCCTGCCAGAAAAATCCCTGCGGTATTAGTCTCCACAGGCTTCAACTTCGGATGTGCTTCCGCAAAGAACTTATAAGGATCATAAGATATGTGCATCTTTTGAGCCAGTTCTTCCGCTCCCTTATTGGCTACTCCTGCCGTAGCCAGCACCACCATATCTGCCTCTATTTCAACCGGAGAAGCACCAAGTAACGTATCCACGCCTTTTACTATCAGTTTACCTTCTTTTTCGTAAATCCGTGCTACGCGTCCCCGGATATAGTTTACGTTATCCTCTTCAATAGCTCTGCGGACAAACTCTTCATAGTTCTTTCCACCAGCCCGGATATCCATATAGAATACGTAAGATTCTCCATCATGTACTTTGTGCTGATAGAGCATGGCATGCTTGGCGGTATACATACAACATATCTTTGAGCAATAAGGGATTCCTTTTGCCGGATCACGTGAACCGGCACATGCTACGAACACAATCTTCTTGGGAATCTTGCCATCCGACGGGCGGCGGATTTCCCCCAATGTAGGTCCTGATGCCGATGCTAGCCGTTCAAACTGTATTCCCGTGACCACGTCTTTATATTTGCCATATCCATATTCCGGGAAGAAATCAGTTTCCAAGACATTGAATCCAGTAGTAACAACCAGTGCACCGATCTCCTCCGTTATAATTCGGTCTTCATGATCGAAACGAATGGCTCCAGTGGGGCATACTTTTTCGCAAACGCCGCACTTCCCTGTCCTATAATGGGTACAATGTACCCGGTCAATAACAGGTTTATTGGGTACGGCTTGTGGAAACGGCACATAAATAGCCGTCCTCATTCCCAGCCCAGCATTAAACTCGCTCGGAATCTTTTTCGTCGGGCATTTTGTGGTACACAGACCACATCCGGTACACAGCTTCTCATCTATACTTTTAGCTTTCAGGCGGATACTTGCCTTGAAGTTACCGATAAATCCTTCCAGACGTTCCAATTCCGCATAGGTATACAGTGTGATGTTGGGATGTTGTGCCACCTCCACCATACGTGGGGTCAAGATGCATTGCGAGCAGTCCAATGTAGGAAACGTCTCTGAAAGTTGCGACATATGTCCTCCAATAGACGGCTCCTTTTCCACCAAAATTACCTGATACCCACAGTTGGCAATATCCAGACTTGCCTGAATACCGGCAATACCTCCGCCAATTACCAGCGCCTTCTTCGTGATAGGAACCTGAATAGGATTTAAAGGGCGGTTTCGTTTAACTTTCTCCACCAGGCTTTTTACGAGATCAGCCACTTTGCGGGTAGTCGCTTCCCCCTTGTCATGTACCCATGAGCAATGTTCGCGGATATTGGCTATTTCACATAAATAAGGATTCAATCCCGCTTCTGCACATGCCCGCCGGAAAGTAGGTTCATGCATGCGTGGAGAACAGGCTCCGACAACTACCCCGTCTAACCTGTACTCTTTGATTGCATTTTTTATGATTGTCTGCCCCGGGTCCGAGCACATATATTTGTAGTCCACTGCGTATGCTACCCCTTCAATTTTAGCGGCAGCTTCTGCCACCTTCTCGCAATCAACAGTAGCACTGATATTTTCTCCGCAGTGACATATAAAAACTCCTATTCTTGACATACCTCAGCATCTTTAAAATTTACATTCACAAAATGGCGTTGCAATCCCAATTCTTTAGGTGAAAGTCCGATAGCCAGCCCTATTGCTTGCGTAACATAGAGAATCGGTATTGTGACAGGTTCGGACAAATACCGGTTGATAGCGGGTCGCCGCATATCCAGGTTGGAATGGCACATTGGGCAGGCTACGATGACCGCCTCAGCTCCTCTGTCCGCTGCATCTTTCAATATATTCCCCGAGAGACGCTCAACTAAGTCCGTACGGGAGACAGACAGGCCGGCACCGCAACATTCGGTTTTAAAAGCCCAGTCAATAGGCGAAGCGCCCAATACAGACATTACTTTGTCCATACTTTGGGGATCTTCAAGGCGGTCGAACTTCAATATCTTATGCGGGCGCACCAATAGGCAACCATAATAGCAGGCAACCTGATGGGCAAAAGGCGTAATAATCTTTTCCGGCAATACAGTCAGGATGTACTTTTCAATAAACTGTAGAACATTGATAACCCTTATCGTCCCTCTGTAAGGCAAACCGACAATAGTCAAAATATCATCTTTCAGTTCTTCACTATTTTCCAGTTCATAATGCGCCATACTCAGTCGGTTGTAACAAGAAGCACAAGGAACTACAACTTCCTCAAAGCCCTGCTTCTCGGCTAATGCCAGAATGCGGACAGGCAAAGCCAGAGATAACTTCCTGTCCATAGAATGTGCAGCCGTTGCACCACAACAGTTCCAGTCTTTCAACTCCACCCATTCAATCCCCATTGCTTTTCCTATCGCTTTGACCGATTCGTTGTATTCGCGGGAAGTCCCGTTGAGCGAGCATCCCGGATAGAAACCTATTTTCATACCTTCTTGTTTTTTGTTTTTTCAATGGTTTGAGCGAATATTTTCTTCATCTTTTGTTTCTCTTTTATAAACTCCGGCAAAAGATTCAGCTTTCCTCTCGACAACATACCCGGAACCAATCCAACATCTTGCAGCATACGGAAAGTACGTACCTTGAAACCGGCAACCAGGCCGATTTCATAGAGCCTTCCGGTCTGTTTCACCGATTGAAGGAAAGAGTTGTGAAAAGCAACTATTGGCTGCGATTGTTTGTTTACGCATCCACGTTGGCGAGACTGTCCACGTAAATAGTCCATCATTGCAGGAATATCTATTTCTTTGGGACACCGGGCTATGCAATTCTCGCAATTCAAACAAATCCAGATTGTATTAGAACAGAACACACGCGTGTCATTTGCGGGAGTTGCTGTCTGGAGCAGACGCACCAGATAACTGGGAGGGAAGTCCATCTCCTCCGCCAGTACACACCCTGCCGTACATTTTCCACATTGGTAGCAATGGGATATGTTGACACCTGTTACACGTTCCAATACATAGGAAATACACTTCTTGTTTTCCATGTTGGAATGAAATAAATAAATGAATAATAAAAAATAAAATAAGTCCTTGAATAAAGGAAATGGAGAGTATAGATTAAATCAATATATGCCCTAAATAGACATAATATCTATTCGAATATTTAATGTAATTAGTATTAGGAGAAAAATCTGGCCTCGTGTTTTCAGTCAATAGTGAGTCCTTCAATCTAATCATCAGTCTATTCATAACCAGATTATACTTTAAGAATTTTGAAGGAGTACTGAAATTTCTGTAAGAAAGCAAATTTCCCAACACACCATCATCTATTTTATCATCAGACGCTCGATTATCAAATATATGATGATTTACCTTTGATTGCTCGATAATAGTAACTATAGGTGGGCAACACTCTGATAAAACACATAATTGCACATTCTGCTCCACGGCTACAGCCGCAGACCGTAACGTTTGTTTTTCCGTATCAGAATCCAAATGAAATCCCAGTATCAGAAGAGCACTCAACAATATGCCAGATACATATTTTATCATAATTGCTGCGAACATAATAATATTTTTTTAGAGGAGCACTCAATAGTATGCGAATTAATTATTATTTAACACTTACAAGTTGTTACAAGAAATAAAAATAAGAGTGATTTATATCATTATTATGAAATAAAAAAATGGCTATCAGACAACATAAAGAAGAATTGGCAGATCTTTCAGTAATTCACTGTTTAGAGAAACAGTCAATAAAAGCCTCCAATAGTACAATTAAGATCCAACAATTTTAGTCATAATCAACTAATACTACCTCAAAAAAAAGACTAAACCTTGTTTCAAGCAACACTCATATTTTTATTATCCCCCCTTCTTTACGATAATTCTATAATTTCTTCGTTACAATCAGTCAGTTTTTCCACACCGTTGTTTGTCACTACCCAAGAATTTTCGATACCTACGGGACCTACACCAGGAATAACAATCTTAGGTTCAAGAGCAAAGGCCATACCTGCTTCCAATTCTTGTTTCATACGTGAAGCAAATACAGGCGCTTCATTAAGCTCAAGTCCGATGCCATGACCGACAAATTTAGCCTGCTGCCCCATTCCCATAAATTTATCAGCGAATCCAGCTTTAGTCGCTATTTCGAGCGCAATATCGTAGAGAGTTTCACAAATAACGCCCGGTTTGGCAATTGAAGTAATCCTTTCTTGGATATCCAAACAAGTCTGATGTGCAGAATATGCTTCCTCCGATAATTTACCGATAGAGAATACACGGCTCATATCACACATATATCCATTGAAGTTACCTCCCAAATCCACCATAACGCTTTGCCCTTCTTTTAGCAGAGTTTTATTGGCTCCTCCCGGCAGAGCGGGATCAAGCCCTTGACCGCCTAAAGCAGAATCATAAGGAGAAGGATAGCAAGCATTATCTCCAGTCAACACACTACCCATGAAGATTTCCATGCTACGACCGAATACACGAAAAATCCCTAAACTGCCTTGCAGACGCATCAAGCGCTCAATCTCAATAGAGAATTCAATATCTGTCATCCCCGGACGGTATATGCGGGGAATTTGTTCATAAGCTTTAGCATGAGCGTTACCCGAACGACGGAACATTTCAATCTCGATAGCAGTTTTTACGCTACGTGCCTGCCGAATCAACGGGGTACCGTTCACAATTTCAGCTTCCGGAAACAAACTTGCTAATCGGCAATATTCCGTATGAGAAAGTTCATCACCTTCCAACATCAGTTTAGCAGGCAAAGGTAAACCTTGATCTTTCAGTATATCAACAATTTGCTCTGGTTTGCGAATCAGGAATGAGTGTTCTCCCATAATATTATTAGGACGTTTGAAAAACAACAATGCCGGATAATGAAGAGAGAGATAAAGATATCCGCTGACTACGCAGCCGTACGTATAAATCAAATTAGCACTACAAGTAATAAGGGCGGCATCGATACCCTGTGATACCATCAGGTTGCGAATTTTATCGCGACGAAAATTCAATTCGGGCTGTAACATCATCTATTGTTTACAAAATTAGAAATACATAATCACGCATGATAGTTTATTAATTACGAATTTTGTTGTTTCCAAGCTCATTTCACAAGTAATAATTTTCCATATGGATATTACAAAGATAATTAATTCCATCAGAAACGATGTCAAACTTAAAAGCTGCGTTAACCACTTCATCTCATAAAAAGGTAGGAAGCGTAAACCTGAATTTCAAATAACGCCCTCTCAAACAGTGACTTATTCTACCCTTGTATAGTCCATTTTCATTAAACCAACAATATCAGTATTTTACGAATCTTTAAGTGTCCTCCAATAAAGATATCCATCAATCCATCCAAGAATCGAGCTTATAAAATCCTCACATTACTTTATATCCAATATGCCACAGTCACAATATGTAAAACATTTAAGAACACAATTCGCATTCAAAACATTTATAGTTATAGTTTTATCCACAAACAACAAGAATTACAAATAACAGATTATAAACACACATACATTTTATAGTATAGAATATTTTTCTATCACTAGTGTATTTAAAAGAATATTTTTCTAATCAAGAAGCTATACATACAGGTTAAAAGAATATTTTTCCAAAATGCAAATTGTAAATAAAACACCCATTTAAATTCATCATTCAGTCTCTATTTTATGCCTATCTTTGCCTCGACTTTGAAAATCTACCAACTGAATAATATTAAAATATAAGAATATAAAGATGAAAAAACAGACCCAAGCAATCCACACTCAGTTCCAATGCCAGGATGCCTACAATTCCCTGAGTATGCCAGTTTATCATACGGCAGCCTATGAGTTTGACGACGCAGAGAAAATGGCCGATGCCTTTTGCGGAAAAACAGATGTACCGGACTATTCCAGAGTGACGAATCCTACAGTAACCTTTTTCGAAAACAAAGTAAAATCGCTAACGAATGCGGCGGAGGTAATCGCTGTCAATTCCGGCATGGCAGCCATTAGCAACACATTACTTTCAATCGCGGCTACAGGAAAGAACATTGTCACGTCACATCATTTATTTGGGAACACTTATTCACTCATAGCCAACACATTGCAACGTTTTGGCGTGCAGCCTATATTCTGTGATCTGACTGATTTAAAGGCTGTAGAAAAAAACATTGATAAAAACACCTGCTGCATTTATTTGGAAATCATTACCAATCCACAAATGGAAGTGGTAGATTTACAAGCATTGGCGTTAATAGCCCATAAACAAGGGATTCCACTCATAGCTGACACAACCCTCATTCCTTTCACTGAATTCAACTCACATAAGCTTGGGGTGGATATTGAAGTGATTTCAAGTACCAAGTACCTGTCTGGAGGAGCTACTTCAATCGGTGGACTAATCATTGATTACGGCACTTGTTCAGATTTTGGCAAACGCATTCGTACGGAGATGCTGCTCAACTTGGGAGCCTATATGACACCCCACGTAGCCTACATGCATACTATCGGATTAGAAACATTAGATGCACGTTATCGAATACAATCCGCCAATGCCGCTACTCTGGCTGAAAAACTCCATACATTAGCCACAATTGAGCGTGTAAACTACATTGGGTTGGAAGACAACCCATATCATATGTTGGCACGGAGACAATTTGGATCGACTGCCGGAGCTATGATCACAATAGACCTTGCAAGTAAAGAGGCGTGCTTCAGTTTCATCAATAGCCTGAAATTGATACGGCGTGCCACCAACCTGTTCGATAATAAAACACTTGCCATCCACCCGGCAAGTACCATTTTCGGCCCCTTCACCGATAAACAACGACAGAGCATGGATATACTGGATACGACAATTCGCCTTTCTATCGGTCTGGAAGATGTGGATGATCTATTCGAAGATATCAGACAGGCATTAGAGTTTACAAACAGAATCGACTACTAAAAACAGACGAGTAAAATGGAAAAATATGATTTTGACAAGATTATAAATCGTAGAGGGACAAATGCCCTGAAAGTGGATGCATTGCAGGAACGATATGGAAACTCTGAACTGTTGCCTTTATGGGTAGCTGACATGGATTTTGAAACACCCTCTTTCATAACCGAAGCATTGCGCCAAAGGCTGCAACATTCACTTTTTGGCTATACGGTAGAACCAAAAGAGTATTGGCCGACTGTTATCCGGTGGATTTTCGCACATCACGGGTGGGATGTAAAACGAGAATGGCTGACATATATCCCGGGTATTGTAAAAGGGATCGGAATGGCCATCAATGTATTTGTAAAAGAAGATGAGAAAGTCATCATACAGCCACCTGTCTACCATCCTTTTCGTCTCACATCACTGGGAAACGGACGTGAAGTGGTATATAATCCGTTGCATGAGAACGAAGACGGTTCATATTCCATGGACTTCGATAATTTGGAAGCTGTCATCGATGAAAAATGCCGGTTGCTTATACTTTCTAATCCGCACAATCCAGGCGGAATCGTATGGGACAGAGAAACACTAGTTCGTCTAGCCGATCTTTGTTATCAGCACCATATTCTCGTTTTGTCAGACGAAATACATTGTGATATGGCACTTTGGGATAACAAACATATTCCTTTCGCTACCGTCTCAAGTAAAGCTGCCGCCTGCAGCATTACTTTCGGGTCTCCCTCCAAAACTTTCAACATAGCCGGTATTGTTAGCTCCTACGCCATAGTTCCCGATAACAAAATTCGCAACCGTTTTTTCAGTTGGTTAAAAGCCAATGAACTGGACGAGCCTACACTTTTCGCTCCTATAGCCACTATTGCTGCCTTTCAGGAAGGCGAGACATGGCGTAAGGACATGTTAAAGTATATAGAGGGAAATATTGATTTTACGATCAATTACTGCGCCAATTATCTGCGTCCAATTAAGCCATGGCGCCCTCAAGCATCATTTTTGGTATGGCTCGATTGTCGGGCTTTGGAATTAAATCATAATCAGCTGGTAAGTCTTTTCATTCAAAAAGCCCACTTGGCTTTGAATGATGGCGAAATGTTCGGAGAAGAAGGGAGGGGTTTCATGCGAATGAATGTAGCTGTTCCCCGATCGATACTTAAGCAGGCATTGGATCAGTTGCGTCAAGCCGTAACAAGCTTATAAAAACATTAGTATCAAAGAAATATTTCAATATTCTCTACCTGTCTTATATTCTTTATTATAGCCCTTTACTCATTACCTAGATACAATGATAGAAGCAAGTATTTAGGACGATTAGCAATAAGGTCCACAAAGTGGAATAGCAGAAGTCTATTTTTTACTTTGAATAAATAAGATACCCCAATAACCTTAAAGACCTTCTTTTGCATTGTCTATACGAAAGAAGGTCTTTTTATACACTCCTTTGAGCAATCATTATAATACTATATTTTACGCTCGAAAGCATAAAGTGAAGCCAGTACATTATCAAGAAGTTTAATAATACTTGGAGCTAATAAACTTCTGTGCAGCAAGTCATCTAAAGCTCCCTTTATAGTATCATGCAGCGTAGACAATTCTCTGTGCAAATGAATCTTAGTAAAAATAGTTTGTGACTTAATAATACCAAATTCAACTTGAAACAGTACCGATATTGCCTCTTTGGATATATCAGCACCTGGTTCCTTATCATTTTTCTGTTTAACATGTTCAATAAACGACCTTAAATTGGCAGCTAAATCTCTCAAAAAAAGTTTTGTTAGCTCCTCACGGTTTGTATTACATTTATTGATTGAAGGATTTACAGAAGAAGTTATACCGAAAACACCATTAATAATTTTATTTTTATCGGTCTCCAAAATATACTGATTACGAGCATTTGCCATATCCTTACGTATGGTATCAGCATCTTTCTTCAACTTAATAATTTCATTTTTGGTTTCAGTAGAGAGTTGTTCTTTTAGGGTTTTAAGTTCCTCCGTATTAGTTTCTCTCAACTTTTTATATTCATCTATTTCCTTATTAACTTTCTTCCTATCTTCTCTAAGCCTCTCTTCCATACTTGAAATGCGACTCTCGTTCTTATCTTCAATTCTAAAAAAAACAATCCAGGGAATTAAACCACCAATAACTGTTATTAAAGCGATCCAAAGAGACAACAAACCATTATACTTATTAATCACATTGTTTGTTTCTTGTCGGATATCATCAATATCTTTCTCCAATAAATATATTTTTGTCTGATATAAAATAGAATCTGCAAGATGATTATAATGCACAGAAGCATTAATCGCATTACTCAATAAAGCTGAATCTATCCCCTCTACTTGGTTACCTTGACACAGTTGCATCATTACTTTTTGCGCAACAGCCGAATCATTTGCATGGCATTTTTTTGCTTCTTCAAGCCTTTCATTATCAGAATATTCAACTGCAAACAAAGGTGTACAATTTAGAATATAAAGCATGATAAAACCACCTATGGCGATTCCCAAAGTTAACATTATAAGCGGACGTTTCAAATCGCATTTGTTCACAGGTTGTCTATTAGCAGGTTCTTGACACATGGTTATGGCAATTAAAATTTTACATATAAATTATTAAACTCATGGATACCTACTTTCACAATATCCTCCTGTCTATTCATTTCCCGGTAGTCAAAAAGTCGGCCATAAATAACATTTGGCATTTTCACTCGCGTTCCATCCAGAGTATGTATTCCACCTCTTATGGCATCCACAATAATATCATCATGCGAAAGAAATATAAGTTGCAAGTCCGGACAATTCTTATTGCCTTCTCTTACAAACTTTTCATATGCCTCATAAGTTCTAGCGATAAATTCTTCTATTCTATTCCTATTTTCAAAATCACTAGAATAAAACACATCATCGAAGACGATAGGATGAATGATCTTATTCAATCTCATTGCAGAAAAAGCCATTGCTATTTTAAGTGTCATGTTGAAAAGCTTATACCGGAAGGAATTTAAATAATCCCTTGGCCTTGTTGAAACTTCATTACCATTTACATCCTTATATATGATCTTTATATCTACGCTGTCTTTGTTAATAGATAAAATATAATTTTCATTTCCATCTAAAGCGAAAAAGGTTAAAATATCCTCTATATACGGTTTAAATAAACGTTCAAGAACTTCCAGTTGCTTCTGATAAACAGCCTCTAAGCTAGCATAGAAAATTTCTAAATCTGTCATCAACTCTTTGACCTTAATATAACCTTTTAACCTATCAATCTTCTTTTCTTCTTCGTGATTGGTTATTTTTTCATTCAAATCTTTTATTTTATCATCCGCCTCGGATAAAGCCAAGATATCTCTGGTCAATGCCTCTAAATCAAACATAGTCTCTTCAGACTTCATAAAGGTTAACATCTGAGATATTACCTCTGAGATGATCTGCCTTTTCTCTTCAAAATCAAATTGTACATACGACAATAATCTTAGCCTTGTAGGTTTAGTATCATCATTCAATATGGCCAAAAGTCTTTTTTTCTGTTCTTCTATCCATATTTTGAGTTGCGAAGGATTTACATCAGGCTTGATTATGAACTCCTGATATTCCGGACTATTATATCCATTTAAATATTCATCAAAACACCCCAAGTACAGTTTGGCTCTATCGTCAAACTGATTGATATAATCTTCAAGAGTAGGAGCATCAAGGGTATTTGTATCTCCAATCGAGTCATCAATACGAGGCAAAGGTGTATCAATATCACATTTTTTCAGATAAAACAAATTTCTGATATAGAGTGGACCAAACTCTTTGATATTTTTTTGCAACAAACTAAATTTTTCATTTGAGACTATTTCATTTACAGTCTTATGAATCTTTTGATTTCGCAAGTTAATACGAACACGCAAAAAAGTGTCCATAGCACTTTTATTATATTCTACGTACTCTGCATAACTACTAATCTTATCCTGAATATATTTTTTAAATTTCAACAATTCATAAAATCCGATCTGTGAGACAACATATTTCAACAAGTCTTCTGGAGTACTTTCACCTGTTTTTATTAAATCATATTCAGAGCAGAAGAAACAAGGTAGAGAATCTTGATATTTATACATCTTTTCATTCTCTTTATCTTTGAAAATCAAGTTGTCCATTGTTTGGATTTTAACTTGTACGTTATCATAACTTTCCTTGCCGTAGGTTATGAATTTTTTAAATTCAGCCTCTGGAATTTTACGCATACGAGCTGCACTTAAATGACGCGTCATAGTGTATTCCATTCCAATATACAATGATGTTTTCCCTGTCCCATTAGCCCCTATTAAAGCAAGACTTGCCGGTTGTCCGTTTTGCATAAAGCTAATTCCATAAGGGCGATTATCAGAGGTCGCAGGAAACTTCCTTAAATTCGAAAGACAAAGACATTTATATCTTGAATCATAAAACGTCTCACTATCAAAAGAATAATCCTTTATGGCCGAAAGTGTATTTGGATATTGATTCCCTGATAAATATAGAAAAGCGAGGTCTTTTTCTTCACTTATACTATCCCAAAATTTAGTATCTTTGGTATCTTTCCACAGTTCACGACCACAGCAACTATCTTTCCAAAGGTCATTTTCAACAAGATAGCATATAACATCGCATAATTGTTTATTGCTACTTATGGCTTTAATTGATTTGATTAAAACTTCTTTGGTTACTATTTTCATGCCCGTATACTATTTGTTCCATCGTGGTAAAGAAAGATTTATAATTATCAACATCACTTATCTTTTGCAATATTGGAGACAAATCAAAATACCTTTCCTTTATTCTTTGGGTAATATTTACAATATATTTTTTATCATTGAAGAGCATATATGCCTGAATCATTTCAGAAACTTTATAAATAAGATACAGATTTCTCTGATACAAGTATTCTTTAGATTCATCTTCAGGTAAATGTAAAAAAATGAATTGATCATTTACCTTATATTTTATATATTCGGAAGTTACAGTATATGAACACAAAAATAAATGGTCCAGCCCCTTCTTCATATTAGTAAACTCAGAGTCATCTTTCAAATCTAAAGTAAAATTCCTATCCACCTTTTCAAAGAAAAATTTCAATTGGACATTTTTTATCCGGTCTAAGAGCTCGTAATCAGTATATCTATCAGCATACATTAATCTATTAATTATACCAATACGATTCTCAAATGGCTCATATTTCAGCAAAGTCACTAAAATTGATATTGAAGATAATATTTCACTTTCAATCTCATCGTCCAAAGTTGTACCTTTCCTATACTCACTAACGATTGGAGTATTTGATAATTTTATACACTGCGAATAATTTTCCACCTCTCTGAATATTTGCATTCTATACAAATAATCAAATAGAAAAGTGGAACTACTATCAAATTCGTTATAAAAAGAAACTTTATAACAAGTATCCTCCCACAATGGCTCATTCCACTTTATTTTCCCTAATGTTTTTTTATTAGTTATATTTTTAAAATTATTATCAGAGAACAAAACAGAAAAAATATTCTCCATCAGGTCTCTTTCAATATAATCTTCTTCAAACTGAGATTGTATATTTTCAAATATAAAAACAAATATACGAATAAGTTGTCCTGCAAATCTATCTTCATTTTCTCCTGATCTAAACAATCTATGCCAGAAGAATTTATTATAATACTGAATTCTGTCATACTTAGGTACAACACTACCTTCGTCTATCTTTTTATCGATCCATTTGTGAATATTAAACAAATCAATATTGATTGACGACATATCAATCTTACTACATAATTCCTGATATATTGAATCATAAGAGCCTCCAAAACGAAGCCTTCTGACATCATCCGGAAAATTTCCTCTTGATGCCTTCTCAATATATATGTGCATATTGCTGAACATGGCAGACAGAGCCTCTGGAAGACTTTCGCAACCATACCAGTCCTTTTCGTTTTCCCAGTTATATTCTTTCTCGTATTCTTCCGGTATTACATTTTCTGAAAAGTATTCCAGAAAATCATCATCAGGAGTAAACTTGATTGGCAATTTATCATTTCCAGATTGATAGCTAATAAATATTTCATTCAATTTATTAGCAAAAACAGGTGCTAAATTCTGCCCAAGCAACAATTGCAAGTCAAATACTTCCAAACCTTTTATCTGATAGCCCAATAATTCTGCAAACGTTTCGATTTCAGTTTTCTTTTCAAGCACCAACGAATAAGAATGAAGATAGTTAGCAAGTATTATCAAACTTCTCTTACGAATATATTCAGACTCATCTAACTGATAAGCCCATTGAAATTTGTTTATTTGTTCAACTCTATGATTATGATTGAGATAGTCTATATAAGAATAATTGGTAGGCTCCTTTATTTCTGATATAGGTTTAACATAAGCTTTCTTCCAAAGCTCTTCAAAAATAGTATCTTTAAACAAAGAAGATACTTCCGTTAAGATATCTTCATTCAATATAGACGGAGAATATGCTGTTAGGCAAATTCTATCTTTACTGACAAAGAATCTAAATTTTGCAAATTCAGTATTACTTGCACCCGAATGGAGAGAAGGCGAAAATATAACCGAGTAGTTATAAACAACATCATCATTGGTTATATGTTCTATAGGATATACCTTACATTCAGGAAAAACCTTCATCAATATGCTGTAAACTTCATCACAAAATTCCTTATAGCCAATCTTAGATTCCTCCTCAATCGTTTTTCTATATAAATAGATAATAGGAAACTCTACGTCAAACGGTTTCCCCAGACTTATAAATTCTGTTGCTAGTCGTTCTATATAGTAAGGAATGTTCTTATTGTCAGCAATAGGCACATGGTTTAGGTCAATATCAGCAAACATCTTAGAATCTTTAGCACGGATTACGGGGAATGCTTTCAATGTATCTTTTGATAACGGAGCTTTTCCCATAAAGAAGTGGGTCGTTCTGATGAATGTTAATACGTTTTCAAAAGTCGTACCATAATATATTGCATCATCTATTACAGAAACCGGGCGGTCGTCTGTCAATAAAAAAGGTAGAGCGTGTTCAGACACTACAGAATCCAGGATATCTTTTGGAAGATTTCCACGCTGAACTTGATACTCGAACATTCTAGGAGCTTTACGGGCAATTGCTATTTTCAATCCTTTAAAATCAGCAATCAGCTTGTTCCATGCCGTAAAACTATCTTAATACCATCTGCCCTTGTTAAACATTAGCTATATATAAAAACTATTTACTATTAAGTTGACTATTCAATTCGACATCTAACAATCAAACTTTCACCTAATTTTGGACTAACACTTATTATCTATACAAATATAATAATATAACACTAACTTCCCAAAAGAGTTTATGCCCTATGGGAAATCACCGTAATATCTTATAATCAATAACATAACCATATGCATAACATTATGTATTGAGACTCTCAAAGATAATGGTTTATCTTGAAAATATGCATATTGAAAGATTTTTTTTTCGAAAACTGATGGATTATATATCACAATATGCTTTCTCAATCTTTTTGTCCGAAGCTAAAGTTACATCCGTACGCCCAAAACACAAAAGCTGCCCAAGGCATTATACCCACCTTTAACTTTTCAATAAATCTATTTTTCCATTTGTATATTCACGTAATTCGCGACTCAACACTATAGAGAGACACTTATTAACAAAAGATTTTTTCTGGTTCTTAACTTATTTGATATACATCTCTCTCATCTTTCTTTACATGAAGGACACTAACGGTTTATTTTCCCAGTTACTTCACGATTTTTCATAATTATTTTCCAAAATAATATAGCATCCGAACCCCATGCTTTAATCTAACTTCGTTCTATCCAACAGCATTAGGATTCAAAAACCTTATATTCTGTTTCACTCAAATAATGTGTCATCATATCAATAGAGAACTCACCATCCCGATATGGTTTGATTATATAATTGTTTATCTGTTCTTGATCATAATCTTTGAAAACATAAATCAATTCTGATGCAGGCATTGCCATCAATTTATCAAACGTGGCACTAATCAAACCTTCCAAAGAGTCAATATTAAAATCAAGCCTGTCTTCCACTTTAGTTATAATATCACACCATTCAGCAACATAACTTTTAATAGTTCCATCCTCCCATATCACAAAAAGACTATTATTATCAGCACCTTTAATTCCTACTACTTCCGATGCAAAATTATAGCATACTGGATACCGAATTTGAATACTGTCACCAACTCGCTTACCAAACTTTCTTTTTCTATCTTTATTGTTATCAACTATATGAATCATTGCTGTCTTTTTTAGAAGGTACTAATATACAAAAAGTAAAGTCCCCAAACATGTTATACTCTCATTTATAGCCTAAACAATACATTTTTAACAAATCAAACAATACATGTATGATCCAGACTTTATAAAACTACTTTTTATTGCATCCATAATTATCTTTATGACATGCCCACATGAAGCAAGCGCCATTTTTACAACATCTCAGACGCCATTTCTAGCAGATATAACTACCCTCCCATTTATTACTTCTAAACATCTCAAGATTTACCTGTTTTTTTTCGCAAAATTGATTACACAATCATCATTCTTTTACAAGACACGCTTATAGCTTTCCAACTTGAAAAATCTTCCTTTTCCTGATGAAAAGAGTATTTATCATGGAATTCTTGTCAGAATGAAAGGTAATCACAGGAGCAGAAAAAAAACATTAAACCTTTAGAAATACAGAATTAAGGGAATTAATTAAAGTAATAAACTCATATCAATAAATTATGATAAAAGCATATAATATAGACGGGAACACCTGTTATGGCAATATCGAGGATATAGACAACATAAAGGATAAATTAGAAGAACTAAGGTTAGACAACAAGCTGGACTCACTAGAGCAGCCTATACTCTTATTCGAACACGATGAAGATAATTTAAATCGTCCTTTATTTCAAAAGATACGCATTGCTCGTTACAACAATGAATGGATTTTATGACAAATACCAAGAAAGTATTTATCCCAAAATCTTATATAATCCCTATTAGCTCTTCATCAAAATCAACCATTGATTTTTCAAACTAAAACCAATAAAATAATAAAATTATGATTAGCAAAAAAGACATTTTTATAGGTGCAAGAATTATAGAAAATGATCCGGAACATCAAAGACAATTAAACTTCAAAGGAACGGTACAAAGCATTATCTCAAAAGGTGATGGAGAATACGATTACACAGTTGCCGTTTTGCCCGACAATGAATTTATGCAAATGCCAGGTATTAAAGACAACTGTTATTTCGGTCTGACTTTCTGTTTAGGATTTCATATCGACCTTTTACCGATGCAAGAAATCAGTCAAAACAGTTTACATATTCTTCAGAAATTCAAAATAAATATAAAGTTAAAAGTATCAGAAGAAATAAAAAGCAACAGAACGGGTGACTTCTACGACGAACTTGTGCGAATGCTAACTGTATATGGATATAATATAGATGTCAAAAAAGACACATTTACAGCCCCGGAAGCAAGAAAAGGCAAAAAAAGGATATACTGCCATCCTATACAGTTAGCAGGCGAATGTCCACCTTCTGAATTTAATGAGATTGAAAAAATGATCCGTCATGGCAGTACATATGAAATACATAGTATCAAGACATCAGACCTGATGTTTGACTACTCTCAAGAGGAAGAGCTGGAGCAATATCATGTCAAATATGATAATATTATTCAAACAATGCTGCTCGATGCATTTCGTACTGAAACGCCCAATATCTATAAAGATACTCGTCAAGTTATTGAACTTCTTAGTAAGAGAATAAAGATTATTACTGTAAGCAATTACTGCTGGTCAGGTGATGGTTCAGCCAGTACTCAATACATTAAATCAGCTTATAACCTATTATTGAATGATCATAAAATTAGCATCAGCCCCAATAATTCAAATTTAAGCCATACCAAATAGAAGAAATTCCCAAAGAGCTATTCATTTAAACCGGAATAGCTCTTTCACTAGCACCTATATCTCCTTAATTATAAATAAAACCCATGAATCCATTCAATAAAATGAAGATAAGAGAAATGTCGATCCATAAAGGTATCATTTTTCAGTGTACTGTAAGTAAGCTTAGTGCTTGTTGCAAAGAATTATTTTAAACGAGAGGAAGCAATCAATCGAAAAAGCAATAATCAGACGCCATCTACATATTACTCTAACAATACCATAACTACACTCATCTTCCTTTTATATCTATTTTACTATTTATTCTTTTATATTCTTTTTATTAAGAAAAAGCTGTCCCCCCTTGTTTACAGATTCATATACAACTCATATATAACACAATACATAAAAATGAGTCAGGCGGCAACAGACATTTTGTATAGTACAAGAAAAAGAACTATGACAGCTTTACAAACCAAAACAAAATTCAAATAACAAGAAATATTATATAAACAAAGTAACAGAAAAAATAAGCTTTATTTGAGGATAGAATTCACTGGCATTCTATATTCTTTTTTCAAAAGTTTCTTGGTCTGAGATTTATCAATATTACGCATATATTGATTCTTGTTCACTTCGTCTCGTAACAGAAGTATCGTTCGGTTCTGCTCCCTAATTATCAAACTCAAAACTATAATTAGAAAAATTAGAATTATGTAACTAAATGCGACAACACACATTACTTTATTGAAATGAGCAGAAATTTTAAATCTACTAAAACTATTCATATTTTCAATTATTAAAAGACATACTCAATTTAAGAAACATACTGTTTAGACATAGCAACAAAAAAAACAGAAAGCATAGATACTAAACAGGCACGTATATGTATTACAATCACACAAATGCGAGCACCCTTACAATCTAATTTTATTCTAAAAAACTTATCACTTTTCTAAAAGTAAAGCTTGAGCCACAATAACCCCTACCATGTCATATTGGTACAATATATAATGAAAAACAAAAATACCACAAGAATGATCAAAGTATTTCTTGAATGCCAAATACTTTTGTTGATATGCCCCAACTTATCAACGTAAAATGATTTCCTAAATTTAAAATTTTGTTTCAGATGTAGCGAAAACAAAAAACCTATTTTCATTGTTATTGTAAAAGAGCTATTATACCCTATATAAAATAAAAACGAATAAATCTATCAATTAAATGTCACACTTGCCAACATTGATTGCTGATCTGGCACTGATACTAATATCTGCCAGTCTTATAACCTTATTATTCAAATGGCTAAAACAGCCTTTAGTTTTAGGTTATATTATTGCTGGATTACTTGCCGGTCCTTATATAAATATCTTCCCAACAGTTGGAGACATCGAAAACATCAACATATGGGCAGAAATAGGTGTCGTATTTCTGCTTTTTGCCCTTGGATTAGAGTTTAGCTTTAAGAAACTCATGAACGTAGGTTCCACAGCTTTTATTACGGCTATTACCGAGGTAATCAGCATGCTGCTCATTGGATATCTGGTAGGTCATTTGTTAGGATGGGGCACAATGAATTCCATCTTTCTAGGAGGAATGCTATCCATGTCATCTACTACAATCATTATCAAAGCTTTTGATGATCTAGGTTTACGTAGCCAGCGCTTTACTGGAATTGTTTTTGGAACTTTGGTAGTAGAAGATTTAATTGCTATTTTAATGATGGTACTTCTTTCCACAATGGCAGTAAGCCAAGACTTTGTTGGTGAAGATTTGCTGATAAGTGTGCTCAAAGTTATTTTCTTTTTAATCCTATGGTTCCTCATAGGAATTTTTGTTATTCCAGCTTTCCTAAAAAAAGCGAAGAAGCTGATGAATAATGAAACTCTTCTGATTGTCTCTATTGGCCTTTGCTTAGGCATGGTAGTACTAGCTACCTATACAGGCTTTTCAGCTGCATTAGGTGCTTTTATCATGGGCTCGATCCTTGCTGAAACCGTTGAAGCAGAACATATTGAGCATATCATACAGCCTGTCAAGGACCTTTTCGGGGCAATTTTCTTCGTATCGGTTGGCATGCTGGTTAATCCCGCTGTACTAGTAGAATACGCCTGGCCTGTCATCATCATTACGCTGGTTACTATTATTGGCAAAGCCATTTTCTCTTCATTTGGTGTATTATTATCTGGAGAGCCACTGAATATCTCAGTCAAATCCGGATTCAGCTTGGCGCAAATTGGAGAATTTGCTTTCATCATTGCCGGATTAGGCGTCTCACTTAAAGTACTTGATCCATTTATTTCCCCTATAATTGTAGCAGTATCTGTTATCACCACTTTCACCACCCCCTATTTTATCCGTTTAGCAAATCCTTTTGCCGAATGGCTTTACAAAATATTACCGACTAAAGTACAAGAAACATTGGCCCGTTATGCATCTGGCAAGAAAACCATGAACCACGATAGTGACTGGAAGAAATTACTAAAAAATATGATCGGGAGAGTTATTATATACAGCGTGTTGCTCACAGCTATTTGGTTATTATCTGTACAAATCATATATCCTATCGTCAGTGAAATGTTTGCTCCTATTACTATATGGATTAATCTGGCAATGTGCCTAGGCACCCTTTTGTTAATGACTCCTTTTTTGTGGGCACTCATATCCAATAAATATAATTCTTCCGAATTATTCATGAAATTATGGAGAGATGAAAACTACAATCACGGTCGTTTGGTCTCTTTAGTTCTCAGTCGTGTATCTGTTGCAGTCTTCTTTATTACCACTGTAGTCATCAGCTATTTCAAACTAAATTGGGGAATAGGTGTTATTATTGCTGTAGCTGTTGTAGCAGTAATTCTTATCCTCAGAGAAGACTTCACACAATATTCGCGGCTTGAAACAAGTTTTCTCGCCAACCTAAACAGACGCGAAGAGGATGCTAAAAAACGTCATCCACTAAAAACTAGTTTTAATAGTGAATTCAACGACAAAGACCTTGATTTGACATCAGTTTTAGTTCCCCCCTATTCCGATTATATTGGTAAATCGTTGGGAGAACTATCATTAAGACAAAGTTTCGGAGTGAACATAGTTGCAATCACTCGTGGTGATCTTAATATACACATACCGAAAAGTTCCGAATGCATTTATCCGCAAGATAAATTAACCGTGGTTGGTACGGATAAACAATTGCAGAAATTCAGAGAAAAGATAGAGGATTCGAGAAAGGCACCAAATACGGATGCAATAAATAAAAAAATGACTCTTCATTCCTTCACGGTAGACGAAGGATTTCATTTCCTAAATAGAACCATTATTCAGTCCCATCTGGGAGAAAAGTACGACAGCATTGTTGTAGCTATTGAACGAAATGGTGAATTGATTTCTTTAGGTAAAGATACCACTTTCCAGTTAGGAGATCTCGTTTGGATTGTAGGCGACCGGGAAAATATTAGGAAAATATTGTATCCATAAATGTTTCATTTTAAGTATTAAAAAAGAAGCATAAAAAGTGGTTTCTGTAGCTTTCGAACTGGTATGGAAGTTTAGTTATATGGGGTTAAAATTCCCATTTCCATGATATCTTATATTTTAGCAGGGATATAATAGGCCCACTTTATCGTTCATAGTCATTACATAACATTGTTCTTTATTATTTTTCAATTCTCACATGCTATATTGTAGTAAACTATCAGATATAGTGTCTGATAGTTCGTTCAGTTATTATCATAATACACGATGTAATTGATGCGAACCTCTATCAAGCAAAGACTTCCATTTACATATATTTTCATCTATTATATCAATGAATTTCACTTTTCATAAATTATGCTGCACAAACATTATGTTCGCACAGTATAATACAAATCTTCAATCGCATCTTATTGCCCAATTACATACAAATCAAGTTATACCTCATAAGTTAGAAACTTGGCGCATTTTCGTTTGACAATTTGGCACATAGTGACAGCTATTCCCACTTATACCGTTCATCCAATACTCCAGCAAACATATCCATTCCTTTTTTGGAAATGCCTAATTGTACAGCCAATTCTCGCCATCCTTTCACGGTTTCAATCGTCTCCGAAACAATCTTTTCCGCTGTTTTTTGATTAAGCATATAATCTTCGCTAGCATCAAACAAAATGTTCAAATCTGCCTTATTGGAAGTCGACGAGATAAGCAAACTTTGATATTCGTTCTGAGTGGGATTCATGTCGTATGCAGGAGAGAGTGTCCATCCTTTTGCAGTCAAAAGAAAACCGTGATTGCGGAAATGGTCATCACTGTTGCCGATGCTGATATTGAAAGCCACACGACGATAAAGTTCCTGTAAATTGCGCTCTACATCCGTACAGTTCTGAATAATGAAATCAACAATATCCAGATAACCATGTCCTGTAGTTGCATTGTCTCCGTCATTGAGTCCTAATAAAGTCATCGCAGAAGCAAAGTGAATCCGTTTCCCCTCTTGATTTCTGTCAAAGCGTTGAGAGAGCAATGTGTGATATTTCTCTCCAGTAGCCAGCACTTTGGTTTTTGCGGCATTTATACCGGCTTTTGCGGCAAGCAGATGACTAAAATGCTCCCAAAGCCCGGCATCGTAATCATCTTTGCGTGAAGGGAACTTGGCGATATAAAGCGTTTTGTCCGTGTCTATCACACTGGCTTTGGGTCTTGCTCCACCCAACGAAGAACCCGGTTGTACGAGTTGGGCAACCCATTTTCTGTCAGGCAGGACATTCGCCTCTTCGCTTTTCTCGATTTCCGTACTGGCTGCAATCAATTCTCTAATATCTGTCAGAGGCGGGATTCTCAACGACTCATTACATTTATAAATCCTCCGTCTTTTGACTCTTTGAAACGGAAAGCACCCATCCGAGAAAAATCATCAATACCGGTCAAGAAATCGAATGAAGATAATCGCCGTATAGGTCGCTTTTCTTCCATTGCTGCAAGCTGCTCACGACGCAACAACAGAGTACGTCCCCAACGATCAGGTAAGGCATCCGAAAAACATCCGAATACATCTTTCTCTGGTTGTGTATATTGTTGTCCCGGATAATTATTCAAGTCATCGCTCAAAAACAAATCACCATGCTTTTTCAACCATTCATCGCTGAAGGTAAAGCAATAACTATCCGAGCCTCGAAGTGATTCGTAACCCAACTCGCCAATGAGTTCTATCTCCTTCAGCCAGTCAAAATCAGCATATACATATATTTTTTTCATCGCCTATTCTTTTTTTGATGCACGTTCCCTTGTCTTCAAACTCAAATCCTGCAGGGCTTTCCCCAATTTATCTTCTTTAGCTAGCCATAGAATATCATCATCAAGCTGTAAGGCATATAGTACACGCAAGTAAATACCGATTGCCACTGTCGGTACGCCTTTCTCTATTCGGGATACGGTCAACGGAGAACAGGTGGCACGTTCAGCCACCTGAGCTATACTCAGATTCCTACGTAGACGAGCCAGTTTTATCTGCTCTCCCACTACCGACATCTTTTGCTCCAGTTTTCGGGGTAATTTAGTACCCATTGTATTCTTTGCCATACTCAATATACCATATAATATGCAAAGATAACATTTTTTATTTATTTAATGATATATTACATAAAAAATGTAGCAACATCATACAACCAGACATACACATAACTCATTTTCAGCAGTCCTCAAAGATCAACTGCCATTATATTATTCGCAAGTACCGTATATATCAATCAACAAACAAAATATTATTTGTTACATCAAATAAGCAATTCCCCCTTCAGCATCATATTGAAAACCTGTTTTGCTTGCCATAAGAAAAACGACTTTGCTTTATCCACGTATTCGTATATACGTGCATTAAAGTAAAGCTAACAAAGGGAGAAAAAGAAATGGCTTCGCCAAAGCCGAACTGAACCAGACCTACAGACTTTCTCTTTTGGCTGCAAAAGAATCCGAAATCTCAACTCACAAGACTGACAAAATTTCATATATGAACTTTTATTCATATTTTCGTCCTCAAAAGAAACAAAATTATGGAAACAGTAGAAGCATATAATAGAACAATTAATTTACTAGATAAGTACACAAAGTTTATCAAGTCTATTAACACCGAAGACATTGAGAGCAATTTTACACTAGATAAATTAATAGAACTGAAATCAATACTATCCGATATTAATAACATAATGACATTAATATCGACTCGTTCTATTGCAACAAAGCTATCAGACATATTATCATTAAAAAATGAAGATAGAGAACAGATATTTAATGCTATTGATAATCAAAAGCCAAACACAAATGGATTCGACATAAGAATCGACTCTCCTGTAAAAATATTAGTAGAAGTCAAATGTAATTCTCTAATCCACAACAAAAAATTTGGTGCTGCACAAATCAATGCAATTCTTGAAGATGCTAGAAAATTACGGTTAGAATCATCTCGACATATAAAAGCAAATAAAAGTATTCAAGACACAAAAGATTATATTAAGATAATTGCTATTGTCAATTTTGGCAATAGGTCTGACGAAGATTTAACGTCTCAATTACTGAGAGAAACCAAGTGTAAAGAATCTACTAATTCTGCAAGAAAAGAACGAATGAAAGTGAAAAAGTTTTTAAGGCCATTATATTCACTATCACAAATACATGAAATAACAGATTTAGATAATGTTTATCTAACAGTTTTATCAATAAATGATCTAAAAAATGAGTTAGAGCGGATACGATGTGAATACTGTTTATCACTCAAATAAAAATACGACATAGCTTCACTTTATTCCCATATCCGTATATACGTTCATTAAAGTAAAGCTAAAAAAGGGAAGAAAAGAGATGGCTCCGCCAAAGCCAAACTACACTTACCAACTTTTTTTGGCTGCAATAACAAGCTAAAATATCCGTGAACCTATCTACGATTTTACAGAACTAATCGGCGAAATACTCACCGATATGCCTTATCTTTGTGAACCGAAGACTATAAAGGTTAAAAGGGTGATTTTCCTCTTTTCCCTCCGTTTGAAGACAAACTAAGGTTAAAAACGTTATTTTTTTAATTTTTACTTAAAAAAAATAAGTATTTTTTTGAGCCTTCTATCTTTTAAGTCATAAACCACTGGTTCATATCTTCTATACTTTCATTCATGTTACTCTTCCACTAATTCTGCTGTTTCTCCATTTGTCGATAAATATAATATTACAATTTCAGAAACAACAGTCTATAAAGAAAAACGAATGATTCTCCACTTCCGGCAGTTCGTATGGTATAACGGTATCTTCCATAAAACAGTTCAAATGTTATTGATTGCAAATGTACGGCAAGTATTTGATACTATAACACAAATAAGCAACAATTATTAGGTGTAACTTTGCAATCGAAAACAAAAAATGTAACTTAAAACGCATTATCATGGATTTATATGAAGTATTGGAGAAGCGTCACACATACCGTGACTACTCCGACCGTGAAGTAAGTGATGAGATTGTCAAGAAAGTGATTGCGGCAGCTTTCAAGGCTCCGACCAACGACCATCTGCGTCAACTAGAGTTTGTTGTTGTGCGTGGGCAAGAGAATATTGCAAAGATAATCGCACCTCTCGCCAAGAACATGGCAGCATTCAAGGAACTCGTCTTTGAGGTTGACGAATCTGGTGACAAGGACAAAATGGCTATGTTTGCCGATGCGTTGCCAAAACAACAAAAGATGCTTATGGAGAGTGGATTGTTAATCATTCCGTTTTTCCGCCAGCAAACTTACAACTTAATGAAGCCTGTTGAACTCAGCTCACTCAACTACTTTGCTTCGGCATGGTGTGCTATAGAGAACATATTACTCGCCGCAACTGCCGAGGGGTTGGGTACAGTATTTCACATTCCGGTGGGTGATGAAGCTGGCAAAATAAAGGCAATTGTCGGTGCCCCTGAAGATTACGAACTGACCTGTCTGCTCACAATGGGTTATCCGAAAGAAAATGCTTTCCTCCCTAAGCAAAAAGAAATTAATCCTGTGGATAGAATACATACTAACGCTTGGTAAATGCAATAGTAATAAGTAACGACGATGCTTGCCGTTACTTATTATTCATTTAGCCCCAATATTTTTTTCATAGCTGGTCGGTAGCCTGCTCCCCATTTTTCAAGCTCTGCAATTAGAGGAAGTAAAGTTCTTCCGGCTTCCGTCAAAGAGTATTCGGAATGAGGTGGTAACTCCTTGAAAATTTCTTTTTTGATAATTCCATGAAATTCAAGTTCTTTTAATTGTTGGTTGATTACCCGTGGAGTCGCATCAGAAAACTCCCGATGCAGTTCACTTGGTCGTTTTGCTCCTTTTGCCAATCGGTTTATAATACAGCATTTCCATTTGCCGCTGATTATTTCCATTGTGATTTTTATATCACAGTTTATCTCAAAAGGTATTTTCTTTTCATACATAATTCCTTGCGTTCTAAATTCGCTGTAAAGATACTTCTTTTATATAATACACACAAATGTATGTATAAGGCTAAATTTATCCCTATATGAATAATTTTTCCGTACTTGTTCATTATTGCAGAACAACATAACTTTGCACAATAATTTATAATCGCAACGTAATGAAATTAAAGACAATGGCAATAGCAACATTAGCATTGGGCATGAATTCAGTTCACGCTCAAAATCACACAATCCGTTTGATTTATCCGCAATGGCAAGGAGGTGATATAGCCCAATGGGTAACTGAAGTATCTGATCACGAACAGGCTGCAAGGGGGTATCATCTTGGAGCACAATTATTGAACTTTCTCGCCCCTGACAATGGTCAAGAAACATTCACCGTTCCAATATCCACTGCTCTTGAAGAACGCAAGGTTACTGACGGCGTACTTGACAGAGATATACTTGTAAACCAGACAAGAGCCGCCTTGGATATATTGAAAATCGAGCAACCCGATAAAATCGTAACCCTCGGCGGCGAATGTTCCGTAAGCGTCGTGCCTTTCACTTACCTTGCCGAAAAATACAAGGATGATGTGGCTATGATTTGGATTGATGCGCATCCCGACATAACCTTACCGGGTGATGTCTATCCGGCTTATCATGCAATGGCTGTCACTGCTTGTATGGGATTGGGTGACAAGAAAATCATAGGAGAATTGCCTGCTAAAATAGACCCGTCAAAAATTCTGCTGGTAGGTATCCGTGATTGGGAAAGGGAGGAAATCAAAGCACGGCAAAAACAATACGGAATCCAACATCTGACACCCGAAGAGGTGGCAAAGGACAGCGATGCGATAAAGGCGTGGCTGAAATCATGCGGTGCTTCCAAAGTAGTTGTGCACTTCGATATGGATGTGCTTGACCCTGCCGAAATCATTGCGGCTGTGGGTGTTGTTCCTAACGGAATGAAGATAGCGGAAGTAATGCGGGTAATCAACGATATTGCGGAGGAAAAAGAGATTGTCGGACTGACGGTTGCCGAACCGATGCCGCGTGCTGCCATTCGTATCAGAGAGATGTTGCTCAATCTACCATTACTTAAATAACCGCACACATGAAAGTATTATTGGTCAATGGAAGTCCCCATCCCAAAGGTGGAACTTGGCAAGCGTTGAGTTTTGTAGAAGAAGCCCTGCATGAAAAGGGTGTCGAAACGGAATGGTTTTGGATTGGCAATAAGCCGGTAAGAGGTTGTATCGATTGTCGGAAATGTACTGAAACATATCGTTGTGCATTCTCTGATGATATATGCAATAGTTTGATAGAAGCTATCTTGAAATCAGATGGTTTGATAATAGGAACCCCTGTTTATTTTGCCGCTCCCAATGGAGCGTTGTGTGCATTGCTCGACAGGGTATTTTATGCCGCAAGCACGCATGGCAGATTATTTAGCGGAAAACCTGCCGCAGTTGTTGCAAGTTGCATACGTTCCGGCGCAAACAGCGCAATAGAACGTTTGAACAAATACTTCGCTTTCAGCGAAATGCCCATTGTAAGCAGCAGTTATTGGAATATGTTGTTTGAAAAACAGTCACAAAAGGATATTGATGAAATGGGAATCCAGACCATGCGGATGTTAGGATTTAATATGGCCAAACTTCTAACTGCCACAAGCACTCAGTTTGACGGCTGAACAATGTTTATTGGAATGTGTTTAAATGAACCGCATTTTAAGGTTGATGAAAGAATATACTGAAAGTGAAACAAATATAATGCAGAGGGAGAGCATTCGAATGTAATGCGGAACCCTCTTGCATCAAAAATATATAAGGTATTACTATTCTTTTTTTGCACTAAAGTTCCCCATTTCATCAAACATATTCCTATGTTCGTTACCCCACATATCCATCATACGGATAATCGGTACAAGAGATTCTCCAAATTCTGTCAGAAAATATTCTGTTCTCATGGGGATAGTGTCATGCACAATGCGACGCACAACGCCTACGGATTCCAATTCTCCCAGTTGTTGAACCAACACACGCCTTGTTGCCCCCTTTATTGCGTGTTGAAATTCTACAGGACGATGGATGCCTTTGGTCATACAATTAATGAGATATGGTTTCCACTTTGCGCCCATGACATATTGTGTGATTGTCACGCCGCAATCCAAGTCTATCGGAGGAATTTTATATTCATACATATGCTTTCAGTTATATATGTTGCAAAATTACACAAATCCAACGATATGAAAAAAGAATCATACTGTGATAAAATTATCACATATTGCAGTTCTATAGTTACTTATCTAACTTTGCAGCCATAAAAACGATAAGGAATGAAAAGATTATTAACCGTAGGATTGCTTGCAATCTTCGCAACAACATTTTGTATGGCTCAAATGAATAAAAAAGAAATCTTGTCAGACGAATTGTGTGACAAACTGTGCGTTGCAGCACGTGAGAAAAGTAATGAATTAGGTATCGACATCAGCTTTGCTATTGCCGACCGTCATGGTTTACCCCGTGTCTATCGCCGTTATGGTGATGCTTTAGTGTTAAGTATCACATTGGTTCCGGGGAAAGCCTATACAGCAGCCGTGACGCAATGCAAGACAAAAGATGTGGCACAGGCAGCCGCAGAGGGTGCTCCGTTAATGAGTATTCAGACGAATGACCCTCGTATCACGCTCGTGGCAGGCGGCTACCCTCTTTTGCTGATGGAAAGATTGTTGGGGCAATCGGCATAGGCGGCGGTACGGAAGCGCAGGACTGCGAGATTGCAGAACATATAGTAAAGGTGTTTGAAGAATTGGTAAAGTAAGCCCATAGTTATTTTTACAGACTTAGTTTGGGATATATCCCAATCCAACAAGTGATATTTTCACAATAATGGGCTGTCCTCGTGTAAGAATAGCAATTTTCGGGTCGTTAAAGAAAAATGGTTGCTGTAATTTTGCATCCAGAAACAAAAAACATATATCGCATCATGATAAAAAATTAATTATCATGTTGTTGGCTATGTTTGTAGCTGGAACAACCAAATCATTTTCTCAGAATATGAACAAAAGAACAGAAGAAACACCGCAGTCTGTCATTGCCAATGTGCATAAGGCTGTGGAATTGTTAAAAAAGAAAGGGAGCGAGGCTCTTGATGTGCTTTCCGACCCTAAGTCAGAGTTTAACGACAGAGATGCTTATCTCTTCATTATTGATGTGGATAAAAGCCTTGTAGTTTCAAATCCGCGTTTCCCTGAACGTACCGGAGGTAATATCAGGGAACACCTTGATTGGGCAGGCAAACGCTATGGTGTGGAGTTGTGCGAGGTGGCTATGCGTGGCGGCGGTTGGATTGAATTTGTCTGGCCGAAACCGGGAATGGAAGAAGGTGTACGCAAGGTTTCATATATCTATCCAATTCCGGGAATGCGCTATACTGTATGTGCCGGAATCTATAACGATTCCATGACCATTGACGAACTGAATGCCTTGACCGGACACGGTAAAAAGAAGGTTGCTGTCATTTTCGAGGTAACCCCAACTGCGGAAGGAAAAGCTGACTATTTCAAGATGGGAGCAGCCTTGAAGGAGGAATTGCAGCAGATGCCGGGATTCATCAGTGTGGAGCGTTTCGCCAGCGTGAACAATGAAGGCAAGTTCCTTTCGTTATCTTTTTGGGAGAGCGAAGAAGCTGCAGCAGGATGGCGTAACCAAATAAACCATCGTCAGAGCCAAAAGGCCGGGTACAATAACCTTTTTGACTGTTATCGTATCTCCGTTGGCGAAATTGTGCGTGAATACACCAACCGGGAGAGGAATGAGGCTCCTGCTGATTCCAACGAATATCTTGGAGTGAAGTAGCGTATGGAGCAATATTTCCCATACGGAGGAAAAGAAATTGCCTATTTGAAAGGCAAGGACAAGCGGCTTGCCGATGTGATTGACAAAGTGGGTATGGTGCAAAGGCGGGTTATTCCCGACCTTTTCACCGCACTCGTTCATTCAATCGTAGGACAGCAAATCTCAACTAAGGCACATGAAACGATCTGGCGCAAGATGGTTGATGCGTTTGGTGAGGTCACGCCTGAAAAAATACTCGGCCTTTCGCCCGAAGGATTGCAGGCGTTTGGTATCACATTCAAAAAGGTGGATTACATACGGGCGGCAGCACAGAAAATCGTATCTGGTGAATTTGACATCAAAGCACTTCGAGCGATGAGCGACAACGAAGTTTGCGCTAAGTTATCGGAGTTGGACGGTATCGGTGTATGGACAGCGGAAATGCTGATGCTCCACTCACTGCAACGTCCCGACATTTTAAGTTTCGGTGACTTGGCAGTACAGCGTGGATTGAGGATGCTGTACCATCACCGCAAGATCACACGAACCTTGTTCGAGAAATACCGTCGTCGCTATTCACCCTACGGTAGCGTTGCCTGCATTTATCTTTGGGCGGTATCGGCTGGAGCAGTGGAAGGATTAAAGGACTATGCGCCTAAACAGAGAAACGATGGAAGAAAAAGAAAAAACAGAGGCAATTCTCAACCGTGACAGCCGTTACGACGGAGTTTTTTGGTATGGAGTAAAATCGACAGGGATTGTGTGCAAGCCTTCATGCAGAGCCAAAATTCCACTGTTGAAAAACATAGAGTTGTTCGATAATGTAGATGATGCCTTAAGGAAAGGTTACAGACCTTGTAAAATATGTATAAAAGTAATGAATGAGAAGAATATCATTAAGATAAAACGTTATAAATCGCCATGCGGAATATTGATGCTCGGTTCGTTTGACGACAAACTCTGCCTGTGCGATTGGCAGGTGGAGAAACACCGCGACCATGTGGACAGACGACTGAAACAAATACTGAGAGCCGAATTCGAGGAAGGAACATCAGAGGTTATTGAGAAGGCGGAACGGCAACTTGATGAGTTCTTTGCCGGAGAGCGCAAGGCGTTCGATGTGCCGTTGCTGTTTGTGGGTACGGATTTTCAGAAAACGGTGTGGAACTTCTTGTTGACAATACCTTTCGGAAAGACGATTTCCTACGGAGAAATGGCAAAGCGAATCGGTCTGCCGAAAGCCGTCCGTGCGGTGGCCAACGCCAACGGTGCCAATTCGATTTCGGTTTTTGCTCCCTGCCACCGTGTCATCGGCAGCGATAGTTCACTGACAGGCTACGGAGGTGGGTTGGAAGCCAAACGGTTATTATTGGAATTGGAGGGTGTTCTGTAAATGCCATAGAGATGAAAGAATCGCAGAACGAAATAAACTATGCCCGTATAGCCGAAGCCATTATATTGATAAGCGATAACAGAGATGAGCAGCCGGGATAA